>Ga0209069_10001546_pt1 | contig 11740 bp, 12 predicted proteins | sample Str013_2_FD_187202 | JGI IMG/M metagenome (GOLD analysis project Ga0209069, IMG submission 187202) | Freshwater sediment microbial communities in response to fracking from Pennsylvania, USA - Straight Creek_MetaG_SC_2013 (SPAdes) (version 2) | ecosystem: Environmental > Aquatic > Freshwater >...
CAAGGGGGGAGGGAGTCCGCCCGGGCTGCGTCGCGGCTTATTTTTGCGCCCACGGGTTTTTCCGTCGAGGGCCGTTGGCTCACCCGCGCCCTGCCGCGCGAGTCGGCTTGACGCTTGTTCCGTTGTGTTACCCTCGCTCGAACCCCGGAGGGCACATGAGAGACGTCGTCGTGATCGGCGCCGGTAAGATCGGTTCGACCGTCGCCGGATTGCTGGCCGGCACGGGCGACTACCACGTGACCCTGGCGGATCGCGCGCCGGACGTTCTTGCTCGCCTCGACCGTGACGAGCGCATCCGCATCGCGGCCGCGGATGTCGAGGACAGCGCCAAGTTGGTCGATCTGCTGAACGGCCAGTTTGCGGTGCTCAACGCCGCCCCCTTCCATCTGACGACGATCATCGCCGAAGCCGCCCGGGCGGCCCGCACGCACTATCTCGACCTGACCGAGGACGTGGCGAGCATGCGGCGTGTAAAGGAGCTGGCGGCCGAGGCCGGCGCGACCTTCATTCCGCAGTGCGGACTTGCGCCCGGCTTCGTGTCGATCGCGGCCTTCGACATGGCCAAGCGCTTCGAGGTGCTCGACAGCGTCAAGCTGCGGGTCGGCGCGCTACCACAATATCCGTCCAATGCGCTCAACTACAACCTGACCTGGAGCACGGATGGGGTGATCAACGAATATTGCGAGCCTTGCGAAGCGATCGTGAACGGCGTGCGCCGCGAGGTCCCGCCGCTGGAGGAACGGGAGGAGTTTTCGCTCGATGGCGTCACCTACGAGGCGTTCAACACCTCGGGCGGGCTCGGGACGCTTTGCGACACGCTCGAAGGCAAGGTTCGAACGCTCAACTACCGCACCATCCGCTATCCGGGCCACGCGGCGATCATGCGCGCGCTCCTCAACGATCTGCGCCTGCGCGACCGCCGCGATGTGCTCAAGAACATCCTGGAGCACGCGGTGCCGACGACCCTGCAAGACGTGGTGATCATCTTCGTGACCGTGAGCGGCCGCAACAACGGCCAGCTCGTCCAGGAGACCTATGCGAACAAGATCTACAGCCGCGACGTGGACGGCCGCACCTTGAGCGCCATTCAGATCACGACCGCCGCGGCGATCTGCACCGTGCTCGATCTGCTCGCGAGCGGGCAATTGCCGCAGAGCGGGTTCGTTCGCCAGGAGGATATCCTGCTGAAGGTCTTCCTGGAGAACCGGTTCGGCCAGGTCTTCGCCAAGCCGGAGACGAGCGTTCCGCGTGATCGCTTTGGAGGCACGGGGCGGTCATGAGCATGTCCTTGATCGAGCGCGCATCGGTCCGTGACGAAGCGCTCGCCATCCTGGCCCGGCTTGGTGTGCCGAGGAGCGCATTCACGGGCGCGGGCGTTCCGGCGGTCTCGCCGATCACCGGCGAGCGCATCGCCGACGTCCGACCAACAAGTCCGCAGGAGGCGAGCGCGATCATCGGGCGGGCCGCGCAGGCCTTCGACGCCTGGCGCGGGGTCCCGGCGCCGCGCCGCGGCGCGTTCGTGCGGGTTCTGGCGGAGGAGCTGCGCGCCGCCAAGGATGATCTCGGAGCGCTGGTGACGCTCGAGGCCGGCAAGATCGTGTCCGAGGGCGCCGGCGAGGTCCAGGAGATGATCGACATTTGCGACTTCGCGGTCGGGTTGTCGCGCCAGCTCTATGGCCGCACCATCGCGACCGAGCGGAGCGACCACCGGATGATGGAATGCTGGCATCCGCTCGGCGTGTGTGGCGTCATATCGGCATTCAACTTTCCGGTGGCGGTATGGGCCTGGAACGCTGCGCTTGCTTTCGTCTGCGGCGACCCGGTGGTCTGGAAGCCCTCCGAGAGGACGCCGCTCACGGCGCTCGCCACGCAGGCCATTGTGGAACGCGCGAGGCGGCGCTTCGGCGACGCACCCGATGGTCTCTCGGGCGTTCTGATCGGCGGCCGCGATGTCGGTGAGGCGCTGGTCGAGGACGCCCGCGTCGCCCTCGTGTCGGCCACGGGTTCGACCGCCATGGGGCGCGCCGTTGGTCCGCGCCTGGCCGGCCGTTTCGCGCGCGCCATCCTGGAGCTCGGCGGCAACAACGCCGCCATTGTGGCGCCCTCGGCCGATCTCGATCTCACGGTGCGGGCCATTGCGTTTGCGGCCATGGGCACCGCCGGCCAGCGTTGCACGACGCTGCGGCGGATCATCGTGCATGACAGCGTCTACGACCGATTGGTGAGCCGGCTGTCCGGGGTCTACGCGTCCGTGAAGGTGGGCGATCCGCGCGATGCGGAAACGCTGGTCGGTCCGCTCATCGACGCCCGCGCCTTCGAGGGCATGCAGGGGGCGCTCGAGGAGGTGCGCGCGGCCGGCGGCAAGGTTCATGGCGGCGAGCGCATCGCCGGGATCGGGGGCGCGGATGCCTATTATGCGCGTCCGGCGTTGTGCGAGATGCCGGAGCAAACCGGGCCGGTCCTGCGCGAAACCTTTGCGCCGATTCTCTACGTGATGCGTTATGCGGAGCTCGATGACGCAATTCGATTGCACAACGCGGTCGACGCCGGCCTGTCCTCGTCCATCTTTACCCTCGACATGCGCGAGGCGGAGCGCTTCGTGTCCACGACCGGCTCGGATTGCGGCATCGCCAACGTGAATATCGGACCTTCGGGCGCCGAGATCGGCGGCGCCTTCGGCGGCGAGAAGGAGACCGGCGGCGGTCGCGAAGCCGGCTCCGACGCATGGAAGGCTTATATGCGGCGTGCCACCAACACGATCAATTTCGGGACGCAGCTTCCGCTCGCGCAAGGCGTGCGGTTCGACATTGACGAGTGATGCCGTCCTCACGGGCTCTTGCGCAGGAACACATAATCCGCGGAATAGGGCGCGCTGAAATAGGTGCCCGCCTTGTCGCATAGCCCGTTCACGACGCCGCCATGCGTGTTCGTCCGCTGCACCGTGGTGACGCCCGACAGCGTGCCGCTGCCGCGATGCCCGATCACATCGAGCTTGAGCCAGGGAATATCCGCGGGCGTCGTGCCCGGCACATTGGCGACCGCCTTGCCGGTGACGGCGCTGCCGTCGCTCGCCTCCCAGGTGGGGCCCGCATAGTGCCGGCCGGCCGTGGTGCCGTCGCGCAGCAGCGTCGCGATCGGCTCGCGGAATTGCCAGGCGAGCTTGCCGTTCGCGTCGGCCTTGCAGTCATAGACCTGCGCGCCTTCGGCGTGGAGGGTCGCGACCACCCCCTCGCCCGAGGCCGCGATCGCGTCAGGCATTTGCGCCGCGGCCGCTGTCAGCAGCATCACGGGGGCGGCGAGCGAGAGAACGAGCAACAGATGCCGGGGAGCAATCATGGACGATATCCTCTCGAGAGCATTTTCAGGAAATGCCCGCCCGAGCGAAGGCGGGGGGTGTGGATTCCGGTTTCCGGTCCGGGTGAAACCGCCTAGTCCGGTACGAGGTAGTAGCCTCCCCGGAAACCGACGAAATTTGGGCGCCACAATTTAAGCCCGGTGGGACGGCATTGTCGGCCGGCAGCGGCGGCGCCTAAATGACCGCTTGCCCCTGCCCCACCATCTCGAGCGGTAAAATTGGACGAACGTAGCAACATGGCGAAAGTTCATTCCAGGCAGATCCCATACTTGGCCGCGCGTCCGTTTGAGGACGGATCCGGATGGTATATCGAAGTAAAATGGGTCGGCCGCGACGCTGAGCGATTGGGGCGCTTTGATACTTATTCCGAGGCCCGTGATTGGATCACGCTCGAATCGACTGCATACTTCGTGCTTCGCGAACTCGGACAAGGGTCGAGCGGCGCCAACGCAGCCGCGCCGCCGATCGATAGCGGCGCAGTCTGAGGCAGGACACGCCCTATTTGACCGGTCGTTTTCGCGGCTTGCGCTTCGGCTTAGGACTCTTCGCATCTTGGGCAGCGCCCGCTGCGGCCAAATCGGGGGCGGGAGAATCGGGGGCTGGAGGGACGGTGCTTTCGTTCAGCTTCGCCGCAAAGTCGGTGATATCGGCTACCGAAACCATGATCCGAAACTCGTCTGCCATTTCCCGAAGTTTGGCGGACGCCGCGCGGTCTTGAACATCGTGAGAAAGACGCAAGAGGGCGTCGATGTGATTGAGAAGATATTTGGTCGGCAACATGACGCGCCCCCAAGTCTGGTAAAAAGGCTGGTTTGCCAAAAGACTGATTTGCCGAAAGTTTGGTTTGCTCCAACAGACTGACCCAACAAAGTGGCCGCCGTGGTCGGTTCCATGACGTTGCGCCGCAAATCCTACCCTCTCACGTGGATGTGAACTCTCCATATTCAAAGGAAGACCGGTCGCGAAGCAAAGGCATCGCGGCTCCTCCCATGTACAAGCACACGGTATTGTTATCCTGCACGCGTAGTGCAAATGTCCGAGTCTGGTATTGTAGTATTGGTATTCGCGGCTGACAGCCCTCGGAGCGCCAAAAATGAGCAGGTTCGGAATCCTCAGCGCCTGTTTCGCTGCGATCTTGCTGGCGCTGTCGGGCCAAGACGCAATGGCTCAGGGGCTGCTGCCGCCGGGGCCGCAATCGGTCGAGGACATGATGTCGCCCCATCCGCTGGGGCCGCTTCAAAAGTTTGGAGACATGTTCCCTGGGAGCGAGGCGAGCTCTTTGAAATTCCAGCCGGCTTCTCCACCGCCCTCACGGCAAGTTCATGCTGCGCGCAACGGTGAACACCAGACACAGCGCCGGCCAAGCCCGATTTCCGACTTGCGGCAGACAGCCGTCCGGTCACCCGCGCGCCAGCGCGACTGGCAATACGGATTGGCCAGCTCCGCATCGGTATTGTCCTTGGCTCCAAGGACTCAAGAGCGCCGTCCATCGAGCCCGTTTTGCTTTCCCTCCTCCACGATCCATTTTCAGCAAGATGAGCGTGACGGTTGCTACGTCGGAGCGCCCGCAAAGGGGCGCTTTGAGGAGCTTCTAGGAAAATGAGAGCGGCGCGCCGGGCCGGCCTTGCGCGGTGGACGGGCCACGCTTCCCAGCCCATATTGTAGCGCCCATATTGTGGCGGGGCGCCTTTCAGCCGCCGAGCAACCGCATGGCCCATCCCCTTTCCCGTCTCGCGACCCGCGTCGCCTATGGCGCAAGCCAGCTGCCGCGGGTGGCTTGGTACGTCGGTCACAACGCCGTCATGCGGCGGCTTTCGGAGGCGGCGCGCCGAACCGGCGATGACAGCAAGCGGCCTCGCGCCCACACAGCTGCGGCGGTGCCCGAGCGAAGACGCCTTTACGCCGATATGGCCACTCTATTCCGGCAGGATCTCGCCAACGTCGAATCCGGAATCTACCCAGTGCCGGCGGATCACGACGGCTCATGGACCACGCTGCTGAACCGGTCGCGGCTCTTTTTCGAGGATTTGCCCGATATTCATCGTCGTCGCGAGAACGGCGAGGGTCGGGAAGTCCTGAACGAGGAGACCATCGGCAAGCGGCCGGGCTACTATCTGCAAAACTTCCACTTCCAATCGGGCGGCTGGATGACGCGGGATTCGGCGCGGCGTTACGATACGCAGGTCGAGGTGCTTCTGCATGGAACCGCGAATGCCACAAGGCGACAAGTCTTGCCGCCGCTGCATGAGGTTTTCGCCGGGCGCGATCAGCGCCGGCTGCAACTGCTCGATGTCGGCTGCGGTACCGGACGTGCGCTCGATTGTTTCAAGCAGGCTTGGCCGCGCCTCCCGTCGCTGGGCATCGATCTGTCCGAGGCCTATGTCGCAGAGGCGAAACGCCATCTGAGGCGCTGGTGCTGGATCGATTTGATTGTTGCAAATGCGGAGGCCGTGCCTCTGGCGAATGAAAGCCAGGATGCGGTGACGGTCGACTTCCTGTTCCATGAGCTGCCGCCCAAGGTGCGACGCATCGTCTTTCGCGAGCTTGCACGCGTGCTCAAGCGCGGCGGCCGCCTGGTCGTCCTCGACTCACTCCAATTCGGCGATGAGCCGGACTACGACGGCATGCTCGAGTTGTTCCCGCAAAACTATCACGAGCCCTACTATGCCAGCTATCTCGCGGAGGACTTTGGGGCGATCGCCGAGGATTGCGGCCTCGCCCATATCCGCGACGTCAAAGCCTTCGTCTCCAAGGTGATGGTTTTCGACAAACCTTGAGAAGAACCGCGGCTTCGGGGCCCCAAGGGCAACGGTAGGGCGCGATGGCGCCGCTCCGTCATGTCACTCTCCGCAAGCGCCGCTGAAAGCGGCCGCGCCGATCTTATTGTTGGCGGCATCCTGGTAGGGGCCGGCCGCCTGAATCGGTTAAAGTTGCATTAACCCGAAGGTTGTTATCTCGTCAGACGGTATTGTCATGCGTACGAGTGGAAGGGCGTGGTTTTGAGTGTCGGGGGGTTACCTTTGTGGTCGCAGGTGCGCGCGATCGTGCTGGCGGCGATCGCCTTTGCGGCAGCAGGGTGCAGCGCGGACACGACGCGTTTCACCGACGATCACTTTCGCGGGCAGAGCGATGCCACCGGCGCCATCGCGGCTCGATCCGCGGCCAGGCGAGCCGCGAGCGGAAACTGGACTTGGGACGGCGGCACCGCCATCACGGTTACGCGTGGCGACACCATCGACACGATCGCGCACCGTCACCATGTGCCCGCCTCCGTCATCATCCAAGCGAACAATCTCGACACACCCAACGCAATTCAGCCTGGCCGGCGCTTGGTCGTCCCGCGCTACGGCCCGTCGCTCACAGCGGTCGCTCCGGAGGCTCCCCGTGTCGGCGCGGCGGTGCTCGTTCCGCCGAACCCCATTCCGGCCAGCGGCAGTGCAGGCGGCAGTGGAGCGGTCGCGACCGCCGCGCCCGCCGCTGCACCGGAAGAAGAGCCGAGCAAGATTTCGAGACGCGCCGTCAAATCGCCCGTCGCGGTCGCCAAGACCAATGACGCGCGAATGCGAGCCGGGCTCTCGGGCGATCACGACGTGGTCCGTCCCCTGAAGGCGGCGAACGCCCAGCCGGCAAGGCCCGCGCACGAGCATGCTGGTCCGGCGGAGGCGCGGAAGCTGGTCGCAGCGGCACCGGTCGAGAAGCTGGCTGGCGTCGAACCGGCGAAGGAGACGGATGCCGCGCCGAGCTTTCGCTGGCCGGTGCGCGGGCAAGTCATCGCCGGCTTCGGCGCCAAAGCGGATGGCGAGCGGAACAACGGCATCGATATCGCGGTGCCGGAGAACACGCCGATCAAGGCGGCCGACGATGGCGTGGTGATCTATTCCGGCAACGAACTCAAGAGTTTCGGCAATCTTCTGCTCGTGCGCCACAGCAACAATTACATCACCGCCTATGCGCACGCCAAGGAGCTGCGAGTGAAGCGAGGCGACCAGATCAAGAGCGGCGAGATCATCGGCATGTCCGGCCAAACCGGCAATATCGATTCCCCGCAGATTCATTTCGAGATCCGCAAAGGGTCCACTCCGGTCGATCCGGTGCGGTTGCTCCACGGCGCCTAGAGCTTTTCAGGACCGCCTCGCGAAGGCCGGGTGGATCCGAGCGCGCTACCGCGGCGGCTGCTCGAAATTGCGCAGATCCGGCGGCTTCTGATCTTTGCCCACCGGCATCAGAAAGCCATCCCAGCTCAGCAAATAATCCTCGCTGCCGATGACGACGTGGTGGTTGTCTTCCGCACAGATGTACTCGACCCATTTGGGATCGTGGACGCGGCGATAGTTGCGCGTAACGGTCCACGGCCGGGTCAGCGCATGATCGATGGTGGTGACCTCGTTGCGCAGAACGTCGGGATCGGCCTTGTCGAGCGTAATGCGCTCCGTGACCACGGTGGCATCGTCCTTATGGAAGGGAATGCCGCTGCTGTCGTAGCTGTGGGGATTCTTCAGGCCGCGGGTCTCGACCGCGAGCGTGCGGTAGCGTCCGTCGGCGTCCTGGTCGAGCCATCTGCCGATCGAATAGCCGTTGGCGGAATGCTGCAGACCGGCCGGCCAGTCGCGTCCGTCCGTGTAGATGCGCCGGGACTGATTGGATATGTCGCGAAACACGTAGGTCGTCTCGGGCGTGATGGCGAAGAAGAGCGGATGATTGGCGTTCATGATCCGCGGCATGCCGTGCGGCCGGCATTGATAGCCGGGATCGGTGCCCTGGCCGCCGCGGTTCTGGTCGGCCAGGCTGGCTTCGTAGAGGGCCTGATACTCCGGTGTCAGCGGGGCCTGCTGTCCGACGCCGCGGGGCTTTTCGGAGTCCCAATTGGCGGCGCCGAGCCGCGCCCAACCGCCAGTCCAATCGGGATAGCGGGCATCATCGAGCGCCCAGGCGCCGGTCGTCGTGACGGCCAGCGCTGCTGCCAGCGCGATTGGAACGATCGAGCCGCGGTATCGCATGGGAGGCCTCCCGGTGATCGATCAAGTCCGGGATTCTCAAGGATGAACCCCGAGCGCAAGCCGGAATGCTAGCGATTTTCCAGGTCGCCCGGAAGTCCGCCGGGACCCGGGGATATTCTTCGACTTTGATTGGGGTCGCCGAGTCGGGAGCCACGAAAAATGGCAGCCGCCACCTCGCCGCCAATTCAGGCGGTCGCCGGCTTGAACGCCATCGCTATGCCGTTCATGCAATAGCGAAGACCGGTCGGCCGCGGTCCATCGTTGAATACGTGGCCCAGATGTCCGCCGCAGCGGTGGCAGTGGACCTCTGTCCGGGTCATTGCAAGAAATCTGTCTTCCGAGGTGCCGATGGCATCATCAAGCGGTTGCCAGAAGCTCGGCCAACCCGTCTGGCTGTCGAACTTGGTCTGCGAGGAGAACAAGGGCAGGTCACAGCCCGCGCAGACGAACGTTCCGGGGCGCTTTTCGTGATCGAGCGGGCTGCTGAAAGGCCGCTCGGTGCCCTGTTGTCTCAGCACGCCGAATTGAGCCGGGGTCAGCAATGCACGCCACTCCGCGTCGGAGTGAACGACCTCGAACGTTTCGGCAGCCTGCGAGACCGACCCCAGACCGAAGATGCGGTTGGCCAGGAATACGGCGAGCGCACTCGCGCCCGCCCAAAAAAAGTGTCGCCGCGTCAACATGCCGGTTCCTCCACAAGACGATTGAAGTTGCTCACATCGTAATACGTCGTGGCAAGCCACGCGGTTACGATGATCACCCAGATGTGACCTGCGCCGTAGCGTCCCTGAAGGCGACTTTGAGCGTAGACCGGCAATTCGCCTCGAACGCCCGCTACCGCGCCGGTACGAATTCCTGGTTCGGGAAGTTGGATGCCTCGGGCACCTTGATGACGATGAAGTTGTTGCCGGCGGTGGTGTGGCAGGCGTTGCACGCGGCCGTTATCTTTGCGTAGGACTCGCTGAATTGGCGCTCGTCACCCGCCTTGATGGCGAAATCCATGACCGGGAAGATCTGCTTCATGGCGGCGTCGAACAGGTCGGCGACCGGCAGCCCCTTGAAGCGCGGCACTTCCTTGCCGATGACCACGAAGCCGGCCTTGAGTTCGTTGAACTCATAGGCCGTGAGAGGCCAATTTTGCGCCTTTCCGGCCAGGCCGAGCTTGGCGTGGCGCGGCTGGATCAGCATGTTCATGAGCGCGCTCATCTGCGGATTGAAGGCCTGAGGCGGCAAGTCGGCGCGATTGGGCTCCTCTTGTTGCACGGCGGGTTGCGCGCGGCTGATCGCCGGGAGCGAGGCGATGATCGCAAGACCGGTGAGCGCGGCGAGCGTCATGGCGGCAATGGGGCGAGTGTGCATCCGTGTCCTCCTTGGGGGTTCTGGTTGGTTGCCGGCGGCGGTCGCGCAGGATGCCGTGGCGAGAGTGACCCTATGGGTTGGGTTTGGACCAATCATGCTGATCTCCATCACAAGCCGAGCGCGATCACAAGCCGAGCACGCAGAGCACCGCCGCCGTCGCGGAGTTCTTGAGCTGTGGCGCGTTCGGCGTCACGGCATGGGGCTGCATGGGCATCTCCTCGTTTTCTGCCGATGCGTTCGGGCCCGGCCAGTTGGTCCGATAGTCCCAAAATTGACGCCAAAAGGGAATGTACGATAGCAAACCGCGGGGTGAAAAGGAGGCCCAAAAACCGTGTTCGGCTGCAACGGCTTGGTCCGGCGGGCGCACCAACAAAACGCCCCTCGTGGTCAGCCGATCGCCCGCAGCCGCGCGATTCGTCTTGCGGTCGGCGGGTGCGCGGCGAACAGCCGGCCGACCCACGAATTCGGCAGCGGGTTTACGAAGAAGAGGGCGGCCAGCGCGGGCTGATCGTTGGCCGTGATGCTGGCGATGCGCCGGCTCGAGGCGTCGAGCTTGGCGAGGGCGCTGATCAGGTCGCCGGGATTGCCGCACAGCAGCGCGCCTTCCCGGTCTGCCTGATACTCGCGCGAGCGCGCTGCCGCGAAGCGCAGCACGAGTGCCGAAAGGGGCGCCAAGATTGCCAGGAACAGCAATGCGCCGCCGCCTTGACGGCGCGCCGCGAGCCCGATCAACCCGAGCCGCAGCGCCAGCGCTGCGATCGCGCCCAGCAGCGTTGCCCCAATGGTCGCCCGTAAGGTATCGCGGTGCGCGATGTGCGAAATTTCATGGGCCATGACGGCGCGCAACTCGTCGCCCGTCAGACGAGAGCGCAAACCGAGCGTAACGACGATCGTCGCGTCGGCGGCATCGGAGCCGAGCGCAAAGGCATTCGGATGATTTTCTTGAATCTCGAGGATGCGGGGCGCCGGAATGCCGGCTTTGGCGGCGAGCTCCTGCACCGCCTCGACGAGGTTTCGGTCGCTCACGCGGCGCGCGCCGCATTGCGCCAGGATGGCCGGCCCGGCGCGCCAGAATGACCAAAGGACGGTCGCGACCGCCATCGCCAAGGCGACTGCGACGCCCGCCGCCCCGAACCTAAAGCCGATGGCCGCGAAGGGGGCGGCGATGAGCCCGAGCAGCATGGCGGTCCGGGTGACCGCGCCCGGAATCACGCGCAGACCCACTCTCGGGCCCACCCTTTTGCGTTTTGGCGGACGAGGATCCTTGGGCCGAGCGTGACTTCGAATCTCCGAGCCGATCAAGACGAACAATGTGGCAAGCGCAGCGAGCAGGAACGCCGCCATCTTCGCGGTCATCGGCTCCGACCACAAACCCATATTGGTCTCCGTTGTCCTGCCGGCGAATCTACCACGTGCGGTGCGGCCGTGAAGCAAGAACGTGCGGGCGAAATCAGGGCTCGACCAACGGTGAGGCCCCGCAATCGATCAATACCGTCCCGGTCACCGATCGACGTGGAAACGGGTGTCGAACCGGAGTCGAGCGCACTAACGCTCCCGACGGATCCCTTGGCGGGCGGCCTTAGGCTCGCCGGCCCGCCCGGAATCTCGGGTCAGAAGCTGAGGTGATGCAGCTGGTGGATCCGACGCCGGCCGCGCGCCGGACGCTCTCTCAGGCCACGAGGTCGAGCAGACTTCCGCTCTTCGCGCCGCTCGCTTGCAGGGCGCTGGTCAAAGGTGACTCGGACTGGGTGTTGACGATATTCACGGTCCCTTGAGCGATGATGCTCGCCGAGCCGGGCGAGCTGCCGCCGGAAAGCTCGTTGGTCCAGTTCTGATCCACCTGATTGAACGACTTGGTCCAGCTCTGCTGCTGGACGTACCAGTTCAGATCCTGGCGCCAGAATGAAACGCTCGGAATGCTCACGGATACGACCCTCGGCCTTTCGCGCAAGAGCGTAACCGACGTATGCTTAATCTTCGTTAATGGGCATGCCCGAGAATCGACCCGCTGAGGGGGGCATGCACGAAG
>Ga0209069_10001547_pt1 | contig 11739 bp, 19 predicted proteins | sample Str013_2_FD_187202 | JGI IMG/M metagenome (GOLD analysis project Ga0209069, IMG submission 187202) | Freshwater sediment microbial communities in response to fracking from Pennsylvania, USA - Straight Creek_MetaG_SC_2013 (SPAdes) (version 2) | ecosystem: Environmental > Aquatic > Freshwater >...
CGGAATACTTGACGCCCTTGCCCTTGTAGGGTTCGGGGCCACGGTATTCGCGGATTTCGGCGGCCACCTGGCCAACCTGTTGCTTGTCGATCCCGGAGATCACGATTTCCGTGGGCTTCGGCACCTTGATTTCAATGCCAGCAGGCACCGGATAGTTCACATCATGGCTATAGCCAAGGTTCAACTGCAAGACCTTGCCGTTGAGCGCAGCGCGGTAACCCACGCCGTTGATTTCAAGATTGCGCTGGAAACCAACCGTGACACCCTTGACCATGTTGGCCACGAGTGTGCGTGACATGCCCCAAGACGAGCGCGCCAGTTTGGATTGGTTGATTGGATCAACCTTCACACCTTCGCTGCCCATCTTCACGAGAACCTGCTCGTTCAGAATGGTCTTGAGCTCACCCTTAGGGCCCTTGACGGTGACGGTCTGGCCGTTGACGGCGGCGGTAACGCCAGCCGGAACAGCAACTGCTTTTTTGCCAATACGAGACATCGCTTACCTCAGAATACCGTGCACAGCACTTCGCCGCCCACGTTCTGGGCGCGGGCATCTTGATCCGACATCACGCCCTTGGGCGTCGAGAGGATCGAAATGCCAAGGCCGTTGAACACGGAAGGCAGAGTGTCAACCGACGCATAAACGCGGCGGCCGGGTTTCGACACACGGTTCAATTGCTTGATCACCGGGGTGCCATCAAAATACTTCAACTCAACTTCGAGCTCGCTCTTGCCATCCTTTTCGACAGTGGCGAAACCACGAATATAGCCTTCCTTGTGCAGCACTTCGAGCACACGCTCGCGCAGCTTGGAAGGTGGAATTGAAACCTTGGACTTCGAACGCTCTTGCGCGTTGCGAATTCGGGCCAGCATATCGCTGATTGGATCATTCACCATAGCCTGCCCTCCTTACCAGCTCGACTTGACCATGCCAGGGATCAAACCCTGGTTGGCCATATCACGCAATGCGATGCGTGACAGTTTGACTTTGCGATAGAAAGACCGCGGACGACCGGTCAATTCGCAACGGTTGCGAATGCGAACCTTGGCCGAGTTGCGCGGCATTTCGGCAAGCTTCAAAGTAGCTGCGAAACGCTCTTCCATCGGCGTATCTTTTTTCATCACAATTGCCTTCAACTTGGCGCGCTTGGCGCCCATGTTTTTGGCCATCTTGCGACGCTTTTCGTTGCGGTTGACTGAACTGGTCTTTGCCATATCGGGTCCTTTTCTTACGCAGCTTGCTTTTTCGGCGCAGCACTGCGACGGAAGGGGAAGTTGAAAGCATCAAGAAGCGCCTTGGCTTCCGCGTCGGTCTTGGCGGTGGTGCAAACCACAACATCAAGGCCCCAGATGCGGTCGATCTTGTCGTAATCGATTTCCGGGAAAATCAAGTGTTCCTTGATGCCCATGGCGAAATTGCCATTGCCATCAAAGGAGCGCTCGGTCAGGCCGCGGAAGTCGCGCACGCGTGGCAGGGCCACGGTGATGAAACGATCGAGGAATTCATACATGCGGGTCTTGCGCAAAGTCACCTTGGCACCAATCGCCAGGTTTTCGCGAATCTTGAATTGCGCGATGGCCTTGCGGGACTTGGTGATGACAACCTTTTGACCGGCGATCTTCTGGAGTTCAGAAGCAGCCACGTTGACCAGCTTTGAATCCTGCGTGGCTTCGCCCACACCCATGTTGAGAACAACCTTGGTGATGCGTGGAACCTGCATGACGTTCTTGTAGCCGAATTGCTCGATCATCTTCGGGCGGATGACGTCGATATATTCCTTCTGCAAGCGGGCCACATAGCCCGCAGGCAGGCCAGCATTGGCATCAGCCACTGTCGCGTTCGCGTCAGACTCGCCCTTCTTGACTTTGGGTGCCTTGGCAGCAGCAGGCGCCTTTGCAGGTGCCTTTGCCTTTTTCTCTTCGTCAGCCATTGATCACTTCTCCACTGCGCTTGGCAATGCGGACCTTCTTGCCGCCGTCAAGCGTCTTAAAACCAACGCGCGTGGGCTTGCCCGTCTTCGGGTCACGCAGCGCCAGATTAGAAATTTGAATGGGCATCGTCTTGTTGATGATGCCGCCTTCTGTTGCGCCTTGCGTCTTGGTGTGACGCTTGGCGATGTTCACGCCCGAAACAACGGCGCGGTTTTCAGCGGTGATGATTTCCAACACGTCGCCTTGCTTGCCCTTGTCCTTGCCGGCGATGACGATGACTTTGTCACCCTTTTTAATCTTGGCAGCCATTACAGCACCTCCGGTGCGAGGGAAATAATCTTCATTTGGTTCTTGCCGCGCAGTTCGCGTGGCACGGGCCCGAAAATACGCGTGCCCACAGGTTCGCCCTGGGCGTTAATGAGCACGGCGGCGTTGCGGTCAAAGCGGATCGCCGAGCCATCGGCGCGGCGAATGTCTTTCGACACGCGCACCACGATGGCCTTCATCACGGCGCCCTTCTTCACGCGACCGCGTGGAATGGCTTCCTTCACCGAAACGACGATCACGTCACCGATGGTGGCGTAACGGCGCTTCGAACCGCCGAGCACCTTGATGCACTGGACGCGACGCGCGCCAGAGTTATCGGCAACTTCGAGGTTGGTTTCTTGCTGGATCATGGTCTTGCCTTTTCATATGGCCTTGGGAGGCCCATGTCCTTCATTAAGCTTTTGACGCGTCAACCTTGGCCACAAGCGCCCAGCGCTTCAGCTTGGATGACGGACGGGTTTCTTGGATACGCACGATTTCGCCAACTTTGGCTTCGTTATTTTCATCATGCGCGTGATACTTCTTGGAAAGTCGCACAGTCTTCTTGAACACCGGGTGCAAAAGGCGGCGTTCCACCTTGACCACAATGGTCTTGTCATTCTTGTCAGAGGTCACAACACCTTGCAAAATGCGTTTCGGCATATCTAACTCCTACTTCGCTGCTGTCTTGGCAGAGGCCGTTTCGGCCGTCTTGAGACGGGCGATGTCACGGCGGATCTGACGGATGCGCGAGCTGTTTTCAGTTTGGCCCGAAGCGCGCTGGAAGCGCAGGTTGAGCTGCTCCTTCCGGAGTTTCAGGATTTCGTCTTTCATCTGGTCCTTCGAAAGGCCACGAATGTCAGTCATCTTCATGTCAGGCCCCTCTCTTATACTTCGCCCAGACGCGCCACAAAGCGCGTCTTGATGGGGAGTTTCGCAGCAGCAAGACGGAGCGACTCTTCGGCAATGGCGCGGCTGATGCCGTCCACTTCAAAGATCACCCGGCCTGGCTTCACACGTGCCGCCCAATATTCAGTTGAACCCTTGCCGGAGCCCATGCGCACTTCGGCCGGCTTCTTGGAAACCGGAACGTCTGGGAACACACGGATCCACACACGGCCAGCGCGCTTCATGCCGCGCGCAAGGGCGCGACGTGCCGCTTCGATCTGGCGGGCGGTCAAACGGTCTGGCTCCAGGGCCTTCAAACCAAAGGCACCGAAGTCCAGCGTGTTGCAGCTGGTCGACTTGCCATGGATGCGGCCCTTGTGGGCTTTGCGGTATTTTGTCTTTTTAGGTTGCAGCATGATCTATTCTTTCAAACTCAGGCCGCAGCCGGTTCGCGGCGCGGTGGGCGCTGCTGATGGCCATGGCCGTGGCTGTCGCCACCTTCATTTGCCAAACGGTCCTGCGCCATTGGATCATGCTCAAGGATTTCGCCCTTGAAGATCCAAACCTTGACGCCATTGGTGCCGTAAGCCGTGTGGGCGGTGGCCACACCGTAATCAACGTTGGCGCGCAGTGTGTGCAAAGGCACACGGCCTTCACGGTACCATTCCACGCGCGCGATTTCTGCACCACCCAGACGGCCTGAGCAGGTGATCTTGATGCCCTCAGCGCCGAGGCGCTGGGCCGATTGCACGGCGCGCTTCATCGCACGGCGGAAAGCCACGCGGCGTTCGAGCTGTTGGGCAATGTTGTCAGCCACCAAGGTTGCATCAACTTCGGGCTTGCGCACTTCAACGATGTTGAGATGCACTTCCGAGGCGGTCATGGTGCCGACCATCTTCTTGAGCTTTTCAATGTCAGCGCCCTTCTTGCCGATCACCACGCCTGGACGGGCGGAATAGATCGTCACGCGGCACTTCTTGTGCGGGCGTTCGATGACCACACGGGCCACACCGGCTTGCTTCAGCTCCTTGGTGAGATAGGCACGGATCTTGACGTCTTCGTGCAGCATCTTGCCAAAATCGCGGCTATTGGCGAACCAGCGTGAATCCCACGTGCGGTTGATGCCAAGGCGCAAGCCAATTGGATTGATCTTCTGACCCATTATGCGGCCTCATTCGGTTGACGAACAATGATCGTCAGTTCACTGAAAAACTTCGCCAGGTGACCGACGCGACCGCGTGAGTCCGGCGACCAGCGCTTCATCACCAAGTTCTTGCCAACCCAGGCTTCGGCCACAACCAAAGCGTTGATGTCGAGCGAGTGGTTGTTTTCGGCGTTGGCAATCGCACTTTCCAAGGTTTTCTTGACATCCTTGGCAATGCGGCGGCGCGAGAAGGTGAGATGGGCCAAAGCCTTGGACACTTTCATGCCGCGGATTTCAGTAGCCACTTCGTTCAGCTTGCGCGGGGAAATGCGGATCGAGCGAGTGATCGCCTTGGCCTCATTGTCCTTCAGTGCGCGTTTGGTTTTTTCTTTGCTCATGATTATTTCGCCGCAGCGGCCTTCTTGTCAGAGGCTGAATGGGCCTTGAACGTGCGCGTTGGCGCGAATTCGCCAAGCTTGTGGCCCACCATTTCCTCGCTCACGTGAACAGGAATGAACTTGTTGCCATTGTGCACCTGAAAGGTCAGGCCCACAAATTGCGGCAGAATGGTCGAACGGCGGCTCCAGGTTTTGATCGCCTGGTTGCGCTGGCCGCGAGCGGCCTCGGCCTTCTTCAAAATATACCCGTCCACGAACGGGCCTTTCCAAACTGAGCGTGCCATTGGCTTACCCCTTAATTCGCTTTTTTGCGATCATGGCGCGAGCGCACGATCATCTTTGACGTTCTCTTGTTCACGCGGGTCTTGTAACCCTTCGTTGGCTTGCCCCAAGGCGTTGCCCAGTGCTTACCACCGTTGGTACGACCACCGTTGGGATGGTCAACCGGGTTACGCGCAATACCGCGCGACACTGGACGAGCACCCTTCCAACGGGAGCGGCCGGCCTTGCCAACCACTTCGTTGATATGGTCTGCGTTCGATACAGCCCCAACCGATGCCATGGCATTGGCAGGAACCAAACGGGTTTCACCAGATTTCAGACGAATGATGACATTGCCACCATCGCGGCCAGCAACCATGGCATAGGTACCTGCAGCGCGCGATAGCGAACCGCCGGAACCGGGCTTGGTTTCAACATTGTGAACAACCGTGCCCACAGGGACAGAACCGATTTCCATGGCGTTGCCGGGCTTTACGTCCACGAGCTTGCCGGAGATGACGCTATCACCAGCGGCCAAACGTTGTGGCGCCAGGATGTAAGACAGCGTGCCGTCTTCATACTTTATCAAAGCGATAAAGCCGGTGCGGTTTGGATCATATTCCAAATGCTGCACAATGGCTGGCATGTCATGCTTGGTGCGCTTGAAATCGATCAGGCGGTAAGCGGTCTTGTGGCCTCCACCTTTACGGCGCGACGTGATGCGGCCTGTGTTGCCACGGCCACCATTTGCGTTCTGGCCTTCGGTCAAAGCTTTGACCGGCTTGCCCTTGAAGAGATGGCTGCGGTCCACCTGAATGAGGTGGCGGCGGCCTGCGCTTGTGGGATTAAATGTTTTCAGTGCCATGCTAAACTCACAGTCCTGTCGTCACGTCGAGGCGTTCGCCATCGACCAGCGTTACGTAAGCTTTCTTGTGATCCGAAAGCAGTGCCGGGCGGCCCTTGAAGCGCTTCAGCTTGCCCTTGCGGACGAGCGTATTCACAGCCTTCACCTTGACACCGAACAGGCCTTCAATGGCGGCCTTGATCTGTGGCTTGGTGGCGCGGAATGCAACGTTGAACACATGGGTGTTCGTGGCGGCATTCAGCGTGCCCTTTTCGGTGATCGAAGGGCTCTTGATGATTGAATAATAGTGTTCTTTGCTCATTTAAATCGAGCCTCCAATGCTTCAACGGCAGCCTTGGTGAGAACCAGGTTCTTGCGGCGCAGGATGTCATAGACATTGATGCCTTGAACCGGCAGCACGTCGATGTTGATCACATTGCGCGCAGCCTTGGCGAAGCCTTCGTTCACGGTTGCACCATCAATGATGAGCGCGTTGGTGAGGTTCAGCTTTTCGAAGACGGCCTTCATGTCCTTGGTCTTGGCTGTTTTCAATTCAGCCTTGTCAAGAATGATGAGTTCGGAAGACTTGACCTTGGAAGACAGCGCATGGCGCAAACCAAGGGCGCGGATCTTCTTGTTCAAGGCGGTTTCGTGTGAACGGAAGCGCGGACCAAAGGCCTTGCCGCCGCCGACGAAAATACCAGACTTCCTGGAACCGTGACGCGCCGTACCGCCGCCCTTCTGGTTGCCCAGCTTATGGGTGGTACGATTGATCTCACCACGGCTCTTGGCCTGGTGGGTGCCCTGCTGGCGCTTGTTGAGCTGCCAAGAGACCACACGGTGCAAAATATCCGCACGCGGCTCGAGACCAAAGATGGCCTCCGACACTTCAACCGTGCCTGCCTTGGCGTCTTCCAGTGTTTTTACATCAAGCTTCATCATTCAAGCCTCAACCTTGTGCCTGAGCGGCAGTGAAAGCGCCGGGCTTTGGCGCAGCATCGGGAAGCTTGCGCTTCACGGCATCACGCACTGAAACCCAACCACCCATCGAACCGGGAACCGAACCTTTGACGAGGATCAGGCCGCGTTCTTTATCGGTGCGCACCACAACGATGTTTTGCGTCGTTACGGTTTCAGAACCCATGTGACCAGGCATCTTCTTGTTCTTGAACACCTTGCCGGGGTCTTGACGGTTGCCGGTCGAACCAATCGAACGATGCGATACAGACACACCGTGCGTGGCGCGAAGGCCGCCGAAGTTCCAGCGCTTGATACCGCCCTGGAAACCTTTACCCTTGGAGGTGCCCGTCACGTCAACGAACTGGCCAGCCACAAAGTGGTCAGCAGTCACTTCAGCGCCGACAGGCATCAAGCCATCAACCGAAACGCGGAATTCCTGAAGCTTGCGCTTGGGTTCCACCTTGGCGGCGGCGAACACACCACGATCAGCCTTGGTCAGGCGCTTGATCTTGGGCGTGGCCGAGCCAAGCTGCACAGCCGTGTAGCCATGCTTTTCAGCCGTCTTGTGACCGACAACGTGAACGTTATCGACTTTCAACACGGTCACAGGCACAGCAGCGCCCTCCTCCGTGTAAATCCGGGTCATGCCCAGTTTTTTTGCGATGATGCCAGAACGCATCGTCTTCTCCTCAGTGAGCTCGTTAGAGCTTAATTTCGATGTCAACACCCGAAGCCAAATCAAGCTTCATCAAGGCATCAACCGTTTGTGGTGTCGGATCAACAATATCGAGAACGCGCAAATGTGTGCGCATCTCGAACTGTTCGCGGCTCTTCTTGTCGACGTGCGGCGAACGGTTCACGGTGAACTTTTCAATGCGTGTCGGCAGCGGTACGGGACCGCGAATTTGGGCACCCGTGCGTTTGGCCGTATTCACGATCTCCTTGGTGGAGTTGTCGAGAATGCGGTGATCAAAAGCCTTGAGGCGGATGCGGATGTTTTGGCGTTGCATGTCTTTACCTATCAATCCGAGATCTTTGCGACGACGCCGGCGCCGACGGTGCGGCCGCCTTCGCGGATGGCGAAGCGCAGCTTTTCTTCCATGGCAATCGGCGTGATCAGCTCAACATCAAACGAGATATTGTCGCCGGGCATCACCATTTCCGTGCCTGCAGGCAAGGTCACCACACCGGTCACATCCGTCGTGCGGAAGTAGAACTGCGGGCGGTAGTTGTTGAAGAATGGCGTGTGACGGCCACCCTCTTCCTTGGTCAGGATATAGGCTTCAGCCTTGAACTTCTTGTGCGGCTTCACTGAACCTGTCTTGCACAGCACCTGGCCGCGCTCAACACCTTCACGGTCCACACCACGCAGCAAAGCGCCGATGTTGTCGCCAGCCTGGCCTTGATCCAGCAACTTCCTGAACATTTCAACGCCAGTGCAGGTGGTCTTGACCGTATCGCGAATGCCGACGATTTCGATTTCCTCGCCGACCTTCACAATGCCGCGCTCAACACGACCTGTCACCACCGTGCCGCGGCCCGAGATCGAGAACACGTCTTCAATCGGCATCAGGAACGGCAGATCAATCGGACGATCAGGCTGTGGGATATATTCATCAACCGTCTTCATCAAAGCCAGAATGGCTTCACGGCCAATCTCTGGCGTCTTGCCTTCAAGCGCTGCCAAAGCCGAGCCCTTGGTGATCGGAATCTTGTCGCCGGGGAATTGATACGAGGTCAAGAGCTCGCGCACTTCCATTTCAACCAGTTCCAGAAGTTCCGGATCGTCGACCATGTCGACCTTGTTCATGAACACCACGAGGGCTGGCACACCAACCTGACGGGCCAACAAGATGTGCTCACGCGTCTGGGGCATCGGGCCGTCAGCGGCTGACACCACCAAAATCGCACCGTCCATCTGGGCCGCACCGGTGATCATGTTCTTCACATAGTCAGCATGGCCTGGGCAATCGACGTGGGCATAATGGCGGGCCTTGGTCTGATATTCCACATGCGCCGTGTTGATCGTGATGCCACGGGCCTTTTCCTCAGGCGCCTTGTCAATCTGGTCATAGGCCATGAATGTGGCGCCACCGGTTTCAGCCAGGATCTTGGTGATCGCTGCCGTCAATGACGTCTTGCCATGGTCAACGTGACCAATCGTGCCGATGTTGCAATGCGGCTTGTCGCGGTTGAATTTCTCTTTGGCCATGGCGGTCTCCTAAAAGGAACGTGTCAAACAAAAGGGGTTACGAGTATTTCTTCTTAACTTCTTCGGCCACTGCAGTTGGAACCTGCTCATAATGATCGAATTGCATGGTGTAGGATGCACGGCCCTGACTCATTGAGCGCAGGTTGTTGATGTAGCCGAACATGTTGGCGAGTGGCACCATGGCATTGACGATTTGCGCGTTGCCGCGTGTCGATGTGCCCATGATTTGGCCGCGCCGTGAATTCAAGTCGCCGATGACGCCGCCGAGATATTCATCGGGAGCTGTCACTTCGACCTTCATGATCGGTTCGAGAAGAACCGGGCCTGCTGTTTCAAAAGCTTCGCGCATGGCAGCGCGGGTGGCAATTTCGAAGGCGATGGCGGAGGAGTCAACGTCATGGTAGGCGCCGTCAATCAGGGCTACTTTCAGGTCCACAACCGGGAAACCGATCAGCGGGCCGCTGTTGAGAACCGAGTTCAAGCCTTTTTCAACGCCGGGGATATATTCCTTCGGCACCGAGCCGCCGACAACCTTGGACTCAAACGAGTTGCCTTCGCCCTTGCCTGCAGGTTCGATCTCAAGGATCACGCGGGCATATTGGCCCGTGCCGCCGGTTTGCTTCTTATGGGTATAGTCTTTGGTGATCTTGCGGGTGATCGCTTCGCGGTAGGCCACCTGTGGTGCGCCGACCTGAACTTCAACCTTGTGGGTGCGCTTCAAAATGTCGACTTTAATGTCCAAGTGAAGTTCGCCCATGCCCTTGATGATGGTTTCACCAGACTCAGAGTCGGTCGAAACGCGGAAGGATGGATCTTCAGCAGCAAGCTTATAGAGGGCCACGGCCATCTTTTCCTGGTCAACCTTGGTCTTCGGCTCAACCTTCATTTCGATGACAGGCTCAGGGAATTCCATCTTTTCGAGGATCACTGGCTTGGATGCATCGCACAGCGTGTCGCCGGTGCGGGTATCTTTCAGACCAACGAGAGCGACGATGTCACCCGCATGGGCTTCAGCAATTTCTTCACGGTTGTTGGCATGCATGAGAACCATGCGGCCCACGCGCTCAGTCTTGTCGCGGGTTGAGTTCAAGAGCGAGGTGCCTTTGGCCAACACGCCAGAGTAAATGCGGCAGAAAGTGAGAATGCCATATTGGTCATCCATCAACTTGAAGGCCAACAGAGCCAGAGGCTCAGTGTCGGATGAAGGACGGGTGGTTTCGCCACCAGTTTTCACGTCGATGCCCTTGATCGCCGGACGATCCAAAGGAGAAGGCAGATAATCGCAAACGGCGTCGAGCAAGGGCTGAACGCCCTTGTTCTTGAAGGCCGAGCCACACAGAACCGGGAAGAACGAGGCGTTCAACACGGCCTTGCGGAGCAACTTCTTGATGGTGACGTTGTCCATCTCAATACCATTGAGATAGTCATCCATCGCCTTGTCATCGAGTTCGGCACAGGCTTCGATCATGTCGGCGCGCGCCTGCTTGGCGGCATCGATCATGTCGGCCGGAATGTCTTCATCGTGGAATGATGCACCGAGTTCTTCGTTGTCCCACACGACAGCTTTCATGCGGACGAGATCAACGATGCCTTTGAATGCGGCTTCAGAGCCGATTGGCAATTGAATCGGAACAGCGCGAGCGCCCAGACGTTCCTTGATATCTTTCAGGCACTGCTCAAACGAAGCGCCGGTCTTGTCCATCTTGTTGCAGAACACGATGCGTGGAACAGCATATTTGTCGCCTTGGCGCCAAACGGTTTCGGTTTGTGGCTCAACGCCCTGGTTTGAATCGAGCACGCAGACAGCGCCATCCAGCACACGCAACGAACGTTCAACTTCAATGGTAAAGTCCACGTGGCCGGGGGTGTCGATGATGTTCAAGCGCATGCCATTCCAGATGGTGGTGGTGGCAGCCGAAGTAATGGTAATGCCGCGCTCTTGTTCCTGCTCCATGAAATCCATGGTGGCAGCGCCGTCATGCACTTCGCCGATTTTGTGAGTCTTGCCGGAATAATAAAGAATCCGCTCGGTCGCCGTCGTCTTGCCAGCATCGATGTGGGCCATGATGCCGAAGTTGCGATAGTCTTTGAGTTCGTGCGTGCGTGCCATGATATTCTCTGATTACCAGCGGTAGTGGCTGAAAGCGCGGTTGGCTTCGGCCATCTTGTGGGTGTCTTCGCGCTTCTTCACCGCGGTGCCGCGGTTGTTGCCGGCATCGAGGAGTTCAGCGGAGAGACGTTCAACCATGGTCTTTTCATTGCGGCCACGGGCCGCCGTGATGATCCAGCGAATGGCGAGAGCCTGGCGGCGCTCGGTGCGGACTTCAACAGGAACCTGATAGGTGGCACCACCGACGCGGCGCGAGCGAACTTCAATGGCAGGCGCCACGTTCTGCAATGCGGCGTGGAACAGCTGGATGGGATCAGCCTTGGCTTTGGCCTGAACGATATCGAGAGCACCATAAACAATGCCTTCGGCGACGGACTTTTTGCCATCAACCATCAGGTTGTTCATGAATTTGGAAACGATCAGATCGCCGAACTTTGGATCGGGATTGATAACGCGCTTTTCAGCTGAGTGACGACGAGACATGCTGTGATCCTCTTACTTCGGACGCTTCGCGCCGTACTTCGAACGACGCTGACGGCGCTTTGGCAGGCCTTGGGTATCCAAGATGCCGCGGATGATGTGATAACGAACGCCTGGCAAATCCTTCACACGGCCGCCACGGATCATAACCACTGAATGTTCTTGCAGATTGTGGCCTTCGCCTGGAATGTAGCTCACCACTTC
>Ga0209069_10001548_pt1 | contig 11735 bp, 10 predicted proteins | sample Str013_2_FD_187202 | JGI IMG/M metagenome (GOLD analysis project Ga0209069, IMG submission 187202) | Freshwater sediment microbial communities in response to fracking from Pennsylvania, USA - Straight Creek_MetaG_SC_2013 (SPAdes) (version 2) | ecosystem: Environmental > Aquatic > Freshwater >...
CCGAAAGATGATCTCGACCTTGCTAAGAAACGATTGCAAATCTTGCAGCGGAGGAGAAAATGAAAAACCCGCATATTGGAAGCACGCTTGAGGAATTTCTTGCTGAACAGGGGATGCTTGCGGACGCACTGGCAGCCGTTGCCAAACGAAAGGTTGCCCACCAACTCGCTGACCTGATGAAGAAAGAGAAACTCACGAAAGACGCTCTCGCCAAGCGCATGAAGACTAGCCGCGCCGCGTTAGATCGCTTGCTTGATCCAGACAACTCGTCAGTCACGCTTGCCACATTGGGTAAAGCTGCCTGCGCGTTAGGCCGCACGTTACGGGTAGAGCTGATGGAAGACTACAGAAGATAAATAATGCACCTCATAGACGCTTAACGATTTATCTTAGTGAAGGAAAAACAACCTCTGTGGACATGCTGTACTGAAAGATGTCTGTGTCAGATCTCTTGAACCCTTATGAGTTGTGGGTCAGTCCTGTTATGCAGAAAACCAATTGTTAGTGTGTATATTATTTTCTTTTCTATAGAACGAACAGTGATACGGATTGTTACGTCAATTCTCAGGTCGTACAGATCGCTGCTGCGGTACACCCCCTCAGTCGGGATAAACACTTCTTTAGATTCCTCTGGAGTAAAAAACCACACACGGGCTGGTTTCCAATGTCCCGTCTGACGGTCGTGAATCTCTCCAGTAAGGTCTGTCCTACAAAAGTGAAGCGTTCTTTCTTGATCGTGAAGAATCTCTTTGAACTCAGTATTTCCACCTTCCCAGCGAAGCGACCAGGGTAGAGATGCGGCATTAGCTGGAGGGGGTTGAATGGAGATAATTTGCACTATGAAAGAATCAGTCGGACCATTATTGGATATCGGAAGATACATGTCGTACACACGGATACCTCTTTCATCCGTGTGTGGACTGATATTACACCCTATAACAAGTCTGTTACTGGATTGTCCGGTTTTTACAGGGGCAGAAAGCTTGTCACCCATAAGGTCGACCTTCGACAACACAACCCGTGCAGTCTCAGATTCAAACCCGATCCTTAAGAAAAACTCCAACTGCTCTGTTGTAGATCGTAAATCCTCTACCGGTACTTCAAGTTCTTTCGCTTTAGCGAGAGATTTAAGAGCCGTCGGTGCAGTTCCGGCTGCTACCCTCGCTTCGGCTTGACAAAGATAGGTCCAGTAATCTGCGCTTCCTGCCGCGATCACTTGGTCACATTTTTCCAAGACGATGGCGTACCATCGTTTGGCCTCGACTTGATTCCCTGACGCTGCATGGATAGCGCCTAGGTTGATGATTGGATAGAGATTGGTTGGTTCAAGCTCGTATGCTCTCTGGTAGTGAGTGAGCGCGTCGCCATAAGCATTTCGTCGTTTTAGTAGACCGCCATACATCCCATGCAGCTCTGCGTCGGCGTCATTTAACTGAAGCGCACTCTGCATGTATTTCTCGGCTTCTTTATAAAACGATGGCCCTTTCTTGCGATAAACAAATCCAAGTTCGCGCAGAAGTTCAGGATCAGATGGCTGTTGCTCCACAGCTTGTCGAAACACGTCTAGTGCTTGGTCGAGAAATCCGAACTTCCGTAGTTTAATCCCCAGTAATTCCAGAAGGCTGATAGGCACATCCGATAGTTGGGTGACTGGACCGAGCAAAGAAAGAATGCGGCTCCCTGTGGTTGCTTCTTCGATCTTCCACCTAAGCCGTTCTTCGCTCTCACGAGCCTGATATTTCCGTAGGTTATCTTCCGCTACAGCAAGTCGCCGTTCCATCGCTTTGACAAGAGTGGAAGAATTCGTTCCTTGATCCCCTCGAGTGACAGAGAGTCCAGGAAGATAAACGTGTACGGGGCTGTCTACCTCTTGATTCGTCGCATTCTCAATCGACTGTCGCAGGTGCTTCTGAAACTGTCGTAGCGAAGGAGCAGAGAAGTAGTCGTAGTAAATGACGGACTGATTGCGGACATCGAACGGAAGCTCAGTGCCTTGACATGCGACAAGCACAGTTCCCTTCTTAGAGAGCGTTTGTCTAATCCCAAGTTCGTAATACACGTTGGGATTCCCGAAGGTCAGGTCAGCCAGGACGATTTCTGCCGCATAGAGCCATTCGTTGTACAGTCGATCAATCAAACCAGGTTGGTGAAGTTCATCTGCTCTTTTGGTCAAAAATCCTTCTGGGATGGCAGGTTGGAGAATTTCAGTCCATACTGCGTCGAAATCTATCTCGACGACAGCATCAGGGTTTTTGGTATCCAACGGCGCCTTACGTTTTTTATACGGCATTGCGACGAATAGGCGTTTTGCGTCCATATGACCTGCCTCGGTTCGGCTTAATGATTGTGGTTGAAGATCTAAGGAAATCCGGAGTTAAGTATCGACTCTCCAGCCACCCACCGTCCGTATATCCCACCATCGATATATCTCACCAATTGAGACAACTCTCTGTAATATCCATCAGGCACGTTCATTGTGTCAAGCCTTTGTAGCTTGTAAATGCTATTAGCGTCGCGACCTAACTCTCTGTGATCAAAGTGCATTGTGACCTGAGACGCACCACAGCTTCTCATCTGAGGATGCAAAGGGCTGACTTTACTTACTGTGCAAGAGATCCTTGGACACAAGAACTTACGCATGACTGCCCGCTATGCCCATGTAGGACAGAGTCATAAGCTTGCTGCTATGAGTCTGCTTGAGAAGGCATACGAGCACAAGGAAGATCAGAAGAATGGTGATGGGGGAGAGTCGAAATAATCTTTCATTACCTGAATGGCGTTAGCCCCAAAGCTCTTGCACCATTCATGATCTTCTCAATTGAGCTCTTAATAAATGTGTCTTGGTCAACAAGCCATTGTTTATCTATGACCTGATCGAAGGCAACTTTGACCATGCCTTTCTCTGGTTTAGTAAACTTGAATAGCCGGTATGGAGTGCTGGGAGTTGGAGCTATTATCCTTCCATGTGCTAAGGCGTCACGTAGAATTACGATGTAGCCATCAACCTTATGGGTAGAAGCTACGAGTGTGTTGTACTTTTTAATCAGTTGCCCCAACGTATCGAAATTGGTCAGGTAAGTTTCCTGTATCGGCTGTTGTTGTTGGGGACTCGGAAGGTCCATGGGTTCTTTATGGGCATGACAAAGGACCGCTCTCAAGCAAAGTTCCAACGATAGCAGATTGCCGTGTATTCTCCCCAATAGGAACGCATACTCTTGCTGTGTCATGCACAATGTCCTTGCCGTACTCAAGTGGCGGCAAAAACGGCAGCAGCCACAGGAAACATTGTTATTGGAAGATGGCTAACTTGGCGAAAACAAGTGGAGCTGAAGGGAATTGAACCCTCGACCTCTAGAGTGCGATTCTAGCGCTCTCCCAACTGAGCTACAGCCCCACAGAACGGAGAAGGGGGAAACGGTGAAATGGGTAAATGAAGAAAGAAAAATACTACGAAACAACGAAGGCAATCTAACAGCCACCTAAACACTTTGCAAGGGAACTACGCTAAGCCGACCTGTAAAGTGGTCAGAATTCCTCGCAGTCCAAGATCGTCGTACTGGGCGTTAATGTCCGAGCGGAAAATAAAGTGGATCATGCCATCTTCTGCAACTGCCTCCGCCGGGGGGTTTTCGTCCCAGGCCCCATTTTCACATGCTCGGAGAAGTGCTTCGTCTACGGCATAGCTTCCTGAGCGCGTGTGAATAATCAGTTTCTTTAAGTTGCCTTGCGTATCGATCTTTGCCTCAATGGTCGACATGTCATGCGCTGCAACCACGTCATCAATGTGCATATTCTTTCGTTGGAAAATAATCAGATGCTGAAATACCCGTAAGGCGACACGTCTCACAAACGGTGCAAAGCGGTTTGCTTTCGCGTTCAGGAAAGTGAGGTTGCCTTGACGAATATCGGGAAGCACATCTGGCGTGCCGATTGGACCGGGTAGCGCAAGTAAATTCTCTGCTGGAGGGGGAGCCATCGCAATGAGATCCCGCCCTTGGGGAGGTTTGCGAGCTTCCTTTTCCTCACGCTCTTTCCCTTCGTCAGAAAGCCATCCCTGAGTAAGCAGTTCTTCTGGTCGTGCAAAAAGCTTCGGCGCGCGTTTTTCTGCTTCTGCTGTACTCGAAGGCGTACGTTTGGCAAGAGATCCTTCGTCTATCTCCTGCTCTAATTTTTTCTCCCGTTCAAGCTTTGGCGAAGGAGAGGCAAGCCGAGGTTTCATCGCCATCTGCACAGGGTTACGCTTTGCTGCTTCTCGGGTTCCAGGAATAGGCTTTTTGCGCGCTGACAGCTCTTTCTCGAGTGCTTCGAGTGATTTCTCAGTTGGTGATACCGGTTTCGGTTCTTTCTTTACCCGTTGAATTGGCGGCTTCGATTCTTCTTTTATCGCTTTCTCGCGAACAGGAGATTGCTCTTTTCGTGCTGATGCCGGGCGTGGCATCCCCCGCGCTACAGTTTCCTCTTTTGCTGCGCTATTCCGATCACTCAATAGACGAGTCTTTTCTGGAACCTGATCGTTCACTTGATCTGGTGGATTGACGATTTGTTCCGGTAGCTTTTCCTGCGGTTTGGGTTCTGGCCGCTTCGGCTTCGTTTGTTCTACTGGTTTGGGCTTTTCTACGAGTGGTTTCGGCTTCTCTAGCTGTGGTTTTTCTACTTGTGGTGGTGCAATGATTTTTGGTGGCTCGATTTTCGCAATAACTGGCGGAGATGGTTGTGAGGATGGAGGAAGTAATTTTACTGTGAGGAACTTCTCTGTCGGTGGTTTCATGCTCGGGAGTTGGAGGGTTGAGAAGAAGACCAGCAGCAAGGCGTGGAGAAGGAGGGAGAAAAAGAAAAAGGGCACAAACGAGTCGCGCTGCCTGGGTCGCTGTAACGCTTGTACTGCGGAAGTCATCGGCGGCATTCTAGCGATCCCCGTATGCTGCTGCAAGGAAGAAACGCTAAGGCCGTGACAGGAAACAACTTACCGCAACTGCGATTGACAGGAAGGGGCGGAGTCGGTCAAAAGAGCAGAGATGACAGATGAGACCATTGTGTACTGGCTTCGTTCCAAATATCAAAGTTTAGTCGAAGAGCTTGATGAACGCGGGCGGCGGCGATGGGCAGCCGTAGAAGCGCGGTCATTGGGGCGTGGGGGGATTACTGCTGTCGCCAAGGCAACTGGGCTCTCGGACCGGACCGTGCGCACGGGGATTGGCGAATTGCAAGCGGGCGTTCGGTGGCTAGCAGGGCGCCAGCGGCAAGCGGGGGGCGGACGGAAAGCCGCGCAGGAGAAAGCCCCGGAGTTGATGAAGGCGCTCGAAGGCCTGGTGGAACCCGCCACCCGAGGCGATCCGCAATCACCGCTGAAATGGACGTGCAAGAGCACCCGGGAGTTGGCGAAGGAATTGAAAAAGCTGGGCCACGCCGTCAGTCGGACGACAGTGGCCAAACTGCTGAAAGAGGCGGGGTACAGTTTACAGGCCAACCGCAAGACGATCGAAGGAGCGCAGCATCCGGACCGCAATGCACAATTCGAGCATATCAATCGCCGCGTCAAGGCGCAGCGGCGCGCAGGGCAGCCCGCCCTCTCGGTCGACACCAAGAAGAAAGAGAACATTGGCAACTACAAGAATCCCGGCCGGACGTGGCGGCGGAAGGGCGAGCCGGTCAAGGTCAAGACGCACGATTTTCCGGACAAGACGAAAGGGAAAGCGGTGCCGTACGGCGTCTATGACATCGGGAAGAATGAAGCGTGGGTGAATGTGGGCATCAGCCATGACACTGCGCAATTCGCCGTGGCCTCGATCCGCGCCTGGTGGCAGCGGCTGGGGCGGCGGCGCTATCAGCGCACGCAGGTGCAGCGGCTCCTGGTGACCGCAGACAGCGGGGGGAGCAATGGCCCGCGCAACCGGCTGTGGAAATATGAACTCCAAAAGCTGGCCGACAAACTGGGGATGGCGATCGAAGTCTGTCATTTTCCGCCCGGTACCAGCAAGTGGAACAAGATCGAGCACCGGGTGTTTTGCCACATTACGCGCACGTGGCGGGCGCAACCCTTGGAAAGCTATGAGATCGTGGTGCAGTTAATTGGCTCCACCCGCACCGACACTGGTCTTGCCGTCCATGCCACCTTGGACGAAAACGATTATCCCAAGGGCCTGCAGGTCTCTGACGAAGATTATCAGGCGCTCAATATCAAGCCCGGGAAATTCCATGGCGATTGGAACTATACGCTTCTTCCTCGCCCTTAATACGGTAACTTAATTCTTGACGATGCCTAACCTCCTCTTGCCGATGCAAAGAAAGATGGCGTATAGTGCCATTATCATGTTTGGTCTTGGCATAGGTGAATTATTCGTCATTCTTATTGTCGTACTGATTTTCGGCGCCAATAAACTTCCTGAAATTGGCGGTGGACTGGGGCGCGCAATTCGTGACTTCCGCAAAGAAATCAAGCGCCCCGATGAGATTGATGTGACACCCGAAAAAAAGTCCGATACTGCAGAAGAGAAAAAATCACATTAAGACGTACTAAATTGCGCCGTAGCCACCCGACAACTGAGCTCGGTCACTGTCGTTGGAGGGTTGGGAAAGACGATCAGGAAGTTGACGGTCTGACCCGGCAGTACGTGAAACTGCCTTGGCGGCACGAGTCCTTGCAGGACGTTGATCTCATGCGTCGTTAATGTTGGTAAACTCTCTGCCGTTGTTCCCATTCCACATGAAATGATCCGCTGTTCGATCGTCCCTCCATCGATATCGTGCAATTGCGCCTCAATCTGAATCATAGAGGCAGGGACTGAGGCGTTATTTGTTGCCTTGCCAGAAATAGCAAACACTCGCTTGCTATCCCTCGTGACCCAAAACCCACTCTTCAGGTCTGATAAGACAATATGTTGTGAGGTAAATTGATCCGCAACAAATGAAGAGCCAACAAACGGAAGACGCGCGAGCATGCTTTCTGTGTCAACAAGGTTTGTTCTCCAGCGATTGCCGAGGAGATAATACCCAGCGACAATAAGGACCAGTATCCCAAGTACCGGCCAAATGGAAAAGGTTGTGACTGGTACCGGTCGCGGACGTGAACGCGTCTGCGGAGAGCGTTTCAATGGATCGCTTCGGAACTTATTCTCCATAGTGGTTGAACTCACAGCCGCAGAAGGAACTGGCGTTGGTGCACCGGTACCACCCAACGTGAAGTCTTCTGCCTCGAAGAAATCTTTTTCGACTCTTGGCGTTACCGGAGGCGATTGTACGGGTGGCCTGTTTGGAGATGGCGGAATAGGAGGCGGTGTGGTTGAGAAGAATGGTTCGTCTGCTGCATCTTCATCAAGCAGTGGTGGCGGCTCAACCGCACGTTCCTGTACAACGGGCGGTATTGGGGCAGCTTGAGAAGCATCGATGGATTGTACAAGTGGGTCCTCAAGAAAGGGTTCTGACGCCGTTTCTTTGGGAGATTCGGGAAGATGAGGAAACACATGTCCACACTGCTCGCGTGAGCATTCAAAAAGCGTGGCTTCTGTGATCGCTAAGGAATCGTCCGTCCGGTAACGGGTGTGACAGGCTGGGCATTCGATAATCACTCGCTGTCCCTCCCTCTCTGCAAGAATTGTAGGAGGAAGTGAAGAAAAATCAACCTCGTTGACGGTTACTGATAAAGAAAACTATAATGCCCCCACGTTGCCACTGTTCAGTTAGGAAATCACTTGCGTTGGATTGTTCTTGCTCTGCGTTTTTTTACTGTCGCTTTATTGACGATTTTTTGGGGTATTCTCGTTCTTCTCTTTTCCTATTTTGATCGTTACGGAGAACGTGCCGTCCGGTTGATCCGCTTTTGGGCACGAGGAGTGTTACGGGTCTGTCGGGTGAAGGTGCGTGTCCAAGGTCGAGATCGTCTTGATCCGACCAAAGCCTACCTCTTCATGGCGAATCACCAAAGTAACTTTGACATTCCCCTCCTGATGTCAGCGTTTGATACGCTGCAAGTGCGCTGGGTCTCAAAACAAGAGGTGCGGAAGGTGCCGATCATTGGCTTGTGTATGCAACGCACGCATCAAGTGTTGGTGGATCGTGATAGTCCGACGCAAGCCCTAGCCGTGATTCGCCAGGTCAAAGCGTTGCTTGAAGTGGGCATCTCGGCGGCATTCTTTCCTGAAGGAACCCGTACGCGTGATGGCCATCTGCAACCGTTCAAACCCGGCGGTTTTGCGATAGCTACTGAAGCAAAAGTTCCTGTGGTTCCTGTGGCGATCACTGGGAGCCGCGCGCTCTGGCCTCCAGGTGGAGTGGATTTACGGCCAGGGACTGTCGATGTCATTTTTTGTGAACCTCTTACCGTGGATCCGCAATTATCGAAGAAAGCTGCGCGCGCAGATCTGCTGCACAGAGTCCATGCTGCGATCGCGGCGCAATTACCAGAGACCGTGGTGGTCTCGTCGCCTGCTACATCATCTGCGGCCATTGTTTCCACGTCTACTGCGGAGCATTTAACTTCATGAGTGATGGTACGTTACGTGTTATTCCCCTTGGTGGGCTGGGCGAGATCGGTCTTAATTTGATGCTGATCGAATACTGCCCAGCAAACAGCGACGAGAGTACTGCTATTGCCATTGATTGCGGGCTCATGTTTCCCGAGCGCGAAATGCTCGGGATTGACGTTGTCATTCCTGACTTTACGTACCTGCGCGAAAAACGTCACCTCAAAGCGGTAGTCTTCACGCATGGGCATGAGGACCACATCGGTGCGCTGCCGCATTTATTGCGAGAGTTTCCGGTGCCTGTCTATGGCACACCTTTCACGTTAGGATTATTGCATGACAAACTTGATGAACATCGTTTGTTGGATGATACCGAACTGAACGAAATTCGCCCTCGGCAATCTTGGCAGATTGGCCCTTTCCAGCTTGAAGGTATCCATGTCACCCACAGTATTGTCGATGCTGTGGCCTTAGCTATCACCACGCCACTTGGCTTGATCCTCCATACGGGAGATTTCAAACTCGACCAGACGCCGATTGATGGCCGACAGTCTGATATTGCCCGCTTAGCCGAATTAGGCGAGCAAGGCGTCCTCCTCCTCCTTTCTGATTCAACCAATGTCGAGCGGCCTGGAACCACGCCCTCAGAGCGCACGGTCACGCGCCCGCTTGAAGATCTGATGTCACACTCTGATGGTAAAGTGCTGGTGGCCACTTTTGCCTCGCATGTGCACCGTGTTCGACAAGTGATTGATCTGTCGATCAAACAAGGGCGAGCGGTGGGCGTCGTTGGCAAGAGTCTCGTGAACAACATTGAACTTGCTCGTCAGGTCGGTCATCTCAAGATTCCTGCAGATACACTGGTCGATGCCGGGAAAATCGGGGATCGCGATCCACGCACGCTGACATTACTCACGACCGGATCACAAGGAGAGCCGCTCTCTGCGTTATCCCGCATTGCGACTGGGGAACACCCGCATGTGAAAATCCGCCCTGGCGACACGGTGATCTTGTCGTCACGAGTGATTCCTGGGAATGAGCGGACGATTGCGCGGTTGCTTGATCACTTGTGCCGACGGGGTGCAGACGTGTATTATGAGGCCATCGCCTGTGTTCATGTGTCCGGTCACGCCAGCCAAGAAGAATTGCAGTTAATGCTCAACCTTTTACGGCCGCAGTTTTTTGTGCCGATTCATGGCGAGTTCCGTTTCTTGGTTCGTCACTGTGAGTTAGCTCGTGGCGTCGGCGTTGACCCGACCGGGGTTTTTCTGTTGGAAGACGGACAGGTGCTTGAGATGACGACAAAAGGGGCGCACGTTGTGGAGTCTGTGCGCGCCGGTCGTGTCTTTGTCGATGGCATGGGTGGGATAGAAGAAGAAGTACTCCGCGACCGACGCCATCTGGCTGAGGATGGGTTGGTGGTGGCGATCGTCGGTATTGATCAGCAGACTGGCGAGTTGTTGACCGGGCCAGATCTGCTCTCGCGTGGATTTTTGGCTGCGACGAACGGCGAAGGATTTGAGGCGGCCAAGGAAGCGGTTCGTACGGCGTTAGGAGAGTTGCCGCGGGAGTCGCGGGCAGATGTGGGGACGGTGAAAGAACAAGTCCGACAAATCTTGCGACGTTATTTTCGCCGCACCTTTGGTCGGCGTCCGGTGGTGCTACCGTTTGTGATGGAGATGTGATGCGGAGGAGGAGGAGTTATGGCGGCGGGGAAGAAACCACAACTGGAGGAGCAACCCTTCGGCGGAGAGGTCATCGGGGTCGCTAATATTGCCTTAGCGATCTTTTTTATCCTGGCATTCTATTCATACCGACCTGGTGACGCGAGCGGGAACTACGTTGGTCTCATTGGCCATCTGCTTGCTGACCTGTTATGTCCCGCGTTTGGTTACGCGTGTTATTTTATTCCCTTAGCATTGTTCTACTTTGCTGGAGTGCTCCTGCATCAGTGGCAGTGCCCGGCGCTGGTGTTCCAGTCGCTGGCATTTGGTACGTTTCTGATCACGACCTCCGCCTTATTCGCATTGTGGGGAGGCAAGCGTCCTGTCATTGAGGCCGGTGGCTGGGTTGGCGGCTTTCTTGCCTTGCACCTCCGCACGGGACTCAATCTCATAGGCGCACACCTGCTGCTTGTCCCTATACTGCTGATGTCATTCATGGGGATGACGCGGGTATCGTTATCTGACACTGGTGCCGGAATCTTTGCCAACAGTTACGCCTTGCTCATGCGGCTCAGAGCGATGTTCTCGCGGTTAGAGGGACTGCTGCCTCGCCTTGCCTGGGAACGACCAGAACTGCCAGAGCCTGAACATGAACCTGAGGTCGTTCCGATAAAGCGGACTACAAGTCGCAAAGAGCCGACTGCGAAAAAATCTCCTGCTCTGGTTCTGCTCGAGGCGGAAGAGGAAGACGAAGAGGTCTCTCTTCCACCAATTATTATTGCCGAACCAGCGCCACCGCCAATTCCGATTGCCAAAATCGAACGTTCAAAGCCAGCTTCTGTACGGGCGTTCAGCGAAGCCGTGACTGCTAACGGACGATCGTATGTTCTCCCCGCAGTGTCGCTGATCGACCCGCCTGTTCGTTTAGCGGTTAAGCTTGATGAAGATGCCTTGCACGCTAGTTCTCGTATTCTTGAGAATAAGCTTGGCGATTTTGGTGTGGAAGGGAAGGTCGTTGCGGTTCGGCCTGGCCCGGTTATTACTACGTACGAATTTGAGCCTGCACCGGGAGTGAAGGTGAATCGCGTGGTGTCGTTAGCTGATGACTTGCAGATGGCCTTACGTGCCGTATCCGTGCGTATTCTCGCGCCGATTCCCGGCAAAGCAGTGGTGGGGATCGAGGTCTCCAATCCACGGCGTGAGAAAGTCTGCATGCGCGAGATTATCGAAGGCTCGGGATTTCAGCAGTCGGAGTCGCCACTGACCTTAGCTTTAGGGAAAGATACCGTTGGCAATCCAGTCGTGGCTGACCTTGCACGGATGCCGCATCTTTTGGTGGCTGGAGCAACAGGCATGGGGAAATCGGTCTCACTCAACGTGATGATCATGAGCATGCTCTACCGTGCGACGCCGCGTGACGTGCGCTTCATCATGATCGACCCAAAAATGCTTGAACTTTCCCTGTACGAAGACCTGCCGCACCAGATGACGCACGTAATCACCAATCCCAAAGAAGCCGGAGCTGCGCTGCAAGAAATCGTGCGGCGTATGGAGTACCGTTACAAGCTCCTCAAAGACAAAGGCGTGCGAAACATCGCCGCCTACAATCGCG
>Ga0209069_10001549_pt1 | contig 11735 bp, 9 predicted proteins | sample Str013_2_FD_187202 | JGI IMG/M metagenome (GOLD analysis project Ga0209069, IMG submission 187202) | Freshwater sediment microbial communities in response to fracking from Pennsylvania, USA - Straight Creek_MetaG_SC_2013 (SPAdes) (version 2) | ecosystem: Environmental > Aquatic > Freshwater >...
ATACAGTCCGGGTCGTTGACCACCACCACCTCGACGCCTCTCGATGCCAACAACTCCTCGTTACCGCCGAAATTGACGTTCTCGCCGACGATCACGCGCGGAATGCCGAACTGGATGATGGTGCCGGTGCACATCATGCAGGGGCTGAGCGAGGTATAGAGCGTCATCTTGCGATAGCTCTTCTGCCGGCCTGCCTTGCGCAGCGCGTCCATCTCGCCATGGGCGATCGGATCACCGCCCTGGACGCGCTGATTGCGGCCGCGCGAGATCAGTCGCTCGCCCTCGGCAATGACGCTGCCGATTGGGCAGCCCCCCTCGTCAAAGCCGGCCTTGGCCTCCTCATAGGCCATGCGCAGGAACCTGGCATCGGTTGCGGTCAGTTTCAGCGCTCCAGCATTCGTGTTCGGCATGGCGGATTTCCGTTGTACGCTGGCGCAACATTGTGCCGAACCGCGTGGTCGAAGCAAGGATCGTTGTGCGGTCCGTCAAAGTCCACCCCAGCTCGACCAGCCCGAGACCATCTACCGCGCGCGCCTATGCGTTCGTAGCGAGTGTCATCGGCGGCTTTTCGCAGTTGCTCGGGATGGCCGGCTCGGGAGAATTTCGTGCCTTGGGCTTCGGAACCGCGCCGCTTCGCACGACGCCGTTGTGCGCAGCGCCGGGTTCCGGTTTGGCCGCTGATCGTTCGGGCTTGGTGGTCAGGCCCCCACACTGGTCCTCGCATGGCGACAAAAGGTCAGACGCCTGAGCGTCTGACCAAAGGCTGCGTATGGGGCAGCGGACACGACAAATGTCAGTGGACTTCTACTTGCACTCGGGATCGTCGCCAAAGCCCTTGCAGAAGAAGTCCTTGGCGTTGTCCTTGGTGATCATGTTGGAGGCGATCTCGACTTCGAGCGAGCCATCATCATGCTTGGTGACCGCGCCGAGCTTGTCGAGCGCGGCCATGTCGCCCGCCGCCAGCGCGTGGGCGGCGATGACGCCTTGCGGGGCGACCGTCGAATAGGTGAAGGTCGCGGCAAGGTCGCCCTTGGCGACGGCGCGGATGGCCTTGTTCTCGCCGTCGATGCCGACGATCAGGATGCCCTCCTTGTCGCGTCCCGCCGCCTGGATCGCGCGCAGCGCGCCGAAGGCCATGTTGTCATTGTGGGTATAGACGGCCTGGATCTGCCCCGCGGGGAAGCGTTGCAGAGTGTCCTCCATGAACTTCAGCGCCTTCTCCTGGTCCCAGTCGGCGTGGGTTTCGGCGAGGACCTTGATGGCCGAGCCCTTGATCGCTTCGGCAAAGCCGTCGTGGCGCTCGACCGCCGGGGCAACCGCCGGGTCGCCCTTGATCTCGACGACGTTGCCCTTGCCGCCGAGCTTGTCGACCAGGAACTTGCCGGCCAGCGCGCCGATCGGCTTGTTGTGCGGGCCGATATGCAGCGTCACTGGCGTGTCCAGGCTGCGCTCCAGGGTGACAACCTTGATGCCCTTGGCCATCAGGCCCTTGATTGTTGGGATGACGGCCGCGCCGTCCTGGGCCGAGATCATCAGCACCTTCATGCCCTGGACTTCCAGGCTCTCGATGTCGCTGATCTGCTTGGCCGACTTGCCTTCGGCGTTGGTGATGATGAGCTTGCTGTCGGTCAGGTTCTTCTCCGCGTACTCCTTGTTGCGGTTGGTCATGGTGTTGCGGTGGGCCGAGTTGGACGAGGCCTGCGAGAAGCCGATGACAATCGGATCGCCCGCCAGCGCCGGGCTGGCAATGTAGGCCACGGCGAGCACGGCCGATCCGAGCAGTGCAAGTCTTGTCAGTTTACGCATGGTTTCCTCCGGTTGTTGGCGCTCAATTGCGCCGCTTCCTTCCCGTCTCGAGCAAGACGGCAAGAATGATGATCGCGCCCTTCACCACCTGTTGCGAAAAGGGTGAAACGCCCGCGAGATTGAGGACATTGGCGATGATGGCGAGCACCATGGCCCCGCCGATGGTGCCAGACACCCCGCCCTCCCCGCCGAACAGCGAGGTGCCGCCGATGACGGCGATGGTGATGGCCTCCAGCTCCAAGCCGAGGCCTGAGTTGGGATCGCCGACCGACAGCCGGGACAGGAAGATGAGGCCCGACAGCGCCGCCAGAAAGCCGCAAATGGCGTAGACGGCGAATGTGGTCAGCGGCACGTTGATGCCCGAAAGCCGCGCCGCCTCGTCATTGCTGCCAACGGCGAAAATCGCCCGTCCGAAGGTGGTGTGCGAGAGCACGCCATAGGCAATCAGGCAAACCAGCGAAAACACATAGATCGGGGTTGGTATGCCCAACAGATAGCCGCCGCCCAGCCAGAAGAAGTTGTCCGCCGCCTTGCCCGGATTGACCGTGCCGCCATCAGCCAGCATCAGGCCGAAGCCGCGGATCATCACCATCGAGCCGAGCGTCATGATGAAGGCCGGAATGCGCCAATAGGCGACGCCAAGGCCGTTGACCACACCCATCACGGTCCCGGCGGCCAGGCTGCAAGCGACGGTGGCGGGGATAGGGAAGCCCTGTTCCATCAGCGTTGCTCCGAGCACGCCAGAAAAGGCGACGATGGAGCCGACCGACAGGTCGATGCCGCGCGTCAGGATCACAAAGGTCATGCCGACGCCGAGGATGCCGTAGAGAGCAACCTGCCGCAGCACATTGAGCAGGTTGGTGGGATTGAGGAAATGCGGCGAGACGAAACTCGACACCGCGATAAGCGCGGCAAGGGCGATCCAAAGTCCGGCGCCCCTTGGAAGTGCAAGTGTCATCGTCCGCCTACCCTCAATGCAATGCCGCGTAAGTCATGACTTCTTCTTCGCTGGTGGCGCGCGCATCCAGTTCCTTGACCACCCGGCCCTCGCGCATCACGTAGAGCCGGTCGCAGATGCCCAGCACCTCGGGCAACTCGGACGAGGCCATCAGCACCGCGAGTTCGCGGCTGGCGGCCAATTCCACCAGCAAGTCGTAGATTTCGCGCTTGGCGCCGACATCGACGCCACGGGTCGGTTCGTCAGCCAGCAGGATTTGGCAATCCGCCGCGACCAGGCGCGCGAACACGCATTTCTGCTGGTTGCCGCCGGACAGGTTCTGCACCGCCGCACCGGCCGACGGCGTTTTGACGCTCAGCCGGTCGATCTGAGCCCTCACTGTCTCGCGCTCGCGTCGCGCCGAGATGATGCCATGGTCCGAGACCCGCGACAGGCTTGCCGAGAGAATGTTGAAACCGACACTCTGGATAAGGAACAAGCCTTGGGTCTTGCGGTCCTCGGGCAGAAGTCCCAGGCCGTTGGCGATGCCGTCGCGGGGCTTTCGCAAGCTGGCCGGGGCGCCGGCGACTTCGATCATGCCAGCAGAGGGGTGCTCCGCACCAAACAGCGTGCGCAGAAGCTCCGTTCGGCCCGCGCCCGCCAACCCGAACAATCCGACGATCTCGCCCTTACGCAGCGTGATCGAGGCCTCGCGCAAAAATGTGCGGTCGGATAGCCCCTTGGTTTCAAGCACGACGGTGCCGGGCTTGGTGCGGCGCTTGGGGTAGACATCGCCCATGTCGCGCCCGACCATGTGCCGGATGAGGATTTGTGTGTTGAGGTCACTGGCCTTGCCATCGAACACCGCCTTGCCGTCACGCAGCACCGTGACGGTATCGGCAAGCGCGAACACCTCGCCCAGCCGGTGCGAGATGTAGACAAAGGCGACGCCATTTTCGCGCGCCAGCCGCTTGACCAGCGCGAACAGCTGGTCGATCTCGGCCTGCGCCAGCACCGCCGAGGGCTCGTCCAGCACGATGATGCGGGCGTCACGCACCAGCGCCTTGGCGATCTCGACCATTTGCCGCCGCGCCACCGACAAATCCTGGAGCCGGGCAGCAGGATCTATATCGAAGCCGAGCCGCTGCATCACCTCGGCGGTTCGGGCCCGGGCTGCCGGCCAATCAATCCGCAATCCCTTGCGCGGCAAGCGGCCAAGAAAGATGTTCTCGGCTACCGTCAGATGCGGCGCCTGCGCCAGCTCCTGATAGATGACGGCGACGCCGCGCGCGATCATGGCGGCGGGCGATGGGCGCGTCAGGGCCTCGCTGAACACTTCGATCCGGCCGGCATCGGCCACATAGGCCCCCGAGAGGATCTTCATCAGCGTGGACTTGCCCGCGCCGTTCTCGCCGACGAGCGCGCGGATTTCGCCGCGCGCCAGCGAGAACGTGACATCGCTCAGCGCACGCACGCCGGGGAAGGATTTGCTGATGCCATCCAGGCGTAAAACGGTTTCGGCTGCTTCCGGCATATTCGCCCCCTATCCCTTGCAGCCGCAGGAGCGGCGGATCACCAGGGACGAAGCCAGCCGGATGGATTTGACCGGGCCGCCAGGCGTCTTGATGCGTTCGGCCAATAATTCGGCTGCCCGTTGACCAATCAGGTCGCAAGGCTGGGCGATGACGCTGAGGCGCGGCTCGAAACTGTCGGCCCATTCGAAGTCGTCGAAGCCCATCAGCGCCAGGTCCTTTGGCACGCGCAATCCGGCCTCATGCACCGCGCGCATAACGCCGATAGTCGCGAGATTGTTGCCTGCCGCGATCGCCGTCGGGCGCCTGGGCATCGACAGCAGTTCGCGAGTCGATTGCGCCGCCTGCGCCACGGTGTCGTTGGCCGGCCGCACCAGCGCGTCACCGACGGTCAAGCCGTTGCGCTGCATGGCGGCGCGAAAACCCTCGATGCGCTCCAGCGTCGATTTGAACCCGGCCTGCCCCGCGACCAGCGCAATGCGCTTGTGCCCGTGTCCAGCCAGATGGTCGATGAGCTGGCCCATGGCGTGCTTGTTCTGGATGCCGACGCCGTCCAGCAGCTTGCTGCTCAGCCGGTCGACCAGCACGCTCGGGACTTTGCTCTCGGCCAGATAACGGATGGCGCGCTGTTCGGGATCAGCCGACGGCGCCAGGATCAGGCCATCGACCCGGCGCTGATGCAGCGCACGCACCACTTTCAGTTCGGTGTCAGGATCGTCCCGCGTATCGCACAGCAGCACCATGTGGCCGCGCGCGGCAAAGGCGCGCTCGATGGCGGCGATGATGTCGGTGAAATAGTAGTTGGTGCTGACCGAGATGGCGATGCCGACGGTGTTGGTGGTCGAGCGCACCAGCGAGCGCGCCAGCACATTGGGTGCATAGGCCATGGCCTCGATGGCGCGCCGCACCCCGGCGGCGGTCTCGGGGTCCACATGCCGCGTACCGTTCACCACATGGGAGACGGTCGAGAGCGACACGCCGGCGCGGCGCGCAACATCCTGCATCGTCGTCACAGGGTCCTCCCCGGACCGCCGGTCACGCCTTGCAGCACCAAGGCGTTCATTGTTGTTGCCGCCAGACTAGCCAAAACAAGCGCTTGCGCAAGCGCTTTCGTATTTATGGCCTGGGACCGTCGCGATCACCAGTTTCCCAGCGGTTGTTGACAGCCTCCAGCCCCTCCGGTGACAATCCGGCTCCACCAACCGCCCGCAGCCGCCCTGCCAATTCGATGCCCAAAAAGCGAAGGCTCCGCTGACACCATGAAGCAATCCGACATTGACGGTCTTCGCCGCGCAGTTGTGCCGCAGCGGGGCAATTTCATCGCCGGGGCGTTCGGACCAAGCCAATCGGGCGAAACGCTTGACGTACTCACGCCGGTCGACGGCTCGCGAATGACCGCCATCGCGGCAAGCACTGCCGCCGACGTTGACAGGGCGGTTGCTGCTGCCCGCGCGGCATTCGACAAGGGCGGCTGGTCACGCGCCGCGCCAGCCGAGCGCAAGAAATGCCTGCTCCGGCTCGCTGACCTGATCGACAGGCACGCGCTTGAGCTTGCCGTACTCGGCTCGCGCGACAACGGCACCGAGATCGGCATGTCGTTGAAGGCCGAGCCGGGCAGCGCCGCCAGCACCTTGCGCTATTACGCCGAGGCCATCGACAAAATCTATGGCGAGATCGCGCCGACCCAAAGCAACGTCCTCGCCCTGATCCACCGGGAGCCGATTGGCGTCGTGGGCGTCATCGTGCCCTGGAATTTTCCGCTGATGATCGGCGCGTGGAAGATCGCAGCCGCTTTGGCTGCGGGCAACAGCGTGGTGGTCAAGCCATCGGAGGTGGCGTCGCTGTCGCTGCTGCGCCTGGCGGAGCTTGCGGCGGAGGCCGGCTTGCCGGAGGGCATGCTCAACGTCGTTACCGGCAGGGGTGATGTCGTCGGCGAGGCCATGGGGCTGCATAACGGCATCGACATCATCGCCTTTACCGGGTCGGGCGGCGTTGGCCGGCGCCTGCACGAGTACGCCGCGCGGTCGAACCTCAAGCGGCTCTATCTGGAACTTGGCGGGAAGTCGCCAAATGTCGTCTTTGCCGATGCGCCTGATCTTGATGTGGCGGCGAAAGTGTCAGCCTTGGGCATTTTCCGCAATTCCGGCCAGGTGTGCGTTGCCGGGTCACGGCTGCTGGTCGAAAAGTCGATCCATGCCGCCTTTGTCGAGAAGGTCGCCAAGATCGCGGCAGGCCTCAAGGTGGGTGATCCGCTTGACCTTGGGACCGACGTGGGCGCCGTCGCCAGCTCCGGTCAGCTCGAGAAAAACCTCGCCCATGTAGCCCGCGCATCGTCAGCGGGCGCGCATCTCGTGATGGGTGGCTCACGCATCCGCGCCGAGACAGGCGGCTACTACATGGCGCCCACGCTCTTTGACGCGGTTTCGCCCGACATGCCGCTATTCCGCGAGGAAGTGTTTGGCCCGGTTCTGGCCGTCACCCCGTTCGAGGATGAGGCCGACGCCGTGCGCCTCGCCAACGCGACGGAATACGGCTTAGCCGCCGCAGTCTGGACCGCCAATCTCAGCCGCGCCCATCGCATGGTGCGGGCGATCAAAGCGGGCGTTGTCCACGTCAACACCTATGGCGGCGCGGACATCACCGTGCCGCTCGGCGGCCACAAGCAGTCCGGCAACGGCCACGACAAGTCGCTGCACGCGCTCGATAAGTACGCCGATCTGAAGACGGCGTGGATCCAGCTTTGAGCGGCTTTCGCCTAAACGCCAAAATAGGCGTTGTGCAGAAGCGCCTTGTCCCCGGCCAGTGCCTTGGCCGGGCCGCTATAGCGCATCTTGCCGCCGCGCAGCACAATCGCGTTTTCAGCGACGCCGAGCGCGAGGTCGGTGAACTGCTCAATAAGCAGGATGCCGGTGCCCGACGCCTTTAATTCGCCGATGACGCCGATAAGCCGCTTCACGATCACTGGCGCGAGGCCGAGCGACATCTCGTCCACCAGCAAGTATCTGGGCGCAGCCATCAGCGCCTGGCCAAGCGCCAGCATTTGCTGCTGCCCACCCGACAATTTGCCAGCAAGCTGCTGCTTGCGCCCGGCAAGCTCTGGGAACAGACCATAGGTCTTATCCAGGTTCGCCGCCGCGCCTTTTTGCAGCAGCGTTCCGGCCACGCGCAGATTGTCCTCGACGCTGAGCAGGGTGAGCACGCGGTGGCCCTCCGGCACTGCGGCCACTCCGGCGCGGCGGATCGCTTCAGGGCCAAGGCCGTTCAGTTTTTTGCCATCAAGCAGGACCTCCCCCGCGATGATCGGCAACATGCCCGCAAGCGCCAACACCAGTTCTGACTTGCCCGCGCCATTGGCCCCGATAACGGCGGTGACCGTGCCGGGCGCAACGTCAAGATCAATGCCGGTGATGACCGTGCGGCCATCGGCGCCGGCGGACAGGCCCCTGACATGCAGCGTCACGCCAAAACCTCCTCGGTGCCGAGATAGGCAGCCTTGACATTGTGGTCCGCAAGCACGTCCGCCGTCGGACCAAAGGCGATGCGGCGGCCGAAGTCGAGAACCAGCATTTCGTTGCACACGCGCGAGATCAGTTCGACATCGTGGTCGATCACCAGCGTCTGTGCGCCGGTCAAGGCGTGAATGCCGAGGATAAGCTCGCCCAGCCGCGCCGTCTCATCCACGGAAAGCCCGCCCGCCGGCTCATCAAACATGATCAGCCTTGGCTTGCCCACGAGGCAGCGCGCCACGTCGGTAAGCCGGCGCTCGAACCCGGTGAGTTCGGCTCCGCGGCGGCCGGCCTGATCTGTCAGCCCTGTGACGGCCAGCATCCGCTCCACTTCCGCACGTTTTGCCGATGCAGGCCCGGGCAACGGATCAAGCTGCACCTGAATGTTGTCGCGGACACTGAGGTCATCGGCGATCTGCTCGCGCTGGAAGGAGCGGCGCAGACCCCTCTGTGCGCGCCGGAAAGGGGCGACAGAGAGGATGTCCGCGCCGTCGACGAGAATGCGGCCGCTGTTGCTGGTGAGGAACCCGGAGACCACGTTCATCAGCGTCGTCTTGCCCGCGCCGTTGGGGCCGATGATGCCGCCGACCGGTGTGGTGAACACGGCGCTCACATCGTTCAGCGCCACAACGCCGCCAAACCGCACCGTGACATTTTCGATCTCGATCATGGCCGCCAGCCGAGCTTGCGCGCGGCCATCCCGGCAGCCTCGTGGATCTGCCCGGCAATGCCGTTGGGCGCGGTGATCAGCGCGTGCAGAAGGCCCGCCCCGAAAATCATGTAGGCGAGGTTGGTGTTGACGCCCCAGCTCGCCAGGAATGCGGGCACCACGCGGTAAAGGACCGAGGCGATGATGGGTCCGAGCCAGGACCGCGCGCCACCCACCACGGCCAGCGCAAAGATCATGATGCTTTCGGGCGAGCGGAACGTGCCACTGTCCAATAGCCCGAGGCTTCCGGCCAGCAGGCAACCGGCGGCGCCCGCCAGCAGCCCGGCGATGCCAAAGGCCCAGGTTTTGTAGAGCGTGACATTGACACCTGCGGCCATCGCGGCGGCTTCCGACCGCCGGATCATCGCCCAGGCTCGGCCAGGCGCCAGCCGCAGATGCGCCTCGATGAAGAGAAATCCCAGCGTCACGCAGGCGACGACATAGCGCAAATAGGCTTCAGGGGTGGTGGCCAGGGCGGGGCCGCGAAACGGCTCCAGCGAGCCAAGTTTCACGCCCCAGAACCCGTCCCCGCCATTGGGAAATTTGAACGTAGCGAACAGGATTTCCAGCCCACCCGCCGCCATCAGCGTGACAAGCGCCAGATAGAGCCCGCGCAATCGCAAGGCCGGCAGGGCCAGCAACCAGCCGAACGCCATGGTGACGATGCTGGCGACGACCAGATTGACCTCGAAGGGAAAAGCGAAGGCATAGTTGAGCCGCAGCGCCACCCAGCCGCCGATGCCCATCAGCCCCACCTGGGTGAGGCTCACCATGCCCAGCCTGGCATACATGAAGCCGACGCCCGATGCGGCCATGGCGAAGCAGGCGGCGGACGTCAGCACCGACAGCCAGAACGATCCGGCGACGGAGGGCAGCACGATGAAAGCAAAGGCGGCGAACGCCAGGCCCGCCCATCCCGTCGGTGTGATGCGGAAAAGCGCGGCGTTCATCAGCCCCTCTCGGCAAAAACGAGGCGCGCCGCGCGCTGATTATAGAGCAAGACCAACGCGGCAATGACGAATGGCGCGATCGGCCGCACGCCCTTCAACTCGGGCGAAAGCGTCAACATGCTCTCGATGACGCCCATGGAGAGGCCGCCGACCAGGACGAGCGCGGTGTTGTTCAAGCGGCCCGTCAACGCCGCCGCGACCGAGGGGATCACCATGAAGGTGAGAACCACGGGTTCGAGCCGGATCAGATTGGCGAACATCAGCCCGGTGAAGCCGGCGAGCAAACCGGCAATCAGCCAGGCCACGGTTTCCACCTTGAGGATGGGCACGCCAAGCAGCGCCGACAAATCGCGGTCATTGGCGACGGCGCGCATCTTCAGCCCGGTTTCCGTGCGGCCGAGAAAGAGCCAGATGCCAAGCGTGATGCCGAGACACGCGCCAAAGGCGATCAGCCGCGTGACGGTGACGCGAAGGCCGAGGAACCTCGCCCCGATCTCGTCCGTCGGCAGCACCAGCGAGCGCGGATCGTCCTTCCAGAGAAACGAGACGAGGCCAAGGATGATCAGCGCAAACCCAAGTGTCGCCACGGCTTTCACCACTGTATCGCGCCAGGCCAGCAGCGGCGCAACCAGGCGGCCATAGCCGACGGTCAGGATGACAGCGGTGAGAATGCAGCTCGCCCAGGCCACAGGCGGCCAGGCACCCCATTTGGCCACCTGCCAGGCGATCATGGCCCCTGCGGCCCCCGCCGCCCCCGACGAGAAGTTGAGAACACCGGTGGCGCGGTAGAGCACGACCATGCCGATGCCTCCCAGTGCGTAGAGCGATCCGACGGCCAGTCCCGAGGCGATGAAGATCCCCGAGATTGCAAACGGCTTGCCCCAGCTAAGCCACAGCATGATCGCTGCCATGGCGGCCAGGTAGGCGAACCAGTTGATCAACGCCAGGCGTGCGATGGCCGGAGACTTTCAATTAAAGAACGGTCGGCTTTTTTCTATCCCCTCTCCCCCTTCTTCAGGGGGGAGAGGGTTAGGGTGAGGGGCGGCAACAAGCGCCGGTGCTCGCCGCCGCCCCTCACCCCAACCCTCTCCCCTTGGCGTGAAGAACGCCAAGGGGAGAGGGAGATTCGAGCCGTTTGCGAGCCGGTCTCAGCGCAAGCCGAGCTTCTTTTCAAGCTCAAGGTGGCGCTTGAAGTAGGGGCTGTCATATTCGTAGCACTTGCGCACGATCTTGAAGCCGCCGTCGATGATCTGCACCATGTAGCCCGCATGATTGGGCATGTGGAAATCGGCGTCGCCCACATAATAGGGCCCGCACATCAGGTCCGACGTGTAGCCCTTGATCGACTTGATCTTGGCTGTCACCTTGGCGCGGTCGTCGAGGTCCTTGGGGTCCATCTCCAGCATCGCCTTGACGAAAAACTCGGCTGACAAGTAGCCCGCCTGGCCGAACGTATCGCGCGGGTCGGTCTTCTTGCCGTAGGCGTCCAGCACGGCGGCCCAGTTCTGCGCATCGGGGCCGTTGACGCTGAGCGGCGCGAGTTCGGCGTTCACGAACACCTTGCCATTCCAATAGTCGCCGAGGGCGGCTGGCACGGACAAGTCATACATCGGCGTCGGCGAGATCCACTTGTACTTGTCGCGCAGGTCCTGCTCCTTCGCCGCCTTGAGCACGGCGATGGCGAGCCCTGCCGGCAGGTTCATCAGGATGGTGTCGGCGCCCGAGGAAACCGCTTCCAGCAGCGCCGAATTCACGTCTGGCGCGCCAGGGTTGAGCAGGGCCATCGAGCCCGTGCCGCCGCGCGACTTCATGAACTCGATGACCGCATTGCAGGTCCACACGCCATTGTCAGGGATGTTGAGGCCGATGCAGGCGACGTTCTTGGAGCCCAGTTCTTCCTGCGCGTATTGGGCGGCGCCGATGTTGGACGGCAGCGGACCCTCGTTGGTCGAAACCAGGTTGGAGCTCTCGAAGCACTCCGAAATCGCGCAGGCCGACGTCATCGCCATGATGTTGGCGTTGGCATAGGTCTTGGCGTTGACCGCCATCTCGATGAAGGAGCCGGAGCCGACAAGCGCCACGGCCTTCTTGTCGTTGACCAGCTTGGCGGCGGCTTGCGCGGCGGCCTCCGGATTCCACTGGTCGTCCTCTACCAGGTACTGGACCGGCCGGCCATTGATGCCGCCATTGGCGTTGACGCAGGCGAAATAGGCGCCCGCGCTCTCGGTCGAGGACGACCAGTCGCCCGGCGCGCCCTTGCCGTAGATGCCGCCGACGATCACCGGTGCGCCCGTG
>Ga0209069_10001550_pt1 | contig 11735 bp, 13 predicted proteins | sample Str013_2_FD_187202 | JGI IMG/M metagenome (GOLD analysis project Ga0209069, IMG submission 187202) | Freshwater sediment microbial communities in response to fracking from Pennsylvania, USA - Straight Creek_MetaG_SC_2013 (SPAdes) (version 2) | ecosystem: Environmental > Aquatic > Freshwater >...
CCACCGATCCGCCGGTACACCGGGCCAGCCCCTGACCGGTACCGCCGGCTCGTCAATTGGGTGGCCCGGGCCGCACCGGCCGGCTAGGGTCGGCCGGTGACCGATCCCCCCGCGCCCGGTACGGGTGCCCGGCTCGACTTCAACGCGCCGCTCTCGGCACGGCGCGCCGACCGGCTGGCCGCCGACCTCGCCGCCGGGGCACCGTCCACTGTGGTCGATCTGGGCTGCGGCTGGGGCGAGCTGCTGCTGCGGATCCTGGCCCGGTGCCCGCAGGCGTCCGGTACCGGGCTGGACACGCACACACCCGACCTGGACCGGGCCCGTACCAACGCCGCGGCGCGCGGGCTGGCCGACCGGGTGACGTTCCAGGCGGTACCGGCGCAGGGGTACGCCGGTACCGCCGACGTGGTCCTCAGCATCGGCGCGTACCAGGCGTTCGGTACCGTGGCGCAGGCCCTGGGTACGCTGCGTGGCCTGGTACGCCCGGGCGGGCGGCTGCTGTTCGGGGTGGAGTTCTGGCAGCGCCCGCCGACCGGGGCCGAACTGGCGAACATGTGGCCCGGCATCACCGCCGACGCCTGTACCGACCTGGCCGGTGTGGTGGACCTGGCGGTCGCGGCCGGGTTCCGTCCACTGTGGATCGAAACGGTCACGTCCGGGGAGTGGGAGGAGTTCGAGTCGGGGCTGGCCGCCGACGGCGAGCAGTGGCTGGTGTCCCATGTGGACGATCCGGCCGCCGCGGAGCTGCGCGAGCGGCTGGACCGCCAGCGCGACATCTGGCTGCGCGGGCACCGCGGCGTGCTCGGGTTCGCGTACCTGACGCTGGGGTAGCCGCCCGCGGGTGGCCGCGTGCGGGTGGCCATTTGCCGTCGGGGCGGCCGCCCGCGGTCAGCCCGGCCCGCCGCCGGTCGGCGTACCGGGCAGGTCGCGCAGCAGGGCCGCGACCCGGTCGCGGATCTCGTCCCGGATCGGGCGTACCGCCGCCACGTCCCGGCCGGCCGGATCGTCCAGCGCCCAGTCCTCGTACCGGGTGCCGGGGAACACCGGGCAGGCGTCCCCGCAGCCCATCGTGATGACCACGTCGGCGGCGCGGGCGGCCTCCCAGGTGAGCCGGCTGGGAGTGGCCCCGGTGATGTCGATGCCGACCTCGCGCATGGCCTCGACCGCGGCCGGGTTGAGCGACCCGGCCGGTTCGGAGCCGGCGGAGCGGACCTCCACGGCGTCCCCGGCGAGGTACCGCAGCCAGCCGGCGGCCATCTGGGACCGGCCGGCGTTGTGGACGCAGACGAACAGCACGCTGGGCCGGGTGGTCATGCTCGGTCCTTCCGGTCGGGGCGGGCGGGGCGTGGTGCCCCGATCCGACCACGGTACGGCCGGTGCCGTCCACCGGTTGCGGCCAGGTGCCGGTGAACACCCGGGGACATCTGCCTTGACACTCGTCTAAGCACTGTGGCACCGTTGTCTTGACAGATGTCTAAGCAGTGTCCGGCGCGCCCGTGGCGGCCGGGCCGGTACCGGACGGAGCACGACATGACCGTGGAGCACGGCGGCCGTACCGCCGACGAGGTACGCGAGGAGGTGCGGTCCCGGTACGCGGCCGCGGCCCGGGCGGTCGCCGACGGCGCGGGTGGCTGCTGCGGCCCGGCGCCCGACGCGGCGCTGGTGGCGCTGGCCGCCGGTACCAACGACGACGGCCGGCCCGACCTGTACGGTGCCGCCCGGTACCGCGACGCCGACCGGGCCGGGCTGCCCGGCGCCGCCGTCGCCGCGTCGCTGGGCTGCGGCAATCCGCTGGCCGTGGCCGAACTGCGGGCCGGCGAGTCCGTACTCGACCTCGGCTCGGGCGGCGGCATCGACGTGCTGCTGTCGGCCCGCCGGGTCGGCCCGGCCGGCCGGGCGTACGGCCTGGACATGACCGACGAGATGCTGGAGCTGGCCCGCCGCAACGCCGCCGAGGCCGATCTGTCCAATGCGGAGTTCCTGCAGGGCCGGATCGAGGCGGTACCGCTGCCGGACGCGTCGGTCGACGTGGTCATCTCCAACTGCGTGATCAACCTGTCCACGGACAAGGCGGCCGTGTTCGCCCAGGCGTACCGGGTGCTGCGCCCGGGCGGCCGGCTGGGCGTGTCCGACGTGGTCGCGCAGGACCACCTCGACCCGGCGCAGCGGGCCGAGCGCGGCGGCTGGGCCGGCTGCGTGGCCGGGGCGCTGTCGTACCGGGAGTACCGCGCCGGGCTGGCCGCGGCCGGCTTCACCGGCATCGACATCACCCCCACGCACGAGGTCGCCGACGGCATGCACGCGGCCATCGTGCGCGCCGTCAAGCCGGCCGCCGGCTGAGCCCGGCCCGGGCGGCCCCGTCGTGGCGGGGCCGCCCGGTACCGGCGGGCTGGGTAATTCTGCCGTTCAGGCCGGTACCGGCCGCGCTCTACGATGGCGGCGTTGCGGCTACGGCCACCGGCGCTGTCGAGGGCGTGATGACGATGACGACGCAGTACCAGGTGAACCCGGACGGGGTCGCGGCCACCGCGGAGCGGGTCATCTCCCTGCTCGGCGAGGTCATGGGCGAGGTCATGGCGCTGGAGTCGCTGGGCATCGCGGCGGCCGCGTTCGCCGGCATCGGTACCAGCGTGGCGGCGGCCGACCTCAAGCGCCAGGCCCAGCTCGCCAGTACCCTGCTCCAGTTGCTGACGCTCTTCCAGCAGGTCGTGTCGCTGGTACAGCAGGCGGCCAGGGACTACTCCGCCGCCGACAGTGCCGTGGCGCATAGCCTGCGCGGGACCGGTACCCGGACCGTGTGAGCCGGCCGCCGGTACCCCCGGGGTCAGCCCGCGGCCGGGTCCGGCACACAGACCACGGGGATGTCGTGGGTGGCGTTGTTGGCGAAGCCGCCCCGGTTCCAGACCTGCCCCACCGGCTGGGCCCCGCCGTCCGCGGTGACCGCCCGCGCGGTCAGGACGTGCCGGCCGCCGGTGGCGTGCCACTCGTGGGTGAACCGCCGCCACGCCCACCGGTGCCCGTGCTCCGGCTCCAGCGCCGCCGGTACCCAGGTGCGCCCGGCGTCGGTGCTGACGTCCACCCGTACCACCGGGGACCGGCCGGACCAGGCCCGTCCCATCAGCGGTACCGGGCCGGGGCGGACCACCCGGGTACGGGACATGAAGTCGGGGAAGCCCGGCGGTACCAGCAGCGCTCGCGGCGCGATCCGGTCCACCGGGTCGCCGGGCTCGGCCGGGTCCTGCCGCAGCCGGTACGCGACGGCCTGCTGGAAGCCGGTGAACGGCTGCGCCACCAGGTCGATGCCGGTCAGCCACTTGACCTGGGCCATGCCGTACCAGCCCGGTACCACCAGGCGCAGCGGGTACCCGTGCTGCGGCGGCAGCGGCGCGCCGTTCATCTCGTACGCCAGCAGCGTGTCCGGGTCCAGCGCGTCGGCCACGGACAGGCTGCGCTGGTAGTCCTGCTCCACACCGCGTTCGATGCCGTGGTCGGCGCCGGTGAAGACGGCCTCGATTGCGGCCGGGTCCACGCCCGCGACGGCCAGCACGTCACGCAGCGGTACCCCGGTCCAGTCGGCGGTACCGATCGCCTCCACCAGCCACGGCTGGCTGACCGGGCGCGGGTGCAGCCGGGCCCGGCCGTTGCCGGCGCACTCCAGCGTCACCCGTACTGTGCGGGCCGGCATTGCCTGTAATGCGGCCAGATCCAGCTCCACCGGGGTACCGACGAGCCCGCCCACGCGCAGCCGCCAGGTCGCCGGGTCCAGCACCGGGATGTCGTAGTGGATCAGCAGGTAGTGCAGGCCGGGCGGGGTGAGGTCGTACCGCAGCGCCTCCAGCGGCAGGCCGTGGTTGCGGGCGGCCAGGCCCAGTTCCTCGGCGCCGATGCCCTCGTCCGGCTCGGCCAGCCGGCCGGGAGTGCTGATGTCGTCGAGCACCGTTCCTCCTTCGCGCGGGCGGTATGGCGCAGGTACAGCCTTCACGCCGTCTGCCTTACCTGGCCAGGATGTCCACGCCGGTCCCCGTGTACCGGTCCGGGGCGGCGGTCAACACCGGCGAACCGGTGATCAGCGCACGGACCGCCGCATGGGTAGCCGGCCAGCCCAGACCAGGGCACAGCGCCAGCAATGCATCGAGATGATCGGTACGAACCAGCCCGGCCACGGCGATTGCGTCTGTCGGGGCGGCGGCGACCAGATCGGCCACATGGTCGGCGATGGCCGGCCGAGCCAGTGCGGCGGTACTGAGGCATAGCGCCGGGATTTCCAGGGTAGGTCCGCCATCGATCGCATCGTGCAGTAGACGCGACAACTCCCGGCGGTGATGTTCGATGTTACCGACCAGACCAGCGATCAACGCGACATCGTCGAGGACGTAGTTGATCACGCCGCAGCAGTCGACTGGTGGGTAGCCAGGGCATCAACGGCGGCCTGCCGCATGATCGCTGCCGGGTCACCCGGCTCCTGACCGGTGCGCAGCCGCCGGGAAACGCGATCCAGGTGCGCGGCCACGCTCGCGGGGGCAGGGTAGTGGCCGGTCGTGTCCCGGACCCAGGCCAGAGCCGCGGCGTGAGCATGCAACACCGCGATCGCCCGGTCAGCGGCCTGGTCCGGGGGGTTGAGCACATCATCAACCAGCGCGTGTGCGCGCATATGATCAGCGGTGGCGGTCATGGCAGGATCTTACCCATCCGGGCTGACATCCGGTGTCCACGGTCTGCGGACAACCATCCGGGGTACCGGCCGGGCTGGCGCAGTCAGCCGGACAGCCCCAGGGCCAGTGGCAGTACCGCCGGCGCGCCCGCGCGGCGCAGCAGCCGGGCCGCCATCGTCATGGTCCAGCCGGTGTCGACCAGGTCGTCCACCAGCAGTACCGGACCGTCCACTGTGGATAGTACGGGGGCCAGCGACCCGGGCAGGCGCAGTTGCGCGTCGAGGTCCCGGACCCGCCGGGCGCTGTTGCCTTCGCCCGGTCGCGGGACTCCGGACAGCGCCATCGCGCCCAGCAGCGGCAGCCGGCCGACCTCGGCGATCCGTTGCGCCAGCCCGTGTACGAGTGCCGGCCGGCCGCGCGAGCCGACCGCCACCACGGCCACCGGTCGGGCCGGCCACGGGTCGGTGCCCTTGGCCCAGGCGGCCAGTACCGCGACCACGGCCGCCATGAGTTCGTCGGCCGGCGGCGCGTCGCGGGCCAGCGCGGTCCGCAGCCGCTCGCCCCAGCCCAGGTCGGACAGCCGGCCCACGGCGCGGCCCGGCCCGGCCTGCTCGGCCAGCGGGATCCGGCCGGCCAGCGACACTCCGGCGGCGGCCAGCCCGGTGGGCCACAGCCGGCGCGGAGCGATCTCCACCCCGGGGCGGGCCAGGAAGGTCTGCGCGGCGGCCACGTCACCCTGGTCGACGGTGAGCGCAACGGCCGGGCCCGTACAGTTGTCGCACCGTCCACATGCGAGCGCGCCGGGGTCGTCCAGGCAGCGGCGCAGGTACTCCATCCGGCAGCCGGTGGTGGCGGCGTAGTCGAGCATGGCCCGGGCCTCGGCGGCGCGGGCCGCGGCCACCCGGGCCAGCCGGTCCCGGTCGTACGCCCACGGGGCGCCGGTGGCCAGCCAGCCGCCGGAGACCCGTCGTACCGCGCCGTCCACGTCGAGGACCTTCAGCATCAGTTCCAGCCGGGACCGGCGCAGGTCCACCCGCGCCTCCAGTGCCTGTGTCGACAGTGGACGGTCCTGTGTGGACAGTACGGCCAGCGTGGCGACGACCTGGTCCTCCGGCGGGAACGCCAGCGAGGCGAAGTACCGCCAGATGGCCTGGTCTTCGCTGCCCGGCAGCAGTACCACCTCGGCGCTTTCCACCGCCCGGCCGGCCCGGCCGACCTGCTGGTAGTACGCGATCGGGGAGGCCGGCGCGCCCAGGTGCACCACGAACCCCAGGTCCGGCTTGTCGAAACCCATGCCCAGCGCGGAGGTCGCCACCAGCGCCTTGACCCGGTTGTGCAGCAGGTCCTCCTCGGCGGCCATCCGTTCGGAGTTCTCGCTCTGCCCGGTGTAGTCCGCCACCGGGTACCCCTGCCCGCGCAGGTACTCCGCCGCCTGCCGGGCGCCGGCCACGGTCAGCGTGTACACGATCCCGGATCCGGGCAGGTCGGCCAGGTGCCGGCCCAGCCAGGCCAGCCGGGCGGCCGGGGTGGGCAGCGACAGTACGGACAGCCGCAGCGAGTCGCGGTCCAGCCCGCCGCGCAGCACCAGTGCGTCGCCGAGCTGGTCGGCCACGTCGGCGGTGACCCGGGCGTTGGCGGTGGCGGTGGTCGCCAGTACCGGCGTGCCCGGCGCCAGGTCGGCCAGCAGGGTACGCAGCCGGCGGTAGTCGGGCCGGAAGTCGTGCCCCCAGTCGGAGATGCAGTGCGCCTCGTCCACCACGACCAGCCCGGCCCCGGCGGCCAGCTTGGGCAGAACCGAGTCGCGGAAGTCGGGGTTGTTGAGCCGTTCCGGGCTGATCAGCAGTACGTCCACCGAGCCGTCCCGGACACCCGCGGCGACCTCGTCCCACGACTGCGGGTTGGCCGAGTTGATGGTACGGGCGGCGATGCCGGCCCGGCCGGCCGCCTCGATCTGGTTGCGCATCAACGCGAGCAGCGGCGAGACGATCACGGTGGGGCCGGCGCCGGCGGCGCGCAGCAGGGCGGTGGCCACGAAGTACACGGCCGACTTGCCCCAGCCGGTGCGCTGGACGCACAGTACCCGCCGGTGGTCGCGGACCAGCGCCCGGATCGCGGTCCACTGGTCCTCGCGCAGCCGGGCGTGCGGGCCGGCCAGCGCCCGCAGGTGCTGTTCGGCCGGCTCGCGCAGCTCGTCGGTCACCGGACCACCCTACGGCCGCACCCGGCCGCGGCGCCGCGCGGTGGCGGTACCGCCGTCAGCCGGCCGGGGCCCCCGCGGTCAGCGCCGCCAGCGCGGCCCGCAGCCGGGTGGCCGCCTCTTCGGCCACCTCGGGCAGCCCGTCCGCGGCCGCGACCCGTACCATGATCTGCGGGTCGAGTGCCTGCACCAGGGTCCGGTCCGGGCCGTCGGCGCGGACCACCACGTTGCACGGCAGCAGCAGCGCGATGTCCGGATCGGCGGTCAGCGCCCGGTGCGCCAGCGGCGGGTTGCAGGCGCCCAGGATCAGGTGGTCGGGCCCGTCGATGCCCAGCTTGGCCCGCAGGGTGGCCCGGATGTCGATCTCGGTGAGGATGCCGAAGCCCTGCTCCGCCAGGGCCGCGCGCACCCGCGGCACGCAGGCCGCGAACGGTTCGTCCAGCCGTACGCCGATGCCGTAGGACATGGGCCACTTCCCTTCGGGACGGTGCGACTGCGTACCACAGTACCCCCCGGGGTATCGGTGGTCAGGAGCAGGCCACTGGTGGTGGCCTGCCGTGGCCAGCGGGGTACGCAGATCAACGGCCGGCCGCCCCAGCCGACGCGGGCCGCGGTCGTGGCGCGTTCACTACGCCGGCCGGCCGGATCTTGGCTGGGTGTTGACACGCCACGCGGTACCGGGTGCGTACCGGCCCGTGCGGTGGTGGGATGGTGACCGGGGTACGGACGGGAGGGGCCATGACGGTACGGGCGGCCGAACGGGTGGACGTGGTGGTGCTCGGCCTGGGCCCGGGCGGCGAGGAGGCGGCCGGGCGGCTGGCCGAGGCCGGCCTGTCCGTGGTGGGCGTCGAGCAGCGGCTGCTCGGCGGGGAGTGCCCGTACTGGGGCTGCGTACCGAGCAAGATGATGATCCGGGCGGCCAACCTGCTGGCCGAGGCCCGCCGGGTGGACGGGCTGGCCGGGCAGGCGACGGTACGGCCGGACTGGGCCCCGGTGGCGGCGCGGATCCGGGCCGAGGCGACCGACGACTGGGACGACCGGGTCGCGGTGGAGCGCTTCGAGGGCAAGGGCGGCCGGTTCGTGCGCGGCCACGGCCGGCTGGCCGGCCCGGGCCGGGTCGCGGTCGGCGAGCAGGTGTTCCAGGCCGGCCGGGCGGTGGTGCTGGCCACCGGTACCACCGCGGCGGTACCGCCGGTGCCCGGGCTGGCCGGTACCCCGTACTGGACCAACCACGAGGCGATCGAGCTGCCCTCGCTGCCGGAGTCGCTGGTGGTACTCGGCGGCGGGGCGATCGGGCTGGAACTGGCGCAGGTGTTCGCCCGGTTCGGGGTACGGGTGAGCGTGGTGGAGGCGCTGGACCGGCTGCTGGCGCAGGAGGAGCCGGAGTCCGGCGAGCTGGCCCGGGTGGCGCTGGCCCGCGACGGCGTCACCGTCCACAGTGGAGTCACAGTGGACCGGGTGGGGTACGGCGCGGACGGGTTCACCCTCACCACGCCCGGCGCCGCGGCGGTACGGGGCCGGGCGCTGCTGGTCGCCACCGGCCGGCGTACCGACCTGGCCGCGCTCGGCGTCGACACGGTCGGCCTGGACCCGGCCGCGCGGGCGATCGCGGTGGACGACCGGCTGCGGGCCGGTCCGGGCCTGTGGGCCCTGGGCGACGTCACCGGCAAGGGCGCGTTCACGCACGTGTCGATGTACCAGGCCGGCATCGTGGTCCGCGACATCCTCGGCCAGGACGGTCCGCCGGCGGACTACCGGGCGCTGCCCCGGGTCACCTTCACCGACCCCGAGATCGGCGCGGTGGGGCTGACCGAGGCGCAGGCGCGCGAGCGGGGGCTGGCGGTACGGGTGGGCCACGCCCAGGTACCGGCATCGGCCCGGGGCTGGATCCACAAGGCGGGCAACGAGGGCTTCGTCAAGCTGGTCGCCGACGCCGACCGGGGGGTGCTCGTGGGGGCCACCTCGGCCGGCCCGGCCGGGGGCGAGGTGCTGGCCGGGCTGGCGGTGGCGGTACACGGGCAGGTACCGGTGGACACGCTGCGGCACATGATCTACGCGTACCCCACGTTCCACCGGGCGATCGAGGACGCGCTGCGCGACCTGCGCTGAACCCCGGCTCGACCCCGGCCCATCCGGTACCGCCCCGGCGCCGAATACCGGACGAGCGCGCCTGGGGGGCCGGTACCCCTGTCCGTGTCCGTGTCCGTTCTCAGTGGAGGTGGCGGTGAGCCAGCCGTACCAGCGGCGGCCGCGCCGGGTGGCGCCGGTACCGCCGGCTGCCGCCGGTGACGCCCCGGACCTCGACGCGCTGATGCGCCGGGTGGCCCGCGGTGACGAGGCGGCCTTCGCCACGGTGTACGACGAGCTGTCCGCCCGCGCGTACGGGCTGGCCCGGCGGATCGTGCGCGACCCGGCCCTGGCCGAGGAGGTCACCCAGGAGGCGATGCTGGACGCGTGGCGGCTGGCCGCCCGGTTCGACCCGGACCGGGGCTCGGCGGCGAGCTGGATCCTGACCATCACGCACCGCCGCGCGGTGGACCGGGTCCGCTCGGAGCAGGCCAGCGCGCAGCGGGTACGGGCGGCGGCCACCGAGGAGGTGCCGTACGACCAGGTGGTCGAGGAGGCGACGGCGCGGCTGGAGCGCCAGCAGGTACGGCGGTGCCTGGACGGCCTGACCGAACTGCAGCGCGAGGCGATCACGCTGGCGTACTACGGCGGGTACACCTACCGGGAGGTGGCCGACCTGCTCGGCGCCGGCCTGCCCACGATCAAGACCCGGATGCGGGACGGGCTCATCCGGCTGCGGGACTGCCTGGGGGTGGCGGCGCGATGAGTACGGACATCCACGCGCTGGCCGGGGCGTACGTGCTGGACGCGCTGAGCGACACCGAGCGGGCCGAGTTCGCCCGGCACGCGGCGGCCTGCCCGAGCTGTGCCGCCGAGGTCGCCGAGCTGGCCGGTACGGTGACCCGGCTGGCCGACCTGACCCGTACCGCGCCGCCGGCCCGGCTGCGCCAGCGGGTGCTCGCGCAGGCCGGCCGTACCCGCCAGGCCGGCCCGGGGCGGGTACCGGCCGCGGCGCCCGCGCGCTGGCACCGCTGGGCGGCCGGGGTGGCCGCCGCGGTGGTGGTCGCGGCCGGCGCCGGTACCGGCGGCTTCGTGCTGGGGGACCGCCACGGCGCGCAGGCGCCGGTACGCGCGGGCGAGGCCGACCGGGTGCTCGCGGTGCTGGGCGCGGCCGACGCCCGGGTCACCACCCGCGAGGTGGCCGGCGGCCGGGTCACCGTGGTGCTGTCGGACACGATGGACGCCGGGGTGGCCTCGGTGGCGGCGCTGCCGGCCGCGCCGGGCCGGGCGTACCAGTTGTGGCTCATCCGCGGGAGCACGCCGAGCCCGGCCGGCCTGCTGGGTACCGGCGTCACCGGCGCGGTACGGCTGTTCACCGGGGTACGCGGGGCGGACGCGTTCGGGGTGAGCCTGGAGCCGCCCGGCGGTTCGGCGCAACCGAGCCGGCCGCTGGTGACGAGCTTCCCGCTGGGCTGACCGGCGGCGGGCGGGTCAGCCGGCGGCCGCTGGCGTGGTGGCCGGTGGGCGGCCGGGCCGGGCGTACCCGGCCGCCCGCGGCGGTACGGCGCGGGTCAGACCGTACCGTCCTGCCACCACCAGGCCCGGCCGATCTCGGCCCGGCTGTCGACGTGCTGGTGGCCGGCGGTGTACGTCTCCAGCCCGGAGAACCCGGAGGTCTCCGCCCGGCGGTACACCGTGATGTTGGCGACGCCGGGCACGTCCAGGTCGGCGGCCAGGCCGTACAGGTGCATGCTGTCGCTGGCCCCGCCGACCGCACGGTTGTGCGCGATGCTGCGGAACCCGGAGTTGACCGTCATCGGCACGTTGCCGAGCTTGACCCGTACCGCCTCCAGCTTGTACATCAGCCGCCGCGCGTACTCCTTGGCGGTCGATGCGCTCACCTTGCCGCCGGAGAAGTCCCCGGTGGGCGGGTTGGTGAACTCGCTCCAGTTGAAGTGCACGGTGGAGCCGTCGGCCGACTGCAACGCGTTGAGCGTGCTCTGCGTGGCCGGGCCGGCGATGCCGTCGGCGGCCAGGCTGTACGCCGCCTGGAACCGCTTGACCGCCGCGGTGGTACCGGCGCCGAAGGCGCCGTCGATGGTCACGAACGTCTGGCTCGCGCTGCCGGCCGCCCAGCCGGCGACCCGGATCTGCAACTCCTTGACGTCGGGGCCGCTCATGCCTTCGCGCAGGGTACGGGTCCAGGTGTACGCGCTGGCCGATGCCATGAGCAGGAAGGGTCCCGCGACGGCGGCCGCGCCGAGTGCGATCGAGCCGCGCAGCAGGGCCCGGCGGCCGGCGCGCACCGGCCGCCGGTGTGCGCCCGGCCCGTGCGCGACGGCCGGCTCGACCGGCCCTTCCTGGTCGTCGAATGTGTCCTGCTCACCGTACATTGTGGACAGTCACCTTCCTCGGGGGTGATGGGGGCGGGACAGTTCGGCGTCAGCAGGTGCCGTTGCAGGCCAGTACCGTCAGTCGGGCCAGGGTGCCGTTCCACACGTCCTGGTCGCCGGGTAGCGTGCCGGCCGCGGCCCATTGCCAGAACGAGTAGGTACCCCAGCCGGCGGGCAGGGTACCGACGGTGGTGGAGTACCGGGCGATCCATAGTGGATCGTTGGCGGCGAAGCCGGCGTAGTTGCCGGTACAGGTGGTCCACCAGTCGGTGGTGGTGTAGATGGTGGGCCAGCGGGTGGTCCGGGTGTGGTACCGGTTCAGGAATGAGGCGACCCAGCTGCGCATGGCTGCCTGGGACAGGCCGTAGCAGGTGGTGCCGTAGGGGTTGTATTCGATGTCCAGTGCGCCGGGTAGGGTCTTGCCGT
>Ga0209069_10001551_pt1 | contig 11734 bp, 9 predicted proteins | sample Str013_2_FD_187202 | JGI IMG/M metagenome (GOLD analysis project Ga0209069, IMG submission 187202) | Freshwater sediment microbial communities in response to fracking from Pennsylvania, USA - Straight Creek_MetaG_SC_2013 (SPAdes) (version 2) | ecosystem: Environmental > Aquatic > Freshwater >...
TCCACAACGCCAAGGCAAATTGGCACTTCACCTCAGCCGACGCCCGTGTGAAGCTGAAAAGCCTGTATCCCGCGCTTTAGGAGATTCAGGCCACTAGTGTTTGGGCGGTCATCCCGCGACTTTCCCACGCGGCCCGAGGCAGCGCAACAGCGGCCACCACGTCCCGCCCCGGCACGCCGTTTAACCATTGCTTAGCGATTCGCGGACTAGAGCCAAAGGCAGGGCGCGGTGATGCGCGCCCGCATTGTCTGGCGGGAACACCATGGCGGCAGTTGAGCGGTGGATCAGGTTGGCGGCCTGGGGGCTTGGCGCGGTTGCGGCGGTGATGTTGGCCGGTGCTGCGCCTGCATGCGCGGAAAGCCTCGAATCCGCGCTCGCCGCTGTCTATGAATCCAGCCCGACGCTCAACGCCGAACGGGCGCGGCTGCGCGCCACCGACGAGGAACTCGCCAAGGCCCAATCGGGTTACCGGCCATCGGTGGGCATTGATGCCGACTATGGCGTCGCGACCCTGGACACCAGCGTCAAGAACCCGGTGCTGGCGAGTGGCCGCGACCCCCAGCTCTTCCAGATTGAGCAGCGCGCTGCCGCCTACAAGGCCAGCGACGGGCGCACCAATCCAGGCGGCTATTCCGTTACCGTGTCGCAGCCCTTGTTCGAGGGGTTCAAGACTGTCAACGCCGTCAAGGGCGCCAACGCCTCCATCATGGCGGGCCGCGAATCCCTGCGCGGGGCCGAGCAGAAGACGCTTCTTGAGGCCATCCACGCCTACATGGATGTCTTGCGCGACTCTTCGGTCATGAGCTTGCGCCAGCAAAGCCTGCAAATCCTGAGCAAGGAGGCCCAGGGCACCCAAGACCGGTATGCCGTGGGGGAAATGACCCGCACCGATGTGGCCCAGGCCCAGACCCGGACGGCGGAGGCCAGGGCCCAGCTTGAGCTGGCCAAGGCGACGTTGCGGGCCAGCCTTGCCAATTATCAGCGGCTGGTCGGGCATGTGCCCACCGCCGTGACCAATCCGACGGGCTATGAGCAGCACCTTCCAACCACCGCCGAAGAGGCCATAACAGCGGCGGTTTCGCGCAATCCGCAGGTGCTGGCGGCGGCCTATCAGGAGAAGGCCTCCGCCTTCGAGGTCAACCGCACACTCGGCGAGATGCTGCCCCAGGCCCGGTTGCAGGCCAGCCACAATGAGCGTTTTGACCCCAGCGCGCTGCTCAACCAGACCACCAACGAGAGCGCTTCAGTGCGGGTGAATATTCCGCTCTACCAATCGGGCGAGATCGAGGCGCGGGTGCGGCAGGCCAAGCAGAACCGGCAGGGCCGCATCCAGGAAATCGAGGCGGCCCGCGAGGCCGTCCGCGCCCAGGCCATTTCCGATTTCGCGCAGATCCAGGCGCTCCGGGCGCAGGTCGCGGCGGTGCGCCAGCAGACCAGGGCGGCGGCCGAAGGGCTGGCCGGGGTGCGCGAGGAGCAGCGGGCCGGGCAGCGCACCCTGTTGGATGTGCTTAATGCCCAGCAGGAGGAAACCAACGCCAAAATCGCCTCCGCAAATGCTCACCATGACCTTGTCATAGCCGCCTACAGCCTACTCAGCGCCATGGGAAAACTCACTGCCGCCCAGCTTGACCTTGGTGTGCCCCTCTATGACGCCCAGGCGCACTATCTCCAGACCAATGGCCGGTGGTCGGGCACCGGCATCGAGCGCGAGCCCACGCATGGTGCGCGCGACTCCGGCTGGGGCGCCACCATCCAAGCCCAGCGCTGACCTCACTCTCGCTGGATTGCTCGGCCCTGGTTCCGCCGCAGCTTTGGCGATACAATTAACCCAGCGCGGTTCTCAGCGAGCGGGTTGGCATGTCTGGTGTGTTCAGGGCGTTGGTCTCGGGCGTGATGGCGGCCGTCTTCGGGCTGGCGGCAACCGCGCCGGCGTTTGCCCAGACAACGGCCCCCGCTGCCGACCCCGCCGCCGTCTCTGCCGCCTGCCGCGTGGACAACGAGGACGCCTTCCGCGCCGAGATCGACAAGCTCACCTATGCCGCCATCATCAAGGGCCTTGAGGGCGTCGACTACCGCGCCCTGGTCGATGCCGGCTGGCGCACGACGGGCTCCGACACCATCCTCGACCTGCGCATCGACAAGTCCATCGCCGAGGTGCAGGAGGAGTCCAGTTGGGGCTCTCTGCTGCAAAGCCTGGCTTCGCGCGAGGCGGCCCAGAACCTCGCGACATCGGTAGCTGAGCGCACCTACCGCTCCGAGGAGATGAAGAAGGCGGTCGAAAACGTCGCCTCGGACGTCGGGCGCCAGCTCACCGGCAAGATCGAACTGGCGACGCTCGACGCGGCCCAGCCCGCCGTCGGCTGCGTGCGCGCATTTCTGGGCCCGCGCTATGGCTCTGCGATCACCTTGCTGGTGGCCAACGACACCAACAAGGCTTTCGAGAAGACGGCGGGCGCGGGCAGCGCCGAGGTCTCCACCACCGATCTCGCCATCCAGAGCAAGGGCCTGATCGCGGGCGCCATCATCCTCGTCGTGCGCCGGGCGCTGGCCAATCTTGCCAAGCGGATCGGCCAGCGGGTCGTCGGCGCAGTGCTGGGGCGGCTGGTGTCGGTGGTTGCGGGCGGCGTTGGCCTGGTGCTGATCGCCAAGGACATCTGGGAGATGCGCCACGGCATCCTGCCCATCATCGAAGCCGAGATGAAATCCGAGGACACCAAGTCCAAGGTCAAGGGCGAGATCGCGGCGGCCTTCTCCGAGCAGCTCCAGACCCACCTCAAGGAAGTGAGCGCGGGCACCGCCGACCGCATCCTGGAAGTCTGGCACGAGTTCAAGGCCGCGCACGCCAAGGTCGTCGAACTGGCCGGCCGCACGCCGGAGTTCAAGACGTTCATGGATACGGTGCAGCCCGCGCAATTGCCGCGCGTTGACCGGGTGGTGTCGCTGGTGCTGTCGTCGGAAGGCGAGGGCGGCATCGCCAAGCGGCTCGCCGATGGCACGCTGGATGACGCGGCCAAGAAGCTGCCGGACGCCGTGCTCGACATCGCCACCGATGCGCGCTCGCTGGAGGAGGCGCTGGGCTGGCAAAGGCTGGCGGGTCCCAACATCGACAAGGTGGCGGCGCTGGAAATCCACCGCATCGCCAAGCCGCAGGATTTCACCGCCGACACGCTGCAAAGGCTGATCGGGCTCGACGACAAGTTCGCCGTTTCCCGCGTCGGCGCGCTGCCCCGCCCCTTGCGTGAGACCGTGGCCGCTTTGACGCCGGAGCGCCAGCGCTCTCTTGCCCGCGCCCTCTCGCCCGAGGAACTGACTTCGTTCGCGGGCTACGTGCAGGGCCTCAAGCAGAACGCCGCCGTGCGGCTTGGCAGCGCCGTCGCCGACGATCCGCGCCGCATGAAGCTGCTCGCCGATCCCGGCCTGCAACAGGCGATCCTGGCCAGCCGCGACCAGGAGGCCGCCGTTGGCATGATGCTGCGCGAGAACACGCTGTTCGACCTGCTGACCTTGCAGCAGGACTTCAACCTGGCCAGCGGCGGCGACGTCTCGCCGCTGCTGATGTGGCACAAGCACACCGGCGCGGTATCGGCGGTGGTGGCGGGAGCGGCGCTCCTGCTGCTGATGATCCTGCGGCTGCTGTTCGGTGGCAGGCGGCGGACCGCGTAGGGCGCAACAGGCGCCTTCGCCGTAGTGCACCGCTGGGCTCGCGTTTGCCCCTGCGGCGCAAGACGCCAAGGGCTATTGCTACACCGCCGCCAGCGCCTGCTCCAGATCGGCGATGATGTCGTCCTTGTCTTCGATGCCGACCGAGAGCCGCACCACATCGGCGGCGGCTCCGGCAGCTGCGAGCTGGTCGCGCGGCACCTGGCTGTGGGTGGTCGACGCCGGGTGGATGATGAGTGAGCGCACGTCGCCGATGTTGGCCACATGGCTGAACAGCTTGACGTTGGAGACGAGCTTGACGCCGGCTTCGAAGCCGCCCTTGAGCCCGAATGTGAACACCGCGCCTGCGCCCTTGGGCGCTATGCGCTTCTGCAACTCGTGATACTTGTTGTCTGGCAGCCCGGCATAGTTGACCCAGCCAACTTTGGGGTGCTTCTCCAGCCAGCCCGCAACCGCCAGCGTGTTCTCGCAATGGCGCGCCATGCGCAGGTGCAGCGTCTCCATGCCCGTCAGCACCAGGAAGGCGTTGAGAGGAGCGATGGCGGGGCCGATGTCGCGCAGGCCCATGACGCGGCAGGCGATGGCGAACGAGAAGTTGCCGAAGGTCTCGGCCAGCCGCATTCCGCGATAGCTGGGATTGGGCTCGCTAAGCGTGGGAAAGCGGCCCGACTTCATCCAATCGAAGGTGCCGCAATCGACGATCAGCCCGGCGATCGAATTGCCGTGGCCGCCGAGGAACTTGGTCGCCGAGTGGACGATGATGTCGGCGCCGTGATTCTTGGGGTTGCACAGATAGGGCGTGGCCAGCGTGTTATCGACGATGAACGGCACGCCCGCCTTTTTGGCGACGGCGGCGATGGCATCCAGGTCCATGACGATGCCGCCGGGGTTGGCGATGCTCTCGCAATAGATCGCCTTGGTTTTTGGCGTCACTTGCGCGGCGAAGCTGGCCGGATCGTTGCCGTCGGCCCATTTCACCCGCCAATCGAACTTCTTGAAGCTCTGGCCGAACTGGTTGATCGAGCCGCCGTAAAGCTGGCGTGCGGCGATGAATTCGTCGCCCGGCTCCATCAGCGTGTGGAAGACGAGAAACTGCGCGGCGTGCCCTGAGGCTACCGCCAGCGCCGCCGTGCCACCCTCCAGCGCCGCGATCCGCTCCTCCAGCGCGCCCTGGGTGGGGTTCATGATGCGGGTGTAGATGTTGCCGAAGGCTTCGAGGTTGAACAAAGACGCGGCATGGTCCACGTCGTTGAACACATAAGCCGTAGTCTGATAGATCGGCGTCACCCGCGCGCCCGTCGTCGGATCGGGCTTGGCGCCGGCATGGACGGCAAGGGTTGCGAATTTTGGCGCGGTGGTCATTGGGGGGAACTCCTGGCTGCGGCTCACCGAGCAGATGACGGCGGCGCGCCCATATCTGTCAAGCGCAAGCGCTTACGGACACCTACCAGCCGGCCAATCAATCTGCTTTTCAATCCGCCGGCGCTTACCCGGTTGCGCGCCACGCGGCGCGCCGGCGCAAGTGCGCCGTGCCACACGACGTTTACGGTCGTGAAGTTCTCCGGCCATGGCCTGCTTGAGAATCATGGCGCGAGCGACGGGGCTCGAACCCGCGACCTTCGGCGTGACAGGCCGACGCTCTAACCAACTGAGCTACGCCCGCGCATGAAGGCATCCGTTTAGGCAGCCCGCGCGGCCAAGTCAAGCGCCGCTCGCGCTGCCGAGGCAACCTTAACCGTCTTGACGGGTTTTTAAGAACAATTGGTTCAAATTGAACCGCCGGGATTGTCCGTATCTCAGCGCCCGCCTGTCATTGTCGCGTTGCGTTCCGAGGTTTTTGTCATGTCGCGTTGCGTCACAGCCGCCGCCCTTGCCGCTGCAACCGTGCTTTGCGGTTGCACTGCGTTTGCCGCCGAACCGCTGCCCAGGCCGGCAAGCGCCATGCGCGTTGGCGTCGAAGTGCTCGCGCCCTATGCCTTCTACGATTTCTGCCGCCGCACCCCGCACGAATGCGAGGCCGATGCCAGAACGGGCGCGGTGGTCGAACTGGACCAGAAGCATTGGGCCGAACTGGTCGAGGTCAACGCCATCGTCAACACGACGGTTATCCCGATGAACGACTGGGAAAACTACGGCGTTGCCGATTATTGGGCCATCGCCAACAAATACGGCGACTGCGAGGATTATGCGCTGACCAAGCAGCTCTATCTGCGCCAGCGCGGCTGGCCGATGAACGCGCTGCTGATGACGGTGGTGCGCGATGAGAATGGCGAGGGACATGCCATCCTGACGGTGCGCACCAGCAGGGGCGACTTCGTGCTCGACAACCGGCAGCCGAAAGTCGTGGCCTGGACCGCGACCCCCTACAAATTCATCAAGCGGCAGTCGGCGCATGATCCGCGCCTGTGGCTGACGCTGGATCCGCGCCCCGCCGCGCCGGACCACGATGCTGTTGCAACCTTGAGGCCGCACAAATAGTGCTTGAGGCACTGGTTTACAGACCCGGGGTTCACACCTGCCATCCCCGACCCAGACACCGGGTCTGTCACTCGAGCCGGCCGCTTCCCCAGCGCGCCGGCTCATTTTCTTTTTGAGGCTTAGGTGAGGCCGTCAGCGTAGCGCTTCCAGTTGGCGGCGTAGTGCTCGGCGGCGTGGGTCAGCCCGGCGATCTCGGCATCGGTCAGCTGGCGCACGACCTTGCCGGGCGCGCCCATCACCAGTGAGCCGGGCGGGATCACCTTGCGTTCCGATATGAGCGCCTTGGCGCCGATCAGGCAGTTCTCGCCGATCACCGCGCCGTTGAGGATCACCGCGCCGATGCCGATCAGGCTGTTGCGGCCGATGGTGCAGCCGTGCAGCATGACCATGTGGCCGATGGTGCAATCGGGGCCTACCGTGAGAGGGGAGCCCATGTCGGTGTGCAGCACGCAATTGTCCTGGACGTTGGAGCGCGCGCCGATGTCGATCAACTCGTTGTCGCCGCGCAATACGGCGCCGAACCAGACGCTGGCGTCGTGCTGAAGGCGGACCTTGCCTATCAGCGTGGCGTTGGGCGCGGCCCAGCAGCTTGGGGCGAGGTCGGGGGCGATGCCGTCGAGCCGGTGCAGGGTCATGGTAGGTCCGCCAGATGATCGGCGAGGATGCGGTTGACCTCGCTGGCCTTCTCCATGTGCGGCATGTGGCCCGCGCCCTCCAGCACTGTGGCGGGGAGCCCGGCGGTCTGCGATGCCGGGATCACCTGGTCCATGGCGCCCCAGACGATGCGTATGGGCGGTTTGATGGCCGGCAGTAGTTCGCGCAGGCCCGACTTCTGGCCCGTTGGCGTGAAATTGGCGGCGGCGATGGCGGCCAGCGCCTCGTCCACGCCGTCCTGGCGCTTGTAGCGGAGCGACTCGTCCACCATCGTCCGGCTGACAATCTCGGGCCTGGCGAACAGCAGCCCGAGCGCGGCGGCCATGGCCGGGCGGCGGCCGGCGGCAATGAAGCCGTCAATGAAGGCGCGGTTGAGTTCTGGTCCGAGCCCGCCGGGCGCGACGCCGAAGACCGAGGCGACGCGGTCCGGCTTAGTAGCCGCCAGCAGCAGCGAGATCGCCCCGCCCATCGAATGGCCCACCAGATGCGCCTTGGGGATGGCAAGCGCATCCATCAGCGCGACTACGGACTCTGACAAGGCGCGAGCCGAGCCTTTGCCGTGGGTGAGGCTGGATTGGCCGTGCGCAGGCAGATCGAGCGCATGGGTAGCGCGGCTTTCGGCGATGACCGGCTGGTTGAACATCCAGCTGTTGAGATCGCCGCCGAAGCCGTGGATGAAAATGACGGGCAGCGCGCCGCCATTCCCCATCGACAGCACGTTGAGCGTGTGCGTTCCGGCAGTCACCAGTCGCGCCGCCGGGCCGCTCACAACTTCCGCACTATCATCATCGCCGTTGCCCACCTGCGCGGCGACAAAGGCGTCGATCTCGGCATCGCTTACGTCCGGCGCTGCGACCACGGCGATGATCGCGCCAACGCCCGCCGACCCGCCCTCGCCCACCACCACGCGGCGCAACACGCCGCCTTCGGCCGCCTCAAGCACGTTATTGATCTTGGTGGTTTCGATCTCCGCCAGATCAGCGCCAGCGCGCACCTCGCCGCCAACCGGCACCGCCCAGCGCGTCACCTTGCCCTCGGTCATCGTCATGCCCCAGCGGGGCATGGTGACGGCGCTGATGCGGTTGCCCATGCGGCTTAAGCCTTCAGCGGCCAACCTGCCGCCAGGCCGTCTGTGAAACCAGCGCCGCGATGAGGACCTTGACCGCATCGCCCGCCACGAAGGGCGCAACGCCGCCCAGCCAAGCCTTCTGCGTGCCAATGAACGCCGAGAGCCAGGCAAAGCCCAGCGCGTAGATGATCACGAGGGCGACTGCGCAACCGACCAGGGCCGCTACGAACGAGCGCCCGCGCCCGCCCTGTGTCGCCCAGCCAGCGACGGCGGCGGCGATGGGGTAGGACAGCAGGTAGCCGGTGGTTGGCCCCGCGAAATAGGCGATGCCGCCGCCCTTGGCGAACACGGGCAGGCCAGCCGCGCCCTCGGCCAGATAGAGCAGCACGGTCGCCGCCCCCAGCTCCCAGCCGAAGCCGATGCCGATCACCAACACGGCGAGCACCTGCATGGTCATCGGCACCGGCCAGAACGGCACCTGGACGTGCGCGGCGATGGCCAGCAGCGCGCTGCCGCCGATGGCCAGCAGCAGTTGATAAAGCCAGTTGGCGCGGACGGAGGGCCAAAGACCGGCGGCGAGCGTTGCGTTCATGTGCGGAGGTTTCCTTGCGGCTAAGTCACATACCCTATGCAATATCTTACTTATCGCAGCGTGCGCTGTCGACAATTCATCGGCGGCTGGTGCAAACGGTCTCAGGGGCATTCAATTCTCAGACCCAACCGAAACCTGTCGGGTCGAGCCTTCGCCAGACCCGACAACAGGGCCATCAGCGGAAGTGCCGGGTCTCGCCAAAGAGGCTCGACCCGACAGGTTTGGTTGCGCCTGAGAGTTGAATTGCCCTGATCAAGGATCAGGGCAACAGCTCAGTTGCTCGCCATGTGCGGTAGCGGGTCGACCGGGGCTGAACCCTTGCGCAGCTCGAAGTGCAGCAGCGGCTGGTCGATGCCGCCGGACTTGCCGGCTTTGGCGATCACCTGGCCGCGGCGGATCTGATCGCCGCGCTTGACAAGCAATTCGTCATTGTGCGCGTAAGCCGTCACCCAATTGTCGGCATGGCGCACAATGACCAGCTTGCCGAAGCCCTTGAGTTCGTCGCCCACATAGGAGACGACGCCGTTCTCGGCGGCATGGACCTCGGTGCCCAGCGGCACGGCAAGGTCGATGCCCTCACTATGCGCGCCGCCGGCCACGTCCTGGCCGAACTTGGCGATGACGCGGCCATGCACGGGCCAGCGGAAGCGGCCGTCGGAGGGAACGTCCGTCGCCGGATCGGTGGCGGCAGGGGGGGCGGCTGGCGTAACGGCAGCGAGCTTGGCGGGCGGATTGGCCCTGGTGCCGATCGGCGCGCTGGCCGGATCGACCGGGCCGGTGGCCTTGGGTTTGACCGGAGTGAGCGTTGCCGACATCACCGGCGGCTTAGTGGGAGTTTTTGGCGCTTGGGCAACCGGGGCAAGAGCGTTGTTGGCTGCTGCGGGCGCTTCTTCGTCAGTGGCCGTACCGTCGGGGAGGCCGTCCTTGTTCGCGTCCGTCATCACCGGCGCGGCCTTGCCGGGCGCGGGCTGGAGGGCGGCGAACTTGAGTCCGGCTCCAACGGGCATCTTCAGCACCTGGCCGAACTTGACCTTGGTGACATCGGAGATGCCGTTGGCCGCCATGATGTCCTGCGGCTTGACGTTGTGCTTGCGGGCGATGCTGTAGACCGACTCGCCGGCCTGCACCGTGTAGGTGCCGCTGGTGGCGACGGGCGCGGAGGCTGCGGCTGCGGCCAAAGTCGGGCCAACCTGCGGCGCGGGCGCAACCGGGGCAAGCGGGGTGAGCGAAGCCGTGGGCGGCAGTATCGAGCGGCCACCCTTGCCCGGAATGAGCAGCTTCATGCCCGGCTGGACGTTGGGCGAATGCATGTTGTTGGCGGTCATCACCGCCGAAATCGACACGCCATTGCGGCGCGAGAACATATACAGCGTTTCGCCAGGCAGCACCTCGACCAGCGAGCCGGGCCTGCCGCGACGGGGGATGACGGCGACCTGGCTGGAGCTGGAACCAATGGGCGGCAGGATGGCGGGCGATCCATTGGCGGGCGCGAAGCCCGGTGTGGCGCGCGCAAGAGGCTCCTGGCCCGGATCGACGATATAAGGTGTGCGGCCGCCGTTGGAGGCGAGGCGCTCGGGGTGGTAGCTCTCGGGCTGGCCCGGCACGGTGCCAAAGCCGTTGGGCGCGCCATTGATTGTGGCGTTGCTGGCATAGGGCGCGGACGGCGAGGGGCCGCGATAGACATAGGCGGGCGCGGGCTGGCCGGCATCGCCGAAATTGTTGTTGGCATAATCGGGCGGCGGCGCGGCCTTGGGGCTGTAGGCTTCGGCGTGGGCCGGGGCGGCGCCATCATTGATGGGTTCGGCGGGGGTTGGCTGGGACTGCGTCAGGCCGAACACCGGCGCGTTGAAGCGCGACACATCCGAGCTGCATCCGGCCAGCATCGCGGCCAGCGCCACCATACCCGCCCCACACAGCGGCGCACTCAAGACCGGCTTGACGAGATTACGCACGTTACCACCCATGACCCACCTCTACATCCCGCCATTAATGGCTGGTTTAGGTAAACGAGCGCTTAACGCCGGACCGGTTCCAACGCGCTTCTGAACCGGATTGGGGCCCCCGCTGTCGTCCGGGGCAGTCGTCTGGGCTGGTTCGCTCGTTTCGCTGCATAACGCCAGCTACCTGCCAATTGTGTGGGGCTGACGGCGCGGTTGCGACAAATTCGCGGCTGCGGACGGGTAAGGCCCATGCGCAGGCATTGCGATTTTGCACAGCCAAGTGGGGCGCGGGCCAGCCGATGGCGACAGTTGCCATGATTTGGTGCTAACAGACGTGCTAGCGGCGGTGGCTGTGGCAGCGCTGCGGAGAGGGCGAGCCCAGGGAATCACCGGCCGCGCAAGGATTTGAGAGAGGCCCAAGGGCATGAGCAGAGCAGAATCAGCGCAAGACTCGAGCATGGAAGAAATCCTGGCCTCGATCCGCCGGATCATTTCGGAAGATGCGACGCCCCCCAAGCCGCAGCCTGCGTTGCAACCAGCGATGCAGCCCGCGCCGGCGCCGCGCGCCGTGCCTGCCGCCGCCCCGCCGCCGCCTGCTCCCGCCCCCGCGCCAATGCTGTTTACCGGCCTGCCGCTTTCCGCCACGCCAGCCCCGCAAGTGCAGGAAGATGACGATATTCTCGATCTGGGGGCGGATTATTCCGCCGTCACCCGGGTGGGCGTGTTGCCGCCCAACCCCGCGCCCGTGGCCGCAATGCCGCCAGCGCTGCCGGAGCCGGTGGCGATGCAGCCAGTGACCATGCCCGCGCCCGAACTCGCGCCTCCGCCGTTCCTGCCCCAGCCCGTTGCCGCCGTGGCCAGGGCCGAGCCAGCGCCCACGCCCTGGGCATTGCCGCCCTTGCCCGAGCCCGCTCCCGCGATAGCCACCCCAGTTCTGTCATTCGAGCCGCCACCGCTGCCGCACGCCGAGCCTGTGGCAGAGGTGGCTGCGCCTCCGCTGGTGGCGGCTTTGGCTGAGCCGCCCGCAATGGCGCTTGAGGCAATCGCGGAACCTGCCGTGGCCGGGCTGGTGGCCGTGAGTGAATCGTTGGCTGTTGAATCTGACGATCCACCCTCCGCCCTGGCCGAGCAGCAGCCTGTGGAGTCCGTGGCCGCCGCAAATTCGAGGGCCGAGCCCTCCGCTGCTCAAGGGCCGCGGACGCTGGAAGATTCGGTGGCCGACCTGCTGCGCCCCATGCTTCGCGACTGGCTCGACACCAACATGCCGCGCATTGTCGAGAAGATGGCGCGAGAGGGGCGCTAAGGCCCCGGCATGTCGCTGCAACCCTTGCTGACCGCGCC
>Ga0209069_10001553_pt1 | contig 11729 bp, 13 predicted proteins | sample Str013_2_FD_187202 | JGI IMG/M metagenome (GOLD analysis project Ga0209069, IMG submission 187202) | Freshwater sediment microbial communities in response to fracking from Pennsylvania, USA - Straight Creek_MetaG_SC_2013 (SPAdes) (version 2) | ecosystem: Environmental > Aquatic > Freshwater >...
GGATTGTTTCCCGTGCAAAAAAGCGCTTCGACACGCGGGATGTCGAGATCGATTTCGCCGAGGTTTTCGCTCAGGACATCCACCTGTGCGGCCTGACGCCGGATGAAGTCCAAAAACGCCTGCAAGAAAGCGAGGACACGCGCCGAATTGAAGTCACGAATTCGCGGCAAATCCAACCCGCGCCGCCGTCCGATGCTCGCCTTATCCCAGAGGTCGGAGTCACCACGACCAATCCGCCAGCCCGTGCAGTAGCTACGGCCCCGGTGGTTGACCCCATTGCCGAAGACGAACGCAAGCGCGAGTACGCAGGACGCTTTGCTTCGAACATCGCACAGTCTTACCGTGTCGATGCTCACGCCGGCAATCCTGCCGCGCGGACGGCGGCCAATGTCTCAGGCGGCGCGGTTAATTCCGATACCGTGCCAGAAACAGCGGGGCTGCCAGCCAGTTTCCAGCAGCAACTTGAAATACTCCAGGCCCAGCAACAACAGCGTGTTGCCTCACCGGCCCAGCCTTCCTCAACACAACCGCAGCAACCGCAGGCTACTCCTGTGCCTGCCCGCAAGAACGCTGATGTAAATGTCGCCACGGGAAAAAATCACGTCATCTTTGAAGGGACCGTACTCGAATCAGTGCTGGTTAACCGGCTCAACGGAGATTTTGCCGGGCCGGTCATCTGCCAGACCACCAATGACCTCTACTCTCACAATCGCAATGAACTGCTGATCCCCGCAGGGAGTCGTCTTCTCGGCGAGACCAAAAAAGTCAGCGACGTTGGGCAGGAGCGTCTCGCCGTGGTCTTCCATCGCCTCATCATGCCCGATGGCTTTGCCGTGGACCTCGACCAGGCTCCCGGCCTGAACCAGATCGGCGAAACCGCCATCCATGACAAGGTCAACAATCATTACTTCAAAATCTTCGGCTCTTCGATCGCCGTCGGAGCCATCGCCGGGCTTGCTTCCATCGGCACCAGCAACAGCAACGTGACCGGCCTGCCTGCTTCGAACTCAAGCGCTTACCGCGAAGGCGTGACCGCGAGCTTGTCGCAATCGTCCCTGCACATTCTCGACCGCTTTCTCAACATTCCACCCACCATCACCATCCGCGAAGGCCACCGCGTGAGAGTTTTTCTCACCCAGGACTTGCTCGTACCGGCCTACGCGCAACACAAAATGCCATCGGACTTATGACTTGCGGCTTACCCGCCACAAAAGGAGTTGTTTCCATGAAGAAAATGCTTTTGCTCTCATCCATATTGCTCATCGCCGCAGCCCCCAGCTTTGCCCAGCTTACCGTTAACGACCCAGCCGGTCTGGTGCAGAGCATCAAGAGATTGCAAGCGCTTGAAACCCAAATACAAAATCAGGAAAAGCACATCCTCGTTGCTCAGCAACATCTGCAGACAACGGTGCAACTGTTAACCAATGCGCAAAAACAGCTGGCCTTTGCGCAGTCGCAGTACGGCCTGCTCAACAGCGAATACCAGTCCATCAAGTCCTTGCCGACTCGCTACCGTTATACCTTCACGAACTGGCAGCAGTTCGCGGCGGGCAATCAGTACGGCAACACCAACACCTGGTTCAATGGCGTGACCACCGGAAACGCCAACTCCGTTCAGACCGGATTCCGCAATCTCTTGCCAGCAATCCAGCCGGTTGATGTTACCGCCACGCCGCAAGCACAGCAGGATTGGCGGCAGCAGTACGGACTCATTCAGTTGCAGGATGCCAGTCTGATGAGCGGGATGAAAGCCATCGGGGACATCCGCGCCAACATTCAACAGAACGCCAAAGTCCTTGCGCAGCTTGAGGCCGACGCTACTTCGACCGACCCGACGATGCAATCGGAGAAGGCGCTTCAGCAAAAAACCTTGATCGCCATGTTGATGATGATCCACACCCTTGAGGATGCTAATCGCGCGCTCACGTCCTCGATTGATATCCAAATCCAGACCCTGGCCCAGCAGCGTTGGGAGCGAGGACGCGAACTGAACGCCGCAGCCAAGGATCGACAAGGCCGCTAAGAACGGCTGTAAAGACGAAACAGGAACGACCGGCCCGAGGAGACGGCAACCACGCATGGACCCAACCCTGCTCAATGACCTGCTCGCTTCATTGCGGAACACGATCTTCAATGTCCTGACGCAGAATGGGACGCCCTTTCAGCAGCTGGGACTCAACATCTTCCGCACCCTGACCATCGTCATGATCGTGATTGCCGGGACCCGCATCGCTTTTTCCGACCATCACTCCCTGCACAAACTCCGCACTCTGGCCGGTCTGATCCTGATTGTCTGGATCATGCTTACTCTTTATTCCACTTCGAGCCCGCTTCTGGGCGGGTCTTCGTTTTCCGAAGTCATCCCCAGGACTGCCTTTGGCATGGCTGACCTAGTCGGCACCACCACACAACAGCAGATGCTCGCCAAACTCAATGACATCACCAACGGCATTCAGGACATGGGCGAATTCTCAATGCTCCATGCCCGCGACTTCGTCATTTACCTGCTCATCACCCTGCTGATCGCCGTGCTGGAGCTGGCCATGTTCATCGTGGTCGGCTTCGGCTATTTGGCCCTCGGGGCCGTCCTCATTATTGGGCCAATCCTGATACCGTTCATGCTCGTGCCCAAGCTCGACTTCCTGTTCTGGTCGTGGCTGAAGGCGCTCATCAAATACAGCTTTTATCCAGTGGTGGGCAACATCATTCTGCTGGGAATCTCCCAGATCATGCTTTCCGTCCTGAACACCAGATTGCTTTCCCAGGGCCTCACCGCGGGCCGGATCGCGGTCAGCATGACTCAAGTCCCAATCTTGGCCGTAGTTTTTTTGGCCGGGATCTATTCGATCTTCAAAATCCCCACCCTCGTGGGGGACATATTCAGTGGCGCAGCCAATGCCGGCAGCGGAGTCCAGCAGGCGGTAAGCGGCGCCGTGGCTGCAGCGATTTTCTAGCCACATTAAGAAGGAGCAAGACAACTATGACCCATACTCCCGAACCCCACGTCCCCACCCGGCTGCCCAGCATCCCCGCTCCCTTGGACGCCGAATTTCAGGCGGGCAAGCGCCTATACGCTGAACAATGGGGCGATGCCGTGGTCACCAACACCTATCTCAAACTGACTATCCTGGCGCTCTGTCTGCTGTGCGCCGGGTCGCTTTACATCGCCCGTACCACCGTCAAGAAGATCGATTCGTTTCATACCCGCTACATCCGCATCGACGCCATCGGTCGCGCCGAAGCTATCAATTACGACGACTTGAACTACAAACCTCAGGAAAAGGAGATCAAGTATTTCCTGACCGAATTCTGCCGCCTCTACTACAGCCGCAACAAGCTGACCATCCGCGACGACTTCCGCCGCTCGCTGCTGTTTATGGACACGCCGCTAGCCAGCAACACGCTAGCGGCCTGGAGCAGAGGGAAGATCATCGACAACTTCCTTTCGAGTTCCGGAACCGAACAGGAGATTCAAGTGAACCGCATCGACATTGAAGATCTCCGGTCGCCTCCCTACAAGGCGACCGTGGAGTTCGCCTTGATTTACAAATCACCGCTCGACCGCAGCGAGGTCAAACGCTCGCAGTACACGGCGCATGTTGTCTTTGCCTTCCGGGACACCGTTGGCAACGACCTCATTCAAATCAACCCGCTTGGACTTGCCATTTCTTACTTCCGGGAAGATGAGGCTCTCCACTAAGTCCAAACGTACACCAGGGGTACAAAATCGGTGGCCAACACCCAACTCAACTTGCTGCAGAAATTCGGGCGTTTCCTCACGACTGGCGCTTTGGTCTTCACCCTCCTGTTTTGGGGAACATCCCTGGTCCTTATCCCGGCCCTTGAAACACATCGCGACATCTCCGCACTCCGCATCATCATCAAGAGTTGCATTCAGCAACCCTTTGCCACGTTCCTTCACGACCTTGAGACTGCCTACATACCGTTCTTTCTCCGGCAACGCCCGCTCGTGGCTTGCTATCTGATCTCGGCAACGCTCGCCTGGGCGACCGCATTCCTCTACGACCAGAGAATCCTGCGCAAGGAGAACACGCTGTGACGTTCCCCAATCTCACAGACCGTCACCTTGCCAACAAAACCATTGCAGCGGCGGTGCTCTTTCATTTCGCCAGCCTTATGATGGCCGCGCGCTTCCAAAGCCTGGGTCTTACCCGGCTGGCAATGTTCGGGACCCTAATCCTGTACTTCGTCCTCTTGCCCATCTTCTGGCTTTGGCATCGCGTCACCCGCGTCGAGCGTCCAGACGACAGCCTGTCGGACATCCGTAAAAGCTTCAATGAAAGCGAACGGCCTCCGTATGATCCCCGCAGCTATTTCGCGTTCAACAAAGGAGTCTTTGTCGGCCTCGATGATCGCCGCAAGCCCGTCTACATCCCGTGGGACGACTACAACACCACTCACATGCAGGTCATCGGCACCACCGGCGCCGGCAAAGGCGTCCTGCCCACCATGATGCTGATCCAATGCGCACTCCACGGGCAGCGAGTCATCATCTTTGATCCAAAGAACGACAAACACGCACCCAGTGTCGTTGCGCTTGCCGCCAAACAAGCCGGATTGCCTTTCCACCTGATCGACTTGCGACCTGAAGCCCCGCCCCAGGTCAATCCTTTCCGTTTTGCTACGTACTCGGAGATGAAGGAACTGTTGATTACCACTTTCGATCTTGCCGACACCGGCACCGAAGCCGATTTCTACCGGCTGCTCGACCGTAAGGCGGCCCGCGACGTGATACGCCGCTCCGGATCAAACCCGACCATCAAACGGATGCTTGAAGTTGCAGATGAAAGCCCATTCATCACCGACAAAGACGCTGTCGCTTTTCAAGAAAAGCTCACTGAAATAACCGAGCTGGACGCAATCGACACCGATGATGGTCCCAACCTATCTCAACTGATCGCGACTCCGGGCTTTCTCTACGTCATCGGCAACATCAGGAGTGTCGAATCTCTGCAATGCCAAAAGCTGCTCTTGCTCCGCCTCCTGCAGATCATCGAAAAGCGCCCCGAGAGTTTGGCGGACCGCCTTCCTATCGCCCTGATGCTCGATGAGTTCAAATACATACTCTCAACGCCAGCTTTGCAGGCGCTGGGAACCGTCCGCGACAAAAACTGCCATCTGACCCTGGCCCCCAGAGCATCGGCGACCTGGAGGAATGCACGGGCCTTGATCCAGCCGCCGTCCGCGGGGCTGTGCTTGAGAATACCGGTATCAAGTTCATTTATCGGGCAAAGGCGTTTGAAACGGCTGAGTGGGCCTCGGACCTGTCCGGCTCCATCGTTGCAAAGACGCGCCGGGTCGACATTCAGCAATCCGCTTTCGATGCCGCCACCGCCCAATACACCGAGGTTGAGAGAGCATTGCTCACCATCAATGACATCTATGCCATGCCCAAGCTGGTAGGAATGCTGTTTGGAGTGGGCCTAGCAAAGCGCTGTCAGGCCGCGCGAATGCCAAAAGGCGAACGGCCCCAGCTTACGCCAGCGCCCAGATCCCCTGAAATCATCCGTAGGAGAAAGGCGAAAAGACAAGCTGACGCGCCCGAGACCAATTTGGTCGAACCCACACCATCAACCTCTCTCGGATATGTTGATCCCACCGACGAGAACCTTACCTAATGCCATGCCCCTGCTTCCACGAGCTGCCGCCTATGAACAAAGCCGGCGAAAGACCCGAGACGTGCTTTCCTTCCTGTGCACGTCCATCTATTCAACCGAGCCCCTTCTTGGTCAGGTGATGCGGATCAAAGATCGCGCCACCATCCACACCTCTTTAGTCCGCATGGAGCAATCAGGGGTCATCCGCCGCGCCGTCATCCGCGCTGCCATGTCCAACCTTACGCTCTGGGGTATAACCAGCGAGGGTCAGCAATTGAGCACACCCTCAGGAGAGGATTCCAGCCCGCTCGCCTTCAACACCGCCAAGGTCAGCGTCTCACGGCTCGAACACTATCTCTCGCTGCAGCAAATCCGGATCACCGGGGAGCGCTTTGGTTGGACAAACTTCGTCTATTGTGACCGCGAACGACGGCGAAACATCGCCCAAGCCGAGTCCAAATACAATGTTCGGCCCGACCTGACCGCCCTCGATCCCCAAGGCCGCAGAGTCGCAATCGAGTGCGAACTGTCCCTCAAAAATCCTGCCCGTTACAAAGACAGCATCATTCCCGGACACATCCGTTGCCTCAATGCAGAGGAATACGACTACGTTCTTTGGATCACCGACACCCCAGAAGCCCAGCAAACCTTGCACCAATCGCTCACAGCCAGGATTCAAGAGCTGAGGCAAGAACAACGGTTGCACCTGTCCCGCACCTTCACCGACTACAAGATGTTTCAGTTTACGAATCTTCAAACGTGGTTTAAGTCTGCGCAAACAGCCGATCAATCAGGAGGTCTGGGTTGATGCAGCGTCTTGCCCGTATCGTCACTTGCTGGGTCCCGTACCCGGCTATCTCTCTCACCGCTGGAGACACCTTGAGGGCAGGGAATGCTCCGTTCGCCCCTCGCATTCCTCACAGCCAACATCACGGCCCCGCTACTGTTGGCCATCTTGTAGGCCATGACATGGCCTGTGTTGCAGGCCGAAAATCTCTGCCGGAATGCTCGTCTCAGGCTGCGGGCGCTCGCCTCATCAGCATTCCGGCCAGGGCTGCTGCCCTGATGCTCCGCAAAGACGCATCCGACCTCCGCGCTCTCGGCCTCACACCCGCGTCTTTACTGCGCACGGCCCCTGTCAGCCTCCCTGCTCCGCGCTCTCGCAGGGCACCCGCTGGACAGGGCCAAAGTCAAAGGCCAAGTGGCGCACAAGACGGCCCCTCAAAACGCTGCGAGCGCTCGCTGAGTGTCCGGAGCCTGTGCGCCAGCGCTCCCGCGCCCGACCGCCGCCCTATTCCCTCGCTTCGCTCGGTCATACCCAGGTCGGCGGTCGGGCGCGCTTCGCGCGCAGAAGCACCGATTCAGTCGCGCTTGGGAGCGCTCCTTCCCCTGTCGCTCGTTGGGACTCGCTCCTGCTTCTTTCGTGACCGGATCAGTCAGCGCTGGGGCGCTTCCTTCTCCTTTCGCCGCCTGGGGGCGGCTCATCACTTGTTCTCCGGCCCTTGGGGGCCTGCGCAAACTTCCGCTCAAATGCGCGAAAGTTCTTGCTGCCTTCGCTCCAGTTGCTGGAGCAACCTACGCTCTTGCAACACGGCGCGGGCTACGAGCGCTCGCCCGAAAAACTCACCGCGTACAGAGCAAATCCTGGACCAGTTGCATCAATCGTGGTCCAAACATTTTCTCGATTCGACCACCAAAAGTCGTCAACTCAGACCAAAGGAGCAACTAACCGTATGCCTCTCATTGAACTAGCACCACGTGGAAAGGACATTTCTCTTTCCTTGACCCTGCCCGAGGAAACAGCAAACGATGTCAAACTCTATGCCCGATTCCTCAAAGCAACTCACCAATCCGCTACCTCTGACATCATCAGCGAATGTGTCCGCAGGACCTTGAAGCAGGATGCCGAGTTTCAAACCTGGAAGTCGGACCCAGCAAACACCAAAAGCAATCGCGGCGGAGCGCGTCCCCGGAAAACCAGTTCGCCCACTCCGGCTCAACCAAATAAGCCATGAGACTTAGGAATAAAAAATGAACTCTCCCAACAGACATCCCGGATATCGACTTATCCTGCCTTATCTCAGGCAGATTGAAGCTCTCATCCTCGATCCCGACATCAGCGAGATCATGATCAATTCTCCCACCGACATCTTTATTGAAAAGCAGGGTGTCATGGAAAAGGTGCCTGGCGTCACCATTCCCATCGATCAACTGCGGGTGGCGGTGCAAAACATTGCCCGCTCTCTGGGTGACGACATCTCCGAGGAAAAACCAATTCTCGACTCCCGGCTTCCGGACGGCAGCCGCATCGCCGCCGTCCTGCCGCCATGCAGCATCCACGGAATCACTCTCACCATCCGTAAATTCAATACCCGCAGCTTCACCATCGCCGATCTGATTCGTATCGGCACCATCACCAAAGAAATGGCCACTTACCTTCAAGCGGCCATCTCCGGCAGGAAAAACATCCTCATCAGTGGCGGCACCGGAACAGGAAAGACTACGCTGCTGAGTATCCTGGCTGATTCCATTCCGGATGATGAACGGATTCTCTTGATCGAAGACACAGCGGAACTCAACATTCGCAAGAGCAACCTCGTGCGGTTTGAAACCCGTCGCGAGCAGACTGGATTGCCAGCCGTGACCGTCCGCGACTTGTTGAAGGCAGCGCTTCGCCACAGGCCGGACAGAATCATTGTGGGCGAGGTGCGTGGCGGTGAAGCCTTTGATTTGCTCCAAGCGTTGAATACAGGACATGCAGGGAGTCTCTGTACCCTCCATGCCAATTCTGCCCGCCAAGCCGTCACTCGCTTCGCGGATTGCGTCTTGCAGAGTGGGATCGAATTACCGCACCGGGCGATCATGGCGAACATCGGGAGCGCCGTAGACCTCTTGGTTCATATCGGCAGGACTAAAGGACACCGTTCAGTCTCGGAAATAGCGGCGATGAGTGGGTTCGACAACGAGAGAAACGAATGCAGACTCGACGCCCTGGTCCTCTGAGATCACGGCAAGTCCGCACCCGAAAGAGGTTTCGTTGATTGTTGCTAGATGGGTGTTGCAAAACGTCATTAGATGTGATTAAGTAATGACGTATTGAGACACTCATGGCCAAGCCTTTCCAGAAGATTATGCAGTATATCGGCCAACACGGAATCGTCAGGCCCCGCGACATCGAGGCCATCGGCCTCCCGCGGGAGTATCTCGTTCGCCTGCACCGGCAAGGCAAGCTCAACCGGCCTGGACGTGGAATCTACACCCTGCCAGACGCCAACGTGACGGAACGCCACTCTTATGCCGAAGTGGCGAAGCGTGTGCCTGAAGCTGTCATTTGCCTGCTTTCGGCACTTACCTTTCACGAGATCACCACTCAGAGCCCTGCTTCGGTTTGGATCGCTCTTGGTAAAGGAGCAAGAACGCCTGCCCTCGCTTCGCCTTCACTCAGAATCATCCGCCTGTCCGGCCCGTCCCTGACTGAAGGAATCGAAAAACATCAGGTCGAGGGTGTCCCCGTCCGTGTTTATTCAGCCGCGAAGACCGTCGCCGACTGCTTTAAGTTCCGGAACAAGATCGGTCTTGATGTCGCAATCGAAGCCCTGAAGGACTCTCTTCGCCAAAAGAAGGCCAACGTCAGCGAAATCTACCGCTACGCCAAAGTCTGCCGGGTTAGCAATGTCATTCGCCCCTACATGGAGACGCTGTGACACGCGAGAAAGGCAAGAACACAGCAGCATCCATACGGGCACGCCTGCTTGCTCTTGCGCAGAGCAAAGGTGAAGACTACCAACGGGTGCTAGGCAGATACGCCGTTGAACGCTTCTTGTATCGACTGGGACGGTCGCCATACCGGGACCAATTTACCCTCAAAGGTGCCATTCTCTTCACGCTTTGGACGGGTCAGACTCACCGTCCCACAAAGGATCTGGACCTACTCGGACGCGGATCATCCGCCATCGGAGAAGTAGAAGAGACCATCCGCGCAATCTGTGAAATCCAAGAAGAAGACGGTATTGTCTTCGACAGCAAGTCGGTCGAAGGCACAAAGATAAAGGAAGAAGACGAGTACGATGGCGTTCGCATCAAGTTTCAGGCCGAGTTGGCGGGAGCACGAATACCAATGCAGATTGATATCGGGTTTGGCGATGCCATATATCCCGAGCCAGAGCTCGCTTCATTCCCCGTCCTCCTCCCTATGGAAGCACCTGTGATTCGGGCCTATCCACGAGAAGCCAGCATTGCTGAGAAATTCCACGCAATGGTTGTCCTCGACATCCGCAACAGCCGGATGAAAGATTTTTATGACATCTGGTTCATGGCCAACACTTGGACATTCGATATGGCGTCCCTGAGCAAGGCAATCCTTGCATCGTTTGAAAGGCGTGGAACAGTGATTCCCAAAGAAGTTCCGTTGGCCTTAACGGAGGAATTCCTGAACGACTCGCACAAGAAGCAGCTATGGGCTGCGTTCGTGAGCCGCCTGAATCCTGGAGACAAGGCTCCGTCTCTTGAAGAAGTAGGAGCGATACTCCGGACATTTCTCTTGCCCTGTATTTCAGGTAGCACCCTGACACAAGCAGACATTCGTTCATGGACCCCGGATCGGCATTGGAACGGAACCGAAGCGGATACGTCTCCGAAACCGCAGCAATAACCCTGCAAAACAAGAATCGGCTCTCTGCTCCATCGCGCGATCATTCAGGAGGTAAAATCAGGACATGGGAAGTGTGGCGCTACGACTGCTAATGTTCCTGAGCGCCTATTTTCCATTGGCCTTAATTTTCTTTGCCTTGTACTTCAATACATACCGAAAAATCGCGGTGTCAATACTGCTTATTGGGATCGTGGCATTGGTAGGGTTACGTCAGTATCTCGTTACCGCGCAAACCCTTGCGCCGCTCCGGGTCAAGGTTGAAACCGCGCAACAGCGAGAACTTGACGTTATTCGCAATATTCTCGCCTATCTTCTCCCCTTTGTCTCAATCGCGTTCAATGACTTGCTCCGAGCGGCTGCGTTATGTCTATTTTTTATAGTGGTAGGCATCCTTTATATCAGGTCTAATCTGATTCATATGAATCCCGTACTGAGTTTGGCGGGCTATCGAGTATATGACGTTAAGATTGAAGGTGCTGGAACGCATCCGCTACTCTCTCGAAGACGAATCGGACGGGGCGACTCTTTGTTAGTGATAAAGATCGGCGATGATTTGCTTCTGGAGAAGCAGAAATGAAAGCCGCAAAATCCGCCAAGCACAAAGTCGATGATACGCTGACAGCGATCGTGGATGAGATTCTGGCTCTTGACCTAGCCAAAGCCGCCGTCACGGTCTGCTTGGCGGCAATCGTCCAAGATGGAGGATTGCCGGAGCTGCAGATTGTTCAGATGACTGATGAGTTGGCAGATGATTTCCGTGAGGTCTTCGAGAAAAAGCTGGGAACCATAAGGAAGGACAGAGAAGCCGGCGACATGAGGCTGCGTTCATATTCAGCAGGCAGTAAACCGGATCGGAATGAAATAGAGTTTCTCGATATCGCGGGCTATCCACATATTAAGGAGCAATTGCAGCCTTTAGGATCGATGGCCGACTTGAAGACTTTTCAGATGGACAAGGAATTTGTCGCCGGTCTGAGGTTCTACGTAATCACGATAGGGGTATTGAATAGAAGCCCGCTGTACTGCTTTCGGGCCTACAGCCCAAAGAAGGAGCTGGCCAGGTCCACAAAGTTTGCTGCAATGCTCGCAAAAGGACAGTTCGACAAGGTTCGCGAACCGATGTTCCTCTTCGACCACAATCTCGACGCCCTTGCATACGGCGACCGAATCCTTGTATTCAATCAGGACCAATTCCAAAAGATTTTTCGTTTCTTTGAACTGGTCGTCAAAACAGCGGAGCAAACGCTTCGCGCGATTAAGCAGGTGATTCCCATCTCGAATTTCGCCGACTTTGAACAGGCATGCAAGGGACACCTTCAGAAGCTGACGAAGCTCAGAAATATTTCGCTGCAGCCATATCTTGGGGAATCCGGTCGAAGGTGAACGCGATTCCGGTGTGAAGCCGAACACCATTCCGTTGTGAATCCGAACAGCATTCCGGTCTGAAGATGAACACTGAT
>Ga0209069_10001554_pt1 | contig 11728 bp, 10 predicted proteins | sample Str013_2_FD_187202 | JGI IMG/M metagenome (GOLD analysis project Ga0209069, IMG submission 187202) | Freshwater sediment microbial communities in response to fracking from Pennsylvania, USA - Straight Creek_MetaG_SC_2013 (SPAdes) (version 2) | ecosystem: Environmental > Aquatic > Freshwater >...
TTCTTATTTTTTGTTAGTTTACCGTCATAACAGCTCCTCAGGGAACTTTGGCGTTTTAAAATTACAATCAGTCAGTTATTAATTCTTTTGCAATAACTTAGTTAATAAGTTATTGCAAAAGAACCACAGGAAATAAATCCCGCCGGTATTCACCTCTCCAAAAAATCGGATACACCCTTGTACCAGCAGGTATATGAACAGTTTCGCGAAATGATCGTAAAGAAAAGATTGCGCCCCGGTGATCGGTTACCTGCCAGCCGTAACCTCGCCAAAGAACTGGGCGTATCAAGAGTTATCATCAGCCAGGCCTATGAATTATTATTGATTGAAGGATACCTGGTAGGTAAAACAGGTTCAGGCACATTCGTAGCAGGAAAAGTTCCGGATACCTTATTAAATGCACCAGCGCCGGCCAACAATAAACCAAAAAAGATAACCAGTGTCATCGCCAGTGGCGATAAACTCGACATCGTCCCATTTCAAACGGGTGTTCCTTCTATAGACGCATTCCCATTCAAAGCCTGGCAGCAGGTGGCCGCAAAAGTGCTGAAGAATTTAAAACAATACAACCTTGCTTATGAAGATACCCTCGGCTATCGCCCGTTGCGGGAAGCCATAGCAACTTATTTGCGTTTATCACGCGCGGTGCACTGCGAAGCCGACCAGGTAGTAGTGGTTACCGGTTCCCAACAGGGCCTGAATTTAATAACACAATGCCTGCTCGATAAAGGAGACCAGGTATGGATGGAAGACCCGGGTTACCCCGGCGCCTCAAAATGCTTTGCAAACATGGGCGCACAATTATGTCCTGTGCCGGTACAGGAGGATGGTTTGGACTTTCAATACGCCATCAAACATTATCCCGATGCAAAGCTTGTATACCTTACCCCCTCGCACCAGTTTCCCATGGGATGTACATTGTCTGCCTCAAAACGCAAACAACTATTGCAATGGGCGAAACAGCATGACAGCTGGATACTGGAAGATGATTACGACAGCGAATTTCGGTACGAAGGAAGACCCCTGGCTAGCTTGCAGGGAATGGATACGGGCAGCCGTGTCATTTATTGCGGAACATTCAGCAAAGTATTGTTTCCCGGTTTGCGGCTGGCCTATATTGTTTTACCATCAGTATCATTGATTAATAAATTCAAACAGGTAAAGAATTCCGTCGACAGGCAGTCACCCATCCTTGACCAGGCAATACTTTCTAAGTTTATGGAAGAAGGATACTTTCTCCGGCATATCAGGAAAATGCGCTTACTCTATGCAGAAAGACAAACTATATTGATAAAATTGCTCAGGGAATACCTGGGAAAATCTGTTCACATCAGCGCGGCTCCTTCCGGTATGCAATTACTGTTATGGCTGCCCAATAATATCAACCTGGTAAAATTCAATGAAGCCATTGCCATGCACCAGCTCGCAGTGGCCTTTGTAAACGATTATGCATTGGAACATTCCCGTCCCCCGGTAATATCACTTGGTTTCACCGCTTTCAGCAAATACAAATTGAAAACCGGTGTGGAAAAACTGGCGCAATGTATTAAAGAAGCGCAATCATAAATAAATGCTGTTTATTCTCTCCGGTATTTACTCCAAAAATTGGTCTTATTGCTTCTGCGATAATGGATATAAAGCCAAAGCAATGGCCTTGGTAGATTTGTGTTGTCAATAACCAAACAAATCATATGAGAATAAACAGCAACTGGGCACAACTGTACCTGCGCCTCGCTTTAGGAGCGGCCTTTCTTTTTCTTGGACTGGATCGGTTTGGCACCTGGGGTGCACCAGGAACCAAATATGCCAGTTGGGGCGACTGGAAACATTTCACCGATTACGCCCACCAGGTATTGTTTTTCCTGTCAAACAGCTGGGTGGAAGTATTTGCGATGGCAGCCACAGTGTGTGAATTGTTGTTCGGTTTATTATTAATGATTGGCCTGTTCACCCGACAGGCAGCAATCGGAAGCGGGCTGCTTACATTGTGTTTTGCCTTGTGCATGGCCTTTGCCTTTGGTATTACAAGCCCCATTAATTATTCCGTTTTTGCAGTAAGCGCCGGTAGTTTTATGCTGGCTGCCCAAACAAATTATGACTGGAGCATGGATGCTGCACGCAATGCCATAAAATGAAATTAATAAACAATAAAAATACAGAACAATGAAAAAGAGACTTGATTTTAACCTGGTATCTCCCTCAGCTTATGACGCCATGGATGCATTGGATAAATACATTGATGCCTCAACGATTGATCCACTGCACAGGGAATTATTAAAAATCCGTGCCTCACAGATCAATGGTTGCGGTTATTGTGTAGACATGCATTCAAAAGACGCACGCAAAGCCGGGGCAACAGAACAAAAAGTATATTTGGTAAGCGCCTGGAGAGAAGCAGGTGAAATATTTAGTGAGGAAGAAAGGCTTTTATTTAAAATGACGGAAGAAATCACGCTGATACACAAAGATGGAATGAGTGATGAAACCTATAACAAAGCAATTGAACTGTTTGGCGAAAAAAGAACAGCAGAAATCATCATTGCCATTAGCACCATCAATGCCTGGAACCGCATTGGTGTATCCGTTAACATGCACCCGTCACCGAGGAAAAGCTAAAACAGTTACCGCTCATACAGGAAGGACTGGTCGTTAATAAAATTCATTCCTTAATTTGCTGCGCAAAAATCCCAAATCCCAAACTAAAAACCAGAAACTAGAAATTAATAGCTAATGAACCATCACGAATTATTCAACCATCTCCACCGGCCGGGTCATTTACTGGTAATCGGAAACGCCTGGAATTCGAAATCTGCCCAGTTGTACGAGAAAAATGGATATGAAGCCATCGCTACCACCAGCGCCGCCATAGCGAATACCCTTGGTTATGAAGATGGGCAAAACATCTCTTTTGAGGAATTATTCTTTGTGGTAAAACGCATCGCCGCTGTTACCAGGCTTCCTTTATCGGTTGACATGGAAGCTGGTTACAGCGAAGATATCAATACCATCGTTGGCTATATTGAACAATTGCACGGTATTGGCGTAGTGGGCATCAACCTGGAAGATTCGGCGATGATCCAGGGAAAAGAGCAACTAATACCAGCAGAACAATTTGGAAATAAACTTAGCGGTATACGTCATGAACTCGATAAAAGAAATATTCCGCTTTTTATTAATGCCAGGACCGATGCTTACCTAATCAATGTTCCCGATAAATTGAATACAACGCTTCAGAGAATAAAACTGTATGAAAAAGCCGGGGCCAGTGGCATTTTTATTCCCTTTATTGACCACCTGGGTGAAATACAAACCATCACCTCCTCCACCACGCTTCCGGTAAATGTGTTGAGCATGGCTACTCTGCCTCCTTTCGAAGCTTTACGAAAAGCAGGCGTAAGAAGGGTAAGTCTGGGAAGCTCCCTCTTCAGATCCCTGTACAATAAGCTGGATAATACGATGGCTTCCATCCTAAAGGATGATTCAGTAGCGGCGGTATTCGGGTTAAAATAAATATTCGGCAAAATAGTTATTTAGGAAAGGCAGCACCATAATCAGGAAGCTGCTTTTTTGTTACATAACCATTTTTTCAATTAAATAAGCCGTACTTATACAGTACTACCTGATGATTTTTTATTGACTTGTGCTATCTTCAGTCAGCGAACAGAGCTAAAATAATAGAAATACCATTATTCCCAGGACTCAAACCTAAATAATCAGGCAAATGAATTTTACTATTCGGCCCTGGTCGACGGAAGACCTGGATAGCCTGGTAAAAAATGCCAACAATGATAAGGTTGGAAAATATTTGAGAGATATTTTCCCGTATCCCTATACACGTGAAGATGGAAAGAAATTCATTGCAATGGTTATGAGTGAACAAGAAAATAAAATATACGCGATTGATGTAAATGGAAATGCCGTTGGCGCGATAGGTATACACCCGCAAACGGATATCATGCGCAAAAACGCTGAATTAGGCTATTGGCTGGGAGAAGCCTATTGGGGCAATGGCATAATTAGCAAAGCCATTGCACAAATAATACCTGTTGCATTCAATACCTTTGACATTAACCGGCTTTTTGCTGGTTGTTTTGGCGCCAATATCCCATCACAGAAAGTATTGGAGAAAAACGGGTTCATTCTGGAAGCAAGAATAGAAAAGGTTTATTTTAAAAATGGACACTTTGACGATCAGCTGATCTATTCTTTAAGAAAATAAATACACTGCCTTTTTTACCAATGAAATATTTATCCATCAAACCTTCCAAACCTGCCATATAATGAAATGTACAACCGCCATCTTTGCAACGCTATCCATTGTTGCCATCTGTTCCTGTAGCAACAATGCAGATGAGAAACAATTAACTGCTGCAGCAGAAACGGTAAAAGGCACCTATGCATACGACCGCAAATTCCTGAAGGACCACAACAAGCAAATAGTTGAATTGCAAAACGAAGAAGGGAATGCCCGTGTGTTGCTTTCCCCCGATTACCAGGGAAGGGTAATCACCAGTACGGCTGCAGGCGATACTGGTACCAGTTTTGGCTGGATTAATTATGGGTTGATAAGTTCCGGTGAGACTAAGAAACAATTTAACCCCGTGGGTGGTGAAGAACGCTTTTGGCTGGGCCCCGAAGGCGGGCAATATTCCATCTATTTTAAAAAAGGGGATTCCTTTAATATCGTACACTGGCAGGTTCCGCCTGCAATAGACACCGTTCCCTTCCATCTTGCTTCTTCTTCAAAGAATGAAGCAGTATTTACCACACTGGCTTCACTCACCAATTACAGTGGAACGGTATTTAGCATTGCTGTAGAAAGAAAAATCGCCTTGCTGGACAAACAAGCCGTGGAACAGAAATTAAACATGCCCCTGCCCGCTTCGGTAAAATGGATTGGATTTTCCACTACCAACCGGGTTACCAATACTGGCAATACGGATTGGAAAAAACAAAAAGGTTTGCTTTCCATTTGGTTGCTCAGTATGATGACCCCCACCCCGCAGACAACGGTCATTATCCCATTTTCACCAGGAAAAGATGCAAGGAAATATATTACTGATAATTATTTTGGTACCATCCCTCCTGAACGTTTACAAGTAAAGGACAGTGTATTGTATTTTACCTGCGATGGTAAATACCGCAGCAAGATTGGCTTATCACCCATGATAGCAAAACCAATGGCTGCCAGTTATGATTATAAAAACAATGTTCTCACGGTGCTCTTCCTGCATGTAGACAAAGCCGGCAGGTATGTCAATTCAAAATGGGAGCTGCAAAAAGAACCCTTTAAAGGTGATGTGGTCAATTCTTACAATGATGGGCCATTGGCCGATGGAACACAAATGGGCCCCTTCTATGAAATTGAATCCTCCTCTCCCGCCAGTGAATTAAAGAAAGGAGATGTGCAGGAATACCAGCAGTCCATGTGTCATTTCCAGGGTGATTACAATACCATGAAGGGAATGGTAAAACAATTGCTGGGTGTTGACCTCGGTACCATCAAACACTAATACCCAACCCCGAATGCAACTATACAAAACAAGCAAAGGAAACCTGCTCTCATTTAACGGACAAATGTACCAGAACAACCATGATTGGGATACACTGGTAAACCAGGATGATTTATACGCCCACCTTATCTCACTGTTACCAGTAAGCGACAGGCTCACGGACAAGGCATTTAATGAAACCATTGAACAGCACCTGCTTCCTCCCGTAGGCACCCAGGAACTATGGGCGGCTGGCGTTACCTACCTGCGCAGCCGCGACGCCCGTATGGAAGAATCAAAACAATCTGGTGGCGCCGACTTCTACCAGAAGGTATATGAAGCGGAAAGACCGGAATTATTTTTCAAAGCATTGCCACACCGGATTGTGGGTCATGGTACGGAAGTATATATAAGGAAAGATTCCACCTGGAACGTACCCGAACCGGAGCTCACCTTGTTTATTAATTCAGCAGGTAATATACAGGCCTATACCATTGGCAATGATATGAGCTCCCGCAGCATTGAAGGAGAAAATCCATTGTATTTACCACAGGCAAAATCATACGAAAAAAGTGCCGCACTGGGGCCCTGTTTATACGTCACCAAACAGCCCATCAGCCCCGAAACCAGCATTTCTATCAACATTAGCAGGAACAATACCATTATGTTTGAAGGATCTATACAAGTCAACCGTATGAAGCGCAGCCTGCCTGAGCTGGCCGGGTACCTGTACAAAGAATGTGATTTTGCTACCGGTGCTTTGTTAATGACCGGAACCGGTATTGTACCACCCGATAATTTTACACTACTGGTAGGCGATAGTATCAGCATCAGTATTGAAAACATTGGAACCCTTACCAACACCGTGGCGCAAAAGAAATAGTTACGCTTATTATTATACTGTTTTACATTTTAAAATACAAGAACATGAAAAAACGAATTAGCTGCCTTATTTTTACCTGTATGGCCATTGCCAGCCTGCATGCACAACAAAAATACAATGGCATTGATGCCGGTATGGGCAATATCTTTCGGCTGTCTGATGCAAAATCACGTTCCATCAGTCCCGAAAACTTCAATGGTGAAAAGGGCAAAGGCGGCATGGCCACCAAAGGTACCGGCGAAAGCGCTGCAAGGGATTTGGGACAAACATGGAAGATCAGTCCTTCTGTTGTTATTAAATCCAAAACAACCTATACCATCGCTGAGATAGATGGATCGGGATCAATACAACATATCTGGATGACACCTACGGGCAACTGGCGATATTCTATTCTTCGATTTTACTGGGACGATGAAACAACCCCTTCTGTAGAAGTTCCTGTGGGTGATTTCTTTGGTATGGGTTGGGGACAATATTCTCCGCTCACCTCTTTAGCTGTATGCGTTAACCCCGGTAGTGCATTCAATTGTTACTGGCCGATGCCCTTCAGAAAAAAATGCCGGATAACCATGGAGAATATTGACGACAAAGAAATGGTACTCTATTACCAGGTAGATTATATTTTAACCGAGGTTCCATCCGATGCAGCTTATTTTCATGCACAGTTCCGCCGTACCAATACATTGCCGTACAAAGAAAACTATACACTGGTGGACAATATCAAAGGAAAAGGCCAATATGTAGGAACCTACCTTGCCTGGGGCGTTCACAACAATGGCTGGTGGGGAGAAGGAGAAATAAAATTCTTTATGGATGGTGATACAGACTTCCCAACCATCTGTGGAACGGGAACCGAAGATTATTTCTGCGGCTCTTATGATTTTGACACCCAAAAGAAAAACAAAGCAGGTGTGGAAACATCCGATTATACGGAATTCTGTACACCTTATTCGGGATTGGCCCAGGTAATAAAAGGTGACGGCCATTACGCAGTATCACAGCGTTTTGGTTTATACCGCTGGCATATAAAAGATCCCATCCGGTTTGAAAAAGATTTAAAAGTAACCATACAGGCATTAGGATGGCGCAATGGCGGACGTTATCTTCCTTTACAGGACGATATATCTTCTGTTGTTTTCTGGTACCAGGCCGATCCGCATGGTGTTTTTCCAAAGCTTCCCAATAAGGACGCACTGGAAGTAGATTGATGCACAACAATTCGTTTAATAAAATTGCCTTCCCCATTTCGGGGAAGGCAATTTCATTTTAACCCATCTTTTTTGCTTACCGGTTATTTCATGGGTTTATCAGAAAAAATAATATACTCGTTACAGTCCAGTGAATACCTGTCATCGGGGTTCAGTACCTTTATTAACACAGTGTGTTGTTGATTGGGCAACTGGTATTTCCAGGCAATCTCATGACGGCGAATCGTAAAATTGGTAGGCAATTGTACAGTTTCTGTTTTTTGTCCGTCAATATATACTTCCGCCGTAAACACATAATCCGGGTCGGCGCTATTTTTCTTTCTTGCCTCTCCTTTTAATGCAAAACCAGTTCCTTCAAAATCAAAACTGCATTCCTTTACCCCTTTTTGCCAGATACTTTTCATGGCTACCGGGTACACACCCACGAAACCTTGTTCCAGCGGAACGGTAACGGGTGTTTGCACAGGGATGGTAATATTTTCTCCATTTATCTTTCCGCCATTGCGTTCAATATTGGCGAGCGCCTGTTTAAATCCAATGGCATATACCTTATTCAGCGAAATATCCGTGTATTTAAAAGGAATGTCTTCCGCTTCTTTCAAACCCATTTTCCAGTAAGCAGGAATATTCTTGTACCCCAGTACCGTACCCAGGATACCTCCGGCGGTGGATGGATTGCAATCTGCATCCTGACCTGCACGTGTGGTGATGTCCAATGTATTTGTGTAATCACCTTTTCCATACAACAACCCCAGTACAACATATGCTGAATTTATTTTAGCATCAATATCAAACGGGTGAAAGATACCATCCGGGCAGGCAATATCGTTCGACCATTTCTCCTGTATTTCCAGCCAGGCACGGTGCCAGTCGTTGGGATACTGATCGTGCCACTTAATTACATCAGCGATACACTGATAATAAGTACTTTTCTGCGGAATGGTTTTCAATGCTTCCTTTACAATATAATTGATGTCATTGGTAGTAAACGCCAGTGTATACATGGCGCCTACATACACACCGCCATAATAACCATCTCCATAGTTCATAATATGACCTATTTTATTACTGATGGCAGAAGCGACATTGGGCATGGCAGGGCTCATCAGTCCGGCATAGTCGGCTTCTATCTGGTAATCGATATCTTCCGAATGCGGATTGTTCATCCAGTAACCGGATTGTGGTGCTTTGATACCATTGAGAATATTATAACGCGCGGCCTGGTTGGCGTGCCACAACATATAACCTGCGTGTGCAAATACATTGGCAAATGAATCCACCGGTGCATCCAGTCCATACTTTTCAAACACATCTACAAATGTGATATCCATATACAAATCATCATAGAGTCCGGGGTTTTCCAGCATGGTCTTCTTAAGATAGCCATCGTACCAGGTAAGCTTTTGATAATCCTGTATAAAGGAACCGGAGAAACCAAACTCGTAGGGGCCGCCGAATGTAACACCAATGGTCTGACCCGCCCAACCGCCCATTATCTTATCCTTCAGGGCTTCCTTAGTAATAGAAAATGTTTTCGCAGAAGAATTCGTTTGTGTATTACCGGCAGAGAATAGTAAGAAGGTGAATACAATGGCAAGCAGCGTTTTTTTCATACCCTTGGTTGATTAGGTATGTAATTTATAAATTATGCTACAAACAAATCCTGATTATTTCCCCGGCAATGCAAAAGCAACATAACTATCACCGGATATTGTTCCCAGTTTACCACCGCCACAGGCAATCACTATATATTGTTTCCCATTCAACTGGTAGATAGCAGGCGTAGCAAAGCCCGGCGCTGGAAGATTGGTTTCCCAGAGCAATTGACCCGTTCTTTTATTAAATGCACGAAACTTGCCATCCCTGGTGGCCGCAATAAACAATACACCGCCTGCAGTAACAACCGGTCCGCCATAATTCTCCGAACCCGTCTTAATGCCTTTTGCAGCAAATTCAGGATAAGTGCCCAGCGTGTCTTTCCAAACGATATCACCAGTATTCAAACTCACCGCGTTTAATGTGCCCCAAGGTGGACGAATACCAGGATATCCTTCTTTGCTTAAGAATTTATTATACCCGGTGTTTTTATAGGGCAGGGATAAATAAGGATCAACCGGTCTGACAGGTGCTGTAAATTTTTTGTCTTTGTTCTTAGAGATATTCAATACAAAAGTGGCCAGCGCCTTCTTTTCTTCATCCGCCAGTTGTTTGAAAGAGGGCATCATTCTCCTGCCGGAAGCTACCAGGGTATTGAATGATGTATCCACATATTTTTTATAGGCTTCCAGCAGTGAGGGATTATTACCGGTGCCCTGCATATTGGCGCCATGACAGACCATACAGTTTATTTTAAACAATCTTGCACCGGCCTCTGCATAAGTTTCTTTCAGCGGGCTGCTGTTATTCACATCTACCATTGTAAGCACCCATGGCATTTCATTGGCGTTTACATACATTGTCTGGCTGGTAGAATCATAAGCCGGGCCGCCCCACTCGCCACCACCATCAAAGCCGGGAAAAACAATTGTTCCTTCCTTTGAGGGAGGAGTAAACATATTGCCAGTTTTATAAGTGGCCAGTTTTGCTTTTAAATCCTCAATTGATGAATCAGGTAACAATGGATTGATATCGGCTGCAGTAAATAATTGTCTTGCAAAAGGTTTGGGGAAACTGGGAATAGGCTGTGTGGGCCATATTTTTTCACCCGTAAGTGCAGTGGTAGTTGGTACGGCCAACTCATTCACGGGATACAAAGGTTCTCCAGTCATCCTGTCAAGTAAAAAGATAAAACCCGACTTGGTGCTTTGCGCCAGGGCATCAATTTTCTTACCGTCCTTGGTCACTGTAACAAGTGATGGTGCCACTGGAATATCCCTGTCCCATACATCGTGGTGTATATCCTGGAAATGCCATTTGTATTTTCCGGTTGCTGCATCCAGCGCCAGCACACAATCGGCAAATAAATCACTGCCCGTTCTCTTCCCACCATAAAAATCAAAGGAGGCAGAACCGGTAGCTGCAAACACGATACCTCTTTTTTCGTCGAGTGCAAAACCACTCCAGGCATTGGCACCGCCAATATGTTTATAAGCTGCGGTATCGTCCCATGTTTCATATCCTTTTTCTCCCGGATGGGGAATGGTATGAAATATCCACCGCAACTTTCCCGTACTCACATCATACCCGCGAATATGACCCGGCGCCGCCGCAGGTCCTTCATCTACCCTTGTACCCATAATCAGGATATCTTTATAAATGATGCCGGGAGTGGTGGCAGTTACAAACAAATCCTTTACATCCCGGTCAAGTCCATTGTGAAGGTCCACCTTGCCACTATCACCAAATGCAGTAACGGGCTTACCATTCTCTGCATCAATGCAAAAAAGGTTGGACCCCGCCGTATAATAAATTCTTTTTTCACCCGCTTCATTTTTATTAAAGACAATGCCCCGGCAATTATTCATTATAAAGAACGAGCGTTTATTGATGTCCAGCGAATTGATGGCATTGAATACCCATTTCTCTTTACCTGTAGCTGCTTCAATGGCAAAAAGTTTCATTTGTGGGGTAGTGCCATACATAACCCCGTCAATGATGAGCGGGTTACATTGTATCTGCGAATGATTCACAGTATCCCCATCACCGGTATGGTATTCCCATGCTACCTGGAGATCCTTTACATTATTGGTATCTACCTGCACTAAATCTGTATAATGCAGGTTTTCCGGAGAACCATTGTAGATGCTCCAGTCGGTATTCTTACCAGCATTAGAAGAACATCCCATGTAAAACACAATAATCACTGAGGAAAAAATGGTAAAATATGCCCGACGGGCTGGTAAGAATATGGTATTCATGAGCAGTTATTAAATAGAAATATTAATTCAGGACCAAATCATACAATCGCTCTGGGAAGATAAAACAAAAAAGGAAGTTTAAGGAATATTTAGAGCCGGGCAGGATAGCTACTATATGGCATCGTTGCGTCGCACACTTGTACGGCATCGGGTCATTCGGCAGGCAAAATACTAATAGAATAAATTCTCCCAGTATTTTATCTATAGATGCTATAATTTGCCTGGAATATATCAGTTTAAGTCAAAATTGCCTCAGTACAATACCTGGATACTATGAAAATAAACGCT
>Ga0209069_10001555_pt1 | contig 11725 bp, 10 predicted proteins | sample Str013_2_FD_187202 | JGI IMG/M metagenome (GOLD analysis project Ga0209069, IMG submission 187202) | Freshwater sediment microbial communities in response to fracking from Pennsylvania, USA - Straight Creek_MetaG_SC_2013 (SPAdes) (version 2) | ecosystem: Environmental > Aquatic > Freshwater >...
CCCGCGGGCGATGATCACGACGTCGTCGACGGTGTGGGCGATCTCGGCGAGGAGGTGGCTCGACACGACGACGGTGCCGCCGCGGTCGGCGAACGAGCGCAGGAACCCGCGCAACCAATGGACACCTTCGGGGTCGAGGCCGTTGGCCGGCTCGTCGAGGATCAGCACCTCGGGATCGCCAAGCAGCGCGGCGGCGAGTCCCAGCCGCTGGCGCATCCCGAGCGAGAACGACTTGACGCGGCGGTTCCCGACATCGGCCAGGCCGACCTGATCGAGCACTTCCTCGACACGTCGGACGGGTAACCCGGCGGCGACGGCCAGCACCTGCAGATGGTGGCGCGCTCGGCGGCCCGCATGGAACCCCGTCGACTCGAGCACGGCACCGACCCGCCGAGCCGGCGCAGTCAGCTCGCCGTAGTGCTTCCCGCCGATCGTGGCCGTGCCGCTCGTCGGCGCCACCAGACCGAGCAGCATCCGTAGCGTCGTCGTCTTCCCGGCACCGTTGGGTCCGAGGAAGCCGGTCACGGCTCCCTCCCGCGCCACGAAGCTGAGATCGTCGACGACGGCGACGTCGCCGTAGTGCTTGGACAGTCGCTCGATCTTGATCGCAGCCATCTCAGTAGCCACGGTGGTTCTCATCCGTCGACGCCGTCGCCGGGCGCGTTGTCGTGCCCGATATCGTTCGCGAGCTCATCGAAGCCGTGCCTTCCGTTGAAGTTCCATGTACAGCGAGTCTGCGACGGCGGCGCCCAGTGGTCGTCGGCGACGCGACCAGTTCGGCCTCGGTGGAAGGTCGGTTGGTGAGCAGACAAATCTCTGCCGTTTGGCAGAGGAAGCGTCCCTCATCAGGGCGAGGACCGGGCCGGCGCGCTCCGGTACGGTGGGGCCATGACGGCGCGCAACAGTGGCGCGATGGTGCGCCTTCCCGCGCTGCGAACACGAGCGGGGCGTGCGCTGGCGATGCTGCGGCGCAACCCGACCGCGACCGACGCCGTCGTCGCCGTGCTGCTCAGCGTGGCCGCGCTCGTCTCGCTCAACGCGACGTTCGAGATCTTGCGCCAAGATCCGACGTTCCACGCGCCGGCGAAGCCAGCGATCGTCCTCTCGCTGCTGGCCGTGACCGCGCCCCTCGCCGTGCGGCGCCGCTTCCCGCTCTTGGTCGCCGTCATGGTGACTGTCGCGTTCGTCGTCGGGCGGGTGGCGGTCAGCCCGGAGATCCGTGGCTTGCCCGGTTGGGAGGCGATCGTCACGACATGGGCGTGCTGGCTGGCGCTGTACGGCGCCGCCGCCTATGGAGCGCGAACGCGAGCGACGACGCTCGTGCTCGCTGGCGTCGCCGCCCTGCTGTTCGGTGAGGTCGTGCGCGACCTGATCTTCTATGAGGGAGGGGCGACAGCAGGTTTGCCGTTGAACGAGGGCTTCGGGCTCGCCTACAACGCGGTCTTCATCATCTTGCCGATGCTCCTCGGTGCCGCCGTCCGCTCGCTGCGCGAGCGAGGGCGTGAGCTCGCCGCCCAGACGACCGAGCTGCAACGAGAGCGTGAGGAGAACGCGCGCCGCGCCGTGCTCGACGAGCGAGTCCGCATCGCCCGCGAGCTCCACGACGTCGTCGCCCACCACGTCAGCGTGATGGGCATCCAGGCCGGCGCCGCTCGACGCGTGATGACGCTCCAACCCGAACGAGCGCAGGAAGCGTTGACATCGATCGAGGCGTCGAGTCGGCAAGCCGTCGACGAGCTCCACCGCCTGCTCGGCTTCTTGCGCCGGGAAGGACAAGACGACACGTTGACGCCCCAACCGGATCTGGCGCAGCTCCCCGAGCTGATCGCGCAGACGACCAAGGGTGATCTCGCTGTCAACCTCACGGTCGAAGGTGAGCCGCGACCGTTGCCCGGCACACTCGAGCTGTCTGCCTACCGAGTGATCCAAGAGGCGCTGACCAACACCATCAAGCACTCGCACGCGACGGCCGCGACCGTGCGAGTCGCGTACTCACCATCGATGCTCGAGATCGAGGTGATCGACGACGGCACCGGTGAGGCTGACCCAGCGCTGAGCAGCGTTGGCGGACACGGACTGGTCGGGATGCGCGAGCGCGTCCGCCTCCATCAGGGCCACCTGCGCATCGGACCCGTCCCCAAGGGCGGCTTCGCTGTGCATGCCGCCTTCCCATTGAACGGGCACACCCCGTGACGATCCGCGTCGTGCTCGTCGACGACCAAGCGATGGTCCGCGCCGGGTTCCGACTGATCCTCGAGGCCGAGGACGACATCGCCATCGTCGGCGAGGCCAGTGATGGCGAGCAGGCCATCGACGTCACCCGGCGAATGCAACCCGACGTCGTGCTGATGGACGTCCAGATGCCGAAGATGGACGGCCTCGAAGCAACTCGACGACTCGGACAGGACAGCGCGATCCGCAGCCGTGTCCTCATCCTCACCACGTTCGAACAGGATGACTACGTGTTCGAAGCCCTGCGCGCCGGTGCCAGCGGTTTCCTGCTCAAGAACGCTCGACCGGAGGACCTCGTGCAAGCCGTCCGCGTCGTCGCCGCAGGCGAAGCGCTCCTTGCCCCATCGATCACACGACGCGTGATCGAGGAGTACAGCCGACGGCCCGCTCGCCGCCGTGACGACACCGACCTCGCCAACCTCACCGAGCGCGAGGTCGAGGTGCTCCGCCTCCTCGCCACCGGCCTGAGCAACGCAGAGCTCGCTGCCCGCCTCTACGTCAGCGAGGGAACGGTCAAGACGCACCTCTCGCACGTGCTCGCCAAGTTAGGTCTACGCGACCGCGTCCAGGCCGTCGTGTTCGCCTACGAACACGGCATCGTCGATGCGCGCCAGCCGTGACCGCGCGCCGGACGGTCAGGAAGTGATGTCGTGTCGAGGAGCTAGGCCGCGGGCAGGACGGCGCGTGCCGTGGTGCCGCAACCCGGTTGCGAGTCGAGCGTGACGCGACCGCCAGATGATTCGACGATGGCGCGCACGATCGGCAGGCCAAGGCCCGAGCCGCTGGCGTTGCGCTCGCGGGCAGGATCGGCACGCCAGAAACCTGTTGAACGCCATCGCCACTTGCGCGCCGTCGAGGCCAACGCCTCCCGTCTACAACGAGCAGCACGTCCTTCACGGCAGCGTCAGCCGCCTGCACGACTACCTGCGCACGACGTTGCCGTTCTCGTGGCGGATCACGATCGTCGACAACGCCTCGACCGACGGCACATGGCGAGCGGCCGAAACGCTTGCCGCGCTGCACCCCGAGATCCACGCGAAGCGTACCTCCAAGCCGGTTGACCGAACGGTCCATGAGTGGATTGTTGTTGTTGTTGTTGTTGTTGTTACGGCGTCGTCACGAGCGCCGGGGCGGCGCGCCTGGTTCAGCGCCCGATGGCATCCACCGGGGAGCATCGTGATAGCCACACTTATCACGGCTCAGGCGGACACGCGTGCTACGAGCTCGAGCTCTCCGCTAGGCGCGTCTCGGAGCAGCGACGCCGCCTTTGCCACCGGCCGCTAGGTTCGGTGAACAGAGATGATCAGGATCGCTGCGGCACATGGAAGCCGACGCCGACCTGCGGCTCGTCGTTGACGAACTTGGCCGGCTCTTCGTCGACATGTCGTGACCGTGAAGGAGCATGCCGACTAGTTCGGGCTCGTGCTCGCGGCGCTGCTCGCTAGGGCGCAGGTGGGGTTGTGATCGTCGTCGTCTGCGTGGACACGAGGCCTGTCTCGTCGGACGTCGTCAGGGTGACGAGGTACGGCGTCGAGTACGACGACGCGCCGCGGATGGCGAGGGTGTACGTCGCGCCCGGTGCTACCCAGCCGCTGCCGCTCGAATCGACCAGTCCGGAGTCGAGGTTCGTGTAGGACACGTTGAACGTCGCGTTGCGCGTGCACGACGACGACACCGTGACCTTTGCACGCAAGAACGCGGCGACGTCGTAGTAGCCGGCGCTGACCGACATCGCCGCGATCGCCTCGCAGCCGGCCGACGGCGCCGGCGGGTTCGGCGCGGCAGCCGTGCCACCACGGTTGCCACCACCGCTGCTGCTCGACGAGCCGCCCGACGCATGGGTGATCGTTGGTACCGCCGCCGCGAAGCTGAGGGCGAACGCGCTGAGCAAGACCTTGGTCGCTGTGAGCTTCTGCATCGATGTCTCCGTCGTGTTGGGTCGCACGCGTCTGCGCGGGCGTCCGTCCGTCACGGGACTCATCGGCACGTGACACGTCGATCACGACCTAGACATGTCGATCACGACCTAGACATAAGGGCATCCGACCACCGCCACGCGGGCACGACCGCCGCTTCCGCCAACTGGCGCCGGCGCGTCCTGCTACTCGAGGCCGCAGAACTTGTTGATCATCGTCAGGATCTGGGGCTGCGACGTGGCGTCGGGGATGACGTAGATGACGACCGGCACATCACCGACCCGCAGCGACGCCGGGAGGAAGAACGTGTGCTTGCTCTCGGCGATGGCGTGCGGTCGACAATCGCCCGACTCGGTCAGCACGACAGCGACCGTCGCCTCGTGCTGACCAGCGGCCAAGGTCAGCAGCGGACCGTTGGTCGGTTGCACGGTCCGGAACTGGAGCAGCACCGTGCGGGTGATGTCGTCGATGATCACCGGATCGTCACCCTGGTTGCGCGTCATTCGAAGCGTTCCGGTGACCGCGGCCTTCCCGTTGAGCTGGATGTCGGTCCACGTCGGGTCGAACGCGACAGTGGCGTTGTAGCCGACGCTCTGGACGCGACACGCGGGTACGTAGACGCGATCGAGGACGTGCCGCGTATCCGTGATCGGGATCTCGAGCGCCGCCGGCGCGCCGCCGTCGACCGACACTGTCGCGCGGGCCACAGCAGGGGTATCGGGCAGGCGCTCGTCGAGGCGGGGAGGATCGGAGCAGATCGCTTCGCCGGCGGGCACAGGGAGATCGGCGATCTGTCCGGCCGACATCACGTGTTGCGCAACCACCGGTGGCTGGGTGCTCAGCCCCGGCCAGACGAGTTGCAGCGACGTCAGCTCGATCGTTCTTCCCGACCCGTTCACGACTTGGATCTGGAGGGCGTTGGTCAGATCGTCCTCGCGGTATCGCTCCAATGTCGCAGCGAGGCCTTCCGGGCTTGTCAGCAACGTCGTCGATGTCGTCGATGTCGCCGATGTCGTCGACGACCTGGCGATGGTGGGGGACTCGGGCGCGCTGCTGATCGCGGCGTGCACGGTCGTCGTCGTTGTCGCGATCGCCGTTGGTGCGGGCGTCGTCGTGGCGCCGACGACATCGACGCGCGCCGGGCCCGCGGACGCGCAGGCCGGCAGCGTCGCTGCGAGCGCGGCGAGACCGGCCCAGCGTCGCCACACTCGCGGACAGGTCGGATCGGTCACGTTCGAACCTCCTTGCGGCGTTGCCGATAGGCACGAGCTTTGAGGCGCGCCCCGCAGGCGCCGGTCAAGCACCAATTGCCGGACGCGTTCTTCGATTGATCGAAGTAGACCCAACGGCAGTGCTCGTTGCGGCACGACTTGAGCCGTCGCCACGTCCCGGCGATCGTCGCCTCGTGCACGGTGGCCACGATCCAGCCGATGAAGCGATCCGTGCCCGTTGCCCGCGCATCGAGATGGGCGACGGGCGCGAAGCGGACGCGAAAGCCGATGTCTGCGGTGAGGCGGTCCAGATCGCGCCGCGCCTCATCGCCGTCGGCGACGTCGCGCCACGAGACGACATCGCGCAGCTGCTCCCGCAACCGTCGCAGGCGATCGACGTCGGCGACGGTCAGCCTCGCTGGGATGGCGTGGCCTTCAGCGCGCAGCCAGGCCTGCGCGCCGGCCGTCGAGCCGAGCTGGTCGGCGCCCGACTCGAGGTTCGTGGTGTTCATGAACCGGCGGACGAGCTCCAGCGTGCCCGGTGCCTCGCGGCCCGGCGGCCAGCTCGGATCGGGCAGCACTCGGCCCAGGGCGTCGGTCGGGTGTCCTGCACTCATGCGTCACTAGCATACGCCTACGCTAGTGACGTACAAGCCGCAGCCTAAGCTGGCTGACTCGTTGACGCTGACGACGAGACGACGAACTAGGAAGGCAGCGCGGTGGCCACACGATTCACTCGCCCACGTATCCGCCACGTCAGCGACTACTCGGACGACCACGTCTACTGGACCGACTTCGTCGGTGGTGGCTGGTCGTCCGCCGATGACGGCGTCGACGAAGTCACCCAGCAGATCCGAGTCGAGGTCTCGCATGCCGCAACGTTCGATGCGCTCAGCTTCGCCATCGGGCCGGCATCGTTCATCAATGCCTGGGGCACCAACACGACGCGCGTCGCCGGCTACGTCGGCTTTCAGAACAGCGGCCAGTACGGCACGAGTTGGGCAGGATCCGACGTCTCCCACACTGACCGCGGTGCCGTCTTCTCCATCTGGGGAGGGTCGCACGGTGTTCGGACCGACGTCGCGACGCATTGGGGTTGCTGGGACGGTGGCGGCGAAGGGGGCTGGGGTACGACCTGTCGCATCCCGTTTCCGTGGACTGAAGGCGCACCGGTGGCGCTGCGCATCTGGCGCGCGGTCGCCGACGCCAGCGGGCCGTCGGCACCAGGATCGTCGACGATCGTCAGCGGCTCGCTCTACCAAGCATCGGTCACGTTTGCCGGCGTGACGACCGACATCGGACAGATCTTCGTGCCGAACGCCGGGGCCAAAGGGTTCTCGTCGATCAGCAACTTCGTCGAGCACTTCGGTGCTGACGGCAACGGTTGTGGGGCGCGGGGCACAGGCTTCTACGACCGGGCCGTGCTCTACCCGCCCGTCTACACGCGAGCGACAGCGAAGGCGACGGCGCGGCTGTGGCCGGCGGGAACGAACGCCGCCTACCGCACGTGCAAGCGTCAAACCGTGAACGCCGACGGATCGGCGACCGTCGTCACCGGCGAACTGACCTACGCCGACGAGCGGTGGCCGCACCCGGCGACGAGTCGCCGCGCCGGAGGGCGACTCGTGTCGTTGACTGGCGCCGGCACGAGCAGCGCACGGGTCACCGGAACAGTGTCGTTGCCGGGGTCGAGTGAACAGCTTCAGCTGCGCGTCCGATCGGCGCCATCGAACACGATCGTGTCAACGCAGTTGAGCACCACGCCGACGTCGTTCGATCTCACGTTCGACGCACGCGCGACACCATCGGCGGACACCGAGGTCTGCGTCGACGCCAGTGCCGACGGCCATTGGAGCCAGCTCGGCCGGTCGATCGCCATTGGCGGCTACCCGTGGGCAACGGGCCGGGTCACATCCGTCGAACCAGCGGCGGGAAGGTTCCGAGTGTCCGGCTACGCCGACGTCGCCGGGTTCGATGGCGCCGTTCAGATCCGGCCGCGCATCGACGGAATGACAGTGCCCGGTCTGCTCGCCTACACGAGCCGCGAACACGGGGTTGCCGAGCATCCGGGCGGATTCAGTTGGCTCATCGCCGCCGCCGCCGGTCCGCAGACCGTGTGCATCGAAGCGAACTCGAACGGCACGTGGACCGTGCTCGACAACTGCATGCGCGTCATCGTGACGTAGTCGCGCGTCGATCCAGACGCGGCGCGGCACCGGCGTGCCGGTCGTCGCTGGCGCCGAGGTGCGATGCTGCGCCGGTGACATTGGGGACGTGGCCGTGCGCGTGCTGATCGTCGAAGATGACCTGTCGATGGCGACGTCGCTGCGGCGCGGGCTGGAGGCCGAGGGATACGCCGTCGATGTTGCCGCCGACGGGGAAGAGGGCCTGTGGTACGCCACCGAGCACGACTTCGACGTGATCGTGCTCGACATCATGCTCCCGAAGTTGAACGGCTACCAGGTCGTCGCCGAGCTACGGCGCCGGGAGCGGGCCACGCCGGTGCTGATGCTGACGGCCAAGGACGGCGAGTGGGATCAGGCCGAGGCATTGGACGCTGGTGCCGACGACTACTTGGCGAAGCCGTTCTCCTACCTCGTGCTCCTCGCTCGCTTGCGGGCCTTGATCCGCCGCGCCGCCGGTCGCGCCGACCCGGTGATCATCGTCGATGACTTGCGGTTGGACACCGCCTCGCACCGTTGCTGGCGCGGCGACACGCTCATCGACCTGACGGCGCGGGAGTTCACGTTGCTCGAGTACCTCGCCGTGCGCGCCGGCACGGTCGTGAGCAAGGCCGAGCTCGTCGACCACGTCTGGGATCAAGCGCGCGAGCCGGACACGAACGTCGTCGAGGTCTACATCGGCTACCTGCGTCGCAAGATCGACACACCGTTCGGCCAGCCGTTGTTGCACACCGTCCGCGGCGCGGGGTACCGCCTCGCCGGTGCCGATGGCTAGGCGTCTGTTGCCATCAGTGCGGTCGCGGATCGTCGCCGCCGCGGCGGTCGCCGTTGCCGCGGTGCTTGCCCTCGCCGGCGTCGTGCTCGTCGTTGCTGTGCGCAGCGCGTTGGAGCGTCCGATGCGGGGCGAAGCAAGGGCGCGCGCTGCCGATGTCGTCGCCACGCTCAGCGCCTCGCCGGTGCCGACGATCGTGCCGCCGTTGACGGCGCCGTGGCCAACGCTCGTGCAAGTGCTCGACGGGCGCGGGCACGTGGTCTCGGCGAGTGAGGACTTGCAGGGTCGGCCGCCGTTGTTGGCGGTCACGGCCGAGCATCGCGAGCCGACCGGGCGCACGACGTTCGCCTCGTTGAACGGGCGCGCCCAGGATTGGCGGCTCGATGCCGTTGCCGCCAGCGTGGCCGGGCAATCGATGACCGTCGTCGTCGCAACATCACTGGCGCAGGTCGAACAGAGCACGCGGCTGATCGGTTTGTCGCTGTGGATCGGCGTGCCCGTGCTCGTCGTGCTCGTCATCGTCTCGGCATGGTTCTTGGTTGGTCGGGCGCTGCATCCCGTCGAAGCGTTGCGGCGCGAGGTCGACACGTTCGATCAGCGAGTCGGCGGACGTCGGGTCGACGCGCCTGTCACCGACGACGAGATCGGACGGTTGGCGGGCACGTTGAACGCGTTGCTCGATCGCTTGGAGCTGGCCGGCGCGCAGCAGCGCCGCTTCGTCGCCGACGCGTCGCACGAGTTGCGCAGTCCCGTCGCTAACATCCGCGCCGCGGTCGAGGTCGCCTTGGCTCATCCGGACGTCGCTCCGTGGACGGAGATCGCGTCGGATGTGCTCGGTCAGAACGAACGGATGGGCCGCCTGGTCGACGATCTGCTGCTGCTCGCCCGCGCCGAGGCCGGCGAGCTGTCGCCTCGTACCGATCTCGTCGACTTCGCGTCGATCGTCAGGCGCGTCATCGCCAACCCCGCACATCGACGCGTGCCAGTCCATCTCGACACGAACGACGAGATGATGGTCCGTGGTGACGCTGGTCAACTCGAACGCGTCGTCGACAACCTCGTCGCCAATGCCGTGCGGCACGCGTCGTCGTCGATACAGGTGACCACGACGGCGACGAGTCGCTGGGTGCAGCTCACCGTCGCCGACGACGGTCCCGGCGTCCCCGTCGACGAGCGCGCTCGCATCTTCCAACGCTTCGTCCGCCTCGACGCCGACCGCTCGCGTCGCGGCGGCGGCACTGGTCTCGGTCTCGCCATCGTCGCCGAAGTGGTTGCCGCGCACGGCGGCACGGTGGCCGTTGGCGACGCCTACCCTGGCGCGACGTTCACGGTCCGGCTGCCCGCGTTGGATGTCGCCGAAGGACCGGTGCTCTCAGCGTCCCCTTAGGGGCCCCGGCGTACGCTCATCCGGAGCCCTCCTCCTCACCCCCCGAAAAACCCGAGGTCCTTGATGAACTTGCGTACCAAGCGTCGTCTGCGTTGGCTCGTGCCAACAGCCGTCGTGGCTGTCACGGCCGGCATCACCAGTGCCTCCAGCATCGCGCCCGCTGGTGCCGATCCGGTCCCGGTCCTGCCGGTGCTGACCCCCGCTCAGCTGCTCGACAAGGTCCGCAACGTCCAGGTCATGACGCTGACCGGCGACATCAGCTTGTCGAGCCACCTCGGTCTTCCGAGCCTCGGCTCGTTCGGGGTGCGTACCGGCACCCTGATCGAACTGCTGACCGGCACGCACACGGCGCACGTCTCGGTCGATGGGCCCGAGCATGTCCGCATCGCGCTCGACGCGCCCCAGGCGGAGAGCGACTGGATCCGCAACGGCAATGACGCGTGGTCATGGGACAGCTCGACCCAGCATGTGTTGCACACGACGCTGCCGGCCGCCGCCGCCGGTGACGCCAGTGCCGAGCCGTCTGCAGATGAGACGACGCCGAAGCTCGATCCGGTCGCGGCCGCCAACCAGCTCCTCGCCTCGATCGATCCGACGACGCTCGTGACCGTCCGCACGCCCGGCTACGTCGCCGGCCGCCCGGTGTACGAGCTCGTCGTTGCGCCGCGTTCGGACAAGTCAACGATCGGCGACGGCGTGATCTCCGTCGATGCCGCTACCGGTCTGCCACTGGCCGTGCGCGTCGACGCCAAGGCAACGGGCAAGCCGGCCGTCGACGTGCGCTTCACGTCGGTGTCGTTCGACAAGCCAGCGTCGTCGACGTTCGAGTTCGCGCCACCGCCCGGCTCGACGGTCGAGGAGGCCAGCGACCCGACGCAGCTGCTGCCCTTCGGTCGCACCGACGGCGAGGGTCGTCACCATCGTCGCGACAACGCCGCCGCATCGGCCAACGGCACTGATACCGGCGCCACCGCCGCTCTGGGCAGCGATCCGTTGGCAACCGCGACCAGGGCGCGCTCGAAGATGACGACGATCGGCACGGGGTGGGAGAGCGTTGCCATCGTCTCCAGTGCATCGATCGGTGGGCAGTTCCAAGCGCTGTTCGACAACGCCCCGGTCGTCCAAGTCGGCAGTCATAGCGCCCATCTCGTGTCGACGTCGCTGATCAACGCGCTCGTCTTGGACGACGGTCGCCTCGCGATCGCAGCGATGACACCTGACGCGTTGGCCGCCGCGGTCGCGGCCCAGTGACATCGGTTCTGGCGACGCCGGCGGCAACGGTTGCGCCGGCGTCGCCCCGCAGTGCGACAGCAATCGAAACACACGGGTTGACGAAGCGGTTCGGCAAGTCGGTCGTCGTCGATGATCTCGCCCTCAGCGTGCCAACCGGGTCGGTGTTCGGGTTCCTCGGACCGAACGGATCGGGCAAGACGACGACGATCCGGATGCTGCTCGGCCTGCTCGTTCCCGACGCTGGCGCGGTGCGCCTGCTCGGCTCGCCGATTCCATCAGCGGCGCGCGCTGTCCTGCCTGCGGTCGGCGCGCTGATCGACGGCCCCGCGTGCTACCCGTGGTTGTCGGGCCGGCAGAACCTGTGGCGCTTCGACGCCACCGGTCCCGACGGCCGGCGCTCGACGCGCAAGGACCGCATCGACGATGCGTTGGCCCGCGTCGGTCTCTCGGCCGCCGCCGACAAGCGTTACAAGGCGTACTCGTTAGGCATGCGCCAGCGGCTCGGCCTTGCCAACGCGCTGTTGCGGCCGCGTCAGCTGCTGATCTTGGACGAGCCAACGAACGGCATGGACCCGCAAGGGACGCGCGAGATCCGCCACCTGATCCGCGAGTTGGCGGCCGATGGCACGACGGTGTTCTTGTCGAGCCATCTGCTTGCCGAGATCGAGCAGGTGTGCAGCCACGTCGCGGTGATGAGTGCCGGTCGTCTCGTCGCCCAAGGCGAGTTGCGCGCCCTGCAATCGGCGCGCCCGACAGTCGTGCGGATCGACACCGACGACACAAAGGTCGCC
>Ga0209069_10001556_pt1 | contig 11722 bp, 9 predicted proteins | sample Str013_2_FD_187202 | JGI IMG/M metagenome (GOLD analysis project Ga0209069, IMG submission 187202) | Freshwater sediment microbial communities in response to fracking from Pennsylvania, USA - Straight Creek_MetaG_SC_2013 (SPAdes) (version 2) | ecosystem: Environmental > Aquatic > Freshwater >...
CTCAATGATGGATCAAAGCGAGACTCAAATGACGGTCAGGGGAGTCAGGGAGGTTTGGGTTGTCTCCAAAGAAGAACGATTGGGCGAGTAAGTACGCTCGCCAAGTAGTCGACTTGTCGAGACCCGCTAAGCGATTGATAACGGTCAGCGCCGACTGCGTGATCATACCCGTTGTCCTCTACCTGGCGATGGCCCTGAAAACCGGTTCATTGTTGATTGAATTCTCCGATTGGCGTGCTTTCATCGTGGTTTTGCCGATCAGCATCCCGATATTTGCCCGTTGCGGCCTGTATCGCGCGGTCATTCGGTATCTCGGGCATCGCGCGGTCTTCGCGGTCGCCAAGTCGGTCGCATTCAGTACGATCTTGTTCGGTATTGTCGGTTTTTGGTGGAAATTGCCTGGAATTTCGGCAAGCGTGCTCGCAATTTATGCAAGCTTGCTGCTGATTTATGTCGCCGGATCCCGGTTTCTGGCGCGATACTATCTGCTGACCCGCTACATTCGCCCGACACTCGCACGCGTCGCGATATACGGCGCGGGCGATGCCGGGGCCCGTTTGGCGTCCTCGCTCCTTGCGACGCGGACGTTTGACCCGATTGCCTTCATCGACGACAACCGTGCATTGCAGGGCAATTCGGTCAACGGCATTCGCGTGTATTCACCCGACCAGCTGCCGGCGATCGTCCGGGACCACGAGGTTGATCGAATCTTGCTGGCCTTGCCGTCCGAGTCCCGGCGCCGGCGCCGGGAAATTCTTACAAGGCTGGAGCCTCTGGGCTTGCACATCCAGACCGTGCCGGAGATCGATCAGCTGGTGTCGGGCAACGCGAGCGTCAGCGACATACGCGAAGTGGATGTGGGGGATTTGCTGGGCCGGGATGCGGTGCCGCCGAATGCGGCCTTGCTCGAGGGCTGTATTCGAGGCCGGGTCGTCATGGTGACGGGTGCCGGCGGCTCGATTGGGTCCGAACTGTGCCGGCAAATCGTGCGCCAGCACCCCGTCAGACTGCTGTTGTTCGAGATGTCGGAACTGGCCTTGTACAACATCGAGCGCGAGCTGCGCACCACGATCGCGCAAAACGGGCTCAGCGTCGATCTGGTGCCGATGATCGGCAATGCGCACCACAAGTACCGGTTGCGCGACATTCTGCAAGCCTATCGGGTGCAGACCGTGTATCACGCCGCAGCCTACAAGCATGTGCCGATCGTCGAGCAAAACGTCATCGAAGGCATTCACAATAACGTCATTTCGACATGGTACGCGGCGGAAGCGGCGCTCGAAGCGGAAGTGGAATCATTCGTATTGATCTCCACCGACAAGGCCGTCAATCCGACCAATGTCATGGGTGCGACCAAGCGCTTGGCCGAGATCGTGCTCCAGGGTTTGCAACAGCGCCGCGGGAAGACCCGTTTCTGCATGGTCCGGTTCGGCAACGTGCTTGCCTCCTCCGGTTCGGTCGTGCCGCTCTTCTACGAACAAATCCGGGCTGGCGGACCGATCACCGTCACTCATCCGGACGTCATCCGGTATTTCATGACCATTCCGGAGGCCGCCCAGCTCGTCATCCAGGCCGGCTCCATGGCGAAGGGCGGCGATGTGTTCGTGTTGGACATGGGCAAGCCGGTCAGGATCGATGATCTCGCGCGGCGCATGGTCCATTTGATGGGCATGTCGGTTCGCGACGAACAGCATCCGGATGGCGACATCGAAATCGCCTACACCGGACTGCGGCCGGCGGAGAAGCTCTTTGAAGAGCTTCTTATCGGCAATAACGTCACCGGTACCGAGCATCCGATGATTTTGAGTGCCATTGAGCATTGCCTCCCCTGGGAAAAAGTCTCGGTCTTGCTGGAGAACCTGCTGACGACAATGAGCCGCTTCGACTGCCCGCGCGCGTTGGACCTGTTGATGCAGGCGGTCGTCGAATACAAGCCGGCCGTCGAGATTCACGACCTCGTCTGGTCGCGTCAAAGTGAAATTCTGGCCGAACAGCGCAAGGTCACGGATCTTAAGACGCGCCGCCTGACCCGCCAGCCCAGCCCCTCGGACACGGCGCGCTCATAGTGCGCCCGTAGGTTCGGCGGGTGGGCTTATTGGCGCCGGTAATTTAGACTGGCGCCCGACGAATCCAAGGGTGCAAATTGACCAAGACAGCATTGATCTCCGGAATCACCGGGCAAGATGGCGCCTATTTAGCCGAATTTCTGCTGGGGAAGGGCTACGTCGTCCATGGCATCAAGCGCCGTTCCTCCTTGTTCAATACCGATCGCATCGATCATTTGTATCAGGATCCGCACGAGAAAAATGTGCATTTGAAGCTGCACTACGGCGATCTGACGGACTCGACGAACCTGATCCGCATCATCCAAGAGGTGCAGCCGGACGAGATTTACAACCTCGCCGCCCAAAGCCACGTGGCCGTCTCGTTCGAGACGCCCGAATACACGGCCAATTCGGACGCGATCGGCACGCTGCGCATGCTGGAGGCGATTCGTATTCTGGGCATGGAAAAGAAGACGCGCTTTTACCAGGCATCCACGTCGGAAATGTTTGGGAAGGTGCAGGAAATCCCCCAGCGTGAAACGACGCCGTTCTATCCGCGCTCGCCGTACGGTGCGGCGAAGGTCTACGCTCACTGGATCACCGTGAATTACCGGGAGGCCTACGGCCTGTTCGCCTGCAGCGGCATCCTCTTCAATCATGAATCGCCGCTGCGCGGCGAGACGTTTGTTTCGCGTAAGATTTCGCGGGCGCTGACACGGATCAGCATCGGCCTTCAGGAAGTCCTACACCTCGGAAACCTCGATGCCAAGCGCGATTGGGGGCACGCCCGCGACTACGTTCGCGCGCAATGGCTGATGCTGCAGCAGCCCTCGCCGGATGACTTCGTCATCGCTACGGGGAAGCAATTTTCGGTGCGCGACTTTGCCGTGTTGACGGGAAGACATCTGGGCATGGATATCGAATGGCAGGGCAAGGGTGTGGAGGAGGTCGGCATCGACCGCAAGACCGCCCGTACGATGGTACGCGTCGATCCGCGCTACTTTCGGCCGACGGAGGTCGAAACACTGCTGGGCGATCCGTCCAAGGCCCGGCAGAAGCTGGGCTGGAAGGCTGAGATCACCTTTGAGCAACTCGTTGCTGAAATGGTGGAAACGGATCTGGCTTTGGCGAAGCGCGATGCCTTGGTCGCCAAGGAAGGCTACAAGGTCTACCGGCATCACGAGTAACGCGGCGTGCCAATCAGCAAAGATGCGGGAATCTATGTGGCCGGTCATCGCGGCATGGTCGGCGGGGCGGTTGTGCGCGCCCTAGAAAAGGACGGCTATTCAAGTCTGCTGAAGCGCACTCACGCGGAACTGGATCTGACCGAGCAATCCGCGGTCCGTGATTTCTTCGGGCGTGAACGGCCGAAGGTCGTGATTCTGGCTGCGGCGCGCGTCGGTGGAATTCATGCGAACAATTCGCAACCGGCGCTTTTCATCCGCGACAATCTGCTGATTCAGGACAACGTCATTGACGCGGCCTACAGGTCCGGCGTCCAAAAGCTCGTATTCCTGGGCTCGAGCTGCATTTATCCCAAGCTGTGCCCGCAGCCGATCAAGGAAGAGTACCTGTTGACCGGGCCGCTGGAACCGACGAATGAATGGTACGCGGTGGCGAAGATCGCCGGTCTCAAGATGTGCCAGGCTTTCCGGCGCGAATATGGGTTCAATGCGATCTCATTGATGCCGACCAACCTCTACGGTCCCGGCGACAACTTCGATTTGCAGAATTCGCACGTGCTGCCGGCGCTGATCCGCCGCTTCCACGAGGCGAAAATGCGCGGCGACGCGTCGGTCACCGCCTGGGGCAGCGGTACGCCGCGCCGCGAATTCCTGCATGTCGATGATCTGGCCGATGCGGTCGTGTATCTGATGAACACTTACGATGGGGAAGGAATCGTCAACGTCGGATGGGGCGAGGACGTCACGATTCGCGAGCTGTGCGAACTGGTCATGTCGGTCGTGGGTTATTCCGGCAAACTCTCATTCGATGCGACCAAACCTGACGGCACGCCCCGCAAGCTGTTGGACACCGGGCGAATCAACGCGCTCGGCTGGCGGCCGCGAATTGCTTTGCGGGCCGGTATCGAACAAACCTACGCGTGGTTCCGCGAGCACGTGGATAGCGCGCGGCTGTAAGTAATCTAATCCAGCGCCCGCGGCGCGACGATCAGTCCGTTGCGGTCCGCGTAGAGGTAATGACCCGGGGCGAAAGTCACACCCGCGAATTGCAAGCTCAGATCCCGCTGGCCGGCGCCTTTTTTGTCGGTTTTGAGCGGAATGGCGGCGAGGGCCAGGACGCCGAGGTCGAGCTTCGCCAACGCTTCAACATCGCGAACGGCGCCGTAGACGACGATTCCGTGCCAGCCATTGGCGACCGCCTTTTCCGCGAGCCGGTCCCCCAGCAGCGATCGGCGCAGGGAGCCGAACCCGTCGATGACCAACACCTTGCCGCGGCCATCGCTCGCCACTCGTTCGCGGACCAGAGAGTTATCTTCCGGACATTGAATCGTCGAAATCTCACCCGAAAAAGCGCTCCGGCCGCCGTAGCCCTTGAACCGGGGTTCTGCCACCTGGACGGTGGTTTCATATTCGTCACACAGATCACAGGTAGACTTGTTCATGACCGCAATTTGCCATGGACGCGGACACGAGAACAAGGTCTGCTAGAGGCGTCGTTTGCGGTGCATACAGTTCCTTTACTTGACTCCTAAAACCCGTTACCCTCTTCAGAATTCTTAAGAGAATCAGGATATTACGAATGCGAGTTACGATTTTTGGTTCAGGCTATGTGGGCTTGGTGACCGGGGCTTGCCTCGCCGATGCCGGCAACCACGTGGTCTGCGTCGATGTCGATCCGCGCAAGATTGAAATGCTGAAGCGAGGCGAAATCCCGATTCACGAGCCGGGTCTGGACACGATGGTCAAGCGTAACTTCGAAGCTGGCAGGCTGCGCTTTACGTTGGATTCGAAAGAAGGCGTCGATCACGGACTGTTTCAACTGATCGCGGTCGGCACGCCGCCCGATGAGGACGGATCGGCGGATCTTCGCCACGTCATCGCCGTGGCCAGGACCATCGGCGAACACATGACCGAGTACAAAGTGGTCATGACCAAATCGACTGTCCCCGTGGGTACGGCCGACAAGGTCAAGGTCGCCGTCGGGCAAACCTTGCAGGCGCGCGGCGTCAACATCGAATACGACACCGTTTCGAATCCGGAATTCTTGAAAGAGGGCGCGGCGATTGCGGACTTCATGAAGCCCGATCGGGTCGTGATCGGCACGGACAACCCGCGAACCGCTGAACTGCTGCGCACGTTGTATGAGCCGTTTACCCGCAATCACGACCGCATGATCGTGATGGACGTGCGCTCCGCAGAATTGACCAAGTACGCCGCCAACGCGATGCTGGCGACCAAGATCAGTTTCATGAACGAGTTGGCTAACCTGGCCGAAAGATTCGGCGCCGACATCGAAAAAGTCCGTATCGGCATCGGGTCCGACCCGCGCATCGGCTATTCATTCATCTACCCAGGGTTGGGCTATGGCGGGTCATGCTTTCCGAAGGACGTTCAGGCGCTGGCGCGGTCAGCTCAGGAAGTTTCCTACGATGCCAGCCTTCTGAAAGCCGTCGAGGGCGTCAACAACCGCCAGAAACAAGTCTTGTTCGGCAAGATGAAAAGCCATTTTGGCGAGGTCGGCGGCAAGACATTCGCGATTTGGGGTTTGGCGTTCAAGCCCAACACGGATGACATGCGCGAAGCGCCGAGCCGCGTCTTGATCGATGCGCTCCTGGCGGCGGGCGCCAAAGTTCATGCCTACGATCCGGTCGCGATGCCGGAATGCGAGAAGATCTATTCAGGAATGACCGGGATCCGATTCTGCAAATCGGCCGACGCCGCGCTGGAAGGCGCCGATGCGCTGGCGATCATCACCGAGTGGCAGGAGTTCCGTAGTCCGGACTTCAGCCACATCAAGAAAACCCTGCGTTCGCCGGTCATATTCGACGGGCGAAACCTATATGATCCGTCGCTTATGGCGCGTGAACAAATCAAGTATTACGCGATAGGACGCGGTTTGTCGGTCGGCACGCCGCAGTTATGATCATTCCGGTCATTTTGTCCGGGGGCGCGGGCACGCGTCTTTGGCCCCTGTCTCGTGAAATGCATCCCAAGCAGCTGATTGCGCTGACCAGCGAACGCACGATGCTCCAGGATACGGCGCTGAGACTCCAGGGAATCAACGGCGCGACCGGGCCGGTCGTCGTATGCAACGAGTCGCACCGATTCATGGTCGCCGAACAGTTGCGGGCGATCAACGTGGACGCCGCCGCGATTCTGCTCGAGCCGGCCGGACGCAACACCGCACCGGCGGTCGCCCTCGCCGCGTTCAAAGCCCTGAATCTGGGCGGCGATGCCATCATGATCGTGGCCCCGGCGGATCACGTGATTCGCGATGCGCGCGGCTTTCGAACCGCGGCGAATATAGCGATCGCTGACGCCGCGCGCGGCAAGCTGGTAACGTTCGGCATCGTCGCCCATGCGCCGGAAACGGGTTACGGCTACATCCGGCGCGGCGCCGGGCCGGGTCCGTCGTACGCGGTTGCGAAATTCGTCGAAAAACCGCCGCTTGCGAAAGCCCGCGAATTCGTGGATTCGGGCGAATACTATTGGAACAGCGGCATGTTCGTATTCAAAGCGGCCCGCTATCTGGAAGAGCTGGAACGCTTCGCCCCCAAGATTCTGAGCGCGGCGCGTGCGGCTTTCGATGCGGCGAAAGCGGATCTGGATTTCGTACGAATCGACAGGACCGCGTTTGAGGATTGCCCCAGCGATTCGATCGATTACGCCGTGATGGAAAAAACCACGGACGCCGTGGTCGTGCCGCTGGACGTAGGTTGGAGCGATGTCGGCTCCTGGTCCTCGCTGTTCGACGTGCTGCCGGCGGACGAAAACGGAAATGTTCTGCGCGGCGATGTGCTGGCGCACGACAGTGTCGATTGCTTCGTCCACTCAACGAGCCGACTGGTCGCGATCGTCGGCCTGAAGGATCACATCGTCGTCGAGACGAAGGATGCTGTCTTGGTGGCGCCGAAGGACCGTGTGCAGGACGTCAAGGAAATGGTGGCCACCATCAAGAAGTCGGGCCGGCCCGAAACCGCGCTCCACCGCGAAGTTTTCCGCCCCTGGGGCAGCTACGACAGCGTTGATTTCGGCGAGCGCTTCCAGGTGAAGCGCCTGTCGGTGAAACCCGGTGCGATTTTGTCGCTGCAGATGCACCATCACCGCGCCGAGCACTGGGTCGTCGTCTCAGGCACGGCCCGCATCACCTGCGATGACAAGACTTTCCTGCTATCCGAGAACGAGTCGACCTACATTCCGGTCGGCTCCAAACACCGGATCGAGAATCCCGGAAAGGTGCCGCTGCACATCGTAGAGGTGCAATCCGGATCATATTTGGGCGAGGATGACATCGTTCGCTTCGAAGACAATTACGGACGTCAGGGAACGAACAATTGAAACCGATCACGAGCTTCAAGGCGTACGATTTACGCGGCCGTATTCCGGATGAGTTGAACGAAGAAATCGCCTACGCCGTCGGGCGCGGCTATGCGCAATTTCTGTCCCCTCAGCGCATCGTCGTGGGGCGCGACATCCGGCTCTCCAGCGCCACGCTTGCGGATGCCTTGTGCCGCGGTCTGACCGATGCGGGCGTCGATGTCGACGATGCGGGAATCTGCGGCACCGAAGGCGTTTATTTTGCGTGTTTTCATGGCGGCTACGACGGCGGCATCATGGTCACGGCCAGCCACAATCCGGCCAACTACAACGGCATGAAGTTCGTCCGCGAACAATCCAAACCCATCAGCGGCGACACGGGATTGCAGCAGATCCGGGCCTTGGCCGAAGCCGGGGCGTTCCCGGTTCCGGCGCGAATCGGGGCCCGGCGCCCGATCAACCTCGATGAGGCCTATGTTCGGCATCTCATCTCATACGTCGACGTCGGCAAGCTCAAGCCGCTGAAGATCGTCGTCAACGCCGGCAACGGCGGCGCGGGATTGGTCATCGACAAACTCGCTCCGCTGCTGCCGTTCCGCTTCGTGAAGATTCATCATGAGCCGGACGGAACCTTCCCCAATGGAATTCCGAACCCGATGCTTGCGGAGAACCGGGCTCCGACGATCACCGCGATCCGCGAATCCGGCGCGGATTTCGGCATCGCCTGGGATGGGGATTTCGACCGCTGTTTCTTCTTCGATGAACACGGCGGTTTCATCGAGGGCTACTACATCGTCGGCCTGCTGGCATCGGTGCTGCTGCGGGGCCAGGCCGGGGCGAGGGTCGTACATGATCCGCGGCTCACCTGGAACACGGTGGAGGTCGTTGAACACAGCGGCGGCGTGCCGGTGTTGTCGAAATCCGGACATGCCTTCATCAAGCAAAAAATGCGTGAGGTGGACGGCATCTACGGCGGCGAAATGAGCGCGCATCATTACTTCCGCAACTTCGCCTATTGCGACAGCGGCATGATTCCGTGGCTCATCATCGCTCAGATCGTCAGTGAATCCGGCACGGGGCTCTCCACGCTGGTTTCCGAACGCATTGCCATGTTTCCGGTCAGCGGGGAGCTCAACTACCGCGTGCCTGACGCCAAAGCCGCGATCGCGGCCATCGAGCGTCAGTATGCGCAGCAGGCGTTGCGCCTGGACCGCACCGATGGCCTGTCGTTCGAGTTTTCGGACTGGCGGTTCAATCTCAGAAGCTCCAATACGGAACCGCTGATCCGGCTCAATGTCGAGGCGCGCGGGTCCGACAGCCTGATGCGGGCCAAGACGGCCGAAGTCCTTGCGTTGCTCGAGCGGCACGGTGCCGTGTCGGCCGATCACTAAAATCGGCTACAATCCGCTTCTTTGCGGCAAGGAGTCGCGATGTCGGCGACAACGCCACAATTGAGTGTCGTCATCCCGGTCTACAACGAAGAAGCGGTGCTGCCGGCGCTGTTCGACCGACTGTACACGGCGTTGGACGCACTGAATACGACTTACGAGATCGTGTTCGTCAACGACGGCAGCAAGGATCGTTCCGCCGCTCTATTGCGCCAGCAATTTGAACGCCGGCCCGCCGAGACGCGGGTCGTCCTGTTCCACGCGAATTTCGGGCAGCATGCGGCGGTCATGGCGGGTTTGAGCTACGCACGTGGCCGCCACATCATGACCATGGATGCGGATCTGCAAAATCCGCCGGAAGAAGCCGGCAAGATTCTGAAGCTGCTGGAAGAGGGGTACGACTACGTCGGCACGATCCGTCAACAACGCCGGGATACCTGGTGGCGCCGCGCGCTGTCGCGCATCATCAACCGGCTGCGGGAGTTGATCACGCCGATCCGAATCACCGATCAGGGCTGCATGATGCGCGGGTACGCGCGGAATGTGGTGGACGCTTTGAATCAAACCCAGGAAGTGAACACGTTCATTCCGGCGCTCGCTTCGCTGTACGCGATGAAACCGGTCGAAATCCCGATCGCCCATGAGGAGCGTGCGGCGGGCGAATCGAAGTATTCGCTGTACAGCCTGATCCGATTGAATTTCGACCTGGTCACCGGTTTTTCACTGGTTCCTCTGCAGCTTTTTTCAATGATCGGCATGGCGGTATCGATGTTTTCGGCCCTGCTCGTCGTCGTGCTCGCCGTTCGCCGTCTGGTCGTAGGTCCGGAAGCGGAGGGCTTGTTCACGCTGTTCGGAATCGTGTTCTTCCTGATCGGTATCGCGTTGTTCGGCATCGGCCTGCTCGGGGAATACGTCGGCCGGATGTATCTGCAGGTGCGTGCCCGCCCGCGCTACATCGTTCAAGCAGTGCTGGAATCGTCCGCAAATTCCGCTGATGGCGCCCGTCTGGAACCGCTTCGCGCGGGTTCGCGGGTCCTTTGAGTGACCACGGCGGTGGTATTTGCCTACAGCGAAGTGGGCGTGCGTTGCCTGAAAGTTCTCATCGATCAGGGCGTCAGCGTTCCTTTGTTGTTCACTCATCAGGACGATGCGAATGAATCGCGATGGTTTGGGAGCGTTGCTGATCTTGCGCGTGAGCACGGCATACGGACGGTTACCCCGGATGATCCGAACACGAATGAATGGGTCTCGGCCGGACAGAGCTTCGCGCCCGATTTCATCTTTTCCTTTTACTACCGCTACATGCTTAAGCTGGCCTGGCTTGGCGTTCCGGCGCGGGGCGCACTGAACATGCACGGATCTTTGCTGCCCAGGTACCGCGGCCGCGCACCGGTGCATTGGGCGATCTTGAACGGCGAGACCCAGACCGGCGCAAGTCTGCATTACATGCTCGAAAGGCCGGACGCCGGCGCGCTCGTGGATCAGCAAGCGGTGCCGATACTGCCCGACGATGACGCGCTGGAGGTGTCCCGGCGCGTGGCGGACGCGGCAGCGCTGCTCCTCGCGCGGGCACTGCCCAAGCTCATCGACGGAACCGCCGGCGCACGGCCGCTGGAACTCGCCAAAGGGTCTTATTTTGGACGGCGTCGCCCTGAAGATGGCCGTATCGACTGGCGCAAGAGCGCGAAAGGCATTCATGATCTGGTTCGTGCCGTGGCGCCGCCGTTTCCCGGGGCCTTCAGCGACGTGGCGGGTCTGAGAGTGTTCGTGCACAAGACGATCCTGGATGAGGGCGCACCCGAACATCCGGAATCCGCGCCGTGCTTGTATGCGAGCGGCGGCCGCTGGTTCGCCGATACCGCCGATGGCCGGCGGCTGATCATCGCGAAAATGCAGGTAAACGGCCGGACGGTGACGCCAAACGACATTCCCGCCGCATGGCCGGCGCAACCGATCGCGCTCAACTGATTTAACGTGGCAAGGGTTTAGCAGCGTAGGGGCTCACATGAAAAATATCCTGATTCTTGGCGTCAACGGCTTCATCGGCCATCACCTGAGCAAGTACATCCTTGCCAACACCGATTGGCAGATCTACGGCATGGATCTGCAGTCCGAGCGGGTCTCGACCATGTTGAACAATCCGCGCTTTCACTTCGTGGAAGGCGACATCACGATCAATTTGGAATGGGTCGAGTATCACGTGCGCAAGTGCGACGTGATTCTGCCGCTGGTCGCCATCGCCACGCCGGCGACGTATGTGAAGGAACCCTTGCGCGTGTTCGAGCTGGATTTCGAGGCAAATCTTCCGATCATCCGCCACTGCGTCAAGTACAAGAAGCGCGTCGTGTTCCCATCGACATCGGAAGTTTACGGATCATGCCGCGACAAGGAATTCGATCCGGAAACATCGGAACTCGTGCTCGGTCCGATTCACAAGCAGCGCTGGATTTATTCCTGCGTGAAGCAGCTCCTGGACCGGATCATTTACGCCTATGGCCAGCAAGGCCTGCAGTTCACGCTGTTCCGGCCGTTCAACTGGATCGGTTCGGGCTTGGACAGCATGGACGATTCGAAGGAGGGCAGTTCGCGGGTGCTGACGCAGTTTCTCGGCCACATCGTTCGCGGCGAGGCCATCAAATTGGTCGATGGCGGCAGCCAGACGCGGGCGTTCACATTCATCGACGATGCGGTGGATTGTCTGACGCGCGTTCTCGACAATCCCGATGGCATTGCCGACGGCAAAATCTACAACATCGGCAATCCGCACAATCTGTATTCGATCCGGGAG
>Ga0209069_10001557_pt1 | contig 11715 bp, 11 predicted proteins | sample Str013_2_FD_187202 | JGI IMG/M metagenome (GOLD analysis project Ga0209069, IMG submission 187202) | Freshwater sediment microbial communities in response to fracking from Pennsylvania, USA - Straight Creek_MetaG_SC_2013 (SPAdes) (version 2) | ecosystem: Environmental > Aquatic > Freshwater >...
GGCTACCGCAACGCGCTGGCGCTGACCCCCGGAAAGCTGCTCGGGAAGTTTGCTCATGTGTTCCTCGAGCCCCAGCGACGCCAGCAATTCGCGGCCGCGCTCGCGCATCGCAGCGCTGGACAGCGCTCCGAGCGCGCGCATCGGCAGCGTGACGTTTTCGAGCACGCTGAACTCGGGCAGCAAGAAATGAAACTGGAAAACAAAGCCGAGCATTGATAGCCGGCTCAAGGCGCGCTCCCGCTCGTCCATGCGGGCCGTCGACCTGCCGCGGATGAGCACTTCGCCCGAGGTCGGCAGATCGAGCAGACCAAGAAGATAGAGCAAGGACGATTTGCCCGAGCCGGAGGGTCCGGTGATGGCAACGAACTTCTTGGGATCGACGACGAGATTGATGTTGTGAACCAAAGTGGTCGGGACGGTTCCCGGCAAGATGCGGGTGACGTTTCGCGCCTCGAGGAGAAACGTGGCTGCAGCGGTCACGTCGCACCTCGAATGATGTCGACCGGATGAAGCCGGGCGGCCTTGCGTGCCGGCGCGTATCCGGCCGCAAACGACGAAGCCAGCGCAACGCCACCGGCGATCGCGTAGTGCCAGACCGTATAGGCGAGCGGCAGGTGATCGGCGTCCAAGAACGGATTCTTGAACTCGACCGCCCCGAGCGTGCGGCACAGCGCATAGCCAAGCGCGAATCCGAGACCCGCACCCGCAAGGCCGATGATCTCGGCTTCAACCACGAATATGCCGCGGACCGTGCGCTCGGTTAGGCCCAGCGATTTCATGATGGCGATATCGCGCGCCTTCTCGTAAGTGATGGTCGAGATGATGTTGTAGGTTCCGAAGCTCGCCACCAGCAAAATGGCGCCGACCACCGTGAACATGATGACGTTGCGGATCACGAAGGTGCTCAACAGATCCTCCTGCGCCTCCTGCCAGGACACCGACTTGTAGCCGGTTTCCCGTTCGATCCGCGCCGCGACGTCACGGGCGGCCAGCGGGTCGTTCGCCTTCACCCGAATTTCGTTCACCAGCCCGGTCTGGCGGGCAAGCACCTGCGCGGTCTTCACCAGTACATAGGCGGTCTGTTCGTCGATCTGCCGCACACCGGAATGAAAGAAGCCGACGACCTCCGCGGTGATGCTGGCGCCTTCGGCCGTCTGCACCGTGATATTGGCCGCGATCTTGGCACCGAGCTTGGCGGCCAGCTGATCGCCCAGGATGATCGCATTGGTGGTTCGATAGAGCGACGCCAGCGTTCCGGTGCGCATCTGCTTGACCAGGGAGGAGACGCGCGGCTCCCGGTGCGGATCGATGCCGGTGATGTTCGCGCTGACGTCGCGGTTGGCGTAGCGTAGAACCCCCTTGGCCTGAACCGATGGTGCGACCGCGCCCGGAACCCATTGCTCGATGCCTCCAATGATCGCCAACGGGTTCTTGATGCCGGGCCGCAGGACGGACGGAGTCAATCCGTGGATCTCGGTTGCCTCATAGGCGGTTTCGGCAGGCTGGCGCGGCGGCACGCGCCGTTCGTCGGACACGGTGATATTCGGGATGGCGTCGACCATGCGGCTAATGAAATCGTCCTGCGAGCCCTGCATCAGCGCCGCCATCATGATCGAGAAGCCGACGCCGGTGGCCACGCCAGCGACCGCGACCAAGGTGTGCCGGGCGCGGCTCTTCACGTGGGTCACGGCAATATCGAAGATGAGGTTCACGGCTTGGCCGGCGGCTTTTCGACGATGCGCGCGGGCGCACCGTCGACCAGATTGGCGCCGAAGGGCGAAGCCACGCGATCGCCGTCCGACAGCCCTGCCAGCACCTCCACGGCCTGGGTGCCGCGAATGCCCACCTCGATCTGGCGTCTTCCGATCCGGTCTCCGATCACCACCGCCACGGTCTTGCCCTGCACTGCGTCCGCGGGGATGAGCAGCACGTCGGGATGCTCGCGCGTCACGATATTGGCTTCGACGCTCATCCCGGGCTTGAGCGGCGTATCGTCCGGAAGGGCAACCCGGATCCGGTAGGTCTTGCTCGCCGGGTCCCCCATCGGAGTGACGTCCTGGACCGTGCCGACGAGCCGCTGGTCTGGAAACGCATCGGTGCGCAGCAGCACCGTCTGGCCGACGGTGACCCGCGGGATATCCTCCTCGTTCACCTCGGCGACGACCTGAAGCGGTTTTGGCACGCCGACGCGAAACAGGATCTGTCCGACGTCGGCGATTTCGCCGATCTCGCCATCCCGACGCAGCACGATCCCGTCCATCGGAGCGACAATCGTGTACTGGTCGATCCGCTCCATCTGAACGGAGATCTGTCCCTGAATCTGCTGCAGGTCCATGGATGCGCGTTCATAGGCTTGCGCTGTCGCCGCGCCGCGTCCAACGAGCGCGCTGACGCGCGACATCTCCTGCTTCAAGAATTCCTCGCGCGCCACGAGCTCGCGAAGCTGAGCACGGGCTTCGCGTTCGTCGAGATGGACCAGCACGTCGCCCTTGGCCACCGGCTTGCCCTCGCAGTCGCAGAAATCGACGATGCGACCACGCAGCAGGGTCGCCACCTTGGCCCAGTGAATCGGCTCGACCGCACCGGTCGCATAGACGATTTCGACCGCGGTTCCGCGGATCGTCGCCACAGCGGTGATCTCCGGGCCGCGCCCGATCCACCACCAGCCGCCGATGGCGGCCAAAGCGGCGATCGTCACCCATGTCACAGCTTTGATATATTTCACGCGACCGCTCCTTCATCCACGTTGCGAGATCGCGCGCGACCATCAGGCTTTAGGCAAGCAAAATTCGTCATTTTCATGGGCTCTTTGGGCGGCGGCGCGGTACCCGTCGCTGCGCGACGGGCTTGCCATGGAAATCCTCGTCACGCGCGCCGAGCGCATCGACCACGATCCGACCGAGCGCGACAAAATCGGATTTGCGCGGCGACGTCGGCCGCCATGCGAGCCCGATGGTGCGGCTTGGCGTCGGCCGTGCGAACCGCAACAGCTTGACCCGCTCGTCGCGCGCCTCGACATTGACGGCGACCTCGGGCAACAAGGTAATGCCGTAGCCGTTGGCAACCATCTGCAATACGGTCGCCAAGCTGGTTGCGCCTAGCCCATACGATTTGTCGCGGCGATCTCCAGCGCAGAAGGCGAGCGCCTGATTGCGCAGACAGTGTCCCTCTTCCAACAGGATAAGCTTCGCCAGGTCGATATCGTCGGCGGACACGATTGTTCCCTCGGGCCGCCGGTCATCGCTTGGCACCGCCAGCAGAAACGGGTCGTCAAACAGCGCGAGCGTTGCGGTCTCGACCTCCAGGACCGGGAGCGCGAGCATCAGCACATCGAGGGAACCACGCATCAGCTCGTCGACAAGAACCTTCGTTTGCGTCTCACGCAGCTCGACCCGCAGGTCCGGGTATTGCTTCTGCAGGGCGGGCAAGACCTTGGGCAGCACATAGGGCGCCAGCGTCGGAATAATCCCGAGCGCCAGGCCGCCGCTGAGCGGCCGGCTGCCGAGCCGGGCGAGATCGACCAGATCGTGCGCTCCCGCGAGCACGGTCTGGGCGCGCCGCGCCAGCGCGAGCCCCGTCTCGGTCAGCGTGACGTCGGAATGGCGACGCTCAACCAGCACGACGCCCAGATCCTTCTCCAACCCCTGGATTTGCATCGAAAGTGCCGGCTGGGTGACCGCGCAGGCACGGGCGGCGCGGCCGAAATGCCGATGCTCTGCCAGCGAGCTCAGATAGCGGAGCTGCTTAAGGGTGATCATAAATTATACTTATCGGTGCAGTCAAAAAATACTATTGGACCTTATCTGTTGCACCGCGCAATATGCAAGCGTGATCCGACCGGCCGGCACCCCCCGATCGCCGGTGGTGCGGATTCTATCTTAATCTCACCGGACTCATTGACGCGCAGCGATAGCCTGATGGATGCAAGCTGGATGAAGGCGAGGCAATTCGCCGCGAGCTTGTCGTAGCGTGTCGCTACCCGCCGACACTGCTTGATCGCATACACCGACGAGGAGACAACATGGACGATAGCAAATGCCCGGTCATGCACACGACCGTTGTAGCAAGGTCGAATCGTGACTGGTGGCCGAACCAATTGAACCTTCAGGTTCTCCACCGGCACGCCACCCTGTCCGATCCGATGGGCGAGGCGTTCGACTACGCCAAGGAATTCAAGAGCCTCGACCTGAATGCCGTGATCAAGGATCTGCATGCCTTGATGACGGAATCTCAGGATTGGTGGCCGGCCGACTTTGGCCACTACGGGCCGTTGTTCATCCGCATGGCGTGGCACAGCGCGGGCACGTACCGCATCGCCGACGGCCGCGGCGGCGCCGGCGCGGGCCAGCAGCGCTTCGCGCCCCTCAACAGCTGGCCGGACAACGCGAACCTCGACAAGGCGCGCCGGCTGCTGTGGCCGATCAAGCGGAAGTACGGCCGGAAAATCTCCTGGGCCGACCTGATGATTCTCGCCGGCAATGTCGCTCTCGACTCGATGGGCTTCAAGACGTTCGGTTTCGGCGGCGGCCGCGCCGATGTCTGGGAGCCCGAAGAACTCTACTGGGGTCCTGAGGGGACGTGGCTGGCGGACGAGCGCTACAGCGGCGAACGCGAGCTTCAGAATCCGCTCGGCGCGGTGCAGATGGGTCTGATCTACGTGAATCCGGAGGGGCCGAACGGCAAGCCGGATCCGATTGCGGCAGCCAGGGATATCCGCGAAACGTTCTTCCGCATGGCCATGAACGACGAGGAGACCGTCGCGCTGATTGCCGGCGGTCACACCTTCGGCAAGACCCACGGCGCCGGCGATCCGTCATTGCTCGGCCCGGAGCCGGAAGGCGCTCCCATCGAGGATCAGGGCCTCGGCTGGAAAAGCAAGCATGGTACGGGCTTCGGGGCGGACGCCATCACCGGCGGCCCCGAAGTCACTTGGACGCAGACGCCGACGAACTGGAGCAACCACTTCTTCGACAACCTTTTCAACAACGACTGGGAGCTGACGAAGAGCCCGGCCGGTGCGCAGCAGTGGAAGGCGAAAGGCGGCGTTGCCACGATCCCGGACGCCCATGACAAGTCGAAGAAGCATGTACCGACCATGCTGACCACCGACCTCTCGCTGCGGCTCGACCCGGCTTACGAAAAGATCTCGCGGCGCTTCTACGAGCATCCGGACCAGTTCGCGGATGCGTTTGCCCGCGCGTGGTTCAAGCTCACGCACCGAGACATGGGCCCGATCGTGCGTTACCTCGGCCCGCTCGTGCCGAAGGAGACGCTGATTTGGCAAGATCCGATCCCGGCTGTTGACCATCCGCTGATCGGGGAGCAGGACTTTGCTGCGCTGAAGACGAAAATTCTGGCGTCTGGTCTATCCGTTTCGCAATTGGTCTCGACGGCTTGGGCGTCTGCGTCGACGTTCCGCGGCTCCGACAAGCGCGGCGGGGCGAACGGCGCGCGCATTCGCCTTGCCCCGCAGAAGGACTGGGAGGTCAACCAGCCGGCGCAGCTGGCGACTGTCCTGCAGAAACTCGAAGCGATTCAGAAGGAATTCAATGCATCGCAGTCCGGCGGCAAGAAGGTCTCGCTTGCCGACCTGATAGTCCTCGGCGGCGGCGCGGCGATCGAGAAAGCCGCGAAGGCGGCCGGGTACGACGCGAAGGTCCCCTTCACGCCGGGGCGCATGGACGCGTCGCAGGAGCAAACCGACGCGAACTCCTTCGCCCCACTCGAGCCGGTAGCTGACGGTTTCCGCAACTATCTCCGCGGCAAGCAACTCATGTCGCCTGAGGAGGCGTTGGTGGATCGGGCCCAATTGCTGAGGCTGACGGCGCCCGAGATGACGGTTCTCGTCGGCGGTCTGCGCGTCTTGGGCGCAAACGCCGGACAGTCCAAGCACGGCGTCTTCACCAAGCAGCCCGAGACGCTGACGAACGACTTCTTCGTCAACCTGCTCGACATGAGCACGACTTGGCAGGCATCTGCTGGGTCCGAAGGTGTGTTCGAAGGGCGCGACCGGAAGACGAACGAGGCCAAGTGGACCGGCACGCGTGCCGATCTCATCTTCGGTTCGCACTCGCAGCTGCGCGCCCTCGCGGAAGTCTACGCGTGCGCGGACTCGAAGGAGAAGTTTGTGGAGGACTTCGTGGCTGCCTGGAACAAGGTGATGAACCTCGATCGCTTCGACCTCGCCTGATCTGCGGAAAGGTTTTCGAGGGCCTGTAGGGCGCAGCCGCGATCGAGCATCGGGAGATCAGGGTCAGATAGAGCTACGCAAATCCTACGAAGCCTGCGGAAACCCTGGACGTTGGTGGAAGCCATGGACAAGAAATCAGGGCGGCATTTCAAAACGACTTGAAATGCCGCCCTGGCACCGGACCCTGATAAACCGCTGGCCCCCTTCATGATCGGGATCGACGATCCGGAGCGACGCAAGACCATTCTCGGCGCGCCGGGCACACTCGTGTCATTGGGCTTCAGTCATCCGCGCTACGGTCCCGTGGCGGTGCTGCCCCAAGAGGCGCGGGCCGAGTTGGCCAACGATTTCGATTGAGGCTGCGAGCACATCGCGGAGCGGGTCCCGGCTCGGGGTCAGGGCCCTTGGATCGACCTCAGATACATGACAAAGGCGCGGGCATCCTCGCGGGTGAAGCGAAACATCGGCATGTCCGGATGGCCCACCATGAGGCCCTCGCGCAATCGCACCAGGAAGGTGTCGAGGTCGACACGGCGATCGAGCTGGCGAAACGCCGGAGCGCCGATGTGGGGGCTTCGGCCGCTCCGACCGACGGCATGACACCGCGCGCACATTCGCTCGGCCAATGCTCGACCATCCTGCTCGGGTGGGTTCCGCCCCGGCTCCCCGGCGAGGCCGGCTGAGGTTCCGAGCAGCAGAAGGGGGATTGCCAGTCTTGCAATCATTTTCGCTCTCGTTCCGCCTCAACGTGATTGACCGGCCATCCCCCCGCCTTCGCGAGGGCAGGCTCTCTTCTGAAGCCGCCCTAGTGCATCAACAGGACGGCTCGATCCGAATGGCGGATGAACGACTGGGTGCAGCCACCGAACATCATCTCGCGCAGGTGCGAGTGACCATAGGCACCCGATACGATGAGGTCGGCCCCGCAAGCCTCGGCCGCAGTCGCAAGCAATTCCTGCACCGGGCGACCATTCGGCTTGATGATTTTGACCTCGGCGGGAGTGCCGCACCATGCGAATTGACGAGCGATGTCGTCAAAGGCGGCAGCGGGGTCCTCGTTCTTCTCCGCGACGCCGGCGAAAACCACGCGTTCGGCCCGGGCCAGAAAAGGCGCTGCGGCCGTGACGGCGCGGGCGGCATCGCCGCTCTCTCTCCAACAGACCATGATCGTACCGGTCACCTTGTCTGAGGGGCTCGAGGCGGCGATCAGGACCGGGCGGCCACAACCCAGCAGCAGACGTTCGAGAAAATCCGCCGGCAATCCGTTCGGCTTGTGGGCGCGCCCGACGACGACGAGGTCATTGTGGCGCGCATGAAACATGACCCGCTCCAGCGAGCCACCGTCCTCCTCCCGGCAGCTTGCCGTCACGACCTGCAATTGGCCGGGCGCGTCACTGAATGCAATGTCTGAACGGGCACAAAAATCGTGGACATGTTGAACGGCGGCGACCGAGCGGGTCTGGCTCTGTGTCTCCAATTGCTGCAAGGCCTCCCGCAGCGCGGGCCCGCTTGCGAAGTCCAAATGCGGCGTATGCTGAGCCGCCTCATCCAAGCCGATTCGAACATGAAGAAACTGCAAATGCGCCGCAAATGGACGAGCCGCGGCAAGGGCCGTCGAAAAGACTGGCCCATCCGTATCGCTGCCGCCGATCAGGACAAGGAATGATTTCATCGGTCCACACTTGATTGAACAGTTTGCTCGCTTCATCAAACTTCATTCGGCGGCCTCCTGACATTGACCTAGATCAAAATCCGCATCAGTCTGAATTGCGCGGGCGCTTGAGGCGGGCGTCGGCGGCACGGACGCGAGACGCCATTCATGAGCAAGACCGACCGAGATACCGAGGCGGAACAGGCTTCATTTCTTCGCTGGCGGCAGATTCCGAGCTCGGTCTGGGCGCTTGGATTCGTTTCTCTCCTGATGGATACTTCTTCCGAGATGGTCAACGCGCTTCTGCCGCTCTATCTCGTGACCGTTCTTGGAACTTCGACCTTCATGGTCGGCGTGATCGAGGGGATTGCGGAAGCCACGGCCTCGATCGTGAAGATATTCTCCGGTGCGCTCAGCGATCGCCTGGGCAAGCGGAAGCCGATTGTCGCGGCGGGCTACGGCCTGGCGGCCGCCACCAAGCCGGTCTTTCCGTTGGCGGGCTCGGTCGGGTGGATCGTGGCCGCGCGATTTGTCGATCGGGTCGGAAAAGGAATCCGCGACGCACCGCGTGATGCGCTGATTGCAGATATCAGCCCGGCCGAGATCCGTGGCGCGGCGTTCGGCCTCCGGCAGTCGCTCGATACCGCCGGCGCTTTCCTCGGACCACTCTTTGCCATCATTCTAATGGCGTTGACCGCGAGCAACTTCATTATCGTGTTCTGGATTGCGGTGATTCCCGCGATGCTTTCGTTTGCCCTGATTGTGCTCGCCGTGGACGAGCCGGATCCTGCTCCGACAAAGATCGCGCGTCCGCCGCTCTCTCGCGCCGAGCTTGCACGCCTTGGAGGTTCGTTTTGGCTCGTTGTCGGCGTGGCGACGATATTTACGCTTGCGCGTTTCAGCGAAGCCTTCTTGCTTCTGCGTGCCCAATCGGTCGGCTTCCCGCCGGCACTTGCGCCGTCGGTGATGCTGATCATGAATGTCGTATATGCATTCTCCGCCTGGCCGGTGGGCTGGCTGTCGGACCGAATCGGCCGCGGGGGGCTCTTGATGGGCGGCTTCTCGGTGCTGGTCGTGGCTGACCTCATGCTCGCCTTTGCGCCAAACATGACGGTGGTCGCAGCGGCAGCCGCGGCCTGGGGACTGCATATGGGATTGACGCAAGGACTGCTTGCGAGCCTCGTCGCCGATACGGCGCCGGACGATCTGCGCGGCACGGCGTTCGGCGTGCTCAGTTTCGTGACCGGCATTGGGGTTCTTGCGGCCAGTCTCATTGCGGGCACGCTCTGGGACATTTTTGGTCCGACCAGCACTTTTCTGGCGGGAGCGGCGTTCACTATGTTCGCGCTGCTCGTGACGCCACTTGCCCGCATGGCGACGGACAGAACGTGATCCCGTTTCATTTGACAAATGCAGGCGCGCTCGCCATTTGCTTCTGATGGGGCTCGAGCAGGCCCTCCACCGCGCGTTCAGGGTAAGATGGCCTTGTCGGCTCCTTTCGGGAACCGGTCGAGGCGGGGTTGAGCGCTCCGGCCGGGGGCTGACATTCGTCGTGATGGAGAAATGCCATGTTTCGTCGGTCTGCAGACCGTTCGGGTTTCGCGCGCGTCGTTATTCTGGTGCCGCTTTTGGGACTGCTGCTGTCCGGGTGCGGCGTCAACAACATCCCGACCTATGAAGAACAGGCCAAGGCCAAATGGTCGGAAGTGCAGAACCAGTATCAGCGGCGGGCCGATCTCATTCCCAATCTGGTCGAGACCGTGAAGGGCTATGCCAAGCAGGAAAGCACTGTGCTCGAGGCGGTGACGAACGCCCGCGCGCGGGCTACGTCGATCCAGGTGAACGCCGACACCATAACGGATCCCGAGGCATTCAAGAAATTTCAGGATGCGCAAACGCAATTGTCCGGGGCGCTCGGCCGCCTGCTCGCCGTTTCCGAAAGCTATCCCGATCTCAAATCGAATCAGAATTTTCTCGCTCTGCAATCGCAGCTCGAAGGCACCGAAAACCGCATCGCCGTCGCCCGTCGCGACTACATCGAAGCCGTGCGGGTCTACAACACCGAGTTGCGGACATTTCCCGGAGTGATCTGGGCATCCACGCTCTACAAGAGCAACAAGCCGATGCAGGAGTTTACGGTTGCCGAAGACGTGAAGCAGCCACCGCAAATCAAGTTCTGAGCGGTCGCGCAATGCTTGCGCGCGCGGTCTTGCCGGTCATCGCCTGGATTTGCCTGATCTGCGCTTGCGCGGCGCAGACTCTCAGCTTTCCGGCGCTGAGCGGGCGGGTCGTCGATGAGGCCGGTCTGCTGGATGCCGCGGCGCGCACGGCACTGACCGGGTCACTGGCGGACCTCGAGCAGAAGACGACGGATCAACTCGTCGTCGTGACCCTGAAATCGTTGCAGGGCACATCGATCGAAGATTACGGATATCAGCTCGGACGGCGCTGGCAGATCGGACAGAAGGACAAGAACAACGGCGTGCTTCTCATCGTCGCGCCGAACGAGCGCAAGGTCCGAATCGAGGTCGGCTATGGCCTTGAGGGCACATTGACCGACGCCATCAGCAGGCTGATCATCCAGAATTCGATCTTTCCGCGATTCAAGGTCGCGGACTATGCGGGCGGCATCAAGCGGGGCGTCGAAGACATTATCCAGGTGCTCAGTGGCGATGCCGAAGAGTGGCAAAACCGGGCCACCCAGAGGCTTTCCCCTGACAACGCCCAGCCGGCCCCCAACGGGGCGATATGGCCGGCAATTGTCGCTGTTCTGGCCGGTGTCGGGCTTCTGATCTTCTGCGCCGTCAGGGGAGGGGCTGTCTGCCGGACGATCCTGCAGTTTCTTATCCTGATGCTCTTGTCCGGAGGGCGCCGCTCGTCCAGCGGTGGCTCATCGGGTGGCGGCGCTTCCTTCGGCGGTGGCGGCGGCTCTTTCGGGGGCGGTGGCGCCTCGGGAAGCTGGTGAGGGGAGCCCGATGATCTCCGATTCCGACAAGACCCGCGTTGCCGATGCCATCCGAAGCGCGGAGGCGCGCACGGCCGGGGAAATCTTCTGCGTAATTGCACGGCATTCGAGTGACTACCGGCTCGTGCCCGTGGCCTGGGCGGCCGCAATCGCCCTATTGGCGCCGCTGCCGCTCGTCTATCTGACAAACTGGCCGGCTGCGGTCATCTACCTCTGGCAATTGGTCGCATTCATCGCGGTGGCGCTCGCCCTGTCGCACCCGAAGGTGCGGTTTCATATCGTGCCGCGTCGGGCCCAGCACGACCGGGCCCACGCCGAGGCCATGCGGCAGTTCTTCGCGCAAGGGCTGGACAAGACGGAGCACCGCACCGGCGTCCTCATTTTCGCCTCGGCGGCCGAGCGCTATGCGGAAATCGTCGCCGATGCCGGCATCAATGAAAAAGTCACGCCGCAAGTCTGGGGCGAGGCGATCAATGCGCTCACCAGGGCAATCAAGGCCGGCCGACCGGCAGATGGGTTTGTGGCGGCGGTCGAGCAATGCGGGGCGGTCCTGGCCGCGCATTTTCCGCCCGGCGCATTGAAGCGCGACGAGTTGCCGGACAAGATCTTGGAGATCTAAATGACAGGGTTGCGGCGGTTCAGGATAGTTTCGGCGGCTTGCCGTCGGCCCCCTTGGCGGCCGACACCCGTTTTACGGCTTTCGTCTTGGCCAGTTTTTGCGCCTTGGGGTCTTGCGTGTTCTCGGCCTCTCTCGCCAAACGTAGGGCTCGAAGCCGCGCGGTGTTGGCCCGGAGAGCAAGCTCCTCCGACTCATATTCCTGCATGGCCGCCACTTTATCCAGCGCGCGTTCCGCCTTCACGGCGGCGGCGGCCGACCGTTGCTGGGCATCCCCTGAAGTTGTCGCCATT
>Ga0209069_10001558_pt1 | contig 11707 bp, 9 predicted proteins | sample Str013_2_FD_187202 | JGI IMG/M metagenome (GOLD analysis project Ga0209069, IMG submission 187202) | Freshwater sediment microbial communities in response to fracking from Pennsylvania, USA - Straight Creek_MetaG_SC_2013 (SPAdes) (version 2) | ecosystem: Environmental > Aquatic > Freshwater >...
GCCCCGATGGGGGATCCCAATGCGTCAATCCCCACACCGCAGCCCGTACATTATCGCCCGATGTTTGCCAGCTTCGGAAAGTTATTGACCACTTCATCCGTCGTCTTCACGTCACAAGCCGCTGTCGCAGGTGGATTGCACAAGCGCCTCGGCACTGCCAAGCAAATGATCGCCGTGAAGAACACGCGCGGTGGCCTGTCGAAGAAATCCATGATCCACAATGATGCCCTGCCGAAGATCACGGTGAACCCCGAGACTTATGAGGTGCGCGCGGATGGAGAACTGCTGGTGTGCGAGCCAGCCACGTCTCTTCCCATGGCACAACGGTACTTCCTTTTCTAATGTCGCAACTTCGCGCCACATCTTTTGCGCGCGCGGGTTTCGTGATGGAGGAGCCTTGGGCACGCATTGCCCTTGATGCGCAGGATCGGCATTTGCGGCGCAAGCTGTTGACACTGGAGAATGGCACAGACGTTCTGGTGGATTTTGAAAGACCCGTGAAGCTGGAAAACCACGATTGTCTGGTTTTGGAAGATGGCCGTTTGATTGCGATTTCTGCCTTGCCGGAAGATTTGCTGGAAGTTCGCGCGCGCGACGGGTTGCATCTCACACGCCTGGCTTGGCACATCGGCAATCGGCACCTTGAGGCGCAGATTGAACAGCACCGCATTCTCATCAGACCCGATCATGTGATTGCGCAAATGCTTGTGGGCCTGGGGGCCACGGTCATCACGGTGCGTGAGCCCTTCTCACCAGAACATGGGGCCTATGCCCATGGACACTAAGCATGGGACCATTGAAGCCTCGCAACTCTTGCTGTTGCTCAACTGGATGTCCCCCGCCTTTCCCATCGGTGCTTATGCCTATAGTCACGGGCTCGAATGGGCCATTGATGATGGTCACGTCCAAACCCCAGCCGATGTAGAAAGCTGGATCAGCGATGTGATCACATGTGGCTCGGGCTGGAATGATGCCGTGCTATTTGTACAAGAATTTCAAAATCAGAACGTGAATGAACTGGCTCTGGCACTGTGTTCATCGCGTGAACGCTATTTGGAGACGACCCAGTTAGGCTCGGCTTTTATGGCAGCGGCGGACGTGTTCTCTCAATTTCAGAAGCATGAAGGCGAAATCGCCTATCCCATCGCCGCCGCTCGCACTTGCCGCGCGATGGGGCTTGACCCGCGTCACGCGCTGCTGGCTTTCTTGCAGGGGTTTTCGAATGCGTTGATTTCGGTCGCCGTCCGATTGGTACCCTTGGGGCAAACTGCAGGTCTTGAAATCATGCGCGATCTGATGCCTGTCATCGCCGCAACTGCCGTGCGCGCCGAGGTCGCGACACTTGATGATCTTGGCTCCTGCACCATGCTCTCCGACATCGCCACCATGAAACATGAAACCCAGCATTCGAGGATTTTCCGCTCATGAACTCTTTGCATACAGGCGGGCCTTTGCGCATCGGCATCGGCGGGCCGGTCGGTTCCGGCAAAACCACACTGACTGAAAAACTCTGCAAAGCTCTGCGAGACAAGTATTCCATCGCCGTCATCACCAATGATATTTACACCAAAGAAGATGCTCTCATCCTCAACCGCCTCCAGGCCTTGCCAGAAGACCGGATCATGGGGGTTGAAACGGGGGGCTGCCCACACACCGCGATCCGCGAAGATGCGTCGATTAATCTCGCCGCCATCGCTGAAATGTCCAAGCGCCATCCTGATCTTGACGTGATCTTCATTGAATCGGGCGGCGACAATCTTGCGGCGACGTTCTCGCCCGATCTCGCTGATCTTTCGATTTATGTGATCTCAGTCTGCCAGGGCGAGAAAATCCCGCGTAAGGGCGGGCCAGCCATCACCCGTTCAGATTTACTCATTATCAACAAGATGGATCTGGCACCCCATGTGATGGCCGATCTTGGAGTGATGGAAAACGACACAAAGGCAGTGCGCGGTGAGCGACCTTATGTGTTTACCGATCTGTTGCGGCAAAATGGTTTGAACAAGGTCATCGCCTTCATCGAAAAGAATGGCGGGCTATCGGTACAGCCCTAAATGTGGAGCGGACTTATTGAGTCAAAAAAAATCCCCGCAGCCTGCGCGGGGATCCATTCATCGAGTCTTCGGAAGCCAAGTCTAGGCCGCTGCGACGGCCCGTGCGGCCAACACGTTGATCAGATGGGCGCGGTAGTCGGCCGTGGCATGCATGTCTGACAGCAGGCCTCTTGAGGAGGCTTTCACACCTGCGATGGCCTTGGCCGAGAAATCCTTTGTCAGGGCCGCTTCGAACGCCCCGGCGCGGAACACGCAGGGTGCTGCACCTGTAACGCCGACACGGGCGTTGCCCTTGCCATCTTGGCTGACAAACACGCCGACCATGGCATAGCGCGAGGCCGGATTGGGGAACTTCTGATGTGACGCCTTCTTCGGGATCGGGAAGTGAACAGCGGTGATGATCTCATCCTTCTTCAGCGCTGTTTCAAACATGCCGGTAAAGAACTTGTCTGCCGCAATTTTGCGCTTGTTGGTTTCAATCGTGGCTCCAAGGCCCAGGCAGGCCGAAGGATAATCCGCCGCTGGGTCATTATTGGCGACAGAACCGCCGATCGTGCCCTTGTGGCGCACATGCACGCCGCCAATTTTGCCAGCCATCTGGGCCAAAGCCGGAATGGCTTTCTTGATGGCAGCAGATGTCGCCACTTCTTGGTGCGTTGTGCCCGCTTTGATCGAAACGGCAGTTTTCGAGACCTTGATGCCGCCGAAATTCTTGATTGCCGTCAGGTCAATCACATCCCTCGGCGAAGCCAAGCCCTGTTTCATGGTGGGCAGCAACGTATGGCCACCCCCAAGAAATTTACCGTCCTTCGATTTCTTCATCATTGCTGACGCAGCCGCAACTGTTGTCGGGCGGTGATAATTGAAGTTTTCCATGTTTCCCTCCCTTACTCTGCAGCTCTTTTCATGCCTTGCATCGCCGTCCACACCGTTAAGGGCGTGGCTGGCATGGCAAGGTCACGAACGCCGATGGCGTTGGTAATCGCGTTGATGACTGCGGGTGGTGAGGCAATCGCTCCCGCTTCACCACAGCCCTTCACTCCCAGCGGATTGGATGGGCATGGCGTGCAGGTGAAGCCCAGCTTGAAGTTCTCGGTCGAGGGCATGTAGCTGGCACGAGGCATGGCGTAATCCATATAGGACCCCGTGAGCAATTGGCCCGACTCTGGGTCATAGACACAAGCCTCCAGCAGCGCTTGCCCAATGCCTTGCGCCACGCCGCCATGCACCTGGCCCTCCACAATCATCGGGTTGATGATGTTGCCGAAGTCATCAACAGCCGTGTAAGCGGCAATTGTCGTGTGCCCGGTTTCGGGGTCCACCTCGACCTCGCAGATATGCACTCCGGCGGGGAACACAAAGTTTGTCGGGTCATGGAAGGCGCTTTCCTTCAGACCCGGCTCAATTTCGGCAGAGTTGAACTTATGCGCAAGATAGGCCTGCAAGGCCACCGCACCAAAGGCCATGGATTTATCAGTGCCTTTGACGGTGAAGGTGCCGTTCTTGAACACCACGTCATCAACCGAAGCTTCCATCACCGCCGCTGCCACCCGCTTGGCCTTGGCTTCAACCTTGTCCAGCGCCTTTGAAATGGCAGTCATGCCCACAGCCGCAGAGCGCGAACCGTAAGTGCCCATGCCGAATTGCACCTTGTCGGTGTCGCCATGGACGATGTTGACATTGTCGATATCCACACCAAGCCGTTGCGAGACCAACTGGGCAAAGGTCGTTTCATGGCCTTGGCCGTGGCTGTGCGAGCCCGTCATCACTTCCACCGTGCCGACAGGGTTGATGCGCACTTCGGCGGATTCCCAGAAGCCGACGCCTGCACCCACCGTGGCGACGACGGCTGATGGCGCCAAGCCACAAGCTTCGATATAAGCCGAGAAGCCCACGCCGCGCAGCTTGCCACGCGAGGCGCTTTCAACCTTGCGGGCCGCGAAGTTCTTGTAGTCTGACATGGCCAAGGCCTTGTCCAGCGTCGCGCCATAGTCACCGGTATCATATTGCACGATGACAGGCGTTTGATGCGGGAACGATGTGATGAAATTGCGTCGCCGGAATTCCGCTGGGTCGAGCTTCAACTCGCGCGACGCCGTTTCCATCAAGCGCTCCACCAAATAGGTGGCCTCCGGGCGGCCCGCGCCGCGATAGGCATCGGTCGGACAGGTGTTGGTGTAAACGCCATCCACCTCAACGAAAATCGCGGGGATGTTATATTGGCCCGACAGCAGCGGCGCATAGAGAATCGTCGGGATCAGCGGGCCAAAGCTGGAGAGATAGGCCCCCATCGCCGCAATGGTGTGCACGCGAAGGCCAATCACCTTGCCCTGCGCGTCCACAGCCAGCTCCGCTTTTGTAACATGGTCGCGTCCATGCGTATCAGTGAGGAAGGCTTCGGTGCGTTCGCAGGTCCACTTCACTGGGCGGCCGCATTTCTTGGTCGCCCAAGTGCAAACTGTTTCTTCGGCATACATGGCAATCTTGGAGCCAAAGCCGCCGCCCAGATCGGGCGCAATCACGCGGATCTTGTTTTCAGACCCCAGCCCATTGAACGCCGAGAGCACGAGGCGCAACACATGCGGGTTCTGGCTGGTGGCATAAACAGTAGTGTGATCAGTGGCCGCATTGTAATGCGCATTCGCGGCCCGTGGCTCCATGGCATTGGGCACCAGCCGGTTGTTGATGATATCGAGCTTGGTCACATGCGCGGCACGCCTGAAAGCGGCCTCAGTGTCGGACTGGTTACCCAGCGTCCAGTTGAAGACATTGTTGTTGGGGGCGACAGTGTGAACCTGCGCCTTGGTTCTCATCGCCTTGGCCGGGTCAACATTATGTGGCAAAGCGCTGTAGGAAACCTGCACGGCGGCGGCCGCCGCCTTGGCCTGGTTCAGACTATCGGCAATGATCACAGCAACCTGGTCGCCCATATAGCGCACTTTCCCTTGGGCCAAAATGGGATGTGGCCCGGCGCGCATGGCGCTGCCATCCATGGAGTTAATCGTCCAACCGCAAATCAGATTGCCCACCTTGTCCTTGGCCACATCCTCGCCTGTATAGATTGCCACAACGCCTGCCATTTTCGCTGCCTTGGAAATGTTGATCGACTTGATCGTGGCATGGGCATGGGGTGAACGCAGGAAATAGGCGTGGGCCTGATCCTTGAACGTCACGTCGTCGGTATATTGGCCTTTGCCTGTGATGAAGCGAAGGTCTTCCTTGCGGCGGACAGATGCGCCAACGCCAGTTGCTGAGTTGCTCATATTGGCCTCCCTTACATATTCGCTGCGCCGGCCTGCACGGCCTTGACGATATTATGATAACCGGTGCAGCGGCAGATGTTGCCCGAAAGCTCACGGCGGATGACCTCTTCCGAGACATTTTTGCCATTGCGCTTGACGATATCGATGGCCGCCATGATCATGCCCGGCGTGCAATAGCCGCATTGCAGTCCGTGATGTTCCTTGAAAGCGGCCTGCATCGGATGAAGTTCTGTACCTTTGGCCAGGCCTTCAATCGTAGTGATATCGGCGCCATCGCAGGCGGCTGCGAGGGTCGTGCAACTTTTCACTGCCTTGCCATTCACGTGCACAACGCATGCGCCGCATTGGCTTGTGTCACAGCCCACGTGGGTGCCCGTCAGACCTTTGTGTTCACGAATGAATTCAACAAGAAGTGTTCGGCCCTCAACCTCGCCACCCACTGCCTTGCCGTTCAATTTCATTTTGATTGCTGGCATTCTTTCCTCCCTCGGTTGAGGCAGACAGTCTCAACCACCTGATGACGGGTTATGTTCATCCCGTCGCACATGTCCGTCAAGAGCAGAGAAGCGGGAAATGGCGAAAGTATGTTGCAAAATCAGCGCGTTATATCTTTATGGGAATAGCGCGAGCCCATTCCACCCTCAGCAAAAAAAACGCCCTCCCCGGTTTTCGGGAGAGGGCGCGCATTGATCAACCAACGTTGATCAAATCATATCAATCATAAAGAACAGCAGCGACCTTTGGATCGGTGATGTTGGACTTGTCGTACCAATAGTAGCCCGTGTCCTGGACCTTATCCAGCTTGCCGCCCTTCAACGCCTTGGACAGCGAGTGCACGACGCACTGGCCAATGCCAACAGGATTCTGGGTGATCGAGCCGATCAACGTGCCATCCAGAATAGCGTCCTTTTGCTTCTTGCCAGAGTCATAACCAGCACCCAAAATCTTTGACTTGGTTTCCTTGATGGCCACAGCCAGGCCGATGGCAGCGCCTTCGTTTGAAGCGAAGATGCCCTTCAGGTTAGGATGGGCCTGCATCATCGCCTTGATGTCATCAGCAGCCTTCAAAGCGTCGTTGGCGTATTTCACGTCCACGATCTTGATGTTCGGATGCTTTTCTTTCATGCGGTTCAGGAAGCCATCACGACGGCCAATGCCAGTGGCAGAGGTCTGATCGTGGATTTCAGCGGCCACTTCGCCCGCATCACCGATGGCAGCGGCCAGCTTGTCAGCAGCAGCACCAGCTGCGGCTACGTTGTCGGTGGTGCAGGTTGAGAGCGGCATGTCTGAATCAACGCCAGAGTCGAAAGCCACGATCGGAATCTTGGCATCAAAGGCCTTCTTCAAAACAGGAACTTCGGCCTTGGAGTCGAGCGCTGCAAAACCAATTCCCTGAGGCTTCTTGGCGATGGCGGCGTTCAGGATATCGATCTGCTTGTCGATTTCGGCTTCGGTGTTCGGGCCTTCGAAAGTGATCTTCACGCCGTCTTCCTTGGCGGCTTGTTCAGCGCCCGCTTTTACGGCCTGCCAGAATTGATGGCTGAAGCCCTTGGCGATAATTGGGAAATAGACGTCATCAGCCATGGATGGGGCTGAGAACATCGTGGCCGCGCCCAACAGGGCAGCAGCCGCAATAAGTTTTTTCATTGGTATTCCTCCGCGTTACGTTCCTATTGGACATGGAACTAGACGGCACGCTATCACGTTTTTTGGGCTTGTCCAGTAGGTGAAAAACCAGATTTTTGTGACCCTCAACTGCGTTTGCGCAGCAAGGTGTCCACATAGACTGCGGCGATGATGACGATGCCCGTCACCACAATTTTCCACTCTTCGGCAAAGCCCATGACGCGCAGCCCGTTCAACAGCACGCTGAGAATGAAGGCGCCGATGATTGTACCCAGCATCGTGCCACGACCACCCGCCAGCGACGTGCCCCCGATTACCGTGGCAGCAATGGCTTCAAGCTCATAACCCAAGCCGAGCGCAGGCTGCGCTGAGTCCAAACGTGAAGACACCAACAGCCCCGCAATGCCGCAAATCATACCTGAAAGCGAATAAGTGATGATCTTCCAGAAATCCACATCCATGCCAGACAGGCGCGCAGCTTCTTCATTGCTGCCCAGGGCAAACACGTAACGGCCCAGAATGGTGCGATTCAAGACAATGGTGGCAACGATGGCCACGCCAAACATGACGAAAACACCATTCGGAATTTCAAGCCAAGGGATGAGCAAGGAAATCGAACTGTCCGGCGCAATCAGGGTATAATTCGGTGTCTTATCAAAATAAATCGGGTGACCGCCAGACATCACCAGAGCCAGCCCACGGGTCAATTGCATCATGCCCAGCGTGGCAATAAAGGGTGGGATTTTCAACTTTGCAATGAAAACACCAGAGAGAGCGCCCATGAAAGCGCCCGCCAACATGGCACCGATAATCCCCAAAGGCATCGGGAGACCTGCATTTGTCAGAATCAAGCCTGACGTCACAGCCGTGAAGGTCATCATCGTGCCGACAGACAAATCGATGCCGCCGGAAATAATAACGAATGTACATGCGATGCCCAACACACCATTCACGGCCGTGGCCGTCATGATGTTCACCATGTTGTCCCACTGCGCAAAATGCTCAGCAAAAATGCTGAAGAACAAAAGCAGTGCGATCAATACCACAAAGGCCACAGCCTTTTGCATAGTGGCGGTGGTGAAAAACCCGGACTTTGCGGTTTCCATTGGGGAGGCAGTGGTGTCGGTCATGAAATTTGCTTTCTCAATATCATGCGGCTTGGCCCTGGCGTTGTGTTGCCAAGGTCATGATTGATTCTTGTGTGGCTTTCTTGCCATCCAATTCGCCCGTGATGCGGCCCTCACACATCACCAGGATGCGGTGGGACAGGCGCAAGACTTCGGGCAATTCCGATGAAATCACCACGATGGCTTTGCCCTGTTCAGCGAGGCCTTGCAGCAATTTGTAAATTTCCGCCTTGGCACCGACATCAATGCCCCGTGTAGGCTCATCAAAGAACAACACGTCACAATCGCGCAACAGCCATTTGGAGATGACAACTTTTTGTTGATTGCCGCCGGAGAGCAGCCGGGTTTCCTGATGCACCGACGGCGTTTTCACCTTCAGCAGATCAACATATTTGGTCGAGGTCTTGTGCAACTCACCATCGCGCATCCAGAACTTTGCCGAGGCAAAGCGCGGCCAAGAAGGCATGGTAATGTTGTCGCGCACCGACATGCGCGTCACGATGCCGAAGCGTTTGCGATCCTCGCTCAAATAGGCCAATCCACGGCGCACAGCGTCGGCGGGCGAGGCAATCTTCACTTGCTTGCCGTGGACAATGATCTTGCCGCTATCCAGCTTGTCTGCGCCAAAAATCAAACGGGCCACTTCGGTGCGACCAGCGCCCATTAAGCCGGCAAAGCCAAGGATTTCACCTTTCTTCACTCCGAAAGACACGTCCTTTACATGGGTGCCACGATTGAGGCCCTCAACCCGCAGGATTTCTTCGCCAATGTGTGTGGCGTCTTCATGGTGCGAGTCTGCCAATTCGCGGCCAACCATCAGCGAAATGATCTTTGAGATTGGTGTGCCTTCAGCAGGCAAAGTTTCGATATACTGGCCATCGCGCATCACGGTGATGCGGTCGGCAATCTTCTTTACCTCATCCATCTTGTGGGTGATGTAGACAATGCCAACCCCTTGCGCCTTCAACTCCGCGATGATCTCGAAGAGATGCGCCACTTCCTTGTCGTTCAGGGCGGAAGTTGGCTCATCCATCACAACAACCTTGGAATTGAAAGAAATGGCCTTGGCAATTTCCACCAGCTGTTGCTTGGCAACCGTCAGTTCCCCAACTTCAACCTTGGGATCAAACTCAATTTTCATGTGATTGAACAAGGCAGCCGCATCGGTGTTCAATTTTCTTTCATCGACAAAAACGCCAAACCCACGGCGTGGTTCGCGCCCGATATATATGTTCTGCGCAGCACTCAGATGGTTCATCAGGTTCAACTCCTGATGAATGATGCTGATTCCCAAATCTTGCGCGGCGCGCGGGCTAGGAACGACGACCTTCTTGCCCGAAATGATGATTTCACCTGCGTCGGGCTGATAGACGCCTGTGAGAATCTTCATCAACGTGGATTTGCCGGCGCCGTTTTCGCCCATCAGCGCGTGCACTTCACCTGTGCGCAAATCAAAGCGCACTTTCTTCAAAGCATGGACACCGGGGAAGGATTTCTCCACGCCCGTCATTTCCACAAGCATTGCCGGGTTCAAGACGGATGTTGGCAATTTCGTTTCGGCTTTGGCGCTTTTATTTTTTTTGGCTTTTGCCATTTGAGCGTCAGTCTCCCTAGAAGGGCAAACTGTGCCGTCAGGCCGGAAAAGTCAATTGTGTTTAGGCCGCGTTAGAACCCTTTCCAGCGGCTGGTTCTCAGCCGCCGCAAGCGCCAATGATTTCATCGCGCACTGCCATTGATAGCCGGCTCACCCTCAATTCGCTTCCAGATTAAGCCACGCGACTTCCTGTTGCGTGAGCTTTACGCCAAGGCCCGGCAGGGTGGAGGCAATCTCGCCGGGGCTCCTGGGTCCGACCAGCGCCAGAGACGGGAAGTTTTGGGCCAGAACCCAGGCAGTTGCGATGTTGTGTGTCGACACGCCATGTTGCTTGGCGAGTTTCTCAGCGCGGGCACGGCGCTCGGCATTGTCCATGCTGCCAAAACAGGTTTCGGGGCTGGTGTCGGCGGGCAGGCGGTTGCGCAAAGCTTCGGCCAAGAAATAACCGCGGGCTTGTGATGACCAGCTCACATGCGTGGTCCTGCTTGTCCGCAGGAAGGCCAGAGTCTCGGCGTTGTTGGACGTGATGCAACCCGCCCAGACGGGTTTTTCCATCACAGCCAAAGAGAGATTATTATTCAGGATGGTGAGGGGCTTCAGTCCTTTTGACGCGGCATAGGCATTGGCTTCCTTGAAGCGTGCCACCGACCAGTTGGAACCCCCAAAGGCACCAATGCGACCAGCTTTACGCAGGCGGTTGAGCGCGTCAACGAATTCGCCCACGGGGACATTCAAATTGTCGCGGTGCATAATGTAGATGGGTGCATGATTGAGGCCCAAGCGTTCCAGCGAAATTTCCAACTGCGCCTCAATGGCGCGTGGCGTGCAGTATGGTGTGTGCCCGCCTTTGACGATGGTGATCACCTCCTTGGCCACGCCGCGATTGGCGATCCATTGGCCCAGAACTTTTTCATGATGGCCGCCGCCATAGACAAAGCCGGTGTCAAAGGCATTGCCGCCGGCTTCCATCCACGCGTCCCAGACCAAGGCACCTGAGGCGATGTCATCCTTGTTGTCGCAACCGATCACCAATTGGCTGATTGGCCTGTCGAGATCGGCGATCTTGATCTTGGGGATTTGCGGCAGGCCTTTGGGCAAGACGCCCGGAATGGCGCGGTTCAGCTTCGGGTCTTCGCTGAAAGTGGCATAGCCCAATTCCGCACGCCAGCGATCCTGTGCCAAATTATTGCCTATGCTGTCGGCCCAACTCATGGCGGGATGCGGGGCCTGTTTATGCCTGCCCAGAATGGCGCGGCTGGCGAGTTCAGCTTCGAAGGAAAACAGCTGATGCGGGTTAATGATGTCTTCGGTGCGGCTCTTGCCATCAACGGTGACGATGATCTTTGAATCCGATGGCCCGGCATTGCGCCCCGGCACCCAAGGATCGGCCAATTCAATTGTGCCCTTGTCGCCAGTGATGATGGCACGGTTGTCCATGTTTCGGGCTACGGCAACGGCGATTTCCGCGATGAAGCCATTGGAGAACGTGAGCAGCGCATGAGCCACTTCGTCCACGCCGCTCTTGCCGACTATGCCGACGCCTTTCAGGCTTGTCGGCTCAGCGAAGGGTTGGCCCATGCTGGCGCCGGCGATCAGGCGTGCGAGTGACGTGGTGTAACCGCCAACATCAAGAATGCCACCGCCACCCAGGTTGCGATCATAGAGACGCGAGTCTGCTTTGAAGGGCGCATTGAAGCCGAAGTTGGCTTTGAGATGACGCAGCGTTCCGATTTCGCCTGACGCAATGAGCTCCAACACCCGAGCGATCTGCGGATGGCAGCGATACATATAGGCTTCCATGAAAAACACGCCGGATTGTTCGGCTACTTCTGTAAGTGCCACCACCTCAGCCGCGTTCATACCCGCTGGCTTTTCAACGAGGACAGCCTTGCCCCCGCGCATGGCCTTGATGGCCCACTGCGCATGCCAAGGGTGGGGTGTTGAAATGTAAACCGCATCCACATCCTTGTCGGCGATCAGGGCTTCATAGGTGGCGTGGCGCTTGTCCGCTGCAACCTTGTTGCGCTCACCAAAGCTGGCGCG
>Ga0209069_10001559_pt1 | contig 11702 bp, 10 predicted proteins | sample Str013_2_FD_187202 | JGI IMG/M metagenome (GOLD analysis project Ga0209069, IMG submission 187202) | Freshwater sediment microbial communities in response to fracking from Pennsylvania, USA - Straight Creek_MetaG_SC_2013 (SPAdes) (version 2) | ecosystem: Environmental > Aquatic > Freshwater >...
GATCCGCTTTACACAATAGGCAATCAATTGATCGAGCCGATCAAACGCCACACTAATCTTGATCAAGCCGCCGCCCGAAAGCGTGCCCTTGAAATGCTAGAACTGGTGAAAATCAAAGAACCAGAGCGGCGTTTGCGTTCATACCCCCATGAAATGTCAGGTGGGCAACGGCAGCGCGTAATGATCGCCATGGCCTTAGCCAATAATCCAGCATTGCTGATTGCCGATGAGCCAACAACGGCTCTTGACGTCACCGTTCAGGCCGAAATTCTAGAACTCATGGCCAATCTACAAAAAGAACTGGGCATGGCGATGATATTCATCACTCATGATCTTGGCATCGTAAAACGCATCGCCAACCGCGTTTATGTCATGCGTAAGGGTGAAGTCGTCGAAGAAGGTGATACCCACACAGTCTTCAATCAGCCGAAACATGCTTATACGAAGGCGCTGCTCGATGCCGAGCCATCTGGACGGAAATCTCCGCCTTCGCCAAGAGCACCAATTATACTAAGTGGTTCAAATCTGCGCGTCACGTTCAATATAGGTGGTGGCTTTTTGGGGTCGCCTGCGATCCAGCTCAAGGCAGTGGACGGCGTTTCGCTGGTTTTAAAGCAAGGCCAGACGATTGGCATTGTTGGTGAATCTGGTTCTGGTAAGTCCACTTTAGCGCGTGCGCTGTTACGCCTATTGCCCAGCCAGGGGGCCATCAATTTTGAAGGTCAGTCCATAACAGATTTTGGCAAAGCTCAAATGCAGCCTTTGCGCAAACAAGCGCAGATTGTTTTCCAAGATCCATTTGGATCATTGTCACCGCGCATGACCGTTGGCCAAATTATCACCGAGGGTCTCATCGTTCATGATCCCGCAATGAGCACAGCGGCGCGAGATCGGCGGGCCATTCAAGCCCTCGAAGAAGTGCAAATTGATCCGGCTTTGCGCAATCGCTACCCCCACGAGTTTTCCGGCGGCCAGCGACAGCGCATCGCCATTGCCCGTGCAATAATTCTAAAGCCAAAACTCATCGTGCTAGACGAACCAACATCGGCGCTGGACCGGCAAGTCCAAAAGCAAATTGTTGATCTCTTGCGCAATTTGCAAAAATCCCACGACCTTTCATATCTCTTCATCAGTCATGATCTCGCAGTCATACGCGCCATGGCTGATTACATAATCGTTATGAAAGATGGTGCACTTGTAGAGCAAGGAACAACAGATGAAGTGATGAGCCATCCGCAACAATTATATACCCAGAAACTGATGAGTGCGGCTTTCCAATAGTTCAAAATGATTGTGAAATTTTGAAGGACGGCAGCAGTGCGTCGCCGCTAAACTAACTAGATGCCATGAATTTTCTAAGTGCCATTTGTTCTTCAGTACTCATATGGAGGCCAAGCTTAGAACGCCGCCACAAAATATCATCTGCCGAGATAACCCACTCATTGGATTTCAAAAATTCAATCTCGCGTTCGCTTATCGGCCCAAAGAATTGGCCTAAGTCTGATGCAAAACGAGCACCATCCAAAATCTTATCCATCTCCGTGCCATAGGCCTTAAACATGCGCACTACATTTGCGGGCTTCAAGAAAGAATAGGTTCTTTTTTTGGTGTCCAGATATTTGGCAACATCGGCAACAGCAATATCGCCACCCGGCAAATGTGCATCGCGGTTCCAAGGCGCAGAAGCATTTGGAAAGAACGCCGCCAATTTTTCTAACGCATGCTCAGCCAGTTTGCGCGAAGTCGTGATTTTTCCTCCAAACACTGATAGCAGCGGCGCTTGGCCTTCTGGCTGATCAATCTTCAAAACATAATCACGCGTGGCTTCTTGTGCCTTGCTTGCACCATCGTCGTAAAGCGGGCGTATGCCGGAATAGCTCCAACGCACCATTTCGCCGGTCACAGGCCGTTTGAAATATTCACTCACAGCCGATAAGAGATAATCAGTTTCGGCTTGCGTGATTTCAGGCTTGCCCGGATCGCCCTTATGGTCTTCATCGGTCGTGCCGATCAGCGTAAAATTATTTTCATATGGTATGGCAAAGCAAATGCGTCCATCTGCATTCTGAAAAATATAGCAACGATCGTGGTCATAGAGCTTATCGACCACAAGGTGGCTCCCCTTCACCATGCGAATTTTATCAGGATCATTGCGGCCTATCACAGTGCTTAGAACGTCGCTGACCCAAGGCCCAGCTGCATTCAGCAATACTTTGGCTTCAATTTCCTCCGATTTACCATCGGCTCCTAATAATTCAATGCGCCATCCACCATCAATCCGGCGCGCACTTTTCACTTTCGTCCGTGTACGGATAACAGCACCTTTATTTGCCGCATCTCTGGCATTCAAAACCACAAAGCGCGAATCTTCCACCCAACAATCTGAATATTCGAAGGCCTTCGTAAATTCTTCTTTGAGTGGCTTGCCAGTCACGTCCTTTGTCAAATCAATGCTGCGCGTGGGCGGCAGAATTTTACGACCACCCAAATGATCATACATGAATAATCCCAGTCTGATCAGCCAACGTGGGCGAAGGCCTTGGTGATGGGGCAGGATGAATCGCAACGGCCAAATAATATGCGGCGCAGATTTCAGCAACACTTCGCGTTCAATCAATGCTTCGCGTACCAATCGAAACTCATAATGCTCAAGATAGCGAAGTCCGCCATGAATCAGTTTGGTAGATGCTGATGATGTGCCGGAAGCCAGATCATTCATCTCCGCCAGAAAAACTTTAATCCCGCGCCCGGCTGCATCGCGCGCAATACTACACCCGTTAATGCCGCCACCAATTATAAAAAGATCATACATCATGATGCTAACGCTTCTGCAGTGGTTTCGGATTGAGGCCCCACCACATCAATTTGAACGCCCTTGTGTTTGCAGAGTTCAACAATTGAATCCGGCGGCTGAATATCTGTCACAAATACATCAATCTGCGAAAGATGGCCAATACGCACAGGTGCGGAACGCGAGAACTTCATGCCGTCTGACACCAAAATCACATTCCGCGAATTTTGCATGATGGCTTGAGCAGCGCGCACTTCGCGGTAATCAAAGTCGAGAAGCGCCCCATCATCATCGATGGCCGAAACGCCCATCACCGCATGGTCAACTTTGAACTGTGCAATCATGTCGATGGCCTGTTCACCAATAACACCGCCATCTGTCCTTCGCACCATGCCGCCCACAATCATCACTTCAACATTGGGGTAGGGCATCAGAATAGTGGCCACATGAATATTGTTTGTGATGACCAGCAGCCCCTCATGATGAATGAGCGCCCGTGCAACTTCTTCAGTGGTCGTACCGATGTTGATGAACAGTGAGCAATTATTGGGAATGAGTCTTGCAGCATGGCGGCCAATTGATTGCTTCTCAACTGCGGCAATTTGCTGGCGCGAACCATAAGTCATATTCTGTACGCCAGACGAAAGCATCGCGCCGCCATGTGTGCGCGCAAGCAGGCGGTTGTTACAAAGTTCATTCAAATCTTTGCGGATTGTCTGCGGCGTCACTTCAAAACGCAACGCTAAATCATCAACTGTAACGTTGCCCGATTGCCGAGCAAAAGAAAGGATTTGAGATTGACGGGGAGATAAGACAAGCATTTTGAATCGTTCGGTTATTTGGTTTTCTAGCGTTAGCAACCTAGCAATACAATTCACCAGTAAAATATTGCATAGATTCACATTCTTTCACTTTTTTTCGAATTAAGCAACATTGCGCTGCAGAAATCTTCGTTGCATCGCACAATGCTTTCGTTATTTTAGCTATTGACGTTCATTTGGTTTCGTTTGATAGTAATGCCAGCTCTGGAAACAAGGGCGCAGAAATATTTAATGGAGGATCCCCCTATGAAACTGAAACTTATGGCAACGGCAGCTGCAGCATTATTTCTGCTCGCCAGCCCAAGTTACGCCGACGACGCAGCAGCAAAAAAATGGATCGACGCAGAGTTCCAACCTTCGGTTCTATCGAAGGAAGATCAAATGAAAGAAATGCAATGGTTTGCAAAAGCAGCAGAGCCATTCAAGGGCATGGAAATCAATATTGTATCCGAAGATATTCCAACTCATGAATATGAAAGCAAGGTTCTTGCTAAGGCCTTCACGGAAATCACCGGCATCAAGATCAATCACCAATATATGGGTGAAGGCGATGTGGTGCAGGCGATTCAAACTCAAATGCAAACCAATCGTAACATCTATGACGCCTATATCAACGACTCAGATTTCATCGGCACTCATTCTCGGCTTCAAGCCGCGATCAACTTGACCGACTATATGGCTGGCGAAGGCAAGGACGTAACAAATCCCGGCATCGATCTGAAAGATTATATGGGCTTGCCTTTCACCACGGGTCCAGATGGCAAGTTGTGGCAATTGCCTGACCAACAATTTGCAAACCTCTATTGGTTCCGTGCAGATTGGTTTGCGCGCCCTGAAATTAAAGAAAAATTCAAAGCCAAATATGGCTATGAGCTTGGCGTTCCAGTGAACTGGTCAGCTTACGAAGATATCGCCAAATTTTTTACTGAAGATATCAAGGAAATTGATGGCAAGAAAATCTATGGCCACATGGATTACGGCAAGCGCGCACCAGATCTTGGTTGGCGCATGACAGACGCTTGGTTGTCTATGGCTGGTGAAGCTGATCCTGGCCTTCCAAACGGTCGCCCCGTTGATGAATGGGGCATTCGAATGGAAAAAGATTCATGCAACCCCGTTGGCGCTTCGGTTTCGCGTGGTGGCGGTGCCAACAGCCCGGCAGCAGTTTACGCTGTGACGAAGTGGGATGAGTGGCTGCGCAAATATGCCCCTCCAGGTGCGGCCGATTTGGATTTCTACCAATCGCTGCCATCATTGGCCACAGGCAACGTTGCTCAACAAATCTTCTGGTACTCGGCGTTCACAGCATCGCTGGTTGTTCCAAAGAAAGATGGCAACAACACAGTGGATGATGCAGGTAAGCCCTTGTGGCGTATGGCACCGTCGCCACATGGCCCATATTGGAAAGAAGGCTCGCAACGCGGTTATCAAGACGTGGGTTCCGCCACTTTGATGCGTGCTGTTGATCCTATCCACACAAAGGCTGCTTGGCTTTATTTGCAATTCATCAGCTCTAAAACTGTTGATACCAAGAAAAGCCACGTCGGTCTGACCTTCATTCGTGACTCAACCGTGCGCCACAAGTCTTTCACCGAACGCGCACCAAACCTGGGTGGCCTGATTGAGTTCTATCGCTCACCAGACCGCGTGTCGTGGACGCCAACGGGTGTAAACGTTCCTGATTATCCAAAATTGGCTCAGCTCTTCTGGGAAAATATCGGTGACGTGAACTCAGGCGCATTTACGGCACAACAGGCCATGGATCGTTTGGCTGATCAAATGGACGGCTTGATGGCACGTATGGAAGCGGCTGATAAAGCCAACCATACTTACCATGATTGCGGCCCACGCCTGAATAAGCCAAAGGATGCCAAGGAATGGCTGAGCAAAGACCATGCACCTTGGGCCAAGCTTGATAACGAAAAGCCAAAGGGCGAAACCATCGCCTATGACGAACTGATCAAGCGCTGGACGCAAAATCAGTAATAGAAGACGACCCTCCCACGTCGGCTGCTGGAGTGTGCAACTTGCGCACTCCAGTGGTTTGCGCGATGAAGTACGCAGTCAAAATACCAGTAAAGGCTTGCTAAAGCGCCATGTCGCTTGAGATACAAAATATCGTAAAAATCGTGGGTGCTGACACTCATATCTACGACACATCGCTGAAGCTTGAACCGCGCAGCTTTAATGTTTTGCTCGGCACCACACTGGCAGGCAAAACGACGTTGATGCAGCTGATGGCCGGTATTCAAAAACCAACCAGCGGCAAAATTTTATTCAAAGGCCAAGATGTGACAGGCGCTGCCGTGCAAAAGCGCAATGTGTCGATGGTCTATCAACAATTCATCAATTATCCGAACTTCAACGTCTATGACAATATCGCCTCGCCCTTGCGTGTGGCGGGATTGGATGCGGCCGAGATCGATCGTCGCGTCGGCAAGGCCGCTGAACTCTTGCGTCTTGGCCCCATGTTGAAACGCAAACCCTCCGAACTTTCCGGCGGCCAACAACAACGCACAGCAATTGCGCGTGCGCTGGTGAAAGACAGCGACATAATTCTGCTCGATGAACCCCTCGCCAATCTTGATTATAAATTACGTGAAGAATTGCGCGACGAATTACCAAAGCTGTTTGCAGATCGGGACGCGATTGTCGTATATGCGACGACTGAACCCAATGAAGCGCTGCTGTTCGGCGGCAACACTGCCACGATGCACGAAGGCCGTATCACCCAGTTTGGCCCAACATCTTCAACCTATCGCAAGCCCCAAGATTTGCTGACCGCCCAAGTTTTCTCCGAGCCTCCGATGAACACGGCTAAAGTAGAAAAACGCGGCAGCGATTTAATGATCTTTGGAAATCAAAAATGGCCAGCAGGCCAGGGTGGTTCAAGACTGCCCGACGGAGCTTATATGATCGGCGTCCGCCCCTATAACGTTTCTCCAACAAAGGGCGGAAAATCTGTTGGAAGCTTTGACGCCAAAGTTCTGGTGACCGAAATTTCGGGTTCTGAAAGCGTCATTCACACACAGATTGATAATAGCACTTGGATCTCACAATCACACGGCATCCACGCTATGCCAATTGGCTCAACCGCAAGACTCTATGTCGATATTGATCAAGCCATGTTCTTCGATGCCAACAACAGGTTGGTGTCATAATGGCCAAAATCTCAATCGAAAATCTACGTCATTCTTACCTGCCTTTTCCAAATTCAGAGCGCGACGAAGACTACGTCCTTAAAAAGCTATCAATCGATTGGGCAGATGGTGGTGCATATGCATTGCTCGGGCCCTCAGGTTGCGGCAAAACCACATTGCTGAATTTGATTTCTGGGCTGTTAGTGCCGACCGAAGGTAAAATTCTGTTTGATAAGCATGACGTTTCACACGCCAGCCCCGAACAACGCAACATTGCGCAAGTATTTCAGTTCCCGGTCATTTACGATACGATGACGGTCTACGACAATCTCGCCTTCCCCTTGCGCAATCGTGGCGTTTCAGAATCCGTCATCGATCCGCGCGTCAAAGAAATTGCTGGCATGCTTGATCTTTCGGCAACACTGCATAAACGTGCATCTGGTCTGACCGCTGACGGCAAACAGAAAATTTCATTGGGCCGCGGCCTTGTGCGTTCAGATGTTGCCGCCATCATGTTCGATGAGCCGCTCACCGTCATCGACCCGCATCTGAAGTGGCAATTACGTTCAAAACTTAAGGAACTCCACCAACGCACCAAGCGCACAATGATCTATGTAACCCATGATCAAACCGAAGCCCTGACATTTGCTGATCAGGTTGTGGTGATGAACAATGGCGAGATCGTACAAATTGGCACCCCCATCGAATTGTTCGAAAAGCCAAAACACACATTCGTCGGCCACTTCATCGGCTCACCCGGCATGAATGTTTTACCGTGCGAAGTGAAGAACGGCCAGGCCAGTTTCGCTGGACAGGCAATCAGCACCGATAACGGATCAACCTATAAGGGCCAAAATCAAAAACTTGAAATCGGTGTGCGCCCAGAATTTGTAACCCTTGCAAAAACTGGCATTGCCGCTGAAATCGTGAAAGTGGCAGACGCCGGCCGTTTCCGCATTGTTGAAACCCGCGCAGCTGGCAGCTCAATCAAGCTACTCCTGCCCGAAGATCAAGAAATTCCGACGGGCAAAGTAAATCTCGCCTTTGATAAGGCCCACACACAAATTTATGCTGATGGCTGGATCGTGGGAGAAAAACCATGAGCGCAAAAATCCAAAACAACAAAGCATGGTGGCTGGTCGCCCCCGTATTTCTTATGGTGGCCTTTAACGCCCTGGTACCGTTGATGACAGTGGTCAATTACTCGGTTCAAGAAACCTTTGGCGATAATGTTTTCACGTGGGCTGGTGTGCATTGGTTTCAAGAAGTGTTGCATTCCGAGCGTTTCCATTCCGCCTTGCTGCGCCAGCTTTTGTTCTCAGGAATTGTCTTGGCCATCGAAATCCCTCTGGGCCTCGGCGTTGCCCTCACCATGCCACGCAAAGGCCCGTGGGTCTCCGTGTGTTTGGTGCTGATGTCATTACCACTGCTGATTCCGTGGAACGTGGTTGGTTCAATGTGGAACATCATGGCGCTGCCCGATATTGGATTGCTTGCCAAAGTCATCAACGGCCTCGGCATTGATTACAATTACACACGCCAACCGGTGGCCGCTTGGTTCACGATTGTGTTGATGGATGTGTGGCATTGGACATCGCTCGTGGCGTTGTTGTGTTATGCTGGCCTCGTTTCAATCCCCGATGCCTATTATCAAGCCGCGAAAGTTGATGGCGCAAAAACCTGGGCGGTGTTCCGTTACATCCAATTACCGAAGCTCAAACATGTTCTGACAATTGCAGTGCTCTTGCGTTTTATGGATAGCTTCATGATTTATACTGAAGTCTCTGTGCTCACGGGTGGCGGCCCTGGCAACGCCACAACATTCCTGTCGATTGATCTCGTCAAGATTGCTCTTGGCCAATTCGATCTCGGCCCAGCCGCTGCCATGTCTTTAATTTATTTCATGATCATTCTGTTCTTATCTTGGCTGTTCTACACTCTCATGATGAAAAACGAGGACGCATAAGATGAAATCTTTCACGCGCTACATTCCCGTTTTATACGTCACCTTCCTGATGATCCCCATTTATTGGCTTCTCAACATGTCATTCAAAACCACGAATGAAATCTTGAGCGGCTTCACGCTCTATCCACATAATTTCACCCTCGCCAGTTACGCCACAATTCTAACTGATCCCTCTTGGTATTCTGGCTACATCAATTCAATTGAATATGTGGCCATAAACACAATCATTTCAGTGGGCGTTGCTTTGCCCGCAGCCTATGCCTTCTCGCGCTATCGGTTTTTGGGAGATAAGCATTTGTTCTTCTGGTTGCTCTCAAACCGCATGGCCCCACCAGCTGTGTTTGCATTGCCCGTGTTCCAACTCTATTCGCAAATTGGCTTATTCGACACGCCATGGGCCGTGGCACTTTCTCACACGCTGTTTAACATCCCACTTGCTGTGTGGATCTTAGAGGGCTTCATGTCCGGCGTACCGAAGGAATTAGATGAAACCGCCTATGTCGATGGCTATTCATTTCCGCGCTTCTTCTTTCGCATTTTCATTCCCACAATTGCTGCAGGAATTGGCGTGGCCTGCTTCTTCTGCTTCATGTTCTCATGGGTTGAATTGTTGCTCGCCAAAACGCTCACCTCAGTCGCCGCCAAACCCATCGCCGCCGTTATGACAAAAACTGCGAGTGCATCTGGCTATCAACTCGGCCTTCTCGCTGCGGCAGGTTCGCTCACGTTAATCCCCGGCGCAGTCGTGATCTATTTCGTGCGCAACTATATCGCCAAGGGCTTCGCCTTGGGTCGCGTTTAAGGAGGCGTTAGAATGCAGACCTCATCAATCTTCGATTTGACATGGATGGTCTGGACATGGCCCACGGCCATTTTTTTCATTGCCATTTTTGCATCCATCGCCGCCATGGGTGTGTGGGAGTATAAATCCCCCGGCGGCGGCCCGCGTCATGGTGCGTTTGGCCTAGACACAACACGCGGAGACCGTCTCTTCATCAGCATCCTCGGAAGTTGCTTTATTATGCTCGGCTGGGTTGGTTGGGCCAGTGACGAAATTTGGGGCGGGCTTGTCATTTGCTTGCTCTGGGCCTTGGCGATCTATCGTTGGGTTTGAGCAACATAATGTGATAGCGAAAGTTCAGACCCTAAGTCTCCTCACGCCCGCGGTTCTTATGCTTGTGGTCATTGGCGTTTGGCCACTCGCTTTGGTGGTGTTCTATTCTGTGCATGAAAATTTTGGCGCCGAATCTGTGTTCGTCGGAACCCAGTGGTACAGCCAAGCATATTTCTCCTCCGACTTTCAGAATAATTTACTCCGCAGTTTCGGTTTTTCGATTCTTGCTCTCACTCTCGAACTGCCCCTCGGCCTATTCATTGCCTTAAGGCTGCCGCGCAAAGGCAAGCTCTTATCGGCTCTGGTCGTGCTCATGGTGTTGCCGTTGCTAACACCAAACATTGTGGTCGGCTATTTGTTCAAGGCCTTGTCGCTGCCCAATACAGGGCTTTTAACCCGGGCCATTTTGATCTTTGGGCTAGACTTAAACTTAAACAATCCCATTGCCGCTTGGTGTGTCATCATCCTGATGGATGTCTGGCACTGGACGAGCCTTGTCGTGCTCTTTGCTTATGCAGGTTTGAAAGCGATTCCCGAAGAATATTACCGCGCCGCGAGTGTCGATGCAGCGTCCGGCTGGGCGGTCTTTCGCTATGTGCAATGGCCCAAGCTTAAACTGATGCTTTCGGTTGCGGCAATCTTGCGCTTCATGGATACATTCATGATTTATGCCGAGCCTCTGGCTGTCACCCATGGTGGCCCAAAAACGGCCACAAGCTTTGTTGCCAGCGCATTCTTTCAATCAAAGAAAACCCAATTTGAACTTGGCTTCGGGGCGGCAATCAGCGTGACATGCTTTGCCATTGTCGTTGTTTTCGCATTTGTCCTTTTCAAACTCGTAACAAGACAAAGCCAAACAACATGAAGGCGCAACCATGGCCGGTAGTAGTTTCACTCTATGTGGTTTTTCTGCTCATTCCACTGTTTTGGCTCATAACCTTGTCATTCAAGACTGAAGTCGAAATTACCCAGCACTTCACAATTTGGCCGCATGATCCCACACTCGATAATTTCCTGCTCATCTTCACAGTAAGCAGCTGGTGGATGGGATATGTTCACGCTGGCATTTATGTTGTGATGAATGTTCTTATTTCGCTTACAGTAGCGCTCCCCGCGGCCTACGCATTTTCGCGCAGCAAATTTAGAATGAAAAAGCCGCTCTTCATCAGCCTTCTGTTTTTCCGGTTGCTAGCGCCCATCATTATGGTGGTGCCATTCACCGAGATTTTTTATGACATTGGCCTGTTTGATACGCATATCGCTGTTGCTTTGGCGCATTGTTATTTCAATGTGCCCATCGCAATCTGGATATTAGAAGGCGCTATTTCGGCAATCCCACCAGAAATGGATCAGAGCGCCGCTGTTGACGGGCATTCCCTGTTGAGCTTTTTATGCCGCGTTCTCGTCCCAACAATCGCCCCCACGATTGCTGTTGCGGCCTTCTTCTGTTTTATGTTTTCTTGGGTCGAATATGTCCTTTCGGGCGCGCTCACAGCAGTAAATGCCAAGCCAATCAGTGGTATCATGATGCGTGTGGCCAGCGTATCAGAAGGCGACTATGGGGTATTGGCGGCAGTCAGTTTGGTGGGCTTTGTGCCTGGCATTGTCTTCTTTTTACTGGTCAGGCGACATCTTTTGCAGGGCTTTGCAATCGGTCGCGTATAATAAATTTTGCATACGGGGTTATACGAAATGAAAAAACTATTTATTGTCGGCATTCTTTTTCTCTCTTCAACGGCATGGGCTGCACCGTCAGACGATCTTGTAAAGCAAGGTGAAGCAGCCCTTGCCGCAAAAGATGTAGCAGGCGCCATGAAAGCATTTGATGCGGCAATAGACTCTGACCCAAAAAATGCCAGGGCCAATTACG
>Ga0209069_10001561_pt1 | contig 11701 bp, 7 predicted proteins | sample Str013_2_FD_187202 | JGI IMG/M metagenome (GOLD analysis project Ga0209069, IMG submission 187202) | Freshwater sediment microbial communities in response to fracking from Pennsylvania, USA - Straight Creek_MetaG_SC_2013 (SPAdes) (version 2) | ecosystem: Environmental > Aquatic > Freshwater >...
GCACGACCAAGGTTCGCGCCGTGCCGACGGTCGCCGAGTTTTCCGAATTGGTGGACGCCGAGTTGCGCCAGCCGGGATCGAGCCTGCAAATCGCGATCGCCCGGCAACTTGTGCCTAAGCCGGCGCTTTAGTGCCAACCTTCGATGGTTGGCATCAAATGGCGCGCGCGGCAGCACGCAATTATAGTCGGGGCGCGTCGAAAGCCTGCATGACCTCTCAAACCTCCCCATCCGCCAGCGCCGCCGTGCCGGACGCAGCCACGGCCGGAAGCGCGACGCCCGCGTCCTCGGCGTTGCGCGGCATCGTCCTGATGCTCTCGGCGGTATTCGTGTTCGCCGGCATGGACGCCACCGGAAAACACCTGTTCGCGCTCTACCCCGTTCCTGTGGTGGCGGCGGCGCGTTATCTCGGCAACCTCCTGGTGCTGACCGCGCTCATGGCGCCGCGCCACGGTTGGGCTCTCGTGAAAACTCAGCGCACGGGCCTGGTTTGGGTGCGGGCGCTCTCGTTGGCCGCCGCCACGCTGCTGATGGGCTGGGCGCTGCAACGCATGCCGCTGCCAGAGACCGTGGCGATAATCTTCCTTGCTCCCTTCGGCGTGCTGCTGTTGGCGGGCCCCGTGCTCGGCGAGACGGTCGGCGTCGCGGGCTGGCTCGCCGCCGCAGCTGGATTTGCCGGTGTGCTGCTGATCGTGCGCCCCGGCGGCGGCCTCGATGTGCTCGGCGTTGCCTTCGCCTTCGCGGCCGCGGCGGTTTCGGTGGCTTATAATATGCTCAGCCGCGTCCTGGCCCGCACCGAAACCACCATGGCGCTGCTCTTCCACACTGCGCTGGCGGGCACCGTGGTGTTCGGCGCGATGTTGCCGTGGACGCTCCCGACGGTCCTCAGCGGCCCCGCTCCGCTCCCGTTCGATACGCTATTGTTGTGCGGCATTGGCGCGGCAGCCCTGCTCGGCCACGCGCTGTTCACCTCCGCCTTCCGGGCCGCGCCCGCCTCGCTGCTGGCGCCGGTCAACTACATGCACCTGGTCTGGGCCGGAGCGTTCGGCTGGCTGGCGTTCGGCCACGTGCCCGAGGCTTTGAGCCTGCTCGGCATCGCCATCATCGCGGCCGCCGGGGCCGGGATCGCGCTGAAGACTCATCTGGGGCGAGGTAGGCGACCGGCGTAGGCAAACTCCGCTCATCAAGCGGCATGAGACTTCCGCAACTGATCCTAGCAACGGCTATGGCGCAAAAGCGCCCAACATGGCTTACTGGTCACGACACACCTGCGGTCCGCAACATCATGGGAGTCCCCGATGAGCCAACCCTTGCCCACCTACTTCATCTCGCACGGCGGCGGCCCGTGGCCTTGGCTGCCGGACATGCGCAAGATGCTGGCGCCGCTCGAAACGGCGCTCGCCCGCATGCCCGCCGAGATCGGCGTCCGCCCGAAAGCCGTGCTGATGATCTCGGGCCATTGGGAGGCGCCGGATTTTTCCGTGATGTCCTCGCCCCAGCCGCCGATGGTCTACGACTATTCCGGTTTTCCACCCTTCACCTATCAGATCAAATACAGCGCCCCCGGTGCGCCCGAGCTGGCCGCGCGCGTGCAAGCCATGCTGACGGCCGCCGGCCTGCCCAGCCATCTCGACTCCGTTCAGGGCTTCGACCACGGCACTTTCGCACCGATGCAGATCATGTATCCGGATGCCGATATGCCCCTGTTCCAGGTGTCGCTGCAGCAGGGTTACGATGTAGCTGCGCACCTCGCGCTCGGCCGCGCACTGGCGCCGCTGCGGGACGATGGCGTGCTGATCGTCGGCTCGGGCCTCTCCTACCACAATTTGCGCTTGTTTGGCCCGGGGGCGAAGGCGCCTTCGGCGGCTTTCGACGCCTGGCTGACCGAGGCGATGCGGTCTGAGCCCGCGCGGCGGGTGGAGTTGTTGAAGGCCTGGGAAGCCGCACCCTCCGCCCGCGTGTGCCATCCGCAAGAGGATCACCTGGCGCCACTGTTCACGGCAGTCGGCGCCGCGGAGGGGGAGACCGCGACGCGGGTGTATCACGATGCCAATGTGTTCGGCGGGGTGACGGCGAGTAGCTGGCGGTTGGGCTGAAAGTGCGTTAGCGCCGCGCCGCTTTCCAACCCTAACCACGCGCCGCTTCACCGTGCTCCTGCCCGACGTGTTCGCCGCCTGTGGCGACCCGGCGCGGCGGTCATTCCGCCGCGATCTGGTGCGGCCCGGACAGCATTGGTACGTCGGTCAACACCGGCGGTGCGACGGCGCCATGGGTCACGGCAGTCTCAATCGGCAGCGCGGCCGCAAGCTGCGCGGCCTGATAGGCCGGCGGCTCGTCGCGCTTGCCCACCAGGGGTCGCAGCAGCCAAGCAAAGAAGCCGCTGACGGTCTCCATCACCAGATAGAATGACGGTACGAATACCAGCGACAGCACCGTCGAGACCACCAGGCCGCCGATCACCGCGATGGCCATGGGCGCGCGGAATTCGCCACCCTCGCCGTGACCGAGCGCCGTCGGCGCCATGCCGGCCACCATGGCGATGGTGGTCATGATGATTGGGCGGGCCCGCTTCATGCCGGCGTCCACGATGGCGTCGAAACGGCTCATTCCGTGCTTGACCCGCTCGACCGCGAAATCGACCAGCAGGATCGCGTTCTTGGTCACGATGCCCATCAGCATCAGCGTGCCGATATAGACCGGCATGGTGATGGCGTTGTGGGTCAGCAGCAGCGCGCAGACCGCGCCGCTGAAGGCCAAGGGCAGCGACACCAGAATGGTGAAGGGGTGGAAGACGTTGCCGAACAGCAGGATGAGCAGGCCCAGAACCATCATCAGGCCAAGCCCCATCGCCTGCACGAACCCCGAGGCGACCTCGCCCTGGATCTCCGCATCGCCAGTTTCAGCCAGCGATACGCCAGGCGGCAGCCTCTTAAGTTCATCGAGCGCCTTGACCTCGTCGACCGCCGTCTTCAGCTGCACGCCCTTGGCCAGGTCGCCGCCGATCACCACGCGATCCGTGCGATCGTTACGCTCGATGGTCGAGGGTCCCTGACCAAAACTTATCTCGGCCACTTCCGACAATGGCACCGACGACCCGGAGGCCGTCCGTACCCGCAGCGCCTGCAGACTGGTGAGGTCGGTGCGCGCCTCCGGGATCAATTGCACGCGAATCGGAATTAGCCGGTCGCCGGCCGTGAACTTGGCCAGGTTCGCGCCGACATCGCCGATGGTTGCGACACGCACGATCTGCGCGATCTGTTCTGGCGCGACACCCAGGCGAGCGGCCTCGGCAAACCTCGGACGCACACGGATTTCTGGGCGATCAAGCCCGCCTGCCGCGCTGACATTGACGAGGTCGGGCAACGTCCACATGGCGCGTTCCAGGATAGCGACGCCCTTGGCCAGGTTTTCGGCGTCCGGCCCCTTGACGTTCAGCTGCAGCTGACGGTCGCCGCGCGGATTGACGAAAAATAGCCGCGTGTCGGGCACATCGCTCAGGATGCCGCCGATCTTGCCCTCAAGCTCCTTCTGCGACAGTTTGCGTTCGGTCTTGGGCACATAGCGGATGACCAGGATATCGTTGCGCACATCGCCCAAGCCCTTCACCGTCGCGCCGCCCAGCGCATAGACGCTGGCGACCTCGGGAAGCTCGCGGATCTTGGCCACCATGGCGTCGGTAGCGATGCGCGAGTCTTCGAGCCGGGAGCCGGGCGGCAGTTCCACGGACAGCGTCGATCGGGATTCGTCGCCATCCGGAATGAAGCCTTCCGGCAGATACTTGGTGCTCCAGATCGAGAGCGCGAACAGGCCGAAGCCGACAGTCAGGCTCAGCAGCTTGTGCCGCAAAGTGAAGCGGAGAAAGCCGCCGTAGATCTGCGCCAGCGGGCCGTCCGAGTGGTCGGCCTCCGCGGGCGCCTTGCCCATGAAGTAGGCCGCCAACATCGGCGTGATGAGGCGAGCGACCAGCAGCGAAATGAATACGGCGACCGCAACCGTCAGGCCGAACTGCTTGAAATACTGGCCGGCGATACCGCCCATGAAACTCACGGGAGCAAAGATTGCAATGATCGTGAAGGAAATTGCCACGACGGCGAGGCCGATCTCGTCGGCGCCCTCAATGGAGGCACGGTAAGCGGATTTGCCCATGCGCATGTGGCGCGCGATGTTCTCGATCTCGACGATGGCGTCGTCGACCAGGATGCCGGTGGCCAACGTCAGCGCCAGCAGGCTGACCAGGTTGAGCGAGAAGCCCATCGCCGACATGGCCCAATAGCTGGGGATGATCGACAGCGGCAGGGCGATGGCCGAGATCAGCGTTGCGCGCCAGTCGCGCAGGAACAGGAACACGACCAGCACGGCCAGCGCCGCGCCCTCAATGAGGGTCTGCATGGCGGCTTCGTAGTTGCCGAAGGTGTAGCCGACTGAATCATCTATGCGGCTGAGCTTGACCTCGGGATAGCGCTGTTCCAGATCGGAGATCTTGGCGTCTACCAGCCGCGAGACCGAGACGTCGCTCGCCCCCTTGGCGCGGAAGATGGCGAAAGCCACGGCTGGCTGGCCATCGCGGCGCGCGAAATTGCGCGGCTCTTCGGCGGTATCAATGATGCGCCCGAGTTCGGCCAAGCGCACGTCGCGCCCGCCCGGCAGCGTGATCTTGGTGGCGCCCAAATCGGCAACCGACTTGGCGCCGCCGAGTGTGCGGATCGACTGCTCCTGGCCACCCAGCTCGCTTCGTCCGCCGGCAAGATCGGCATTGGTGACCAGCAGCTGCTGATTGACGTCGACGGCGGTCACGCCAAGCGCGGCGAGGCGCGCCGGATCCAACTCGATGCGGATTTCACGGTTGACGCCGCCCATGCGGTCGACGCGGCCCACCCCTTTGAGGCTCTGCACCTCGCGCTTGATGACGTCATCGACGTGCCAGGAGAGCTGCTCCGGCGTCATGCCTGGCGCCTCGGCCGAATAGGTGATGATGGCCTGGCCTTCGACGTCGAAGCGGTTGATCACCGGCTCGTTGATGGTCTTGGGCAAATCGCTGCGGATGCGTGCGACGGCGTCCTTGACGTCGTTGATGGCGCGGTCGCTGTTGACCTCGAAATAGAACTCGACCATCGTCTGCGAGGAACCATCCGTGATGGTCGAATTGACGTGCTTGACGCCGGTGATGCTGGCGATCGCGTCCTCGACCTTCTTGGTCACCTGGTTACGCAATTCGGACGGGGCGGCACCCGGTTCGGTGATTTGAACCTGAATCACCGGCACATCGATATTGGGAAAGCGCGTTACCGGCATCGAGCGGAATGACACGATGCCCAGCGCCATCAGCACCACAAACAGCACCAGGGCAGGAATCGGCTGGCGGATCGACCACGCGGAGAAGTTCAGGTTCATTGCGAGGCCTCCTCAAGGGATGCGGGCACGGGACGAACGCGGTCGCCGTCGCGCACGAAGGTACCGGCGCGCGCCACCACCTGGTCGCCGACCGATAGGCCCGAGGCGATCTCGGCCAGCTTGCCGCCGCGTAAGCCTAGAGTGACACGCTGCGTATGCACCCGGTTGTCCTTCACCAGCTGCACAAAGGCGCCGTCCTTGTCGTAGCTGATGGCTGCCAAAGGCACTGTGACACCGGTCTTGCGACCGATTTCTATCGAGCCGGACGCCGAAGCGCCGATCCGCAAGCGATCGTCATGCGTGAGCGCAATGCGGATTTTTCCCAGCCGGGTCGTCTTGTCGATCTCGGGCGAAATCAAGCGCACCATGCCCGGCACCGTCTCGGTCATGCCGGCGGGCTGCACGGACACCGGCATGGCCTTGGTGATGCGGGGCATGGCTATGTCGGGGAGTTCAGCCTCAAGCTCGATGTCACCGTTCTCGATGATACGGAACATGGCGCCCGACGCACTGGAACCGATCTGGCCAAGGCGGATGTTCCTTTGGCTGACCATGCCGGCGCTGGGCGCGCGGATCTCGGTCCGGCCGATCTTCCAGAGCACCTGATCCTTCTGGGCAACGATCGCCTTGCGGTTCGCGACCGTAACATCGATGGCCCTATCGGCCGCCGACACCAGCGCATCGTTGACCGCCGAGGAGGTCTGCGACTGATCGAGACTTGCGGTAGTGGCGAAGCCCTTGGCCTTCAAGGCCTCAGTGCGATCCAGCGCCTTTTCCGACTGCAACTTGTTCGCCTTGGCCTGCGCCAGCTGCGCCTCGGCCTGCGCCTTGGAGGCGTCTCCCTGCGCCAGCTGCGCGTCGAACTGGGCGACCAGGGCCTCCAGCGTATCGCGATTGAGGCGAGCCAGCACCTGGCCCTTTTTGACCGTGTCGCCGATATCAACCAGGATCTCGGCGACGCCAAGCCCCTCGACCTCGGGCGCGACCAGCACATCTTCGCGCGGCACCAGCGTGCCGGTGACTTGAACAACCTCGCTGACGTCGGCGGTACTGGCGATGAAAATGCTGACGGCCGGCCCCTGGAGAATCGCGGTCGGGAGCGCAGGCTTGACGTCCTCGGCAAGGCCGGACACCGGCAGGGTCACGGCCAGAAGGCCAAGAGTCAGCAAGACAATGCGGGCGCGATGCGTAAGGAGGCTCATGAAATCACCTGTGTCGTTGGCCCGGTTGGAGCGCTCATGTTGTGAGGGGACAGCATGCGATGGATGAGGCCGCTGAGGGCCGGCCAAAGCGCTTCCAGATCGGTCTCGGGATCCAGCCGCATGCGCATCATCAGGCCGTCGCCGATGGCCATGACCATGCTGGAGGCGGCATCGAGATCGAGTGTCCGGTCGATTTCGCCGGCCGTTTGGAGCTTGGCCAGCACGCTGCGCAGGGTCAGCCGCGCCTCGCTGCAGGTGGCCTGAAACGCCTTGCGTGTCAGCTGGTTACGGTGCGCCTCGGCGAACACCTCGCAGAACAGCGCGCATCCCGGACCGTTCATCAGGTCCTTGAGGCAGGCGAAGCCGGCATCGCAAAAAGCATCGAGCGTGACGCCTTCGGCCGCCAGCCGGCCCAGATATTGGTTGTTGCGCGCCTGCACAATTTCCGCGATGGCGGCGATGATCTCGTCCTTGGACGCAAAGTAGCGATAGACCCCGCCAGGGCTCATCTGGGCCGCAGCGCAGATCTGCTGCATGGAGGTGGAATGAAAGCCGCTGGTGGCAAAGCAGCCGGTCGCGGCCTCCAGAATGCGCTGGCGCGTATCGCCGCTGGGGGAGGCAAGTCCCTTCGACTGCAGGGCGGGAACCGTCATGACACGCGCAATTCCGTTTGAAACAATTCGGTCGGCTGCTAATGTTCGAAGAACGAACATTCATTCGCGAATGAACGTTCGCTCTACTAGCCTCAAGGCCTTGGGGTGTCAAGCCGGGGTAACGGATCGGCGCGCAACAGTCGGTCCCGGACCGCCTCAGGCTGCAGGACTGAGCCGTCCAGCGATAAAACGACGCGGCATCGGCAGTCGCGTCGGTGCCTGCTCGGGCTCCAACCAGATCACGGACAAACCGCTGACATCGTAGCCGAGGAAGCCGTCCTCGATTGGCGCAGCCGTCGCCCGGAGCGCATCGGCGCACAGTACGCCGATCCCGAAATTGCCATCGAGAGCCACCAGCAAGTCCTGGGCTGACTTGCGCGGCGCCGCGACGACGACGTGCGGGTAGATGGCCTCGAGGGCGGAAAATACAAGTTCCGCATTGGCGCTGTGAGATCGTAGTGTTGCGCTGGTCCAGGACCGGCCTGCCGGTACGCGATGCCAGTGGCCGCCGTCGGACGGGTGCAACACGTCCTCGAAAGCTGCGCTGCCAAGCACCAGTTCGTGCAACCCATCCTGATTGGCATCGAGACCGGAGGCGAGATCGATCAACACCACCGGTGCGGCCGGCGTCGCCAGCTGCCGCGCCAACGCCGCAGCGGTCTCGAAGGTGTTCTGCCCATCGACCTCGCCCGTCACCAGGATCCGTCCCATTCCAGGGCTTGCGGGCAATTTTGCGATATAAGCCGCCAATTCGGCGGCCCCGCGGAGCCTGGCCGTGACCATGGCGGGCGCTGTGGCGGTCATGGCCGCCGGATGCGTCGCCTGGGCCGGTTCCAACGGTCGCTGCGGCGCTTGAACGCGTCGGCCCCGGCCGGGCGCGCCGCGCATCAACTCGCGGCTGAGCACATAGAAGATGCCCAGCAACAGCGCCGCGCCGCTGGCCAGCAGCGTCAATTGTGTCTTGTGCGGGCTGTCGACCACGCGCGACGGCACGGCACTCTCGTTCAGGCTGGCCAGCGCCGACACCGCCGAGCGGTCGCGCTGATTGCTGACCTCGGTCAGGCGCTGCAACAGCCGCTCGTAACTGGAACGTTTGGATTGGGCTTCGCGCTCCAGACTACCGAGTTTGGCCTGCGCCTCGCTCGAATTCAGCTTGTCCCGGGTGAGTTGGGCGATGCTGGCCTTCAGCGCATTTTCGCGCGCCAGCGCCACTTCCACGTCGTCCTGCATGCCGACCGCGACGCGCTTTGCCTCTTCAGTCAGGCGCTGTTTCGTCACCGCCAACTCGGCGCTAAGCTGGCGCATGCGCGGGTGCGCCGGCAACAGCGTCGCCGACAGTTCCGCCATGTCGCGCTCGACGCGCAACTTTTGCTGGAACAGCTGCAGCATATTCGGCGAACGGACGATATCGGCCGAGGCTTCCACGCGGCCGCCATCGACCATCTCCTGCACGATACGGGCGCGCGCCTCGGCCTCGGTGCGGGTGGCGGTGGCTTGGCTGAGTTGCGTATTCAGCTCGGACAATTGTTGCGCGTTCAGCGTAACATTGTTGTTGCCTGACAGCAGTCCGGCCCCGGCCCGGAAGCGCTCGAGCGCCGACTCCGCCGTCTCGGCCTGCGCCTTCACCTCATCGATGCTGTTGCCGATGTAGGCGGTGGCGTCGCTGGCGTCCTTCACCTGGCTGGCGCGATTGCGCTCCAGATAGGCCTGCGCGATGGCATTGGCGATGACTGCGGCCAGCGCCGAATCATGCGCTGTCACGTCGATGTTGATGAGCCGCGTCTTGGGCACCTCGGTGACCTTGACGTTCTGCTCCAGCATCAGCAGCGTGCGCTCGCGCTGCTCCATGCCGGAGGGCAGACCACCGAAGACCGACAGCACGCGCCCCATCATGCCGGGTGACTGCAGCGCCGGATTGAACTCGACCTTCTGATCCAACTGCTCCGTCGTCGCCACTTTGGCCAGCAGATCGCGCGAGCGGATCACCTCGACCTGGCTGGCGACCTCGTTCTCGTCGACCTTCTGGTCGACGTTGGCAGCGTCCGGGTTTTGCGGGCGCAACAGGCCGCGGCCGGCCGGCTCCAGGATCACTTGCGACGTCGACTTGTAGCTCGGCGGAACCATACTGAGTACGCCGTAGGTCGCCGTGCCCACGATCGCCGTCGCCACCAGGATGCGCCAGAGGCTGGCGCGCAAGGCCGTTAGAATGCTGACAATATCGATGTCGTCCTGAGGCGCGAGCATGCGGATACACCTGGTGAAACGGGCACGGCCCCGCAGACGCGGGGCCTCCAGCCTCGATTAATCCGCAAGTCCGTTACCATTGGCTTAAGCGTGCCAAAGCGTGGCGGCCGTTAAGCGTTTATTCACCCGGCTGCGGTATCTCTCACCTCAAGTTGTTCCGTTGCTTTGGGGTTGTCCGATGTCTGTGCGTCATGTCGTGTCGATTGCAGCCGTGCTGCTGACGCTGGCCGGCTGCGCCAAGAACCACCAGGGCTTCGTAGCAAATACGGCGCTCACGCCGCAATCTGCCGACAATGCCAAGGCGGACGACAATCACCTGCATCCCCCGGGTGACGGCGGGCCGCTGCCCTCCGATCCCGTGGCCAATTTGCCGCCCATGCCGGTGGCCGCGCTGGATGCGATCCGAAAGCTCAACGAGCCGGGCCATGGCGGCGCGGTGGCGTTCCTGGAGCCGCTGGCGACGCACATCCGTCACGATCCGGATGATATTCCCGCCGTCCCCGCCGCAGCCGCGCCCTATCTGCTCGATGCCGGCGACCACGTGCGCGTGTTCGTTTACGGACAACCAAACCTGTCCCATATCTATCCGGTCGACGCAGCCGGAACCATTGCCGTGCCGCTGATCGGATCGGTGCGTGCGCGCGGGCTATCGACGGTCGGCCTCGGCCAGCAGATCGCCGTTCGTCTTGGTGCGACCGTTGTCAAGGACCCGCAGGTCTCGGTCGAACTGGCGATTGCGCGGCCCTTCTATATTCTCGGCGAAGTGCGCGCGGCCGGACAATATCCGTTCGAGCCGGGCCTGACGCTGGAAGCCGCTGTTGCCGTTGCCGGCGGCTTTGGCCCGCGCGCCAGCTTGCGCGAAGCGCGCCTGACGCGCCGCGTCAACGGCGTGGCGACTGAGATCCGCGCCGCCATGAGCGAGCCCATCCGCCCCGGCGACACCATCACCATCGAAGAGCGCTGGTTCTAGGTCGGCCACTCATTGGACTTTATCGATGCGCATCCTCCATTGCCTGCGTGCCCCGGTCGGCGGCCTGTTCCGCCACGTGGCCGATCTTGCCCGCCAGCAGGTGGCCGATGGCCATCAGGTCGGCATCCTCGCCGATGCCAGCACTGGTGGCCTGGCGGCCGACGCAACGTTCGCGACCCTCGCGCCGCTCCTCGACCTTGGCGTCACCCGCGTGCGCATGCCGCGCCAGCTGGGGCTGGGCGACTACACGGCGCTGATGGCAACGCAACGCCTCGCGCGAACACTGAAGGTCGATGTGTTGCATGGCCATGGCGCCAAGGGCGGCGCCTATGCACGGCTGGCCGCCAGCCGGTTGAAACGCTCCGGATACGCGGTGAAAGCGTTCTATACGCCCCATGGCGGCAGCCTGCATTTCGAGCCGGGGACGCTGCAGGGCACGTTGTTTCTCGGCTTGGAGCAGCATCTGGCCGCCCAATCGGATGGCATCATTTTCGAGAGTGCGTTCTCGCAGCGCGCCTATCGTCTGAAGGTCGGCGTACCGCCCTGCGCCGAGCGCGTCATCCCGAACGGCCTGCTGCCATCCGATTTTGCCGCAGTGACGCCGCGCCATGACGCGCGCGACGTGCTGTTTGTCGGCGAACTGCGCCAGCTGAAGGGCGTGGACGTCCTTCTCGATGCGCTGGCGAGGATCGAGACGCCCCACGCTCCGACCGCCATGATCGTGGGCGGCGGACCGGATGCCGAAAGCTTCAAGGCCAGGGCCGCCGCGCTGGGATTGAGCGAACGCGTCACCTTCCCTGGCCCGATGCCGGCGCAACAGGCCTTTGCGCTTGGCCGCTGCATCGTGGTGCCGAGCCGCGCGGAATCGTTCCCCTACATCGTATTGGAGGCCGCCGCCGCCACGTTGCCCATGCTCCTGACCGGCGTCGGCGGTATTCCGGAAATCACAGCGGGACTGACGGTGCCATTCCTGATTCCAGGCGACGCCGAATCCCTGGCGCGTCAGTTGCAATCGTTCTTAAGCACACCGGCGCCGCTCCTGTTACAGGCCGAGGCCTTGCACGACAAGGTCGCCAGCCGCTTCACCGTCGCCGGCATGGCAGCCGAAATCCAGGAGTTCTATCGGTTGACCGCAGCCTCGTCGGGGTCGGGGGTGGAGAAGCCGTGGCGGGCGGTGACGCCGTTGGTGCCGATGAAGGCCACATCGCAGCGGAGGCGACCGAGCGCCGCGACGGCTTCGCC
>Ga0209069_10001562_pt1 | contig 11700 bp, 13 predicted proteins | sample Str013_2_FD_187202 | JGI IMG/M metagenome (GOLD analysis project Ga0209069, IMG submission 187202) | Freshwater sediment microbial communities in response to fracking from Pennsylvania, USA - Straight Creek_MetaG_SC_2013 (SPAdes) (version 2) | ecosystem: Environmental > Aquatic > Freshwater >...
ACGACGGTGCGCCCTCGCCTGCGCTTGCTTTGGGAGGGGGGCGTGAGGGCGCCGCTATCCGCGAGGCGCGGATAGCCCCTCCGCCGAAATTCGCGTTACACGCGTATTTCGATCTCTGCCCGCGAGCGGGAGGTAAGAAAAACCCTTACGCCACCGCGCGGATCACCTTGGCGACCTTGCCGACGATCTCGCCGATCTGGTCTTCGGTGACGATCAATGGCGGGGTCAGCGCCAGCGTATCGCCGGCGATGCGCAGCATCAGGTCGTTGTCGTGGAACGCGCTGTTGAGCGCATCGAAGCCGCGCTTGCCGGGAGCGTCCGCGCGCGGTGCGAGGTCGATGCCGGCGGTCAGGCCGATGGTGCGGATGTCCACCACGTTCGGCTCGCTTTTCAGCGACATCACCGCGTCGGCGAATTTTGATTCGAGCTTGTTGGCGCGCTCGAACAGCTTTTCGTCGCGATAGATATCGAGCGTCGCCAGCGCCGCGGCGCAGGCGATGGGGTGGGCCGAATAGGTGTAGCCATGGGTCAGTTCGACCATGTGCTCCGGGCCGCTCATGAAGGCGTCGTGGATGGTGTCGCGCACCAGCACGCCACCCATCGGGGCTGCACCATTGGTGATGCCCTTGGCGAAGGTCAGCATGTCCGGCAGCACGCCGTACCGTTCCGCGGCGAAGGCGAAGCCGAGGCGGCCATAGCCGGTGATGACCTCGTCGAAGATCAGGAGGATGCCGTGCTTCTGGGTGATTTCGCGCAGCCGCTTCAGATAGCCCTTGGGCGCCGGCAGCACACCGGTCGATCCGGCCATGGGTTCGACGATCACGGCGGCGATGGTCGAGGCGCCGTGCAGATTGACCAGCCGCTCCAGCTCGTCGGCGAAATGCGCGCCGTATTCCGGCTCGCCCCTGGTGAAGGCCTGCTTTTCGCGGTCATAGGTATGCGGAAGGTGATCGACGCCGGCCAGAAGCGTGCCGAACATCTTGCGGTTGTTGACGATCCCGCCCACGGACGTTCCGCCGAAGCCGACGCCGTGATAGCCGCGTTCGCGGCCGATCAGGCGGCTGCGGGTGCCCTGGCCCTGGGTCTGATGATAGGCCAGCGCGATCTTGAGCGCGGTGTCGGCGGCTTCCGATCCGGAGTTGCAGAAGAACACGTGATCGAGGCCGGCGGGGGCCAGATCGGCGATCCGGCTGGCGAGTTCGAAGGCCTGCGGAATGCCGAACTGGAACGGCGGCGCATAGTCCAGCGCGGCGGCCTGCTTGCCGATCGCTTCGGCGATCTGGCTGCGGCCATGGCCGGCATTGCAGCACCACATGCCGGCGGCGGCGTCGATGATCGTGCGGCCGTCGACGGTGAAATAATGCATGTCCTTGGCGCCGGCGAGCAGGCGCGGGTTCTTCTTGAACGCCCGGTTCGCGGTGAACGGCATCCAGTGCGCAGCGAGGTCGTTGGGCACGTTGACGGTGGCAGCGCGTGGGCTCTTGTCCAGCATGGTAGCCTCTTGGAGTTTTGGGGCGTGGCGGGTTGCCGCGCAAGCTATCAGCTTCGGTGCGGGACGGGAACGCCACCAGCCGCACTATTTCCGCCCAATCGGGCGGTTTTCTGGTCAGTTCGCGGCGATCGTTTTGGCTCACGGCCACACTCAGAGGTCGGCGGCGCCGATCCAGAACACCTCGCCCTCGGAATCCTCGGTATCGAGCCACAACAGCGGCAATTCCGGAAACGCAGCCTCCAGCAATTCGCGGCCCCGGCCGATTTCGCATAGCAGCCCGCCCCCGGGCGTCAGGTGCTGCCGGGCTTCCTGCAGAATGCGGCGGACCAGATCGAGCCCGTCCGCGCCGCCGGCAAAAGCGAGCTTCGGTTCGGCGCGGCATTCACGCGGCAGGTCGGCCATGCCTTGCGCATCGACATAGGGCGGGTTGGAGATGATAAGGTCGTATCGCCTGCCGCCGAGCGGCGCGAACAGGTCGCCGCGAAGCAGGTTCACGCTGTCTTCGAGGCCGTAACCGGCGACGTTGCGCGCCGCGACGTCGAGGGCGTCCTTTGAAATATCGACCGCGTCAACCCGGGCATTCGGAAAGTTCAGGCCGGCGAGGATCGCGAGACATCCGGAGCCGGTGCAGAGGTCGAGCACGCTCTCGATGGCGGCGGGATCGTCGATCAGCGAGCCGCCTTCGTCGCTCTCGCCGGCAAAATGCGATTCCAGCAACTCGCCGATGTAGGAGCGCGGCACGATCACGCGCTCGTCGACATAGAATGGCAGGCCGCGCAGGTAGATCTTGTTGACGAGATAGGCGGCCGGTTTCCGCGTGATGACACGGCGTTCGATCACCTCGAGGATCGCCCTGGCCTCGCGCGCAGTGACGCGGGCGGTGGCGAATATCTCGAACTGGTCGGGATGCAGATGCAGGGTTTCGCAGACCAGGAAGGCGGCTTCCGCCACCGGATCGGTGGTGCCGTGGGCGAACACAAGCCTGGCCTCGAGGAAGCGGCTGACGGCATAGCGAACGAAATCGAGCAGGCTCACGAGTTCGCCGGCCGGCACTTTCGGCAACGTCGCGGCGCGGCCGCGCTTCGCCGGCGGTTTGGCGCGTTTTGCCATCAGGATCTGGTCCAGCGCGCGGCGGCTTCGTCGTCGTGGTGGCGCGCATCGACCCAGGCCGTTCGTCCGGCACTTTCCTCGCGCTTCCAGAACGGAGCGTTGGCCTTCAGATAGTCCATCAGGAACTCCGCGGCCTGGAACGCCGCCTGGCGGTGCTGGGAAGAGGTCACGACCAGCACGATATTCTCGCCGGGGACGATGCGGCCGAAACGGTGAATGACGGTCAATCCCGTCAGCGGCCAGCGCGACATCGCGGTCTCGGCGTGCCGCATGATCTCGGCTTCCGCCATGCCGGGATAATGTTCGAGCGTCAGCGCAGCGATAGCCTCGCCGCTTTCGCTGCCGCGGCAGATGCCGGAGAAGGTGACGACGGCGCCGATATCGGTGCGGCCTTTGGTCATCGCCGATATCTCGCGGGCGATGTCGAAATCGGCCTCCTGGATGCGAATGGTCACAATGGCGGTCATGGGATCATCGCAATGGTTCGAAGAATGATTAGCCGCCGGTCATCGGCGGGAAGAACGCGATCTCGCTGGCGCCGGCGATCGCCGCGTCCGGCTTGACGTGGGTGTGGTCGATCGCGGCGCGGATCACCTTGGGCGTTTCGAACGCGTAGGCGTAGGTCTCGCCGCGCTTCGACAGCCAGGCGATCAGATCGTCGACGGTGCGCACATTGGCCGGCGGCTCGATCGTTTCTTCCGACTTGCCGATCCGTTCGCGCACCCAGGCGAAATACTTCACCTTCATCCCTCATCCTCCTTGATGAGGTGATGGATGCCGGCGCGGAAATAGTCCCAGCCGGTGTAGATCGTGAAGATCGCCGAAATCCACAGCAGCAACAGGCCAAGCTGGGTGACGACCGGGCCCAGCTGGGGGACGATGGCCCCCACCATCTGGTCGCCGGCATCGCCGGCCAGCAGGAATCCGATCGCGACCAGCTGAGCCGTGGTCTTCCATTTGGCGAGTTTGGTCACGGGCACGCTGACGCGGAGCGCGGCCAGATATTCCCTTAAACCCGACACCAGGATTTCGCGGCACAGGATCACGATCGCGGCCCACAGCGTCCAGCCGTGGATGATGCCGTCCGCGGCCAGCATCAACAGGCAGGAGGCGACCAGAAGCTTGTCGGCGATCGGATCGAGCATCCGGCCGAACGCCGAATGCTGGTCCCAGATTCGCGCATAGTAGCCATCGAGAAAATCGGTAACTGCCGCCGCGATGAACACGGCCAGCGCCACCCAGCGCAGCCACAGCGGGCCATCCATGATGGCCTGCGCGTAGATGCAGCCCACCACCACCGGGATGGCGGCGATACGCGCACAGGTCAGAATGTTCGGCAAGGACAGCGAGCTCCTCGCGGTCCCCTTTGTCGTTGCGATGTTCATCCGTCTTACCAATACCGCCGAAGCCTGCAGGTCAACCGTGGGCTGCACATGATCCGCCTGAGACGACGCCTGTATGACCCGATTCCTGCCCACTCATAGCCCGGTCTAGCCCGGCTGGGCGTGGAAAAATTCGAAAATCTTGCGGGCGCTTTCGGCGCTGACGCCCGGAACCTTGCCGAGATCGGCGATCGAGGCCCGTTCGATCTCCTTCAACGTTCCGAAATGGTGCAGCAAGGCACGTTTGCGTGACGGGCCGATGCCGGGGATTTCCTGCAGGCCCGCCTCGCGGATGTCCTTTTTGCGCAGCTTGCGGTGCGAGCCGATCACGAAGCGATGCGCCTCGTCGCGCAGGCGCTGGATGAAATACAGCACGGGATCGCGTGGCTCCAGCTTGATCGCCTCCATGCCCGGCATGAACAGGGTCTCGCGGCCGGCGTCGCGGTCCGGCCCCTTCGCCACCGCCAGCAGCGAGACCTGGGTCAATCCGAGGCCGTCGAAAATCTCCTTGACCGCGTTGAGCTGGCCGCGGCCGCCGTCGATGATGACGAGGTCGGGCCATTGCGGAAACGAATCGTCATCCGCCTTCGGTTTGGCGGCGTCGCCTTCCGCCGGCGGCGTCAACAGCCGCTTGAAGCGCCGTTGCAGCACCTCGCGCATCATCGCGTAATCGTCGCCCGGCGTCAGGCCTTCGGACCTGATGTTGAACTTGCGATACTGATTTTTGATAAAGCCGTCCGGCCCCGCCACGATCATGGCGCCGACCGCGTTGGTGCCCTGGATGTGGCTGTTGTCGTAGACCTCGATCCGCTTCGGCGGATGCGGCAGCCCGAGCGTGGTGACGAGCCCCTGCAACAGCCGGCCCTGGGTCGCGGTATCGGCGAGCTTGCGCCCGAGCGCCTCGCGCGCATTGGTCAGCGCGTGCGCGATCAGCTCCTTCTTCTCGCCGCGCTGGGGCGTCGAGACTTCCACCTTGAAGCCGGCCTTGATCGACAGCGCGTCCGCCAGGAGCTGGCTTTCCTCGATGGTGTGCGACAGCAGAATGAGTTTCGGCGGCGGCTTGTCGTCGTAGAACTGCGCCAGGAACGAGGCCAGAACCTCTTCCGGGGTGAATGATTTCTCCGCGCGCGGAAAATAGGCGCGGTTGCCCCAGTTCTGCCCGGTGCGGAAGAAGAACACTTCGACGCAGGAATAGCCGCCCTCCTGATGGATGGCGAACACGTCGGCTTCCTCCACGGTGCGCGGATTGATGCCCTGCTGGGACTGGATCGCCGAAAGTGCTGCGAGGCGGTCGCGGTAAAGTGCCGCAGTCTCGAATTCGAGTTCGGCGGAGGCCTTTTCCATCTCGGTCGCCAGTTCCTTCTTCACCAGGCGGCTGCGGCCAGACAGGAACTCCTTGGCCTCGCGCACGAGCTCCGTGTAGCCGGGAAAATCGATCTCGCCGGTGCAGGGGCCCGCGCAGCGGCGGATCTGGTAGAGCAGGCAGGGCCGGGTGCGGCTTTCGAAAAACGAGTCGGTGCAGGAACGCACCAAAAAGGCGCGCTGCAGCGCCGTGATGGTACGGTTGACGGAGCCGGCGGAAGCGAACGGCCCAAAGTATTGTCCGGGCCGGGTCTGCGCTCCCCGATGTTTCAGGATCTGCGGCGCCCAGTGATCGCCGGTGATCAGAATATAGGGAAACGACTTGTCGTCGCGCAGTTGCACGTTGAAGCGCGGCCGCAACTGCTTGATCAGATTGGCTTCGAGCAGCAGGGCCTCGGTCTCGGTCGAGGTCGAGACGATCTCGACCGACACGGTGGCCGCGATCATGCGCAGGATGCGGGCCGGCTGCGGCGCGTTGACGCGCGCATAGGAGGAAAGCCGCTTGCGGACGTTTTTCGCCTTGCCGACGTAAAGCACGTCATTGGCCGCGTTCAGCATGCGGTAGACGCCGGGCGAGGTGGGCGCAAGCCGCATCGCCTGTTCGATCGCGGCATGACCGAGTGCGAGCGGGCCTTCCGCCACGCCCTCGCTGGTCTCCTCGGGAACCTCCGGCAGCCGCGCCTCGTCGTCCTCGTCGGTAGCGGCCATCGCGGGGTCGAGATCCCCTCCCGGCAGGTCCTGCGGCGGCAACTCCGCATTTCCGGCGGCCGGTTCGGCATCGCGCCGCGGCTTCCGCGGAGCCGGTATTTTCGGGTCGTCGGTAGAATCGTGATCCATGGCCTCAAACTTAAGCGCCGGCAGCTTGCATCGCCAGACGTCGCGGCGGCAGCCCGCCGGGTCCGCGATCGGGCCTCGTAACACTTCCTTAAGAATGCTGAGCGGGCGGTAACCGCCCTTAACAACCCTTTAACTTAAAAGTCTCGATAAATCTTATCGATAAAAAGTGGAATTCCGTAACCGTTTGGCCTCGCCTCGCACGTTCGTGGGGCGGGCCAGGCAGCGGTCACGGCAGTTGCGTTGGAGAGTAAGATGAGCAGGATCGTTTTGCGCGCGGTGGCGTCGATCGCCGCGGTTTGGACGGTATCGGCGCAGGCCGCCGACCTGCCTTACGGATCGCGCGGTCCTTACACCGTCAATCAGCCCCTCAACGCCTATAGCTGGGCCGGTCCCTATCTCGGCGGCAATCTCGGCTATGGCTGGGGCTCGGTGGACAACAACCCGACCAAGCCGTCGGGCTTCGAGGGCGGCGTGCAGGCCGGCTACAATTGGCAGACAGGTCCGTGGGTGTTCGGCGTCGAAGGCGACATCCAGGCGACCGGCGCCGAGGATACCTTCGCGCCCTGGAAGTTTTCCAACCCCTGGTTCGGCACCGTGCGCGGCCGTGGCGGCTACGCCTTCAACAACATCTTCTTCTACGGCACCGCGGGTCTGGCGTTCGGCGAGTTGCGCGGCGAGACCTTTGGCCTCTCGGAAACCCACACCAATTTCGGCTGGACCGCGGGCGTCGGCGCCGAATTCGGCCTTACCCAGAACTGGAGCGCCAAGATCGAATATCTCTATGTCGATCTCGCCAACAGCAATTTCGTCGTCACTGGCGCATCGAACGGTTACCGGTTCGGAACGGTGCGTGCCGGCGTGAACTATCACTTCTAATAGCAACCAAGAAAAGTTCCTGTTGCAACTCCCGGCCGCCAATCGCGGCCGGGATTTTTTTTGCCTTGCGGCAATGGCCACAATGAATGTTCTCCGTCATGGCCGGCTCGACCCGGCCATTCACGCCTTCGCCGCATACGGAAAGAAAAACGTGGATGCCCGGGACAAGCCCGGGCAAGACGAGGAGAGTAGTGTTGCTCGATCCCGTCAAAACGATTTGGAACGCTGCCCTACGACGAAATCAGCAGGTTGACCGCCTTTGGGCCCTTGCCTTTCTTGTCCGGTTCGACCTCGAAGGTGATGCGCTGTCCTTCGGTCAGGTCCTTCAATCCCGCGCGCTCCACGGCGGTGATGTGGACGAACACATCGCGGCCGCCGTCATCGGGCTTGATGAAGCCATAGCCACGTTCTCCGTTGAAGAACTTGACCGTACCAGTCATGGCCATCGGGAAACTCCTCCCCCGTAGTGCTTCCGCCGCTGCGCGTCCGCGCACCGGCGCGACCGGACATTCGTGTTCGGAAAGCTTGGCCACCCGTTCGGATTAGGCGCGCAATTGCCGATCCGTCTTCAAAATATTCTTCGAGGGCTTCTCAGTCCGCCGCAACCATTCGCGGAAGCGGAACGTAAAGCCGATCCCAATGCGAGAGCATAATACGGTTCGCGGCACATTGCCTACGGTCCAGATCGCACTTTTCCCGGAGCAGGTCATGCAGGCCAGCCGGCGATCCGGCCGCGGCTCAAGGTTTGGGCGTCTCCAGCCTGAACCGGCCGGCGCCGCCCTGGCCGAGCGGCTTTTCCAGTTCGGGAAGGATCGCCTTCAACTCGCCCAGCAGCGTCCACGGCGGATTGACGATCAGCAGGCCGGCAGAGACGAGCGCGGCGTCGGCTTGTTGCGGCGCGACGCTGAACTCGAGGCGCAAGGCTTTCCCCGCGGGCTTGCTGGCGCTCACCGCTTCGGCGACATGGCGCGCGAGGGTGTCGGTGGCGCGGCGGCTTTTGACCGGATACCACAGCAGGTAGCTGCCGGTCGGCCATTTGGCGTAGGCCTCCGTGAAGCCTTCAGCCAGCCGTTCGAACTCGTCTTTCTGCTCGTAGGGCGGGTCGATCAGGACCAGGCCGCGGCGCTCGTTCGGCGGCACGAAGGCCGGCAACGCCAGCCAGCCGTCGAGATCGACCACGCGGGCCTGGGTGTCGCGGCGCAGCGCGTCGATCAGGCGCTTGCGCGCTTGAGGCTCGACCTCGCAGGCCGTCAGACGATCCTGCGGCCGCAGCAGCGCGCGTGCGATCAGGGGTGAACCGGGGTAGGCCTTGAGATCGCGGTCCGGATTGAAGGCCCTCACGATGTCGAGATAAGGCTTGATCAGCGGCAGCGTGGTTTCGGAAAATCGCGCCTGCATGATGCGCGCGATACCGGTCAGCCATTCGCCGCTGCGTTGGGCCTCCTCACCGGTCAGATCGTAAAGACCTGCGCCGGCATGGGTGTCGATGACGCGAAACGGCGCCTGCTTCTCCTGCAGGTAAGTGAGCATGCGCACCAGCACGATGTGCTTGATGACGTCGGCGAAGCCGCCGGCATGGAAGGCGTGACGGTAGTTCATAGGGGGAGGGGTTACGACATAACCCGGTTCATTGCGACCCGTTGGTTCCTTGCAATGGGGGCGTAAACACTTTCTACCCGCCCCGCAGCGGCGGCATCACCACCTCGTCGCGGCGGCAGGCACGGCGCTCGAGTTCCTCGCAGGCGCGGAATTGCAGGTCCTTGCTCAGGCAGATCCGCACCTCGCTGAGCCGCTTGCGGTTGCAGGTCACCGATATCGCCGAATCGCTGAGGCCCGGATTGGCCTTGATGAAGGCGTCCTCGATATCGGCCGGCGCAACCGTCTTTTCTTCTGACAATTCGAGATATTGCGGCGGGATTTTCACAGCCGAGCGCGCCTTGCGGATGGTTTCGAAATAGGCCCGCGCCGGGAGCCCCGAGCAGGTGCCGTGCTTGTCCCATTCGTTGAAGATCAGCCCGGGCGCCGGCATCAGATCCAGCATCGACGTCATGATGTTGCGGTCGAGCCGCGGCGACGGCCGCTGGCAATAGTCCGGGAAACCGTGCTCATATTGCGGCCACAGGCCGTGAACCACGAACGAAAACGGCCGTTCGCCGCACTGGGCCCGCGAGCGCCCCTGGTTGCCGCGCTCGGCGGCTTCCTCGCAGAACGAAGGCGACCACGACAGCGACAGCACGTAAAAATCGAATTCGCCCGGGGTATTCTGCCGGCGATCCTGCGCCGCCGTCGTCCCCGCCGCCAAAACCAGCAGACCCCACGGAAGTAGCCCCAGCAGTCCCAGAGAGGTCAAAAACCGCGAAATCCAGGCGAATCGAACATGCAACATGGCGACGCTCCCATTACCCACGAATGGCAAGAACCTAGCAGCAGACTGGAACATTTCAAGAACAAAATAAGGAAGCGTCGACCTCCGGGCCTGGGCCCGGGTTTCCGGCGAACGAATCAACCGTGAATCAGGGCCGGGCGGCCCTGCAGCGGGGACTATAGGCCCAGTTGCGGTCGAGCCCGACCACGCACCATTCGACGCCCTGCCCGAAGCCAGCAAATCCGCCGTCCTCGATGATCGAATAATGCACCGTACGGACCTTGCCGTCGCTGATCATGGCTTCGGCGCTGCAATAGCGGCGCGGGATGTTGTCCGACTGCCAGGGACGGAACGCGGTTTCGCGAACCTGGCCATAGGCGGTGATTCGCAGGTCGGAATTCCAGAAGGTACTTTCCTTCTCCCAGAACTGGCTGGTGATGGTCCCGAGCGCGCTCTCGCAGTCGGCGACCCTTCCTTCATAGCGGGGACCGAACAGCCCGAAGTTCAATTCCAGCGGGTTGGCGGCCTGGGCTGTCTGACCAAGGGACAAAAGACCCAACACAACGCCGATTGCGGCGCCGGGGGCGGCTTTTTTCAACGATGTGAACTGGTCGAGCATGGGCGATCCGCCAGAATGAACAACGCCGGGACGGTGCCGCGAAGCCCGGGCAAGGTCAAGTGCAACGCGGCAACACCTGCCGATAACTCCACTGCGATCGGCCAGCCGTTCTTTTCATGGCCGCCGATGCGCACTAAGGTATCGTTTGAGCCGAATGGAGTCTGCGATGCGAATCATTGGGGCCGCGAGCCTGGTTGCCGTGTGCGGGATGCTGGCGATTGCGCCGGCGCGGGCCGATTGGGTGCCCTCGTTCAAGGGCAACGACACCGGCGGAATCATCGCCTATGCCCTGGCTTCGCAGATGGACGTCCGCCAGCTGGCGGTCGACCACTGCGCGTCGTACGGCAAGGTCGTGAAAATGCTGGCGGTGCAAGCCCAATATGGCGGTTACATTTCCTTTGCCTGCCGCTGGGTGCCCTATGGCGCCAACGACCGTCCGCTGGTCACCCGCTACTGAAACCCGACCATCTCGTTGTTTCGGGGGAGTGCCAGAGTATGACGCGACAGCTTCTTTGGTTTTGTCTGGCGGCGATCCTGCTGGCATTGCTGCCGGCGCCTGACGCGCGTGCGGTGGAAATACCCGTCCGCAAGGCGGGGCTCTGGGAATTGAAGATGCTCAATAGCGGTTCGCCGCTGCCTGAAATGACCATGCAGCATTGTACCGACGAGACCACCGACAAGGCGATGACCGACGCGGCCTCGCCGATGGCGAAGGACATGTGTCCCAAACAGGATCTGCAGAAGACCGCGACCGGTTATGTCAGCGATTCCGTGTGCAAGGTCGGCGGCATGTCGATCACTTCGCATTCCGAAACCACGGGTGATTTCAATTCCGGCTACACCGTCAAGTCCACCTCGCACAGTGAGGGCGGCCCCTCCGGCGCGCCGCGCGATACCACGACGACGATCGAGGCGAAGTGGCTGGGTGCCTGCAAGCCCGATCAGAAGCCCGGCGACATCGTGATGCCCGGCGGCTTCAAGATGAACGTCAAGGACATGCAAAAGCTCAAGGGCCTGCTGCCGAAGTAATCCGTAGCCCGAACCTGCCCTTACACCGGTATCCGCACCGTGGCGCGCAGGCCGCCCATCGGGCTGTCGCCGAGCGTGATGTCGCCGCCATGCGAGCGAGCGATATCGCGGGCGATGGCCAGGCCCAGACCCGTGCCGCCCTCATCCTGGTTGCGGGCGTCGTCCAGCCGCAGGAACGGCTTGAACACTTCCTCGCGCATGGCGGGCGGAATCCCCGGTCCGTCGTCGTCGACCGTGACCGTCAGATAGCGGTGATCGCGGTGGCCGGAGATCGAGATCGCGTCGGCGTGCCTTGCGGCGTTGGAGACGAGGTTGGCGAGGCAGCGTTTGAACGCCGCCGGCTTCACCGTCACGACCGGCAGGCCGCGGAACGCCACCGTGGCGGCGTGGCCGTTGCGCTCGGCGTCGCTGCGCAATTCCTCCAGCGCCACCGCCATGTCGGTCGGCTGCGCGTGCTCGCCGGAGTCGCCGCGCGCAAACGCCAGATAGTCCTCCAGCATGCCGGACATCTCGTCGACGTCGCGCCGCATGCCGTCGACCTCCGGACTGTCGCCGATCAACTCCAGCTCCAGCTTGAAGCGGGTCAGGATGGTGCGCAAATCGTGGCTGACGCCGGCCAGCATCGCCG
>Ga0209069_10001563_pt1 | contig 11698 bp, 7 predicted proteins | sample Str013_2_FD_187202 | JGI IMG/M metagenome (GOLD analysis project Ga0209069, IMG submission 187202) | Freshwater sediment microbial communities in response to fracking from Pennsylvania, USA - Straight Creek_MetaG_SC_2013 (SPAdes) (version 2) | ecosystem: Environmental > Aquatic > Freshwater >...
CGTCCTTGGCGGGCGGCGCGGTCTGGGCTTGCGCAGGCGCGGCGAGCGAGCCGCTGAGCGCGGTCGCGACCGCGGTGCCGGCCGCACCGGCGCCTTTCAGGAAGCTGCGGCGCGGAATGCTGTCGTCCGACATTTCACCCTCCCTCGGTGGCGCTTGGTTTGGGGAGAACTATCCGAGCTTCCGGGGTCCGCCGCAAGCCTCTTGCGGCGCGACTCTCGAGGGCGTCACTTCTTGCGGCTCCGGGGAGAAGGCGAGCCGGAAACGCGATCCCCGGCTTCAGATCATCAGCGGCGTGACTTCGCCTTCTTTTTGGTGGCGCGCTTCTTCTTCGCCGATGATTTCTTGGCGGGCTTCTTCTTGGCCTTCTTCGCCGTCGCCTTTTTGGCGGATTTCTTTTTTGAAGACGTCTTCTTCGCTTTTTTTGCCGGCGCCTTCTTGGACTTCTTTGCCGACGACGTCTTTGCTGACTTCTTGGCTCCCTCGGCCGCGCTCTTCGTCTTCCCGGCCGGCTTCTTGGGCGCCGGCGCGGCGGTGTCGATCGCCGACCAGTCTACATTCTTGATGGCGGCGAGACCGGCCGGCAGGGGCAGGTCGGCAAACAGATAGCGGTCGCGCATCTGGATCTGCCTTGGATCGTAATAGGCCTTCCACCATGGGTTCGACGCGTTCGGCTTGCCCGGAAACCACAGCGTCAAGGGTGGCTGCGTCGCCGTCACGGTCTGCATCGCCTTGCGGAAGTGATAGTGGTCGAACATCGCGACCGCCTCGATCGCGAACATGTTGGCGATGGCCGCGTCCTCGATCCGCGCGAGGCTGTCGCCGTTCACCTGCTCGCCGCCGGCCGCGAGATTGGACGAGCCGGTGAACACGGTGGGATTGCCGGCGTTGAAGTCGACCACGACGAACTTGTCGTGGATGTGCATGCCCATGCCGCCGTTGGTTTCCTGCTTGAAGGGCTCAGGCACATTCTTGGTCAGGGCGGCGAAGCTCGTCATGATCCCCATTTCGCCATCGGGGCTTTGCACCGCGAGCCCGGTGTTGGTCTCCACCGTGCCGTAGGAAAACACCGACGGCTGGGCGGCGATCGTGCGCAGCGAAGCCAGGACCGGGCCCCCGCCGGTCGGCGCCATCACGGCGAAGAACACCGAGCTCGTCGCCTGGCGGATACGGTCCGCCATCGGGCCGAGCGAGACGCCGGAATCCTTGTGGGGTGACAAGGCGAGTGAGAATTTCGGCAACGCGGGCGTGTCCGTCGCCGAGCCGACCATGTAGCCACTGGATATCGGGTCTGCCTGGAAAGGCTGTGTTTTTACGTTGTTCTTGAATGCATTGTCGAAGGCCTTGGCGAACATGCCCGCGACGTTCGGGTCGTCGACCACGATCACGTTGTTCGACTGGACGTAGAGGCCGCGCACGGAAAAATTCATCGAACCGAAGATGACGCGCTGCGCGTTGCCGCCGGAGTCACGCTTGATGAAAACCTTGTTGTGCTGGAAACGGCCGAAGCAGCCCTGGCGGACGTTGTCGCCGCCGGCCGCAGTGATGATCATCTTCGCCGCATCGATCTCGACCGCACCCGCTTTGGTGTGGAGCGAAGCGTTGTCGAGGACGGCGCGCAGGCGGCCCTGCTTGCCGATCCGGCAGATCGCCGCGATGACGTCGGGCTCGTCGAGATCGTAGGCGAAGACGTCGACCTTGGCGGTCGCATCGTTTTCGCAGTCCGAGATGAAGGCGAACAACTGCGTGCGCGCGTCGGCGCCGAGCCATGCGTATTGGGACTCGAACGGCTTGGTATCGAAGTCCGGCGTTTTGGTCCCCTTGGGCCGAATGTCTTCGTTCTGGAACTTGTCGGCGTAGGCCTGCGAGGCGATGTAGCCGCGCGTGAATGCGGCGCGGAACTTGGTGTGAAGCTGCTTCACCGGCTCGGCCTCGATGGTGACCTCGGGCCCGGCCTTGGTGGCGTGGCCCTGGCCGGTAAAATAGAGCGCCCGCACCCGATAGGTGATCGGCGCGTCGAATCCGTCCTCCGGCACGTCGACCCAGCGGAATTTCTGGAACGGCGCCACATCGGAAGGGGTCCATTCGTGCGTCTCGGCGGTGGTCTGGTTGTTCACGCCGGCGTCGAAGCCGATGCGGTTCGGCAGGATCTCCTCCGCCTTGCCGTCGAGCTTGCGCCAGATCGTGAAGCCCGCGAGGTTCTTGTCGGTAGCGTTGATGCTGGTGTCGCTGAGCGACATGGCGATCAGAATCTTGTTGTCGCCCGGATAGATGACGACGTGCAAACCCTCGTTGTCGGCGGAAAACTTCGTTGCTTGCATAGGGGCCTCCCGTGCCGGTGGCGAATTGTCGTTCAACCAAAAGACGAATGCAATCGAGAATTCATGCTAAGCGCGTGGCCGCTTCCTGTCGTAACGTTCGCTTTGCGAGCGCCGCGTTTGAACCCCGGCACAGCCCAGGCCGGGAATTCCAATCCGACGATGAAGCATAGAACAGCAGCCGAGAATGCCTTGCGCGAGCGCCGGCTGGATTTCTCATCGAGCCAGGCTGAATACGCACCCGCCGTGCGCTAAAGTCCATCCTGCTCGGAAGACGATCTGAGAAACGCAAGGCTGCTTTGGCTTCTGGACTTCGAAGCGAGCTGGTGTCCCGCTTCGAAAGCCCGAGTAGCCGAATACCAGGCGCTCATTTCGTCAGGTCGCGAGTCCGAGCCAACAGGTCGAACATCGATCAGGGCACCATCTATGGGGGCTTCGTCGGCAAGATGAACGTGCGGCGATACGTCAAGCAGTAGGGCGACGGAGGGCTCTACGCCGCGCCTGGCGGCGAGGGCTGCTTGTCGCAGCGAGAGAGCTCTCCGCTTCGGTCGAAGCGGAGAGCCGGCTCAATCGACGGCCGGCGTGAAGGCGAGCAGTAGCACGCCATCGTCCACCACGTCGCCGGTCGCGAAGTGCAGCGCTTCGACGACGCCGTCGGCCGGCGCCGTGACCCGGTATTCGAGTTTCATGCATTCGAGCAGCATCAGCACCTGACCGCGCTTGACCTTGCTGCCGGCCGCCACCAGCACGTCGAGCACGCGCCCGTGCACCGGCGCGACCAGGCGCGCCGGATCGACCCGCGCTCCCGCTCGCCGGGCCAACGCATCGAGGCGGCGAAGACGCCAGCTCTGGCCCTTGAGCACGACATCGAAGTCGGCGCCGTGCCGGCGCACGCTCGCCCGCATCGGCACGGAATTCAATTCGAACTGGAGCTCGGCCTCATGCCGCGCGACGCGCGTCATCTCCGCCGTGCTCTCGTCATCCATCGTCAGCGTGAGGCCGGAGCGTGCGAAGAGAATCTTGACGCGCCGTTCCAGACCGGCATCCAACCAGTCGAGCTCATATTCGGTATCGCCGGCCGTCCGCCAACCGTCATGCAGGGCCCAGGGGGAATGGGAATCCCGGGCTCTCGAGGCCGCGGCCGGATCGGATTTCGGCTCCTCGTGCAACAAAGCCAGGCTGGCGGCCGCCACGGCCGCCAAAGGCGCGGCCGAAAGCGGTACCGTCAGCGCCGCCTGATGGCGCGCGATGAAACCGGTATCGATCGGGCCGGCGGCAAAATCCCGATGACGCAGGAGCCGCACCAGGAAATCGCGATTGTTGGCGACGCCGGAAATCTCGGTTGCCGACAGGGCGGCGTCGAGTCCGCGTCGCGCGTCCGCGCGGTCGGTGCCCCAGACGATGAGCTTGGCCAGCAGCGCATCGTAGAAAATCGAAATCTCGTCGCCCTCGCGCATTCCGGTCTCGACGCGAAGATCGAGCGTGCCTGCCGGGAGCCGAAACTGGCGCAAGCGGCCGGTGGCCGGAACGAAATCATGCGCCGGATCTTCCGCGTAGAGACGCGCCTCGATGGCATGGCCGCGCGCGCAGATCTGCTCCTGGCGCGCCGGCAGCGCTTCGCCCGCTGCCACGCGCAGCTGCCATTCGACCAGGTCGTAGCGGGTGACCATCTCGGTGACCGGATGCTCGACCTGCAGGCGGGTGTTCATCTCGATGAAATAGAATTGCTGGCCCTGCAGGATGAACTCGACCGTGCCGGCTCCCACATAGTCGGCCGCGCGAGCAGCCGCGACCGCGCTCGCACCGAGCGCCCGGCGCAGCCCCTCATCCAGCGCCGGCGCCGGCGATTCCTCCACCACTTTTTGGTGGCGACGCTGCGCCGAGCAATCCCGTTCGAACAGATGAACCATGTGTCCGTGCTGGTCGCCAAAGACTTGCACTTCCACATGACGCGGATGCGCCAGATATTTCTCGAGGATGAGCTGGCCGTTGCCGAAGGCGGAGCGGGCTTCGTTCCTGGCGGAGTCGAGCGCAGCCGCAAGCGCGTCCGGGGCCGCGACGACGCGCATGCCGCGGCCGCCGCCGCCCGCGACCGCCTTGATGAGCACCGGATAGCCCAGCCGGCCGGCTTCCTGCGCGAAGCGGGCCGCATCCTGCGCCTTGCCGTGATAGCCCGGCACGGTCGCGATGCCGGCGCGCTCCATGATGGTCTTGGCCTCCGCCTTGTCGCCGATCGCCCGGATGGAGGTCGCGCTCGGGCCGATGAAGGCGATCCCGGACTCGGCGCAGGCTTGCGCGAAATCCCCGTTCTCCGACAGGAAGCCGTAGCCGGGATGAATGGCCTGCGCGCCGCTCGCACGCGCGGCATCCAGTATGCGCTCGATCGACAGATAGCTCTCGCGCGCGGGGCCGGGCCCGATGAGGTGCGCCTCGTCCGCCATGGCGACGTGCATGGCCTGAGCATCGGCGGCGGAATAGACCGCGACGGTGCGGATGGCGAGACGCCGCGCGGTGCGGATGATCCGACACGCGATCTCGCCGCGATTGGCGATCAGGATTTTGTCGAACATTGTCATGCCGGCTGCATCAATCACTTGTCCCGGGCACCAGCGCGTTTAGGGGCGTCTTCGACGCGCTTTGAGCCGGGACCGTTCCAGACGCCGGCGTTTGGAACGCTCCCGGGTCTAGCCCGGGACAAGCGCGGCGACGCAAGTTCCCATGGTTGCCTTTTACATCCGAAAGATTCCGAACTCGGTCTTCCCGATCGGTGCGTTGAGGCTGGCCGAGATCGCCAAGGCCAGCAGGCGGCGGGTGTCGAGCGGATCGATGATGCCGTCGTCCCACAGGCGGGCGCTCGCATAGTAGGGATGGCCTTGGGCTTCGTATTGGGCGCGGATCGGAGCCCGGAAAGCCTCCTCGTCCTCGGCGCTCCAGATTTGGCTGCGGGCCGCGAGATTGTCGCGCCGCACGGTGGCGAGAACCGCGGCTGCCTGCTCGCCGCCCATCACGGAAATGCGGGCGTTCGGCCACATCCAGAGAAAGCGCGGCCCATAGGCCCGTCCGCACATGGCGTAGTTGCCGGCCCCGAAACTGCCCCCGATGACGACGGTGAATTTCGGCACGGCGGCGCAGGCGACCGCGGTCACCATTTTGGCGCCGTCCTTGGCGATGCCGCCGGCCTCGTATTTCTTGCCGACCATGAAGCCGGTGATGTTTTGCAAAAAGACGAGCGGAATGCCGCGGGCGCTGCACAGCTCCACGAAGTGCGCGCCTTTCAATGCGCTCTCCGAGAACAGGATGCCGTTGTTGGCCACGATGCCGACCGGATAGCCCCAGATGCGCGCGAAGCCGGTCACCAGGGTCTCGCCGTAGAGTCGCTTGAACTCGTCGAGCTCGCTGCCATCGACGATGCGGGCGATCACCTCGCGCACGTCATAGGTCTTGCGCGGGTGGTGCGGAATGATTCCGTAGATGTCGTCGGCCCTGTGGAGCGGTTCGGCCGGCTCCGCGATGTCGAGCGTGGTCCGCTTCACCCGGTTGAGGCGGGCCACGATGTTGCGGGCGATCCCGAGCGCATGGGCATCGTCGAGCGCCTGATGATCGACGACCCCCGAGATGCGGGCATGGACGTCGGCGCCGCCGAGCTCCTCGGCACTGACCACCTCGCCGGTCGCGGCCTTGACCAGCGGCGGACCGCCCAGAAAGATGGTGCCTTGGCCGCGTACGATCACGCATTCGTCCGCCATGGCCGGAACATAGGCGCCGCCCGCCGTGCAGGAGCCCATCACGACCGCGATCTGCGGGATGCCGGCCGCCGACAGCGTCGCCTGATTGTAGAAGATGCGCCCGAAATGCTCCCGATCCGGAAAGACCTCGTCCTGGTTGGGCAAGTTTGCTCCGCCGGAATCCACCAGATAGATGCAGGGCAGGCGATTTTCGCGCGCGATCTCTTGCGCCCGCAGATGCTTCTTCACCGTGATCGGGAAGTAGGTGCCGCCTTTCACCGTCGCGTCATTGGCGACGATGATGCATTCCTGGCCCATCACCTGCCCGACGCCGGTGATCAGCCCTCCGGAGGGAACCTCCTCGCCATAGAGGCCATGCCCGGCGAGCGGCGACAGCTCCACGAACGGCGCGCCCGGATCGAGCAGCAGGCGAACGCGCTCGCGCGGCAACAGCTTGCCGCGCCCGACATGCCGCTCGCGCGCTTCGCTGCCGCCGCCTTCGGCGATGCGCGCCAGCAAGTTCTTCAGCTCGCCCACATGGGCGCGCAGGCTCTCGGCATTGGCCCGAAAGTCGTCGCTGCGGGGATCGATCGATGTCTCGAGGACCGGCATCTCTTACTCGATGTTAGTTAGCGCGTCAGCACGGGTAGGGCGCAATCGCTTTATTGCGCCGCTTGGCGAGGCCGATGGCGCGATAAAGTGATTGCGCCCCACGGGTAGCCCCAAAACGTCTCAACATCTGAATGCCCACCGTCATTCACGCCGTCGTGCGAAACAGCTCGCGGCCGATCAGCATGCGGCGAATCTCGGATGTGCCGGCGCCGATCTCGTAGAGCTTCGCGTCCCGCAGCAATCGGCCGACCGGGTAATCGTTGGTGTAGCCGTTGCCGCCCAGCGCCTGGACGGCCTGCAACGCCAATTGGGTCGCATGCTCGGCCGCATACAAGATGGCGCCGGCCGAATCGATCCGATCGACGCGGCCATGATCGCAGGCGCGCGCCACCGCATACACGTAGGCGCGGCAGGCGCTCAAGCTCGTATACATGTCGGCGAGCTTGGCCTGCATGAGCTGGAACTCGCCGATCGCCTGGCCGAATTGCTTGCGCTCGTGCACATAGGGGATCACCACGTCGAGGCACGCCTGCATGATGCCGAGCGGGCCGCCGGCGAGTACCAGCCGCTCATAGTCGAGGCCGCTCATCAGCACGTTCACGCCTTCATCCGGACGGCCGAGCACGTTCTGCGCCGGGACCGCGCAGTCTTCGAAGATGAGCTCCGCGGTCGGGGATCCGCGCATGCCCAATTTGTCGAGCGTGCGGCCGGGGCGAAACCCGTTCATGCCCTTCTCGATCAGGAACGCCGTGATTCCGCGCGCGCCGGCCGACGGGGTGGTCTTGGCATAAACCACCAGCACGTCGGCCTCGGAGCCGTTGGTGATCCAATTCTTGGCGCCATTGAGAACGTAGCGGTCGCCGCTGCGCTCGGCCCGCGTGCTCATGGCCACCACATCCGAGCCGGCGGCGGCCTCGCTCATGGCGAGTGCGCCGACATGCTCGCCGCTGATCAGGCGCGGCAGATGGCGGCGCTTCTGCTCCGGCGTGCCGTGCCGGCTGATCTGATTGACGCAGAGATTGGAGTGGGCCCCGTAGGACAGGCCGACCGAGCCGGACGCGCGACTCACCTCTTCCAGCGCCACCACATGGGCCAGATAGCCCATGCCGGCGCCGCCGAATTCCTCCTCCACGGTGATGCCGTGCAGGCCCAGCGCGCCCATTCTCGGCCAGAGATCGCGTGGAAACGCATCCTCCCGGTCGATCGCGGCCGCGCGCGGCGCGATTTCGGCCGCCGCAAAGGCCCGCACGCTATCGCGCAAGGGTGCGATCTCCGGATCGGGATCGAAACCGAGAAAAGGGGCCGAATTGCTCATTTGATCATCATACCACGATCCGGGTCGTATCGGTCGGAGCATCACGACATTCATTTGGCGCCGCGGATTCGAACACAGGCGTCGTCCCGGCCCATAGCGCGTCGAAGACGCGCGTAAACGCGCTTACGGAGCCGGGACCCATACGGCCTCTCGGGAAGACACGGCGTATGGGTCCCCGCTTGCGCAGGGACGACCCCAAGAGAGTCCGGAACCGTCGGCTTTCACCGGCTTTGCCGGTATCGGCTCAATTCGTCATGGCGGGTGTCGTCGGGCTGCAGTAAGAGCCTGACATGAACGATTCCCACACACCCGCCGAACGCTTTTCCCGACCGCGACCCATGGTGCACGCTCGTTGATGTCCCGCTCCACCCTCGTCGTTCCGCTGATCGTCGGCGGCGCCCAGTTCATGCACCAGTTCGACGGTGCGGTCATCGCGACCGCGCTTCCGTCCATGGCGGCATCTCTGCACCAGGACCCGGTCAGGCTCAATCTCGCCATTTCGACCTATCTGCTGGCGCTCGCGGTTTTCGTGCCGGTGAGCGGCTGGATGGCGGATCGGTTTGGCGCCAAGCGCGTGTTCATCTCGGCCATCGCGGTTTTCACCGTGAGCTCGGTGCTGTGCGGCATCGCCCATTCGCTGCTCGAGCTCGTCCTCTATCGGGTGCTGCAGGGAATCGGCGGCGCCATGATGACGCCGGTCGGCCGCGTGATCGTGCTCAAGAGCGTGCCCAAGCTGCAGCTGGTGCAGGCGATGAACTACATCACCATTCCGGCGGTACTGGGGCCGCTGCTGGGGCCATCGGTCGGCGGCTTCATCGTCACCTATTTTTCGTGGCCATGGATTTTCTTCATCAATCTGCCGATCGGCATCGGCGGCGTCCTGGCGGTGCTGCTCTTTATCCCCGACGTTCACGCCGAAAAGGTCGCGCCCCTCGATCTGCGCGGCTTCGCGCTCATCGGCATGGCGGTCGCCGGCTTGGTGTTCGGATTCGAGGCGATCGGGCGCGGCGTGGTGCCGGTTTCGATCATTCTCGCATCGCTCGCGGCCGGCGCCATTTGCAGCGGCTTCTATCTGATTCATGCCAGACGCACCGCAGACCCGATCATCGATCTCAGCTTGTTGCGGATTCGCACCTTCGCGGCGTCGATGGCGGGCGGTGGTTTGTTCTACCTGGGCACGACCGCGTCGGTCTTCCTCTTGGCCCTGCTGCTGCAGCTGGGTTTTGGATTCTCCGCCTTCCAGGCCGGGCTCATGACGCTGGCCAGCGCGGTCGGCTCGTTGGCGATGCGCTTCACGTTTCGGCTGCTCCTGAAGCCGCTGGGCTTTCGGCGCCTGCTCATCGGCAATGCGCTCGTGACCGGCGCCTTTCTGATCGGCTGCGGGTTCTTCCGCGTCACGACACCGAACCTGGTCATCGTGCTCGCGCTCCTGATCGGCGGCTTTTCACGCGCGGTGCAATTTACGGTCGTCCAATCATTGGGCTATGCCGAGGTGCCGAGCGAGCGCTTCAGCCGCGCGACCAGCTTCTTGGCGATGGCACAGCAGCTCGCGCAGAGCTTCGGCGTCGGCCTGGTGGCGCTGATCGTGCATCTGAGCCTGAGCTGGCACGACCGCGTCGCCATCGCGCCGCATGACATTGCGCTCGGTTACTTCACCATCGGAGTCATGGCGCTGGCATCGGTGCTGGTCTTTTATCGGCTTCATCCCGAAGCCGGCGCCGAATTGAGCGGGCGCCGCGGTGATGCCGGCTGAACGCGCCGTGGTGGCACAACCCGGCCCAAATCTGCAGTAATATCGCTCGGCCCATCAACCAAGGAGAGCGGCAATGAAGATACGATCAATAAGCCACAGTGTGGCTGCGCCGATGCTGGCGGCGGCCGGCCTCTGCTGTAGCCTCGCGATGCCGGCCCGCGCCGACGCCCTGGTGACGCACCGCATTCCGGCCGCGCTCGCCGCCGAGGCGGCCGTCGAGGCGGTCGCGTTCTGCGCCAAGGACAACTATCGGGAGACCGCGGTGGTGGTCGATGCCGACGGCGCGCGCCAGGCCGAGCTGCGTGGCGATGGCGCCGGCATTCACACGCTCGATAGCGCCAACGACAAGGCCTATACCAGCGTCTCGTTCAAGGCCGACACGCTCGCGCTCGCGGAGCGCGCCAAGGAGCCCGGTGGCCTCACGGTGCTGTCGAAGCTCCCGCACGTGATGTTCTTCGGCGGCGGCGTCGTCATCAAGATCGGCGATGAGGTGGTGGGCGCCATCGGGGCGAGCGGGGCGCCCGGCGCCCAGTTGGACGAAGCCTGCGCCCGCGCCGGCCTCGCCAAGATCCGCGACCGCCTGAAATAGGACCGGCGCGCTCTATTTCGTGGCATGTTTACCGCGGGTCGGGTTTACTCGACCTGCGGCCACGCGACGCAGAGCAGGCTGGATCGGAAGGCTTACAACGGACCAGCCGCAGGCAAGTTGACGGCCAGCCATGAGTGCAGGAGCAGTGAATATGTTCGGTCGTGCGCATTCCCGGGTTTGGACCGCGAAGCTCGCGCTGGTCGGCATTGCGGCGGCGCTGGCGGCACCCTTTTCGATGGCCGTCGTTCATCCTGCGCGCGGCCAGCAGGCGGTCGAGGATTTCTACCGGGGCAAGCAGCTCGAGATGGTCATCGGCTATTCGCCGGGCGGCACCTACGATCTCTACGCCCGCTTGGTGGCCCGGTTTCTCGGCAACTACATTCCGGGCAAGCCGACAATCGTGCCGCGCAACATGCCGGGCGCCGGCAGCCGCGCCGCGACCAAATGGGTGTACAGCATCGGCCCGAAGGACGGCACCATCCTGGCGACGTCGGATCAGTCGCTTTCGGTCGAGCAGGCGATGGGCGACAAGCAGCTCGACGTCGACACCACCAAGCTCGTCTACATCGGCAATCCGAATGCCGACAACAACACGACCGCGGCCTGGTACACGTCCGGCATCAAGACGATCGAGGACGCCAAGAAGAAGATGGTCGTCGTGGGGGCGACCGGCGGCAGCACCAGCTCGCAATATCCCAAGGCGATGAATGCGCTGATCGGCACCAAGTTCAAGATTATCATCGGATATCCGGGCGGCAACGACATCAACCTCGCGATGGAGAAGGGCGAGGTCGAAGTCCGCGGCTCCAACGCCTGGGGTGCCTGGAAGGCGACGCGGTCGGACTGGCTGCGCGACAAGAAGATCAACATCCTGGTTCAGATCGGGCTCACCAAGGCGCCCGATCTGCCGGACGTACCGCTGCTGATGGACCTCGCGGCCAATGACGAGGATCGGGCGATCTTCAAGCTCCTGTCGGCATCGAGCACGATCGGGCGGCCGGTGTTCACCTCTCCCGGTGTGCCGGCCGAGCGCGTGAAGGCGTTGCGTGATGCCTTCGATGCGATGGTCAAGGATCCGGTCTTTCTGGCCGAGGCCGCGAAGGAGCACTTCGACATCAACCCGGTCTCGGGAGCGGACATGCAGAAGATCGTCGCGGATATCGTGGCAACGCCGCGACCGATCGCCGACCGGCTGTTGCAGATCATCGGCGCCGTGGGCGAGAATCGGGGCGGCTAAATCTGCAGGAACTGGGCGAAGGACTCCTCGACCGTTCGACGCAGCAGCTTGCGATACTGCTGATGGCAGGAATGCCCGACCGGGATGCGACCGAATTCGGCCTTGGGCAGCGTGGCCAAAGGCACATAGGCGATCGGGCCCGATACCGGCA
>Ga0209069_10001565_pt1 | contig 11696 bp, 10 predicted proteins | sample Str013_2_FD_187202 | JGI IMG/M metagenome (GOLD analysis project Ga0209069, IMG submission 187202) | Freshwater sediment microbial communities in response to fracking from Pennsylvania, USA - Straight Creek_MetaG_SC_2013 (SPAdes) (version 2) | ecosystem: Environmental > Aquatic > Freshwater >...
GATGCTGCCGTTCACACTCGCTGTGCTGCTGCTGTTCGGCTTCGCCCTGGATCCCGATCGGGGCGTGCTGCGCCAAGCGACGCCCGGCCTGTTCTGGATCACGATGCTCCTCGTGATGCTGCTCGCCGTGCAGCGCAGCTACGCCGCCGAGACGGCAGACGGCGCGCTCGACTCGATGCGCCTCGCCGGACTGCCCGCCGCCGGCGTGTTCCTCGGCAAGTGGCTGGCACTCGTGGTCGAACTGCTCGCCGTCGAGATCATCCTCGCTGTCGGCGTGATCATCCTCTACGACCCGACCGGGAAGGTCGCCGGTGAGCCGGCGATCCATTGGAGCGTGGCTCGGCTCGTGCTCTTCGTCACCACCCTCGCCACGGCTACACCTGGCCTCGCCGCGATCGGTACGCTCCAGGGTGCCCTGGCCGCCGGTACCAGGGCGCGGGACACCCTTCTTCCGCTGTTGGTCCTTCCGGTGGTGGCTCCGGTGCTGATCGGGGCGACGAGAGCACTCGAAGGTGCGTTGGGCACGGCGCGGCGCACGACATCGGAGGGATGGCCGTGGGTTGGGCTGCTCGTCGTCATGGCCCTCGTAGTGACGGCAGCGGGCATGGTGGCCTTCGGTCCACTTCTTGAGGAGGACAGCTAGATGCGATCCGAGGCAGCGACCGCGGCACAAGCGACCAGTGCTGCCAGCGCGAGCTCGATCGGCGCGACGCCGCGGCGTCGTGACACCACCGGGACCCGCGCGACGCGCTTCCTCGGTCTCGTCGTCATCGCGTTGATGGGTCTGCTCGTCTTCCTCGGCCTCGTCGCATCACCGCAAGACGTCAACCAGGGTGACGCCGTGCGGTTGTTGTACCTGCACGTTCCGGCGGCCGAGATGACCTACGTCGCCTTCGGCGTCGCTGCGCTGTGCAGCGCGGCCTACCTCTGGCGACGAACGCGTTCGATGGCGTGGGATCGCGTCGCCAACGCCTCGGTCGAGATCGGCGTCGTGCTCTGCGCGCTGATGCTCATCTCTGGTTCGTTGTGGGGTCGGCTGACGTGGAGCCAGTTCTGGACGTGGGATGCGCGGGTGACGTCGTCGGCGTTGCTTTTCGTGATGTTCCTCGGCTACCTCGCGGTGCGAACGTTGGAGGGCACGAACGAGCAGCGGGCGCGGCGCAGCGCCGTCGTCTGCCTGGTGGCGATCTTGGACGTGCCTCTCGTGCACTACTCGGTCGACTGGTTCCGCACCGTCCACCAACGCCCGACGTTCGTCGTCAAGGGCAGCAACATCGAAGGCATCTTCCGCTTCACCCACTTCGTCGGCTTCACGACGTTCCTGCTCGCCTACATCTGGCTGATGCTGCATCGCAACCGGGTGGCGATGCTCGAAGAGATCACCGAGTCGACGATGCTCGAAGCCGCCATCGTCGAACGCCAACGTGAAGGTGCGAGCGATGGCGGGCGTGCCGTTGACGCCGGTGCCGGTGCCGTCGTCGGCGCGACCGGGGTGCGTCCGTGATGCTCGCCACCTTGATCAAGACGAACCTCGGGACGATCCTCGGCGCGTACGTGGTCGTGTTCGGTTCGTTCGCGCTGGTTGCCTGGCGAATCGTCACCAAGGGCAAGCGCCTCGCTCGCCAGGTCCCGCCCGAGGATCGTCCGTGGACGTGACACCGGCGGTCGACGCCGGGCTCGACCTGACACCGCGTCCCGTCCCCGCCGTCGTTGCGCGCCGGCGGCGGCGCAGCCTCGCACCGCTGCTCGTCGCCGGTCTGCTCGTCGTCGCCGCACTGATCGTCTGGCAGTTCCTGACCAACGCCACGCTCTACTTCTGCAACGCCGACGAGGTCGGGCGTCGCTCGGAGTGCAGCGGCACGAAGCGCTTCCGCCTACAAGGCACCGTCGTAACGGGCTCCATCGCTCAGGGCACACCGATGACGTTCGTCGTGTCCTACAACGGCGCGACGGTCCCCGTGAGCTACGACGGTGAGCCCGGTGGGATCTTCAAAGAAGACATCCCCGTCGTCGTCGAAGGCCACATGACCGGATCGACGTTCATCGGTGAGCGGATCTTGGTCAAGCACAGCAACAGCTACCAGCAGAAGAACCCCGAGCGGGTCAAGGACTACACCGCAACGTGAACGCTGCCCTTGGCACCGCGGCGATTGCTGCCGGGTTCGCCGCTTCCTTGCTCGGGTTCGTGAACCTCGCCTTCGCGCTCATCGGTCGCCGCCCGCGCTACGTGCGGATGGGCACGATCTACGCCTGGGTCGTCGTCGGTGCATCAGTCGCCGCGTTCGCAGTGATGGAGCGGGCGCTCGTGCAGCGCGACTACCGGCTCGCCTATGTGCAAAAGGTCGGCTCGTCGCGCACGCCGCGGCTGTTCAACATCGCCGCGCTGTGGTCATCGCTCGAAGGTTCGATCCTGCTGTGGGCGTTGATCCTTGCCGGCTACTTGACGCTCGTGCTCGTTCGCTTCCGCGGCCGGCGCAACGACCCGCTCGTCGGTTGGGCGACGGCGACGATGCTCGCCGTGTGCACGTTCTTCTTCCTGTTGATGCTCGGGCCGGCGAACCCGTTCCGCACCGCACTGATCCCGATCAACTTCGTCGACGGACCGGGTCCCAACGCGCTGTTGCAGAACCATCCGTTGATGTTGTTCCACCCGCCGATCCTCTACCTCGGCTATGTCGGGTTCACCGTGCCGTTCGCGTTCGCCATCGCCGCGCTCGTCACCGGGCGCGTCGGCGAGGGTTGGTTGCTGGAGACGCGCCGATGGACGTTGGTGGCATGGGCGTTCCTCACCCTTGGCATCGTCCTCGGCTCGTGGTGGAGCTACGAGGTCCTCGGTTGGGGCGGTTTCTGGGCGTGGGACGCGGTCGAGAACGCCAGCCTGCTGCCGTGGCTGACGGGCACCGCGTACTTGCACTCGGTGCTCGTCCAAGAGCGGCGCGGGATGTTGCGCGTCTGGAACCTGTCGCTGCTGGCGGCGACGTTCAGCTTGACGATCTTGGGCACGTTCCTGACGCGCTCCGGCGTAATCGACAGCGTCCACGCCTTCACCAACTCGCGCATCGGGCCGTACCTGTTGGCGTTCTTCGCCGTCGTCGTCGCCGTCTCGCTCGGGCTGATCGGCTGGCGCGGTGATCGGTTGCGCTCGCCGGGCACGATCGATTCGCCCTTGTCGCGCGAGGGCGCGTTCTTGGCCAACAACGTGCTGTTCGCAGCGTTCGCGTTCGTCGTTCTGCTCGGCACCGTCTTCCCGCTCGTCGGCGAGGCGCTGAACGGGCGCAAGCTGACCGTCGGTCGGCCGTTCTTCGATTCGATGGCGACGCCGCTCGGCCTCGCGCTGCTGACGTTGATGGCCATCGCGCCGGTGCTGCCGTGGCGCAAGGCGTCGACCGAGCTGTTGCGCGATCGCTTGTTCTGGCCGGCGTGGTGCGCGGCTGGCGCATTGGCTGTCGCCGTCGTCGTCGGAGGTCGCGGGCTGACGACGATGATCGCGTTCGGGCTCGGCGGGTTTGCCGCCGGCGCAGCGTTGCGGCAGCTCGTCTTGGCGACGCGCCGCCAGGGTTGGCGCGGCCTCGTCGGCCGAGCCAACGGCGGGATGATCGTCCACCTCGGCGTGATCATCGTCGCCGTCGCCTTGGCGGCGGCGAACAGCCACCAGCGCACGGCCGAGCTGCGGTTGAAGCCGGGCCAGAGCGCGACCGTCCTCGGCCACACGTTCACCTACAACGGCGTCGCCCACACGGAGGACAAGACCACGGCGCAGCTCAAGGCGCGCATCCTCGTCGATGGCAAGCAGGAGTACCGCCCGGCGCAGACGGTGTTCCTCGCCTCGGGCACGTTGGTGCCGACGCCGTCGGTGCGCACCGGGTTCGCCAACGACCTCTACCTGACGCTCGAGAACCGGCCGGCCGACGACGGCGACGCGATCATCAAGGTGCTTGTCATGCCGTTGGCGCTGTGGTTGTGGGTCGGCGGCATCGTGATGTTCGTTGGGACGTTCCTCGCCGCGTTCCCAGGACGCAACCGGCGCCGACCGACCGCACCAGTCTCGGCGCCAGCTACGGCAACCGATGATCACGGTGACGATCGTGAGCCGGTGTTGTCGGGCGGCGCCATCAGTCTTGCCGTCGAGCCGGGTGCGTTCGATGTCTGACATCCACGACGACGCCACGGTGTCGACGGACGCGCCCGACGACGCCGTCTCCGTCGCCGTCGCGCGTCCCCGGCGGGCGCCGCTCATCGCTGCGGCCGTCGCCGCTGTGCTCGCCGTGCTCATCGGCGTGATGGCCGCCGCTCGTTCCGGGCCCCGCGACATCGTCGATCGCTCGCTCGTCGGTCACGCCGCGCCTGCGATCGTCGGCACGCTGCTCGACGGCGGCCAGTTCGACTTGAGTCGACGGCGGGGCAGCTGGGTGCTCGTCAACTTCTTCCAGACGAGCTGCACGCCGTGCGTTCAGGAACACCCCGAGCTGCGTTCGTTCGTCGAACGCGGCGGTCAGGCCGAGCTGGTCACCGTCGTCTACGTCGACTCCGCTGCCAACGTCCGCCACTTCTTCACTCGCAACGGTGGCAACTGGCCTGTCGTCCTCGACGACGACGGGCGCATCTCGGTGTCCTACGGCGTCGCCAAGGTGCCAGAGACGTGGATCGTCGATCCCGACGGAGTGGTGCAGGACCGCATCGGTGGCGCCGTCACCGCGGCCCGCCTCGACGCGTTGCTCGCCGCGCTAAGGGCGGCACGCGGTCGATGAGCGACAGCATTGATGCCGGCGCGGCGAGGCCGTCGTTGAACCAACGCGTCAAGGGATGGCCTGGTTGGTTGCTGCTCGCCGCGATTGCTGCCACGCTCATCGCCGTCGGCGCGTCACGGAGCCAGGGCCCGAGCAACAACGCCGAGCGCATCGACGCCATCGCCAAGCAGTTGCGCTGCCCGGTGTGCGCCGGCGAGACGGTGTACGAGTCGCGCGTCGCCTCGGCGATGAACATCAAGGCCGACATCGCCCGTCAGGTTGCCGCCGGCACGCCCGACGCGCAGATCAAGTCCTCCATCGAGCGGGCGTTCCCTGACTCGGTCCTCGTCCCTGACGGCAAGGGTGTCAACGCGCTGCTGTGGATCCTGCCGGTGATCGCCGTCGTCACCGGGCTCGGCGCGTTGGCGATCGTCTTCCGCCGCTGGAAGGCCGAGGCCATCGCGCTCGGCGCGCCGACCGACGACGACCGCGCCTTGGTCGCGGCGGCGCTCGACTCGAACGACGAGCATGATCGTGAACCCTGATCGTCTTGCTCAGCTCGAAGAGCAACGTCGCTTCCTGCTCGGTTCGCTCGCCGATCTCGAACGTGAGCACGACGCCGGCGATGTCGACGAGGCTGACTACACGACGCTGAAGGACGGCTACACGGTCCGTGCCGCCGAGGTGTTGCGTTCGATCGACGCCGACCGCCCAGCCGCTCGCCAGCGCGGCGTCGATGGCACTGCTCGCACCGCTCGCCGTCGACGTCTCGTCATCACCATCGGTGCGTGCGTCGCCATCGCCGCGCTGGCATCGGTCGCCGTCGTCCGCTTCGTCGCGCCGCGTTCAGCCAGCGGTGGGTTGACCGGTTCGGGACCCGACGCGATCGGCGCGCTGCTCGTCGACGCGCGCCAGTTGCAGGCGACCGACAAGGCCGCTGCGCTCGCGCGCTACCGCGACGTGTTGGCTCGCGACCCCGAGAACGCTGAGGCTCGCACGTACATCGGCTGGCTCGTCGCCAACGACGTGCTGCAACGGGGCGTGACCGCGGCGGACGCGTCGGCCGTGCTCGTCGCGGCGATGACGGCGAGCGAAGCGCAGCTCGACAAGGCGATCGCGCTCGACGCGCGCTACGCCGATCCGAAGTGCTTCAAGGCGATCATCCGCTTCCGCTTCTTCGCCGACGCTGCGGGCGCATCACCAGCGGTCGACGCCTGCCTCGCCTCGAACCCACCCGAGGTCGTGCGCGGTCTCGTGCAGAACCTGAAGTCCGACGTCGACAAGGCCCTCGCCGGCGGTTGATCGGTTCCGGCCCAGTGCCAGTCGTCGATGCGGCATGATCGCGTCATGACGATTCGCATCGGTGATGGGCAGGGCTTCTACGGCGATGGCGTGGCCCCCGTTGCCGACGTGCTCGAGACCGGCGTCGACTACCTCGTCTGCGAGGCGCTGGCCGAGCTGACGTTGGCCATCTTGCAGAAGGACCGCCAGCGCGACGAGAGCCTCGGGTTCACACGCGACCTGCCGCAGTACGTCCGCACTGCGATGCCGTACCTCGCCGACGGGCGCACGAAGATGATCACCAACGCCGGTGGCATCAACCCGGTCGCCGCCGGCCGAGCCGTCGTCGCGACGTTGAAGGCGGCCGGCATCTCCGGGCTCACGGTGGCGACCGTCGTCGGCGACGATGTGCGCGCCCATGCCGCGGCGCTGAGCCTGCCCGACGACACGCTGTTCGCCAACGTCTACCTCGGCGCGAAACCGATCGCCGACGCGCTCGATCAAGGTGCCGACATCGTCGTCACCGGTCGCGTCGCCGACGCCTCGTTGTTCGTCGCCCCGATGGTCCACCACTACGGCTGGAAGTGGGACGACTGGGATCGGCTCGCCGCTGGCGTCGCCATCGGTCATCTGCTCGAGTGCTCCGGCCAGGTCGCCGGCGGCAACTACTCGGGCAGCTGGTGGACGAACCCCGACGCGCAGCGCATCGGTTTCCCGATCGGCGAGGTCGACGAGGACGGCAGCGCGGTTATCACGAAGAGCCCGAGCGCCGGCGGGATGATCACCTTCGACACCGTGCGCGAGCAGTTGATGTACGAGGTGCAAGATCCGCGCCGCTACCTGAACCCCGACGCCACCGCAGACTTCACGAGCCTGACGTTGGACGACCTCGGTGGTGATCGTGTCCGCGTCTCGGGCGTGCGCGGCGCACCAGCGCCCGAGACGTACAAGGGCCTCGTCTGCCGGCCGGCGGGCTGGCTCGGCGAGTCGACGTTCACGTACTCATGGCCCGACGCCGAGGCCAAGGCGCGCGCCGCGGTGCGCTGGTTGCGCCAGCGCGCGATTGCCAACGGTGTCGCCGTCGAGGAGTGGTGCGAGGAGTACTTCGGCGCTGGTGTGTTCCACGGCCCGGCCGCGGCGGCCGATCTCGCCGATGCCAACGCAGCCGGCTTCGAACCACCGGAAGTGATGGGGCGCTTAGCGTGGCGGACGATCGACGAGGCGACGGCCGGCAAGGTCGCCCCCGGCTCCGGCGTCCTCGGCCTATCGGGCCCGCCGATGATCGCCGGCTTCGGTCGTTCGCGCGGCGGCAAACCGACACAGCTGTTGTCGTTGGACTCGATCGCCGTCCCCCGCCCGCTCGTCGACGACCAGATCCGCATCGAGTTGACGACGGTCTAACCAATCGAGGGAGGTCGGCGATGGACGAGAGCACGAGCGAGGTCATCGACCTGTTGCAGCGTTTGATCCGCAACCGCTGCGTGAGCGAGGGTCTGCCGTCGACTGGTAGCGAGACCGCCAACGCCGATTTGCTCCGCTCGCACCTCGGATCGAGCGGATTGGACGTCGAGTGGTTCGAGCCGACGCCGGGACGAGCCTCGCTCGTCGTGCGCATCGAAGGCAGCGATCCGGCGGCGCCGTCACTGGCGTTGATGGGCCACACCGATGTCGTGCCCGCCGACGAGCGTCATTGGCAACGCGATCCCTTCGGCGGCGAACTCGTCGACGGCGAGGTTTGGGGCCGCGGCGCGCTCGACATGCTCAACCAGACCGCGGCGATGGCGGTCGCCGTTCGCCGCTTGGCCGTGTCGGGTTGGCGACCGAAGGGGACGTTCGTCTACCTCGCCGTCGCCGACGAGGAGTGCGGCTCACAACAAGGCGCCATCCCACTGCTGGAGGCGCGGCCAGAGCTGATGACCGACTACGCGCTGACCGAAGTCGGCGGCGCGGCGTCACCAGGACGCGTCGGCACCAACGTCGAGGTCGCCGTCGGCGAGAAGGGCGGCTGCGGCACGTACATCACCGTGCGGGGCCGCCCCGGTCATGGGTCGCGCCCGTGGGGCAGCGACAACGCGATCGTCAAAGCGGCCGAGATCGTGCGCCGCATCGACGCGCTGCGGCCGGCTGCTCGCATCTCGGAGACGTGGCGCACGTGGGTCGATGCGCAACCGTTCGACGAAGAGCTGCGCGGTGCGCTCGTCGACCCCAATCGTGTTGCTGATCATCTGCAACACCTCGATCCGACGGTCGCTACCGGCGCTCACGCCTGCACGCATCGGACGTACTCGGTGAACATCGCCCGCGCCGGGGTGAAGTCGAACATCATCCCCGACGAGGCGTTGCTCGTCGTCGACATCCGCCTGCCACCGGGCGACACTCGCGAGGCTGCCAAGCGCGACATGGCCGAACTGCTCGCCGACTTCGGAGACTCGGTCTCGTTCGATGTCCCTGCCGGCGGTGAGCCATCGCTGTCGCCGACGGACACGCCGCTGTGGGACGTGCTCGCCTCGGCGGCGCGGCGGGCGTACCCCGATGCGACGTTGGTTCCGACGTTGATCACCGGCGGGACCGACGGCCGCCACTGGCGTCGCGCCGGCAAGGTCGCCTACGGATTCGGCGTGCTCTCGAAGCGGCTCGATCCAGCGACGTACTGGTCGCGGTTCCACAACAACGACGAACGCGTCGACATCGACTCGCTGGCTTTGTCGGTCGACACCTGGACCCACGTCTGCCGCACGTTCCTCGGCTAGGAAGTCGAGCGGATCGGGACGGCTCGCTGTCTTTGCCTTCCCTCACCGGCCGCAGCACTTGCGTGGAGGAGACTCGAATTCACCTCAACTGTGGCATGCCACGAATGAGGCAACATTCGAGGGTGCTCGGGAAGAGGTCGCCAGCCGCCGATCTGCGGCGCGTAGTAGTTGTTCGAGCGACCAGATCGCGTCCAGCCGCTGACGCGCTTCCGCGGAAGCGCGCATCTACTGACAGCTCAGTCGATGATCAGGGCGACGTCGTCGCTCGGCGGTTGACCGGAGTCGGCGTCGCGGGCCAGCTTGCTGTGCGCTCGCCAGTCGACGTCGCGGTCGAGCAGCACTGACGCGGCGCGAACGCGATCAAACGTCACGTCGTCGACATTGGCGGGAGGCGTGCCGGTGTCGCGCAACCGTTTGGCGGCGTTGATGAGCTGCGCCCGAACAGCAATGACCATCGCGTCGGTGGAGCCCAAGTGCTCCGCCGTGCGGTCGTAGAGCGGCTCGCCGTCGGCACCGCACATCAACTCGGTCATCGCCCGGTCGGGAAGGTTGAGCACGAACGGGATGCCGCAGTGCATCAGGTTCTTCTCGACGCCGAGGTCTCGCATGTAGTCGTTGCGCTTGTTCGCTTTCGTGACGAAGTACGAGCGCGGATCATTCGTTCGCGCCTCGTAGCCACCAACGTCGCCGAACGGATCGGTGGCACGGAACGCCATCTCGGGCGGCATCGGTCCCTGTGGGTTGCCCGAGTGGATGATCAACATCGCGTGGTGATCATCGAGCGGCACGAAGGAACGCAAGTTGACCGTCGAGCCGACGCTGATCATCGTGTGGAACGGGAAGATGAACTGGTTGATGCGATGCCACGTCTGGCCGTCCTTCCAGGCGCGCTGGCTCGTGTAGTACGCGCCGTACTCGGTGCGCTCGACATCGAGCACCGGTGCCTCTGGGTCCGGGCTCCAGAACCCGCGGATGCCAAGCGGCGGCGCCGGCGAGTCGGCCTGCAGGCGACGGTGCAACCAGTTGAGGTGCACCGAGTCGAGATCGCCCTCCATGTTCTGCATCCAGTTCGCTTCCTCCATCATGATCGCCGGAGGATCGACGTGATCGATGGGGAGCGTGTTGATCTCGAACGACGGGAACGGCGGCGGCGTCTCACATGAACCCATGTAGACCCAGATCATGTGGTTGACCTCGACGCACGGGTAGGAGCGGATCCTCACCGTGTCCTTGAAGTGCAGCGCGGCGCGACTATCGCGTTTCTCAGTCGGGATGTCGACCAACGTGCCGGCCCGGTCGTACTTCCAGCCGTGGTACTGGCAACGGATGCCGCAGTCTTCGACCCTCGCGAAGAACATGCTCGCACCGCGATGGGGACAGGCTTCGGCGACGGCACCGACGTTGCCGTTCGAGTCGCGGAACATCACAAAGCTCTCGCCGAGCAGCATCATCCGCTTCGCCGGACCGTCAGGTTCAGGGAACTCCGACGACGGCAAGCACGGCACCCAGTACTGCCGCATCAGCTCGCCCATCGGCGTCCCCGGCCCAACACGGCACAACAGCTCGTTGTCCTCACGGGTCAACATCGCAGCCACTCCCCCGTTCGACTCCGGCGCTCTGCGGGGGCGTCGGAGAGCCCAACGCTACCGCCCTACCGCAGCGGCTCACCACGACCTGTCGACCACGCCGCCACCGACTCAGATGTGAGGCCGGCTCCCGTCGAACTCAACTGAGCCCCCCTCCGGGACTATCGCCGCGACGACCATCGAACGACTCTCGTGAGGAGCGACGGCGGCATACATCACGCCCTCGGTCGTGTCCGTCAACGCAGTGACACCCTTCCTCGTTCCGTCAGTCGCGGTGATGTCGGTTGCCTTGAAGTCAACTGCGCCGACGTGAAGCCACAAGCCATCGACCAGGAAGTCGACGTCGAAGGGGTACGGCCGAACCTCACCGTTGTTCAGCGCCGGCGGACGATGGCAGCGCAAGCCACCACGCCCACCTGTCACGCAGATCGCGTCATCGTCGGCCATTGCGTGACGGGTCACGGTTGCATCGCCGACTCGCAACGTCGTCGTCGCCGGCTGGGCGGCGTAGTGCGCGGCGACACGATCGGCGGCCTGATCGAATGCGCTGGCATCCACAGGCGCCAGCGCCGCCAACGTCGCCAACGCAGCGTCCTTCTGTCGCGCTGCGAGCGGCGATGCCGGATCGTAGGAGACACCAGCAAGCAGATCACCGATCTGGCGGACGGCATACTGGTCGGCCGCGTACAGCGTCACGCCATTGCGGTTCATCGGCGCGCCGATGCGCCACGTGCCGTCGGCTGGCGCAAGAGAGAGCGAGATGGTGAACGTCGACTGGATCGAGGAGAGTTCCGGAGCCGTCCGGTAGGCCAGCAGTCCGAAGACGTCGTTGGTTGGCGTCGGGCCCTCGTATGCCGACGTCGCCTCCAACTGCCATGACACATCTGGTGACGCGTAACGCAAGTCGGAGCCCGATCCACTCGGTGCTAGCTGACGGAGGAAGGCGACTGCGTCGGCGTCGCTGGCCCCGTGTGTCTCGACGTGCACGTTCGCCCCATCCTCGTTGAACGTTGCCAAGGAGTTTTGGAACGACGCGCTGGCGCGATCAGCGTTTCCGTTCCGTCCGACGGCGCCGAAAACGGCCGTCGTCGCCGTAACCGGCTGCTCGGCATTGGGGTCGGCCATTGGTTCGATGAAGATCCGGATGGACGCATCGCCGGCTCGGAAGAGCTGCATCGCCGGACGGGTGACGACACCGACGCTCGTCCCTTCGACGACGTCGGCCAGTTCCCAACCGTCAGGAACGGTCGCTGGCAGCACGTGCGATGGCAAGCGAACGTCGGTCGTGGACGTGTTCGTCAACGGTGCCCGGCCACGATCACTGGCGTGTTGCGCGCTCACGACAAGGCCAG
>Ga0209069_10001566_pt1 | contig 11691 bp, 13 predicted proteins | sample Str013_2_FD_187202 | JGI IMG/M metagenome (GOLD analysis project Ga0209069, IMG submission 187202) | Freshwater sediment microbial communities in response to fracking from Pennsylvania, USA - Straight Creek_MetaG_SC_2013 (SPAdes) (version 2) | ecosystem: Environmental > Aquatic > Freshwater >...
GCATCGCGCTCTCCACCGGTGGGGTTTGGCAATATGCTGGCGCCAGTGTGACCGCTTTGCTCATCACATTTGTTATCGGGGACTTCAGCTTTGACAACAGTGTGCAGGCGTGGGCCGCCATGTTCTGGGCGGTGATTGTGCTTTCAGTTTTCACTATCTTGCTATTGGTGTGGCTGATCAACCAAGGCGCTGTTTCGAAACTTTCCAGCATGAATTTTCTGGTGCCGGGGGTGACGGCGCTGATGACTTTTGTGTTGTTTGACGAAAGGCTTGTTCCTGTTCAACTGTTGGGCATGGCGGTTTGTGCCGCTGCCGTTCTGGTGGTTAACCGCGCTTCAGCCATAACACCAGAACCGCAATAACAATCGCGGCAAATTGCAAAATGACGCGCCAGCGCATCAGGTTTTGACTGCGGTTGGGAGAACCGCCACGCATCATGTTGAAGAGGCCGAGCACCAGAACGGTGGCGACGGCAAGCAGGGCTAGGGCGATGATGATGTTGCTCATTGGTCTGACATCATATCCACAAACCAGTCCAGCGCGCGCTGCGGCAAAAGGCGCCGGGCCAGACCCATGATGTGGGTAGGGGTGGTGACATAATAATGGGCCTTGGGACGAGGGCTTTCCAGCGCATGAACCAGTTTGGCCAGCACGGCCTCTGGCGGCAATTTGAATTTGGCTGATCCACCCTTGTTGAGCCTCGCACTTTGGCGTTCATAGGCTTCTCGGTGGGGAGAGATTTCACGATTGACGTTGCGGTTGAAAGCCTCAAGCGCGTGTTCGACGAAGCGAGAGGTGATGGGGCCGGGCTCAATGGTTGAGACATGAATGCCCGAGTCTCTGAGCTCCAAACGCAAGGTATCAGTCAGCCCTTCGAGAGCGAATTTTGTGGCGTTATAGGGCCCGCGCCATTTCATGGCGACAAGGCCCAACACCGAAGAACAATTGATAATTCGCCCAGACCCCTGTTGGCGCATCATGGGCAGCACGGTGGCAGTGAGCTCATGCCAGCCAAAGAAATTGGCGGCGAATTGTTCTTCCATCACGGCGCGGGAAATATCTTCCACCGCACCTGGCTGACCATAAGCGCCATTGTTGAACAGGGCATCAAGCTGGCCGCCGGTTTGAAGTTTCACTTGGGCCACGCAAGCCTGCACGGAAGCGCTGTTGCGATAATCCATGATGATTGTTTCAAGCCCCTCAGCTTGCAGGCGCGCGCAGTCTTGCTGCGTGCGTACTGTGGCAAAGACGCGCCATCCCTTGGCCTTGAGGCCGATGGCACAGCGGTAGCCAATGCCAGAAGAACAACCTGTGATGAGGATGGTTTTGGTCATACAATCTCCGCCGCAAATCAGCCGTGTTTATAGCCTGTACAGCGCATCGCGCATTTGGCAAATGATGGGTTTGGATCAGGTTGATTTGGTGACATGAAGTTTGGCGTTCTCATTTTCACGGCGGCTCTTTTGGCAGGCGCACAACTGGCACGGGCTGAAGACCCGGTTTCGCTTGGGGCCTTTGATGATTGGGAAGCCTTTATCTATCACAGCGAAGGTTCTGCCGTCTGCTATGTCTTGTCGGCGCCCAAAAAGACTGACTCGCCAAAGAAAATTGCGCGGCGCGACCCGGTACATTTTCTGGTGACGCATTTTGCTGGGCGCAAGGTGAAAGGCCAAATCTCGACGATTATTGGCTATCCCTTCAAGGAACAATCGACTGTTGCATTGAAAGTTGATGATCAGGATTTTGAACTTTATACCAATGGTGACACGGCCTGGGCCGCTGCTGCTGATGTTGAAGCCAATATCATCAAGGCGATGAAAACGGCCAAAACGATGAGTGTGACCGGAACTTCTGTGCGCGGCACCCAGACTGTCGATAACTATTCGATGGCTGGCCTTGTCAAAGCGCTTGAGAAAATTGATGTGGCCTGTAAATGAGATTTTGGTTGGTTGCGACGGCGCTGGTCTTGTTCTCGGCATCCGCAGAAGCGGATTGCAAGCCGATGAATTTTGGTTCGGCCCATTATACAGTTTGTGAATTTGATCCGCATACTGACAAAATATCTTTGTTCAATCTTGATGCAGCGGGCCACCCCTTTGGCGGTTTTTCCGCGCTGCGTGAAGCGCTGACGGCCCAGGGCAGGAACCTCAATTTCGCAATGAACGCCGGAATGTTCGGCACGGATTTAAAACCCATTGGGCTCTATGTTGAAAATGGCAAACAGCTGCACAAGGCCAACCGCGCTGGCGGGCCGGGCAATTTTCATTTGAAGCCCAACGGAATATTTTATGTCGCTGGCCAAAAGGCTGGCGTTATGGAGACGGATGCGTTTTTGCATTCTGGCATCAAGCCTGATCTTGCCGCGCAATCTGGCCCCATGCTTTTGATCAATGGCGCGGTGCATCCGAAAATTTCACCGAATGGAACTTCACTCAAAATTCGGAACGGCGTTTGTGTGAATGACGGTGGCAAAATAGATTTTGCCATCTCGGAAGATTTCGTGACTTTCTATCAATTTGCCCAATTGTTCCGCGATGGTCTGCATTGCAAGAACGCGCTGTTTCTGGATGGTTCGGTTTCCAGCCTACATGCGCCGGAGTTGCAGCGCAGTGATTTCCTGGCCACAATTGGCCCGATGGTGGGCGTGACGGCGCCGCTAAAATAGATTAAAGGGCCGCCCATGGTTACCTTATTGAAAACAGCGGAACCCGTTGCCGCCAGCTATATTGCCAATGATACGCGCCAAAATCTGGTGGGGCTTTCACGTGAGGCTTTGTCAGATATTCTGGGCCTCGTTGGCGTTCCCGAAAAACAGCGCCGCATGCGCATGCGGCAACTTTGGCACTGGATGTATAATCGTGGTGTCACCGAATTTGCGGTGATGACAGATGTTTCCAAAGACATGCAGCGCAAGCTGGATGAGATGTTTGTGATTGCCCGGCCTGAAGTGGTGACGGAGCAGATTTCTTCTGACGGCACCCGCAAGTGGCTGTTGCGCCTGCCGCCTGATGAAAAGGGCGCGCGCCATGAGATTGAAACGGTTTACATCCCCGAAGAAGATCGTGGCACTTTGTGCATTTCATCGCAAGTGGGCTGCACGCTCACCTGCTCTTTCTGCCACACCGGAACACAAAAGCTGGTGCGCAATTTAACCGCTGGTGAGATCGCCGGACAAGTGATGTTGGCAAGGGATCGGATCAAAGATTGGCCGCATGATTTGGAAGTCAACAAAACGCCGCCATCGACGGGGCGCTATGTCACCAACGTCGTGCTGATGGGCATGGGTGAGCCGCTGTATAATTTCGATCATGTGAAGACGGCGATTGATATTATTTCCGATGGTGAAGGGCTGACGCTATCGAAGCGCCGCATCACGCTTTCCACCTCTGGCGTTGTGCCGGAGATTGTGCGCGCTGGTGATGAGATTGGGTCAATGCTGGCGATTTCTCTGCATGGCACCACCGATGAAATACGCAACAAGCTGGTGCCACTGAACAAGAAATATCCTTTGGCTGAGTTGCTGCAAGCCTGCCGCGATTATCCGGGCAGCTCAAACGCGCGGCGCATTACGTTTGAATATGTGATGCTGAAGGGTGTGAATGACACAGTGGCTGATGCCAAACGCTTGGTGCAATTGTTGAAGGGCATTCCAGCGAAAGTGAATCTCATTCCGTTCAACCCATGGCCCGGCACGGCCTATGAATGTTCGACCTGGGAGACGATCGAAGTCTTCGCCGAAGTGCTGAACAACGCAGGCTATGCCAGCCCGGTGCGCACGCCAAGAGGCAGGGATATCATGGCCGCCTGTGGGCAGCTGAAAAGCGAAAGCCAGAAGGTGCGGGCGAGTGAGCGGAAGTAGGTTTGTTGACTTTTTGTTCTCGTTGGGGCAGGGTTTGTATACCTATCGGAGGTTGACATGAGTGAGCCTGAGAATTTGGTATTGACGCTGCTGCGCGAGGTTCGCAGTGATGTGAAGCACATGCGCGAAGCCCAAGAGCACATGGCGACGAGCCTTGATGTTGCCAGTGTACGGCTCGAAGTAGGGGCTTCTGAGAAGCGTCTTTCTGAACGTATCAACCACTTGAACCGCGCAGTGATGGAATATCATTCTTCAGCCGTTGGCCAACGGAATGCTTATTAGCGAATTTGAAGAACGCCTCCGGCGCGTGGAGCAGCACCTGAAATTGCCGACAGAGGGGCATTGAGGCGGGAACTTAGGTAGTGCCCGCTCGTGGTGGCGAGGTCGGGAGAATGAGATGAGTAACCACAATGTGTGGCTGGTTGTTGCGTTATTATTGACTTGCGGCCTTTGGTGGGTGCTTACAATATTTGTTTCTGACTTGATGTTTTATCAACGCAAGGGCTGGGATTTTAATATTGATAATCCGAAGGCCTATTATGTCGGTCATGGAGATGAATCCGCTTCAATCAGAATGACAAACAAGGCCCGCATATTTTTCGCCTTGCCGATGTTTTTATTGGTTTTGAGGATTCTGGTGATCTCTGTTGCGTATACTGCGCTCGTGAATTTATAATTTTGGAGAAGAGGTTGAAGAAAGTGAAATACTTGCCCCCTCTCCCCTCCCCGTGATAGGTCGCTAGGCAACACACCGCCTCATTCGTCACCCCTGCGAAGGCAGGGGCCCAGCTTCTTTGCATACGTTGTGCGAGAAGTAGCTGGATCCCCGCCTTCGCGGGGATGACGGGGGAAATGGGGATGACGGAAGAAATGGCAATTCAGGCAAGATAAAAAGAGTTCACATGTCCAAACACAAACCAAAAAAAGTCGTCCTCGCTTATTCTGGCGGGCTTGATACTTCCATTATCCTCAAGTGGCTGCAGACTGAGTATAGCTGTGAGGTTGTTACCTTCACCGCCGATCTTGGCCAGGGCGGTGAGATTGAGCCGGCTCGCAAAAAAGCTGAGCTGATGGGCATCAAGCAGATTTACATTGAAGATGTGCGCGAAGAATTTATTCGCGATTTTGTTTTTCCGATGTTCCGCGCCAATGCTTTGTATGAAGGCGTTTACTTGCTGGGCACTTCCATCGCGCGGCCTTTGATTGCCAAGCGCTTGATCGAGATCGCCGCTGAAACCGGCGCTGATGCCATTGCTCATGGGGCCACCGGCAAGGGCAATGATCAGGTGCGTTTTGAACTCACCGCCTATGCCTTGAACCCCGATATCAAGGTGATCGCACCTTGGCGCGAATGGGAATTCAAGAGCCGCACAGATTTGATTTCATTTGCTGAGCAACACCAGATTCAAGTGTCGATGGACAAGCGCGGCGATGCGCCGTTCTCGGTGGATGCGAATTTGTTGCATTCCTCTTCCGAAGGCAAAGTGTTGGAAGACCCGTGGGTGGAACCACCGGCGCTTGTGTATCAGCGCACCATTGCGCCGGAGGATGCGCCGGACAAGGCGACCTATATTGAAATCGAATTCAAGCAGGGTGATCCGGTGGCTATCGACGGCAAGGCCATGTCTCCGGCCACGTTGTTCACCGCGCTCAACAAATATGGCCACGACAATGGCATTGGGCGGCTTGACCTGGTGGAAAACCGTTTTGTTGGCATGAAGTCTCGCGGCGTTTATGAAACGCCGGGCGGCACGATTTTGAGCGTGGCCCACAGGGCGATGGAAAGCCTGACGCTGGACCGTGAAGCGGCGCATCTCAAAGATTCGATCATGCCGAAATATGCTGAGCTGATTTATTACGGCTTCTGGTTTGCGCCAGAGCGTGAGATGTTGCAGGCGATGATCGACAAAAGCCAAGAGCATGTGGAGGGCGTGGTTCGCCTCAAGCTTTACAAGGGCAATGTGATCGTCGTTGGCCGCAAGTCTCCGAAGTCACTCTACAATAATGAGCTGGTGACCTTTGAAGATGATCGCGGCGCCTATGACCAGAAGGATGCTGCAGGCTTTATTCGTCTGAATGCGCTGCGCTTGCGCACGCTGGCTGCAAGGAAGCGGAACACTTAAAAGTCCTCGCCCGCTTTCGCGGGAGAGGAAAGGGGCCCATTGCTCTTGCAATGGGATAGGTGAGGGGCGCGAGTTACCCAGAGCCAAAGGCCCCCTCATCTATCCCAATTCGCCAAGAAGCGAATTGGGCCCCTTTCTTCTCCCGCAGGCGGGAGAAGACATGCAGTTTGCATCCCCTTGCTGCACATGCTAAGGGCGCGCTCAATTCCGAACAATTTACATGAAAGACCGCGCCCACATGAATTTGCGCAACATTGCCATTATTGCCCACGTTGACCACGGCAAAACCACTTTGATCGACCGCCTCCTGTCACAGTCAGGCACCTTCCGCGACAACCAAAAGGTTGCCGAACGCGCCATGGACTCCAACGATCTGGAAAAAGAGCGCGGCATTACCATTCTGGCCAAAGTGACTTCGCTGCAATGGAAAGAAACGCGCATCAACATCGTTGATACCCCAGGCCACGCCGATTTCGGCGGCGAGGTGGAGCGCATCTTGAACATGGTAGACGGTGCTGTGTTGTTGGTGGACGCCGCCGAAGGCCCAATGCCGCAGACCAAGTTCGTTTTGGCCAAGGCTTTGAAGCTCGGCCTCAAGCCCATCGTTGTGATCAACAAGATTGACCGCCCTGATGGACGCCATGTTGAAGTTGTGAATGAAGTGTTCGATCTCTTCGCGGCATTGGAAGCAACGGACGAACAGCTCGATTTCCCAATCATTTATGGTTCAGCCAAACAGGGCTGGATGAGCACCACGCCTGAAAAGCAGGAAGACAACATGGCGGCACTGTTCGACATGGTGGTTTCGCATTTCAAGCCTCCCGTGGTTGAAGAAGGCCCATTCCGTTTGCTGGTCACCACCATTGAAGCCAATCCGTTTTTGGGCCGTGTACTCACGGGCCGCATTCGTTCTGGTGCGGTTAAAACCAACCAGGCAGTCAAATCCCTTTCACGTGATGGCACAGTGGTTGAAGTGGGCCGTGTTTCAAAGGTTCTTTCATTCCGTGGCCTTGAGCGCATTCCGGTAGAGGAAGCCTTTGCCGGTGACATCATCGCCATCTCTGGCTTGGTGACCACAACGGTGGCCGATACGATTTGCGATCCAGCGGTAACAGTAGCTATTCAAGCTCAGCCGATTGATCCACCGACCTTGACCATGACTTTCCGCATCAATGACGGCCCGTTGGCTGGCAAAGAAGGTGACAAGGTTCAATCACGCGTTATTCGTGACCGTCTGTTGCGTGAAGCTGAAGGCAACGTGGCCTTGAAGGTGACTGCTTCTGAAAATGAAACGGATGCGTTTGAAGTGGCGGGCCGTGGCGAATTGCAGCTCGGCATTTTGATTGAAACCATGCGCCGTGAGGGTTTTGAACTCACCGTTGGCCGCCCTCGTGTGGTGTTCAAGACGGATGAAGCCACTGGCGAGCGGCTTGAGCCAATCGAAGAAGTGGTCGTTGACGTTGATGAAGAACATTCCGGCATCGTGGTGCAGAAGCTCTCTGAGCGCCGCGCTGCCATGCAGGACATGCGCCCTTCAGGCCATGGCCGCCAACGCATTGTGTTCCACGCGCCAACACGCGGCCTCATCGGCTATCAGAGCGAATTAATGGGTGACACACGCGGCACAGCGATCATGAACCGCTTGTTCCATGAATATGCGCCTTATGTGGGCGAAATTCCCGGCCGCCACACGGGCGCGCTTCTGTCGAACTCTGACGGCGACGCCGTGGCCTATGCCATTTTCAACCTGCAAGATCGTGGGCCGATGTTCATTGAACATGGCACCAAGGTTTATGCCGGCATGATCATTGGCGAGCACACACGTGGCAATGATCTTGAGCTTAATGTGATCAAGGGCAAGAAGCTCTCCAACGTGCGCTCCAAGGGCGCAGAAGAAGCTGTTGTCCTTACGCCGCCCATTAAGATGTCTCTCGAAAAGGCCTTGGCCTATGTTGGGGAAGATGAGTTGGTGGAGATCACGCCAAAGTCCATCCGCCTGCGCAAGATCTATCTCGATCCGAATGAGCGCAAGCGCATGACCCGCGCCAAGGAAGCCGCGGAATAAAATTCAAAACGCCCTCCCATTCGGAGGGCGTTTTTTTATTGAAATGGCCCCGGCCCACACGGTGCGCCGCTCATGAACTCAGATAACTTGAGATCGAGGCGTGAAACGATTTCGGGTTCTGACTTTTCACAATTGAAAGTGGGGCTGGCCTCTGCCCGGGTTTGGGCGATTCTGTTGGCGTCAGGCAATGCGCCATCAACGATGGCTGTGCGGCAGGTCTTTGTGCCATCGAGCTTTGTTACCACCAGCCAAGAATGCTTTTTGCCGTTCTCGCCGTTGTCGGTTGTCCAACGCAGAATGGTGGCAAAAGGCTTGCCAGTCTCATGGGGGCACACCCTTCATATAGGTGGTGACAACAGCTTCATTCTGGCAAATGCGCAAGGTTTTGTCGCGGGCGGTTTCACCTGACACCAACTCGAAAGATGATTTCGAAACGCCGATTATTTTGGCCAGTGTTTCGATCACTGCCTTGTTGGCGGCACCCCTGTCTGCCACCGCTGTCACTTTGACGCCCAAAGATTTCTGTCCCGCTGCATTGACGACAACACCCGTCACCTCATTGCAGCCAGCCTTAGGCGTGGCCCGCACATGCAGGAACAAGCCCTTGGGCGTTTGCCGCAGCGGCATTGCTAGAGCAGATAGCGGCGAATGTATCGTTCAATAAAACCCAGAATTAGAAAAAATACAATTGGTGAGAAATCGAAGCCACCTAGAGCAGGCAGTATTCGCCGAATTGGTTCCAAAACTGGATCGGTCAATCTATGCAATATCTCGTCGGCCTGTCGCACAAAGTTATTACGGTAGTTCAATATGTCCAATGCCAAAAGCCAACTGAGGATAATTGTTCCGATAAGAACATAACGATAGATGGAGACTATTTCGAGAATTAGCCAAATAAAGGGGTTCATTGCCATTTCCTATTTCGGAGTACGATATATGTATGCAATGCCACGCTTGCAAGCGTTGACGGTTTAAACTTCGAGCGGTAATTTGGTCACCTTGCTGGTCAGGGGCGGTAGCTCAGATGGGAGAGCGCGGCGTTCGCAATGCCGAGGTCAGGGGTTCGATCCCCCTTCGCTCCACCAGCCTCACTTGACGCTGAAATGCACGGTCATGGCTGAGACGATGTCTTCCGATTGGCTCAGCTCTTGGGCCTGTAACGTATAAGTGCCGCGCTCTACGGGCCAGACAAAATGGCCGCCATCCGTTTTGGACAGCCGGTTGCCATTGAGAGTCCAGGCCACTCTATTGTTGGCCGAGACACCACCCACCACAAATTCGAAAGCCTGGGCGTCTTTGGGAATTCTTGGGTCATAAGCAATTTGCAATCCTTCTGAGGGCCGCAAGGGTGCGATGCCTTTGGTGCTTTGTTGCTTGCGCGGTTGCAGGGCTTCAGTGCCGGGCATGAAATATTCCGTGTGCGGGAAACAGTTTGTGCTGCCAGCCCTTTCATCTTCGCCGCAAAGTTCCCTCTGTACAAGTTTCGGGCTCAGATAAAGTGGCTTGGATTGTTCACGTGTTGCAAGTTCTGCAAAGACTGAGCGCATAACCAGCGCCGGGCCCGTTGAACCGGTAATGCCATCCATAGGTTCCAGATCAAGATTGCCGAGCCAGACGCCAACAGTGTAGCGCGCGTCATAACCCAGAACCCAGGCATCACGATAATCGGTTGAAGTTCCGGTCTTAACCGCTGTTTGTGTGGGAAGGTTGAGCACGCTGCCAGAACCAAATTCCAAGCGGCGCGCGAATGGGTCAGACAGGATATTGCCGATCAGAGAAGCCGCTTCGCTCGAATAGACGCGGCGGCTTTCTCGCGGCTGCGAGGTTTGGGGCAGCGCTGTCAGCGGCCTGAAAATACCGTCATTGGCGAGCGCGCTGAAGCCTTGCACCATTTCCAATAATGAGACTTCGCCGTTGCCCAGCGCCAAGCCCTCTTTATAAAAATCGGCAGTTTGGTTGAGGTTGGCAAAACCCAGCTCGTGCAGCTTGTCGAGATAGAGTTGCGGTGTCACAAAATCGATGGTTTCCAGTGCTGGAATGTTGAGCGAATTGCCCAAGGCCTCGCGCAAAGAAATCTTGCCATGGAAAGTGTGGCTGTAATTGTGAAAATCGTGCAGCCCCGTGCCGATGGCTTCGGCCATGGGCGCATCATCAAGCTCAGTGGCGGGTGACCAGCCTTTCTCCAAAGCCAGCGCATAGAGAAATGGCTTCATGGATGAGCCCGGCTGGCGCGGGCTGCGCACTGCGTCCATTGCGCTGCCGGGCGTTTGATTTTTGGGATTACCAGCTCCAGCCACGGCCCAGGCGAGAATTTCGCCTGTTGTGTGATCAACGACCAGAGCAGCGCCATTGTGCACGCGTTTGCGCTGTAGGGAATTGACGCGTTCATCCAACAGCGTCTGCGTGCGTTGTTGCAAGGTGCTGTCCAGCGTCGTCATCAGCACGCCGCTATCACTGAGCTTGTAAGGCACCGTCTCGCGGATATAATTGATGAAATGTGCCGCACTTAGAAGTTGGGATGCGGGCTCAAGGGTGAGAGTTTCGTGCGCCAGATTTGCGGCCTCGCCACCGGCCAATTCACCGCGCTGTTCCATCGCCAGTGCCAGCCTTTGCAGGGCAGGCTCTATCGCTGCAGGCTTGTGGTACAGATCAAGCGCTGATGGTGCGCGTGGCAACACCGCAAGGGCCAGCATTTCCTTCTCGGTCAGTGTGGCCAGATCACGGTTGAAATAATAGCGCGCGGCTTGCGCCACACCGCGCCGGTTGGCGGCATATGGCACTTGGTTGAGATAGAATTCCAGAATTTCGCCTTTGCTATAGCGGCGCTCCAAGGCCATAGCCTCAAAGCCTTCCAGCCAGCGTGACCACAGGGTTCTGGGCCGCGGGTTCACGATGCGCACCACTTGCTCGCTGATGGTGCTGGCGCCGCGCCGTGCTTTGCCGAAATGCAGATCCTGCCACAGGGCAGCAAGGCGGGCGCGCCAATCAACGCCTTGGTGGTCGAAGAAGCGTCTGTCCTCCGCCGTGATAAATGCCTCGCGCAAAGTATCAGGAATTTGGTGCAGCGGCTGCACGTCCATCATGTTGAAGCGGGTTTGGTAAGAAATGCCAAGGGGCTGGCCGCTGCGGTCGAGAACGGCAAAGCGCTCACCCGGCGATATCATGTTGTTGATTTCAATCGTTGGCGTTTGAACTTCGTGATAGGTTTTTGCGGCCAGCAAAAACAGCAACGCGCTTGCGGCCAGTGCGTAGAGAAATCTATTGCTGGGCCTTGGCATCTTGCTCACTGACTTTCAAACTGAAGCCCTCCGTTTTTCCGTATACATCGGGATCGTACATTTCCTGGGCCATGGTGGGCAGGGTGCTGAAGGAGCCTGTGGCAATCGCCTGGGCCGCATAGGATAGATGATAGTTTCCGGGCGGCAGATAATCGGAATAGAAGCGCGCCGCATCATGGCGCAATTCCTGATGATAGAAACTCCAGCGGCTGGTGTCGAAATCAATCCAGTCATTGTATTTGAAAAACAGTGAGCCACCAGCGGCTACAAAATCTGCTTTGCGGGCGTCCACTTCCGAGGTGGTGGCCAGATCGCGGTTTACCGGCTCAAGGCCGCCGGGCACTGGGTCATCCACCACCACAAAAT
>Ga0209069_10001567_pt1 | contig 11691 bp, 15 predicted proteins | sample Str013_2_FD_187202 | JGI IMG/M metagenome (GOLD analysis project Ga0209069, IMG submission 187202) | Freshwater sediment microbial communities in response to fracking from Pennsylvania, USA - Straight Creek_MetaG_SC_2013 (SPAdes) (version 2) | ecosystem: Environmental > Aquatic > Freshwater >...
GGTCAACATCCGGCAAAGAAGTCTCTGTGTGCCAGACAACATGTGGCTTGACGCCAGTGGTTTTTTCCAACGCTGCAATCATGTCGTGATCGCGATTGATGCCGGGAAAGAGAAGGACTGCGGATTTCATTATGCTTCAGTTAATCCAATACGAGTTTCGAGGCTCGAAACGATCATCAACCCGGTCCATGCGGCGATTGAGGCTCGTCATCCCTTCTTCCATGGAAGTCATGCGATGCTTGAGTTCGCGCACATCAAATTTGACCTGTGCCAGATCACCCTGCATCTGCTTAAGCACTTCATATATCAACTCGTTGGTTACTTCAGCCATGGGGAACCATTCTTCTATGACCTCATTTTACAGTTGAGGCTTCGCAATTGCAATAAGCACGAGGCGTGATCAAGTTTCATCATGGCCCAGTCCCGGCTCCGGCTGGCTGGGATAATGATACGATGTATAGCGGATCACGAATACGGCCCCCGCCAGAATGAAGGTGGCGGCTGCCAGATAGATCACACCCAGATCAGGTTGTTGGGCGTTCTGCACATAGACAATCAAATGTCGGGTGACGGCGGTGATGCCGACGTAAATCAGAAAGCGTACGGGCATGTGGTTAGTGCGGAAATAGATGCCCACCATGGAACCGATTTCCAGATAGATGAACAAGAGCAACAGGTCTTCAATCGAGGCTCTGCCAGTTGTGATCATGCCCCAGAATGCAAATACCGCCGCCCAAACGGTTGCTGCCCCAATGGCGAAGAGGCCGACCAGATGAAACAGGTCGGTGAGAATGCGGCCAACGGGGTCGGCAATTTTGCGCAAGTTGATTTGCATAATCGTTCAGCCCCTTATGATTTGGTCACGAAGGAAAGTGCACTGCGCCCCTCTGCGAAGCGAGGCGGCAAATGCGCACATTAAAGCCAAAGTCGGTAGGAGCGGTTTAAGCTAGCTCAATCTCGTAATTCTCAATCACCGTATTGGTGATCAGCTTCTCGCACATCTGCTTCAAGGCCGCCGCAGCCTTGGCCTTGTCCGTTTCGGCCAGTTCCACTTCAAAGAACTTGCCTTGGCGCACGCTATTCACGCCAGAAAAGCCCATTGAACCCAAGGCATGTTCAATGGCTTTGCCTTGCGGGTCTAGTACGCCGTTTTTCAGTGTTACTTTGATTTTGGCCTTCATGAGTCAGTCTTCACCAATTTAGGACGCGAGCGCACTGGATTTTCACCATCTTGAATAATGCCCAAACGGCGGGCCACCTCTTGATAGGCGTCAACCAAGTTGCCAAGGTCACGACGGAACACGTCCTTGTCTAGCTTTTGGTTGGTTTTCAAATCCCATAGACGGCAATTGTCTGGCGAAATTTCATCCGCCAACACCACACGCATCATGTCATTTTCAACAAAACGGCCGAACTCAAGCTTGAAATCCACCAGCTTGATGCCGATGCCATAAAACAAGCCGCCCAAGAAATCATTGATGCGGATAGACATATGCATGATGTCATCCATTTCCATCGGCGTGGCCCAGCCGAAAGCGGTGATGTGTTCTTCATTCACCATCGGGTCGCCAAGCTTGTCGTTCTTGTAATAGCATTCGACGATGGAGCGGGGCAGGGCTGTGCCTTCTTCGAGGCCCAAGCGCTTTGCCAAAGAACCAGCCGCCACATTGCGAATAACGATTTCAAGCGGAATAATCTCAACAGAACGCACCAATTGTTCACGCATGTTGAGCGAGCGCAGGAAATGCGTGGGCAAGCCGATTTCATTCAGGCGCAGGAAAATATATTCCGAGATGCGTTGATTGAGCACGCCTTTGCCCTCAATCACTGCCTTCTTTTCGGCATTGAATGCGGTGGCATCATCTTTGAAATGCACAATCACCGTATTGGGCTCTGGGCCTTGATATAAAATCTTGGCCTTGCCTTCATAAAGTTGCGTGCGCTTATTATTCATCGGGAGAATCCTCAATCTACTCACCCTAATACTAACATGGGGCCACCCCCAGTGGGGGATAAAAAGACCCTGTGGAAAGCGGCCTCTTAGGCGCAATTGGTGCGGTGCACAAATGATATTTTGGGGCTTGAACTGCTTGCAGAAAACCACCACTTTACAAAAGGCACCAAATGAATGTGAGGAGAATGGCGATGACGACCTTTGATGAGCGCGAAAAGGGCGAGGAACGCAAGTTCGCGATGGACGAGGAAAACCTTTTCAAGGCCCGCGCAAGGCGCGACCGGTTGGTGGCGCAGTGGGCTGGCGACAAGCTTGGGCTCAAAGGTGCTGAAATCGAAACCTATGCCAAGGGCTTGCTTGGCACTGATATCGAAAAGCATGGCGACACTGCCGTTATTGCAAAATTGAAATTGGATTTGGCGGCCAAGAGCATCTCTATTTCTGACCAGCAAATTGAACTTGTTCTGCGTGAGAAAATGATTCAAGCTCAAGAAGAAATCAAGCAGGGACGATAATGAACATTCGCGAGCGCCTCCATGACGGTAAACCATTTCTGTTTTCATGGATGGGCATTCCCGGAAGTCAGTTAGCGGGGCAGTTGGCGCGGGCAGGCCTGGACGGCGTGGCGCTGGATTTGCAGCACGGCCTCATCGGCATGGACAGCGCCAATCAGATGGCTGCGGCAATTGTTGCTGCGGGAAAGCCTGTGATCACGCGTGTTTTGTGGAACGATCCGGGCCTCATTGGGCAAGCCTTGGATTTTGGATCAACCGTCGTCATCGCGCCGATGATCAATACGGTTGAGCAGGCGCAAGCACTGATCAAGGCTGCCAAATATCCGCCCTTGGGCCAACGCAGCTGGGGCGGCTATGCCATGGTGCAGGCGTCGGGCAAATCTGCGGCGGGCTACCTCAAAGATGCCAACCATGACACAATGGTTTTCGCCATGATCGAAACGCAGGAAGCCTTGGATATTGTGGAGAAGATCGCCGCCGTGCCGGGCCTAGACGGTTTGTTCGTGGGGCCATCAGATTTATCTATCGCGCTTTCCAAAGGGGCCGAGCTGAACCGCCTTTCTGCCGCCAACCTTGCTGCCATGAAAAAGATCGTGGAAGTGGCCCATAAAAACAATCTGGTCGCAGGTGCCTTTGCCGGAACACCCGAGATCATCAAAAGCTATTTGGCAATGGGCTATACTTTCATCACGGCGGTGACAGACAATGACGTGCTCAAACTAGGTGTGGATGCGTGCGTGCGCGGGGTTTGACGTTTCAGGCGAAACCGCTCATTCTTTGCAAATGACTCTGCCCATCACTCAATCACAAATTCTCGATAAACTTATCACCCTGATCAATGCCGCAGGCCCGGTAGCTGCGCAGACTGACAAGTATTTCACCAACACCTCACAAATTGTTGCTGCACATGGCGATGTGGAGGTCACTTTTGCCGTGTTCATGCGGCGGCGTGTGGTTGCCGCTCTTGAACCGGTGATCCGGCTGGTCAATCATTTTGCACCCGAAGCCCAAGTCAAGCGGCTGGTGCGCGAGGGCGAAGTTGTTCCTTCAGAAACCAAACTGCTGGAAATCACCGGATCGATGAAAAGGCTTTCGGAAATCGAGACTTTGCTGTTGCAGAAGACTGGTTTCCCTTGCGTGGCGGCAAATAATGCATACGAAATGTGCTTGGCCATTCCGAGTGCTGCTTTCATGGATATGCATGCGCGCCATGGCTCTGGCGCCGAGATGAATATTCTGGCCGCTTATGGCGCAAAGGTTGGCAGTGAAGCTGCACGGGCGACCAATAGGGCGGTCAAAGGCTTTATTGGTTCATCGCAAGATCTCACCGCACCATTCTTTGGTGCGGCACAGGGCATGGGCACCATGCCCCACGCACTTGTTGGCTATACTGGTGGCGACGTTTTAGCCGCCATGAAACTGTTCAACGAAACGCTGCCAGACGCGAAGTCACTCATCGCACTGGTTGATTATACCGGCCATGAAATATCCGACGGTCTGCGTTGCGCCAAATGGTTTTATGATGAAATGAAACTCGACGCGCGCGGCAAGAGTTTCGGCGTGCGGCTGGATACCCATGGCGGTCGCTTTGCCGAGGGCTTGGATTATGAGCGTTCGGTTGAAGTTGTGGGTGAATGGTTGAAAGTGCGCGGCGAATATCCCATCGTGGAAACCGTGCTTGGCGGTCGCACAGTGCAGCTTGATCCGTCCAATATCCTCATCGACAAGGTGCGGCGCATACTCTTCGGCAAAGGTGTTTCGGTCGCTTGCATTATTCACGCGCGCCAATCTCTCGACGCTGCCGGATACAAATCAGCTTCAATCGTTGGCTCATCAGGATTTGACCCCCAGAAATGCCAAATCATGGGTGCAGCCAAGGCGCCAATTGACATGGTGGGCACAGGCTCATTCCTGCCTGCCACATTGACGGAGACTTATGCAACTGCTGACGTCATTCGTTACAATGGTGAAGCGCGGGTGAAGACGGGGCGCGAGTTTTTACTATAATTCGACGTTAACTTTGTATTAGCCATACCAAAGTTGCAAAGCTGAAATTCTCGTTGAGGAGGCCACTTCGATGGGAGTTTTATGCGATGAAGAATCTTGTGTCGGCTTTATTGGCCGCGACGTTCATGTTTGGCCTGTCCACAGAAGAGGTGGATGCAAAAGTGCGCCACAAACATCATAACTATGCATGGCACAAGGGCGAGCATTACAAGGGCCACAAGCTTCACAAGCGCCACAAGCGCAAACACAGCAAGAAGCATCAACACCGCAGGGCGTCTTTGCCGCCAGCCGTAGTTGCCCATGTTTATATCGGCGGCCAGCACATGTCTGTTCAAGTAAACGGCAATCCTTATGGTGATTGGATGGTTTCGACCGGGGGTCGTGGCTATCACACACCTGAAGGTGCGTTTCACGCCACGCGCATGGCGCGGGTCTATTTTTCCAAGCAATATGACAATTCACCGATGCCTTATTCGGTGTTCTTCATGGGCGGCAATGCCATCCACGGCACAAATCATTTGCGCTCGTTGGGCCGTCCCGCATCTCACGGTTGCGTGCGTTTGCATCCAGCCCACGCGGCAGAGTTGTTTGCGCTGGTTGAGCAATATGGAATGAACCGCACCAAGATCATTGTCAGCAATTAAATGGGCATGAGCGGCTTGCGGCGCAAGTCGCTCTCTGCTTTGTTGCAGCCGAACTTGATGGGCGGGGATAAAATGCGGAAATTATTGGTTGGCTTTTTGGCAACTTTGATTCTTGTCGCTGGGGTGACTGGCGCACAAGCCCGCAAGCACAAGCCTAAGGCCGCGCCGCTGCCACCCATTGTTGTGGTGAATATCAATGTCTCTAGGCAAAGCCTTGCTTTGAGCGTTAACGGTTGGCCATCTGGCTGGTGGCAGGTTTCAACTGCTGGTGTGGGTTATCATACGCCGCGCGGCACCTTTCATGTGCAGCGCATGGCGCGGGTTTACTTCTCCAAGAAGTATGACAACTCACCGATGCCTAACTCACTGTTTTTCGATGGCGGCATTGCGATCCATGGTTCTTATCACATAAAGAGCTTGGGACGTCCTGTGTCGCATGGCTGCGTGCGGTTGAGGCCGGAGAATGCAGCGCAACTTTATGCGCTCACAGAACAATACGGCCCATCAAGAACGCAAATCATCGTCACGGATTGATATGAGCCGCGTTGCCCTCATCACTGGCGGTGCGCAAGGCTTGGGTGCAGCTGCGGCGAAACAACTTTTGGCTGATGGTTTTGCTGGTGTTTTTCTGCTCGACAGAAATGCAGAGCGACTGGCCGAAACAGCGAAATCACTTGGCGATTCCAAGAACGTAAAAACCCTTGTGGCTGATCTTGCAGATGAAACTGTTCCAGCAAAAGCGGTTGCGGCATGCGTTGCTGAGTTTGGTCGCTTGGATGTTCTGTTCAATGCGGCAGGCAACACCGCGCGTGGCTCAGTGGGGGATACTGATCTACTGACATTTGAAGCCTTGTTTGCAATTAACGTGCGGGCCCCTTTGTTTCTCATGCAAGAAGCAGCAAAGATCATGAAGCGCCAAAAATCCGGCACCATCATCAATGTTTCTTCAATGATCGCTTATGGCGGGATTCCGTCGCTGGCCACTTATTCGGCCAGCAAGGCCGCATTGAATGCGCTCACCAAACACGCAGCGCAAGAGTTCGCCTGGGACGGCATTCGCAGCTTTGCCATTGCCTTGGGCTGGGCGCTCACCGAGGGGGAGCGGGTGATGCAGGCATCACTTGGCATGCCTGAGGATTGGGCCGAAAAAAATGGGGCTGAAATGCCAGCTGGTCGGTTGATCTCGCCTGAAGACATTGCGGGTCTGGTGAGTTACTTGTGCTCGCCATCTGCACTGACCATGAATGGCGCTGTGATTGATTTTGAACAAATGCCCCTTGGCATGTTTCGCCTGCATCCGGCGCTGAAGTCTTCAGCCTAACTCCAGCAGATTGATTTCGGGCGGAGAACCGATGCGCACTGGCAAGGTTGAACAACCAAGCCCACCGGAAACGATCAAGTGTCTGTTCTGCTCAACAATGTGCCCGTAGATAAATCGACGCCCATATTTTGACGGCACATAGAGTGCGTGTCCAGCGATGCGAACTTGGCCGCCATGGGTGTGGCCTGAAAGGGTTAAGGACACGCGGTCAGGCATGTGAATAAACATGTCAGGCTCATGGGCCAGATGTATCACTGGCTCGATGGCGGTGATCTGTCTCATGGTTCCCACAAGATCATCGCGCCCGTCAAACCCACCGCCTCGCTTGGGAAAAGCAACGGCAGAATCGGTGCCTGATACCCAAAATGGCTTGCCATCCTTCACCAACCTCACAGCCCGGTTTGCCAAAACCTGAATGCCCGCATCTTCCATCGCCATTTGCATTTCTGGCTGGCCAATGCGGCTGCGTTGCAAAGCGAAATCAGCCCAATAGTCGTGATTGCCATTGATTGAATAAACGCCGAGAGGGGCATGGAGCTGTGCTGCCACGCGGGCAATCTCAATTGGTGGCACTTTGCGGGTGCGCAAATGCATGCCCGTTACATAATCGCCCAACATGAAAACGATGTCTGGGTTCAGCGCTTGGGCCGCCTCAATGACGCGCTGCCAACGCGAAAGCGGAAACCAAGGATCGACCACATGGGGATCGGAGATCACCACTGCGCGCAGCTTGAGGCCGGGTGTCCAATTTGGCGGCGTGAAGGCATAGGCAGTTGTGTTCATCGTCAAGCCAGCTTCGATCACCACGCCATAGGTGGCAACGCCAACTCCGATGGCGGTGAAACTGGCCAGGCCTTTGAGAACTGTTCTGCGATTCATGCGCGCCGTATTGCCCCTAATTGCGGCGAAATTCAAATACGCTTTCGACACAATACTTTCAGGGGGCTGGTATTGCCGCAATGCTGCGCTATTCTGGGGGCATGTCAGCCGCTGCTTTCACTTACGTTGAGGACAACCGCGCCAGTGGGCGGCTGGTTGCAAACATCATGCATTTTGCCAGGGTTTTGCGCGCGGCCGGCATGAAGCTTGGTACGGGCAGCGTGGTGGATGTACTTGAGGCTGTCACCCTTGGTCCAATTCGCACGCGGCAGGATTTTTATTGGACGATGCACGCCGTCTTGGTGAAGCGCCGCGAAGATCATGTTATCTTTGAGCAGGCATTCCACGTTTTCTGGCGTCGCCCAAAAATGCTGGATGAGTTGCTGCAACTGTTGCGTATTGAAGTTTTGATGCCAACTTCAGATCGGCAGCGCAAACAGGCGGCGACGATGCGTTTGGCTGAATCCTATTTCGCCAGCATCAACGAAAAACATAAAAGCCGAGAAGAAAAGCAGGTTGAAGTTCAGGCCACACAAGGGGCCTCAAGTGACGATGTGTTGCGCCACAAAGATTTTGAGCAGATGACCATCGCAGAGCAGGCGGAAGCCAAGGCCGCGCTGCGCAGAATGAAAGTGCTGATGCAGCCCAAGGCCAGCCACCGGTTTGAGACAAACTTTCACGGCAGGCGCGTGGATTTTCGCCAAACCATGCGGCTGGCACTGCGCAATGGTGGCGAGATGATTGAACTCATGCACAGCGCGCCCAAGCAAGTTTTGCCGCCGCTTGTCGTGCTGTGTGATATTTCAGGCTCTTGCGCTGAATATAGCCGCATGTTCCTGCAGTTCTTGCATGGGCTGGTGACGCAGCGGCCACGGGTTTATGTTTTCACCTTTGGCAGCAGGTTGACGAATATCACGCGCGATTTGGCCAGGCGTGATGTTGATGAAGCGGTGGCGCGCGTTTCAGCACATGTCCAAGATTGGTCAGGCGGCACGCGCATCGGGGCCAGTCTCAAAGAGTTCAATTTTCGCTGGGCGCGGCGGGTGTTGGGCGGCAGGGCGGAAGTGTTGCTGATGACTGATGGATTGGAGCGCGATGACATTGCGCAACTGGCCACCGAAATGCAGCGCCTTAAGCGCAGTGCAGGACGCGTGACTTGGCTCAATCCTCTGTTGCGCTATGACAAGTTTGCCGCGCAGTCAGAGGGCATTCGCGCTATCATGCCCCATGTTGACGCGTTCAGGCCAGTGCATAGCTTAGAGTGCATTGCAGATTTGGCGGAAAGCCTGAGTGGCAGAAGACGCCCGCACAAAGATTTGAAAGCTTGGATGGTGGGATAATCATGAGCATTTTAGAAACAGCAGATGTTTGGTTGGGGCAGGGCCGCAAACTGGCACTGGCCACTGTGGTGGAAACCTGGGGTTCAGCGCCGCAGCCCGTTGGCAGCCAATTGCTGGTTGATGGTGAAGGCAATTTCGAAGGCGCAGTTTCAGGGGGGTGCGTGGAAGGTGAAGTGATCTCGCAGGCGCAAGACTTGATCGCCAACGGCGGGCATAAGACACTGGAGTATGGTGTGGCCGATGAAACAGCTTGGCGTGTGGGCTTGGCTTGCGGTGGGCGCATCAAGATTTACGTTGAGGCCCTAACGTGAAGGCTGAAACCCTGAAAGCGCTGCTCGCCGCCAAACATGCCCATGAGGCGGTGGCGCTGGTCACCAATACGACGACAGGCGAACAGCATATAATGCCGCGCGGTGCCGCTGCACCTGACAGTGAATTGGACAAGGCATTTCGCTTCGACAAATCCGGCATGCAGGGCGATGATTTCATCGCCATCCACAATCCGCCTTTGCGCCTCATCATCATCGGTGCAGTGCTGATCGCGCAGAGCATCATCCCGATTGCACAGGCATGTGGTTATGACATCACGGTGATTGATCCGCGCGGGGCCTTTGCCACGGGCGCGCGTTTTCCTGGCGTCACCCTGCTGGCCGATTGGCCGCAGGACGTTTTGCCGGGCCTGAAGCCTGATGCTCGCACGGGATTTATCGCACTCACGCATGATCCGAAGATTGATGACCCGGCCCTGCACATCGCATTGCGTTCAGAGGTGTTTTACATCGGCGCATTGGGTTCCAAGAAAACGCAAACTGCGCGGGTTGAACGCCTCATCAAAGCTGGTTTTACTTCAGACGAATTGGCTCGCATCGCTGGCCCTATTGGCCTCAACATCGGAGCAGTGGGTGCCCATGAAATTGCCATCTCAGTGATGGCGCAAATGACGCAAAGCTTGCGCTTGGGCCGTGCATGAAATTCGGCACGTTGAAAGCAACCAAAGCGTTAGGGGCAATACTTGCTCACTCTGTTGCGGGCCTCAAGAAGGGCCGCAGGCTGACGCCTGAAGACATTGCTTATTTGCTAGAACATCAAATTGAAAGCGTCATTGCCGCCCAGCTGAGCCCATCTGATGTGCCGGAAGATGAGGCCGCTGCGGCCATAGCCAAAGCCATCTGTGGCAAAGGCGCTGTGGCACAAGCACCGTTCACGGGCAGGGCCAATCTTCACGCCGCTGCGGCCGGGCTGGTGATCGTGGATGAGGCGCTGCTCACCCGTCTCAATCGTGTGCACGAAGCCATCACCGTGGCCACGCTCAAATCATATGAACAAGTTGCGCCGCGGCAAATGCTGGCCACGGTCAAGATCATTCCTTATGCCGCCCCCGCCGCGGCGCTGAAGAAGGTTCTCGCGCTGTTGAAGGGCAAAAGGCTTGTGCAAGTGGCCACCTTCACGCCGCATAAAGTTGGCCTCGTCATCACGCAAACTCCCGCCACAAAACCATCACTCATTGCCAAATCTGAAACGGCTATTGCTGACCGTCTGTCGCGCCTTGGCTCCAGCTTGGGTGCTGTGGAGGTGGTGGCCCATGAAAGTGCCGCCACTGCAAAAGCCATCACGGCCATGCAAGCCAAAGGGCTGTCGCCAATATTGGTATTTGGAGCCACAGCGATTGTTGACCGCGCTGATGTGGTGCCCGCTGCCGTCAAAGCCGCCAAGGGCAGGGTCACCAATCTGGGCATGCCGGTTGACCCGGGCAATCTGCTCATGCTGGGCCAGGTCGGAACAACCCCCATTGTCGGCGTTCCCACCTGCGCGCGCTCTCCCAAGGTCAACGGATTTGATTGGGTACTCAGCCGCCTTTGCGCAGGCTTGAAGGTAACGCCGCAAGACATCGCAGCCATGGGCGCAGGTGGGCTTCTTGCTGAAATCACCACGCGCCCACAACCGCGCGAAGGAACCAGCAACGCGCCCCATGCGCCACGCATTGCGGCTGTGGTGTTGGCGGCGGGCCAGTCAACCCGTATGGGGCCCAACAACAAGCTGCTGGCTGATCTCAATGGCAAGCCGTTGATCGCCAGCACGATTGGCCAGATTGAAGCCTCAGGCGTTGATCACATCGTTGTGGTTACGGGCCATCAGTCGGGCTCGGTGAAGGCAGCGCTCAAAGAAAGCACGGCCAGCTTTGTTCATAACGCCAACTATGCCGATGGCTTGGCTACTTCAGTGCGCGCCGGTGTGGCGGCGGTGCAGGATTACGATGCCGCCTTCATCTGTTTGGGAGACATGCCGTTAATCCGCGCTGACGACATGCGGAGGATGATTGCGGCATTCAATGTGGAAGAGGGGCGCACTCTGGTTGCCCCTGTGCAAGGGCGCAAATTGGGCAACCCGGTTTTGTGGGGGCAGGAGCATTTTGTTTCGTTGATGAGCCTGGAGGGTGATCGCGGAGCGCGCGGCCTGTTGGAAGCGCGGCGCGACCAGATCGTCGAAATCCAAGTGGAACATGACGGCATCATGCGCGATGCAGATACGCCTGAGGCGCTGGCAGAGATCAGGAAGTTGGTCGCGAATTAAAGCCGGCCCGCCTCAATAATCCGCTTCAGGAAACCACGCGTGCGTTCCATTTTCGGATCGCCGAATAATTGCGATGGCGGGCCTTCTTCATGCACCACGCCCTCGTAAAGGAAGCAGACTTTTGAAGCCACCTCTTTGGCGAAACCCATTTCATGCGTGGCCAGCAACATCGTCATGCCCTGCGTTGCCAGATCACGCACAATGTTGAGAACCTCCGAAACCAGTTCCGGATCAAGCGCTGATGTAATTTCATCGAGCAGCATCAAGCGCGGTTCCATCGCCAAGGCCCGCACGATGGCCACACGCTGCTGTTGGCCGCCGGAAAGCCGGTCTGGAAAAGCCATGGCTTTTGATTCAAGGCCAATGCGTTTGAGCAGGATCATCGCCTTGGCTTCGGCTTCTTCACGGGCCATGCCAAGCACCCTGATGGGTGCGAGGGTGACGTTCTCCAACACTGACA
>Ga0209069_10001570_pt1 | contig 11682 bp, 10 predicted proteins | sample Str013_2_FD_187202 | JGI IMG/M metagenome (GOLD analysis project Ga0209069, IMG submission 187202) | Freshwater sediment microbial communities in response to fracking from Pennsylvania, USA - Straight Creek_MetaG_SC_2013 (SPAdes) (version 2) | ecosystem: Environmental > Aquatic > Freshwater >...
GTCCTGCACCATGCCGCGCGGCACGCGGGCTCCACCGACCGGATCGTTCTCGTAGCGCCGACCTGGCGCGGACCGCTGCCGACCATGGCGGGCGGCGACCGGCCGCTATTCGCAAAAATCCGCAGCGTCATCGCGCTGCCGGGGCTCGGCCAGTTCCTCTACCGGTTGAACGTCAGTTCCTTCGTGGTCCGCCGGATGGTGTCTGGCCACGTCTACAGCGATCCGGCGTGGCTGCGCGGGGAGCGCCTCATGGAGAAGAGAAAGGTCATGGATGCGAAAGGCGCGCGTTTTGCGTCCGTAGCCTTCGTGACCGGCGGCTTGGATCGGGTCGCCAGCCGCGCGGAATTCCTAAGCCTCGCGGGCCGTGCCGGCGTGCCGATCCTGCTCGTCTACGGGGGCGAGACGCCACCACGATCGCTTGCCGAGATGGAGGCGCTAGGCCAACTCCCAGGGATCGAGGCTGCCCGCCTTGCCGGCGGCAAGCTGTCGGTGCACGAGGAATTTCCAGACGATGTGGCTGCTGCTTTGCGGCCGTTCCTGGCGATCTGAGCGGCCGGCCGCGGGCCGGGGATCGCGCGCCCTTCCGGCTCACTCAGGCTTTCTTGTACGGAGTGGCGCGCTTGCGGACCCGCTCGTCGTCGGCAAAGCCACCGATGAATTGGCTCGTCGCCAGCACCAGGAGCGAGAAGAAGCTGAGCTCGGCCACCTGCAAAGGATCGGCGATATAGATGCTGAAGTCGGGAGGGTACAAGAAATAGGCAGCACAGACATCGCTGGCGACGGCGGTCACGATGGCGGTCACGCTGCCATATCTGACTGCCACGAACGTGATCGGAATCAAATAGCCGAAGATCAGATGCTCCGGCTGCCATGCAAGGTAGACCGCCAATAGAATGCCCGTGGTGAGAGCGACCAAAGCCGCCGCGACCAAGACCGGCCCAACCCAATGCTTCGAAATCTTGGACATGCCACCGACCCATCCGGAAAGTATCCGGGCCCCAATTCGGCATTGACAAGTATATTCGATGGGATCAGCGAAGGAAAGCTGCGAGCGCGGCGCGCCGAGATACTTCGTTAACGACACCGGCCGGGCAATTTGCTTAGACAAGACCGGCCCTGATGGACGAGCCTTCGGCCCCGCGACGGTTATGTTGCGATGCAAAATAAATGCTTCCCGGTGGCCGCCGGAAGCAGATCGCGCTGGCCCATCGCACCTGGCCATCCACACCGCGCAGAATCCCATCGACACGCGACATGCGCGACCAAACGTCCCGGCTCGGCAGGCATGGCACCGGAACAAGTCGTTGGTCGGGGGCGATAGCCTTGCGCAATCGCCTTGATTTAGCAGGGCGAATGCAGGCGGTGGCGGCGCGAATCCGGCCGTCGAGGCACTTTGAGGGGACCGCACGCGGCTGGCCGAAATTTGCGCAATGTTCCATGCAGCTATTTAATTGACACAAAAACTCGGTTATGAGTTGGCTCTGCCGCTAAAGACCGCAATATTATGGCAGGGGGTGGAACCATTGCGTAACTTGCTCACACAGAAAAAAGACTACTACGCGGGCGGCCTGATGACCCTGATCGGGCTCGGCGCCGTGCTCGAAGCGCGCCACTACAATGTCGGCACCCTTTTCCATATGGGACCGGGCTTCTTCCCGATCATCCTGGGCGTCATCATGACCTGCCTTGGAATGCTGATCGCCGGCGTCGCGGCCACGGCCGCGGCCGTCGACGACGATCAGCTCATCATGCCGAAGCCCGAATGGCGCGCCTGGCTTTGCATCCTGGCCGGGCCGGCTCTCTTTATTGTATTGGGGAACCTGGGCGGGCTGATCCCGGCGACCTTCGCTTGCGTGTTCGTGTCCGCGATGGGTGATCGCGACAGCACGGTGAAGAGCGCCCTCATCCTCGCGACCGGCGTCACAATCTGCGGCGTGGCGCTGTTTTCGTACCTGTTGCAAGTGTCGCTGCCGATGTGGCGTTGGGGGTCCCTGTGATCTATTCCGCACTGACCGATCTCTGGTACGGCTTCGGGGTCGCGCTCGAGCCGCATAACCTGATGTTCTGCTTCCTCGGGGTGCTGATCGGCAACATCGTCGGCGTGCTGCCCGGCATGGGCGTCCTCGCCACGATATCGATCCTGCTGCCGCTCACCTTCGGGATGAAGCCGGTCGCCGCCATCCTGATGCTGGCGGGCGTCTTTTACGGCGCGCAATACGGCGGCGCCATCTGCTCGATCCTGCTCAATCTACCGTGTCATCCACCGCACGCGGTGACCTGCCTGGACGGCTACCCGATGACCAAGCAGGGGCGCGGCGGCGTTGCGCTCGGCATCACGGTGATCGCCTCCTTCGTGGGCGCCTCCTGGGGCATAACGGAGATGACCTTTCTGGCGCCTGTGCTGGTGCAAGTGGCGTTGAAATTCGGGCCCTCGGAGGTGTGCTCGCTCATGCTGCTCGGGCTCTTGGCCGGGTCGACGCTCGCGCGCGGCTCGCCGATCAAGGGCGTGGCCATGACGGTGTTCGGCCTGCTCCTGGGCATCGTGGGCGCCGACATCGAGACCGGCACCCCGCGCTTTGCCTTCGGCATGACCGAGCTCGACGACGGCGTCGAGATCGTGGCGCTGGCGCTCGGCCTGTTCGGCATCGCCGAGTTCATGAACACGGTCAACCAGACCGCCGCCATCGACACCAAGTATACCAACATCAAGCTGCGCGACATGTGGCCCTCGAAGGCCGATTTCAAGCAGGCGTTCTGGCCGATGCTGCGCGGCACTGCGCTCGGTAGCCTGTGCGCGCTCATTCCCGGCACCGGACCGACCATCGCGTCCTTCGTCTCCTACGCGGTCGAGAAGAAGATCTCGAAGACGCCGGAGCGCTTCGGCCACGGCGCGATCGAAGGCGTCGCCTGCCCGGAGGCCTCGACCCACTCTTCGGTGCAGGGCGACTTCATCCCGACCATGAGCCTCGGCATCCCGGGCGACGCCGTGATGGCGCTGCTGCTGGGCGCCCTGACCATCCAGGGGATCGTGCCCGGCCCGCAGCTCATCAGCCAGCATCCGGACGTGTTCTGGGGCCTGGTCGCGAGCTTCTGGGTCGGCAACATCATGCTCGTCATCCTCAACGTGCCGATGATCGGACTATGGGTGAAGCTGCTCACCATTCCGTACCGCTACCTCTATCCGAGCGCGCTGTTCTTCATCTGCATCGGCGTCTACAGCACCAACAACGACATGTTCCAGGTCGGCGAGACGATAGCGATCGGGATATTCGGCTATATCCTGCTGCAGCTCGGATTCCACCCGGCCCCGATCCTGCTCGGCTTCGTGCTCGGGCCGCGCTTCGAGGAGAACTTCCGCCGCGCCATGCTGATCTCGCGCGGCGATCTCATGGTCTTCGTCGAGCGGCCGATCAGCGCGTTCTTCGTCACCTTGAGCGCGCTCTTGATCCTGACCCAGATATTTGTTCGCATGAGAACCAACGGCAAGAGCGATATCATCCCGCGCGCGGCCGAATAATCGCGGTCATATTTTCGAGATTTCAAAGGTCGAGCGGGCGAAGAGCTCCTCGACCGCGACCTTGCGCTCGATCAATCCCTGCTCGTAGGAATATCGGGTCAGGGCTTCGATTTCGGCCATGTTCTCTTCGATGCCGTATTTCCAGAAGTCCCGCCCCATCGCGGCCATGGTCTCGGTGGTTTCGGCTTCGAGCCATGGCAGGGTGACCATCAGGGCGTTGACGTCGCGCAGATCCGCCATGGCGAGCGCCTTGGCTTCGCAGAATGCCTTGTAGACGCTGGTCGGCAGCCACGGATACTGCTCCACCAGCGTTTTGCGAATCCCGACCAGATGCATGATCGGGAACAGCCCGGTTTTCTTGAAATAAGCCTTCTCTGCTTGCCGCGTATCGGGAAACAGGCGGGCGATGTGCGGCTCGCCGTCGAGGAAGGACGACGGCGCGCGTGCAGTGAACAGGGCATCGAGCTCGCCGTCCCGCAGCATGCCGACGAGGGTCTGATGATCCGCGATCGGCTGCAGGTCGACGCCCGCGATCGGCTTGAGCGGGGTGCGCTCGTGCCGTCCCGGCTCCTCCTGACCGCCGCTGCGCCAATGAATCTCCGACGGCGATACGCCGTATTCGTGCAGCATCATGCCGCGCATCCAGACCACCGCGGTGATCTGGTATTCGGGCAGCCCGACGCGTTTGCCCCGAAGATCGGCCGGGCTGCGGATGCCGGCATCGGCGCGAATGTAGATGCCGGAATGCCGGAAGATCCGCGATACGAAAGCCGGGACCCCGATATAGGCGGAGGTGCCCGCCGCCACCGTCCGGATGAAGCTCGAGAACGAGAGCTCGGAGACGTCGAATTCCTGATAGCGGAAGGCGCGAAAGAAAATCTCCTCGGGATAGAGCGGAAGATAGGTGGCGGCGCAGCCTTCGACCTTGACCCGGCCATCGCGGATCGCGCGCGTGCGGTCATAGTTGCCGCACGCAATCGTAATCGGCACCTCGGCCATCATGCCTCCCGGTAATTTGCCCGGCGCGGGGAACCAGCAGGGCGGATCGGCAGAAAGCTACTTCCTTCGTCTTCGCCTGTGAAGCCGATCAGCTTGTTGTTGCGCGATTTGGGGGATAATTTCGAAGCAGCAGGGAGAACAACCATGATGTCGACCGTGATCGGCGGAGCAATGCTGCCCCACGCGCCGCAGTTCTTCACGATGCCGGACACCGAGGACAAGACCAATGTCGAGCATGTCAAAACGGTCGCGGCCGAGATCGGCCTTCGGCTGCGGGCGCTCGAGCCGGACCTCTGGATCATCTTCTCCAACGATCATGCCGAGCAGTTCTTCCATCAGGCGGCGCCTCCCTTCACGATCCATGTCGGCGGCGAGGCGACCGGAGAATTCGCCGGACGCAAATTTCATTGGCAAATTCCAAGCGAGATCAGCTTCGAGCTGGTGCGTTCGCTCTATCGGCAGAATTTCGATCCCGCCTTCACCAGCACCGCCAAGATCGACTATGCGATCGGCATTCCGCTGACCCATATCGGCCACACCGGCCCGGTGCTGCCCATCTATGTCAACGCCTATCTGCCGCCGCAGCCGACCATGGAGCGCTGCTATGCGTTCGGCCAGGCCGTCGCCCGCACCGTCACCGCGATGGGACTGAAGACCGTCATTCTATCGAGCGGCGGCATGTCGCATTTCCCCGGCACCGACCGCTATGCCAATCCGGAGCTCGCCTTCGACAATCGCGTGCTGGAAAAGCTCGCCGCCGGAAATCTGAAGTCGCTGATCGGCTACGACGAAAAGGAGCTCGACGAGACCGGAAACATCGAGTTGCGCTGCTGGGCCTGCGCGGCCGGCGCGCTGGGCGAGCGGCGGCCCGACATCGTGTCCATGGACCCGAGCTGGCACCACAATTATGCTTCGCTGGCCTGGATCGATCCTGCTTCCGGCGAGCAAGCTCCGCACTATCCTTCCATCAAGCCGGAGCTGGTGGCACTCACCTCCGCGCTGCACGGTCTCGCCCACGACGCGGAGCGGCGCGCCCAATACGTCGCCGATGCGGGAGCCTATGCGGATCAATTCGCGCTGCCGCCGGACCAGCGCGAGGCGCTGATCCGGCTCGACCTGCCCGCGATGGTGAAGATGGGCACGCATCCGCTGGTGCCGTTTCTGGCGCAGATGCAAATCCAGCGGTTGCGCGCCCGCTGAGGCGGATCGCGGGAATCTAGCATTTTTGCATTGTCGCATTTTCGGACGGAAAACCGGATTCCACTTTTCCTGCAAATGCTTCCAAATCTGCTATTCTGCCCGGGCGTTTTCGGCCGGGGGAGATCCCCAATGAAGAGACTGTCGTCCACCGTTCTGCTGGCCTTGGCGGCGGGCTGGCCCGGAGCCGCCATCACGCCGGCAGCGGCGGATCCGATCGCGGACTTCTATTCCGGCAAGACACTCGCGGTGCTGATCGGCTTTAGCCCCGGCGGCGGCTACGACATCTATGGGCGCACGCTGGCGCGCTATATGGGGCGCCATATCCCGGGCAATCCCAAGCTGGTGCCGCAAAACATGCCGGGCGCCGGCAGCCTCAAGGCCGCCAACTACCTTTATGGGATCGCCCCCAAGGACGGGACCGCGCTCGCGCATTTCGCTCCGGGGGTGATGTTCGAGCCTCTGCTGGGCCATGGCGAGGGCGCCCAGTTCGAGGCGACGAAATTCACCTGGCTCGGGAGCGCCTCGCGGGAGGCGAGCGTCTGCGCCTTCATGACCGGCGCCGGCATCAAGACCTGGCAGGACATGCGGACCAAGAGCACGGTCATCGGGGCGAGCGGCGGGGGAGCCGAAAGCGATGTCTTTCCAACCGTGTTACGCAACATGTTCCATCTCCCGCTGAAGATCGTAACCGGGTATCCGGGCGGCACGGAGATCACGCTCGCGATGGAGCGCCACGAGGTCGACGGCCGCTGCGGCTGGTCGTGGACGAGCCTGCTCAGCCGCAGCAAGGCGCTGCTCGATTCCCATCAGCTCGACATCGTGCTGCAAATCGCGCTGCAGAAGACCAAGGACTTGCCGAACGTACCCTTGATCGTGGACGTGACCGACAATGCCGAGCAAAAGGCCGCCCTCAAGCTGATCGTGGCGCGCCAGAGCATCGCCCGGCCGTTTGCGGCGCCGCCGGGCATTCCGCCGGATCGGGCGCGCGCATTGCGCGACGCTTTCGACGCCACCATGAAGGATCCGGACTTCATCGCCGAGGCCAGGGGCCAGAACCTGGACATCGATCCGGTGTCCGGCGCCGAGGTCGAAACGCTCATCCGGGACGTCTACGCATCGTCTCCGGAGGCCGTGGCGCTCGCCACCACGTCGATGAAAGAGACGAAAGAATAGCGCGCAGCCGCTCGGCAGCGCTGCCTATTTGTTCGCCACCTTGCGGGGAAGGGCGGAATCGCGGGCTTTCGCCAAGTACTCGCGAACGACCGCGTTGAAGGCAGCCTTCATGCGGGGCTCGGTCGCCTCATCGGCTTTCTTGCGATATTCCTCGGCCTTGCTCAGATTGAAGGCCACTTCTTTTTGCTGGTCGCGCATTGAATGAAAGCCTCATTGGGAAGAGACAACGCGTCAAGGTTGCGTATGTTCCCGGCGTTTTGCTCAATCGGGGGAGAAATGTAAGAAAATAGCCGCGATGGCGGGGGCGTTTTACTGTTAAATACAAGCCAGATCAGACACTTAGAGCGCGATCAGCCAATCCTTCCACCGCAAGAGTGGGGCCGGCCTTTCCGAAAGCTGCTCTAGCCCGACAGTCCCGCCGCAGCCAGATCATGGACAAGCCGCTCCAAAATCGAGGGCTCGGGAAAGAATTTGCGCAGCTCGCTCCGTGTGTCGTCGCGCCATGCGGGCCGCAGCGCCACCAGCCGTGCGAGCGCGTCGCGCGCCTTGTCGCGGTCCCCATTGGCGGCGGCCGCCAGGGCGCGCGCGAGCAGGCCCAGCGGGAAGGCATCGCCAGTGATCTGGTTGGCGTTCTGCGTCGCCTCCGGCAGCTCGCCCTGCAGGTAGTGCCCGAGGAACAGATAGAACTCATGGCTGGGTTGCCGCAGAACGCCCGCCTCCACCGCACCCAGCATGGCCATTCCGCGCTCGATCTGCCCCGCGCTGACGAGCCGTCCGCCGTAGTCGCTGAGCACCGCCAGATCGTATTTGTTCAGCGCGATGGCCCGCTCGTCGGCGGCCAATGCCGATCCTATGTCGCCGCGCGAGAACAGGATGCTCGACAAGGTATGGTAGCCGCGCGAGCTTTCCGGCTGCATTTCGATGGCGCGGCGGGCGGCGTCGAGCGCGCGATCGATCGCGGCCGGATCGTCCGGACGGCCGCCGACACCGAAGAGGTGCTCGCGCAGATAGATGGCCGCCAGGTAGCGCAACCCGCCAGCGAAGCCGGAATCGATCGAGGCGAGCTGCTCGAGGCAATTGCGCGCCCGCAGATGCTCCTCGACGTCGAACGAACGAAGCGATTCGGAGGCTTTCAGCACGCAGCGGTAGCGTGGATCGCCGGCCCCCGTGGCCAACTGCTTGACGCGATCATGGGAATGAATGACGCCGAAGGGCTGCAGCAGGGTCGCCGCCAGATCCCGCACGATCGCGTCCTCGGCGACCGACCAATCAGGTGCCGTTGCCAGGCGATCGAAGCTCTTCGACCAGATGACCGTGCTGTCGGCGAGCAGCCGGAAGCCCACCGTGGCGGTGCGATCGGGATGCAGTTCCATCGAGCCGGTCAGCCGGTAATCGAACCGCGGGTTCGGAATCAATGATGCCGCAGGCGAGGCTGCATCGACCGCCGGTGCCGCGGTCGGCGAGGCGATGTTGAAGCCATCGAAGCGCGCGAAGGCATCACGGATGTTTCCGAGCAGATTGGCGGACAGCAGGAAATCCGCATCCGTCGCGCCCGCCATATCGAGCCGATCCACCAAGAGGGTCGGCATGCCGTTTCCAGCCGCGAGCATTCCGGTGGTTGCCGGCTCGGCACCACGGCGGGCGTCATCAGGGCCCTGGCCCGGCTCCGGACCGGTTTTCCATGGGACAACAATCGTCAGAGCGACCGCGATGCTCACGCCGACCACCGCCGCCGTGGGAAAGAGCGGGTGAAGCATCGGCCGCGCCAAGGCGCGCAGCCGGACCAGAACAGGATTACGCCGGGCGGTCGCGGCGCGGCGACGAAACGCCGGCACATATGATCCCGGCCGCAGCTCGATCAGGACAGGATCGTCGGCGCCGGGACCGGCATAATAGCGTTCGACCGCCCGCCGCAATCGCGTCGCCTCGACCCGCACGATCGGATCGGCTTGCGGATCGAAGCGCTCGTCGCGTCCCAGCGCCTCGACCGCGATGGTGTAGGCCTTGATGCGCTCCCGTTCGCCGCGTAGCACCGCCTCGACGGTGAAGCGCAGAAAGGCCGCGAGCTGAGGCGAGTTGCGAAAGCCGTCGTTGTCGGCCATCCGCTCAAGCGCGGCGCGGACCTCATCCGGCGTCGGATCGGTGCCCGAAACCTCGGGCTTGACCGTGACGTGATTGCGCTCCAACCGATTGCGCATCTTGGCCAGCCGTGTCCCGCCATGGATTGCTTTGGACGCAGCCTGTCGGGACTGAATCCTGGGACCTTCCCGCACGCAATATCTGAACTCGTCGCCCGACCGCCGGAGCCGACCGAACCGTCTCGATCATAGGCTCGAATGGGCGGCCGGGTCCATGCCGGCCGTTCGCCACTACGTCTTCTTGGCCACCGCAATCAGTTGCTTGGGGTCGACCAAGGCCATGGCGATGATCCCGACGATCGGGAACAAGGTCAGCTCGACCAACGCAGCGCCGCCCCAGCCGAATGCGCCGACCAGGACGCCTAAAAGATAGCCGGCCGTGGAGGCGGCACCAAACAACGAGGTCAAGAAAATCCCCGACGCAGACCCCACCATGTGCGGCCGGACGCTGCGCTGCAGCATCGAAAGCAGGTTCACGAAGACAAAGCCGCTGGCCAGCGCGCCCGTCAGGAAGGACAGGACGGATTGCGATTGCAGCGACGTCGACCAATTGTACATGGCGTAGCCGACGACGGCGAGCAAACCAAAAGCGATCGCCGTAACGAAGCGCTGCGGGAAGCGATCCCCGAACCAGCCGCCCGCGAAGGACATGAGCCCGCCGAGCCCGAAGAAGCTGAAAGCCGCCGCGGCGTCGGCCTGCGAAAAAAGCAGCCCCTCCCTGAGATAGGTCGTGTACAGACCGATGAAGCCATACAGCGAGTAGCCGAGGATGACGCAACCGATGAACCCCATGATGACATTGCGGTTCCACAGGTTCGTCGGCATGTGGGCAAGCGCCGCCTGATCGATCGCTTCGCTATGATCCGGTCCCCTGCTCTCGGTGAAATCCTTCGGCACGAAGACCAGCACGATCGCAGCAATCGCCAAGCCGGTGAAGGCAAACCACACGAACGGCGTTTGCCAATTGTCGGCCGCTTGCGCCAGCATGGAGCCGATGCGCGGGCCGAGAAAGGCTCCGACCCCATAGGCGACGATCAGCCAGCCGATGAAGAACGATCTCTTGCGGTGAAAGTAGCTGCCGATCGCGGCAAACAGCGCGGCCATCTGCATGCCTTCGCCGACCCCCGTCATGGCGCGGTAGAACAGCATGTCCCAGAAGCCGTAGGCATAGATGGTCGCGAGCGTGAACACCGAATAGATCGCCATGGCGACCAGAATGATGGTCTTGCGGGAGGTGCGGTCCACGATGTAGCCGGTGGGAAGTCCCGCCACCGCCAATCCGAGCGTAAAGATGGTCGAAAGCAATCCGGCGACCTTGAGGTCGTAGGCGAACGCCTGGCGGATGGCCGGCAGCAAGGTCGGGAAAATCTGGCGGTCGGCGGCGTTGATCGAATAGGCGGCACACAAGAGAACCAGAAAGACGATGGACGCGAGCGAATACGCCCCTGCCCTGCCGGCGGTCGGCTTCGCGCCCGCGACCTCCCCTGATGCGCTCACAGCGACCTCCTCACATTCCAAAGGGTTATCCGGGATCCATGCCCTTCTGCTTCATCACCGATACGGCCGCCTCCGAGGCGAGGAATTTGACCAATGTCTTGGCGGCCTCGGGATCCTTGGCCTTGGTCGTGACGCCCGCCACATAGACGATGATCTTCTGCAAATCGCCGGGCAGCGGGCCGACGAGATCGATGCCCGGAACCGGAAGCAGCTCGGCGACCTGCTGGATGCCGATCTCGGCCTCGCCCGCCGCCACCGCCGCACCGACCGGCTTGCCTTGGACGATGATCGTCTTGGGCTTGAGCGTGTCGACGAGACCCAGGCGCGCAATCACGGTCAGGAAATGCTGGCCGCTCGCACCCTGGCTGTAGGCGACGGATTTCGCCGCAACGAGCGCCGCCTTGAGCGCGTCGGCCGAGCCGATATTCGGCTTCGGCGCGCCGGCACGCACCGCAACACCCACGCGCGAGAGCATCACTCTCGAGCTGCCGCCGGCCGCGATTGTGCCGTCCTTGACGAGATTGCCGATCACATCCTCGTCCGCGATGAGGAGATCGATGCCGGCCCCCTCCTTGAGCTGGCTGATGGTCGCCGGCGCCCCCTGGAACTTGATGGTGACTTTGTGCCCGCTCGCGCGCTCGAAAATCGGAATGAGCGCGCCCATGACTTCCGGCATGGGGCCGGGCGTGCTCACCACGTTGATTTCGGCCGCAATCGCGCTTCCGCCCGCCACCATGGCGCTCAAGCCGGCTGCTGTCGCAAAGGCGATGATTTTCAACGCTGTGCTCTTCAATCCTGTGCTCATGACGTCCTCCGAATTTCGTGCTCTTGTGTCCAAGTCGATTGCCGCGTGCTTCAGTGCGCCGGCGGCTCCATCCCGCTCTTGCGCACCAGACCTGCGTTTTCCGGCGCGCCCATGAACTTGACCATCGCGGTCGCCACCTCTTTTTCCTTCGAGACCGCGAGCACGCCGGCGGCGAAGGCGTTGTATTGCTGCAGCTCGGGCGGCAGCACGCCGCCCAATTCGGCCCCGGCGACCGGCAGGATGACGTTGATCTGCTGCAGCGCGATCTCGACCTCGCCGCGCGCCACAGCCTCGGCGGCCGGGAATCCGTCGAGGAACTTGGTGCGCGCCTTCAACTCGTCGGTGAGGCCGAG
>Ga0209069_10001571_pt1 | contig 11676 bp, 12 predicted proteins | sample Str013_2_FD_187202 | JGI IMG/M metagenome (GOLD analysis project Ga0209069, IMG submission 187202) | Freshwater sediment microbial communities in response to fracking from Pennsylvania, USA - Straight Creek_MetaG_SC_2013 (SPAdes) (version 2) | ecosystem: Environmental > Aquatic > Freshwater >...
GTGGGGAATGCAGTGGACTAGTTCGACGCCCGCTTACGTTACTAGGTGGTGGAACTCTTCCTGGATTCACCGGTTAGTTAAACACAAGATTTGGAATTCAGAATTTGGAAGTCTCCTTATATTTTCCATCCTTATAACTGTGTTACTAAGCTTATTCGGATATTTGAAATTGCTTCACACTTGGTCTAAAGCTTCTAAATGTGAGCAAAACATTTTTGCTGGAGGAGCACACAATTTCATCGCTGTTTCCATTCCTGGATGCCAGCAAGATATTATCAACTGGGGAGCATTCATTCTCTTTTCTCTCGCCATGGGGTTATTCTTTCTTACCCCTGTTAACCGAGGCTGGAACTTTCTTAGGAGTAGGCTGTGGAAGTAAGAAGAAACATGTCATCGGTACGACATACTCCTGGGAGTGGAATTCGTAGACCAGCTACGATTGATATTTCATCTACCGCACGCCTCTATGGTCCCGTGTGGCAGGGCACGCGGATCATCTGTTTCTTCACGTTTAGTGTTTTTGCTTCACTGTACTTTTTCTCCTTCTTTCCAGAGGACTACAAACTTGCCTGGAACAACTTTTTGGTACAGCCAATCCTTTTTATTGGTTTTGTAGTGTCTTGGATGGCTATAGGTGACATTCGGCGCAGCATCGGAACAGGCTATTGCTTAATCTATGTTGTCTTTGCCTTGTATTGGACCTTCGTTTTCCTCAGCGCTGTTAGCAATCCGGCGGTCTTGGATGTAACCTCGCGAGAATTTCCAGATATACGATGGGATACTTCCTTACGGACTATACTTGGACCACAAGGGCCTGTTCTCGCCCTTTCAGGACTACTCGGTCTTGTGGCGCTTTGGTCAGTTGTGATGGCAATCGCCGCCCTGCAGCTCAGGTATCAGCGACTACCAGGCCTTGGCTTGACCATCCCAGAAATTGATAAAGAGGTGCAATGGGAGATTGTCAAAAGCGGAGACGCACCAAATATGTTGCGACTCCTCAATTGGTCGCGTTGGCAAGGAATACTACTCGGTGTTCTAGCGGGAGCAGTATTCTTATTTCCGCTTTTTCTGCTGGAAAGAGGAGCAGGTTTTTGGTCAATGGGGCAATCGCTATACGTTTTACCTATCGTGATTCTTGTTGAGATGTTCCTTTGGCGACGAGCACGAAGTTTGCTGGCGCCAGATGCGAAGTTCGTACTGAAAAACGATACACGTCCGCCAGTACTGCTTTTGAGATCGTTCAAGGACGATCGCGCTGCCGTTATGCCAAATGCCTTATGGCGTCGCATCGTACTTTTGTTCTCTCTTGGCCAGTTTGAATCTGTCAAGAAACGGCTTGAAGAAGTTGCCGCTGTTGTGCTCCACTCTCTCGGTCCGTTCATTGCTGTTGCTAATTTACGCTCGAAAGTCTCCCAACTCGGGGCCTTTCGGGCGAAGCTTGAAGATGACGAATGGCAGCACTTCGTGCTCCAGCAGATACAAACGTCACGACTAATTGTGAAGATTGCTAGTAAGTCCCTAAGTGGAACTTGGGAATTACAACAAGCGTGCAAAAAAAATGCGCTAAGAAAAATGCTCCTTTTATTTCCTCCTAAGACAGACGAGGAATTACTGGTACTCTGGGATCACTGTTCTAACGCACTTCAGGACACACCATGGCATGCAGCTATGGTAGCAACAGATATTAAGGGAGCCTTGGCTGTGCAGTTTGTCGATGGCGGTAGCATCAGAATTATCCGCTCAAACAAACAGCGCGAGCGCGATTATTCCCTTGCCATCCTCATCGGTCTCTATGCGATTTTGCGAGAAGACGTAACCGAGCTCCCTGTTGGACAGCACCGATGCTGGGGATTCACGGCTGCTCTGAATCGTTGCAAACGAATCAGAGAGTGGGGGCTCTTCTGTCCTGATCATAGTAGACAACCATTCGCCTGGGCGTTGATAGTTTTTGTGATCCTCACTAGTCTGGCTTTGTTGTCTAGTGCTTACCTTGCAGGCCCACAAACAGGGCATTTAGAAGCGGATACCGCTGCCTTGAGAACCCTTGCCAAGCTGTTGACCTCACCCAACTCCGACGAGCCTTCCCGCCTTCTGCAAAGTTACAAGCGGGATACCTTCGCGACAGTGGTGCAACTGAGAGGAACTGTTACGTATCCGGAAGGAAATTTGGTGTTCACCTTGGGTTGTGGATTTAAACCGAACGCAGCGGGAGAGGGGTTCATCCCGAATCCTGATTTCAATTATCCCTATTTTGCATTTCGGTCCAAAGAGGGAGGGATTGCACAGCTATGGCTGGAAAAAGTTAAGGATGGTCAAGCGTATAGGCAGATTGCTCTTTTAGGTACAGCCAACAACGACATAGGGGTAAAGATTGTAAGCTCAGACGGCAAGGGTGGCACCCTGTTTTTAGAATGTCCTGATACGACACTGGCACAGACAACCGAATACAAGCTTGGCGAGCGAGGCTGCGTACGTTCATATAACTCACCGAGTGAGGTAGCTACTTTTACCTTGCCAACAATAGAATTGCTGCAACGAGTGTATGGCGATGACTTGTGTAATAAGCAGATTGACTATGAAGGGATCAGAGGGGTGAGTCCTAACACTTCAGAAGTCAAGATGCAGGAGCAGAATGGAAAAAGTTCAGCTTTCTGGTTGCGGGCGTCCGAGAGTGTTAATAAGTAATGTATCATGTCGCAGGATAATGTCCTTCTACCTCTGCCGCTAACCAGGTCTTGGGGATCAGGTCTTGCATTGACACATGAGCCTGTTAAGAATCCGGCTTGTGCTTTCACTATCAGTGATAGAGTATGCTCGATCGTAAGGCCTGACCATACATTTCCTTCACAATCTTCGCGTCACGTTGTGAGGCTGTGGCCATGAAGACCACCAATCCAGGTCGTCAACGACTTGGCTATGCGCAAAGCGTTCCTCTGGAACCAGCACGGACCTTCTCCATACAGAATCACTCACGGCATGTTTTCAAGAGAACGACCTACCCTGCGAGTGACCGGTGAAGAGTAGGAAAGGAAGAAGCGAGGTAGTACGAGTCTTCACCTGTAGCTCGTTACTCCCTCCTGCGTACGCTTTTCTATTTGTTCCTCGCTCCTCGCTTCCTGCGTCACCAGCCACTGCTCCAGGTCCGCTACACTATGAAAGTCCAACAAGGCTTCGCCTAACGCTTCCAATTGTGGCAAAGGCAACCGTGTGACGTGTTCCCTCATGGCAGGCGCTACCTCACCACAACGGCACCGCAGCAAACGCAAAAGAAGAGCAGCCCCTTCTTTTTGCCGGCCCTCTTGTTCGCCTTCTTGCTGGCCTTTTTGCTGGCCCTCTTGTTCGCCTTCCGCAATCGCCTGTGGCGGCTCGACCAGGAGCACGCCCATCACCTGTTGCATGACCGTCCGCCGGGGCTGCGCCCATTCCTCCAGATATACTCGTGTTACGTTTCCACTGTCCAACAACATCTGATAGTGCCGTGACGTGCCCGGATCAACACTGCGGGTAGGATAGATCATCACCGCATACCACGGCTGCACGGGACGGTGCTGCCGCAGATAGAGAAAGACTTCCGCAAACAGGCGCTTGACTGACCTAGGCAGGTGAGGTACTTTTCCTAGGTATATATTTATTTTTACCTATGAAGAGAACCTCGGAAACCAAGATTGTCGCCACGCACAAGCTTGCTCAAAAGCAGGGCGTTCTGCGTGCGCACGATCTGACCAAGCAAGGCATTCCAAGAAGCTACCTCAAGCGTCTTCAGGATGACGGCAAACTCGAAAAACTGGGGCCCGGGCTTTATGCCGACGCCAATTTTGAACCTACTGAAAATCACTCACTGGCAGAAGTTTGCAAGCGCGTCCCCCACGGCGTTGTTTGCCTCCTCTCGGCGCTTCGCTTTCATGGACTCACCACGCAGGCGCCGTTTCAAGTGTGGCTTGCCATCGACGTCCACGCATGGCGGCCAAAGCAAAGTACTCCACCGATTCGTGTCGTGCACATGGGCAACACCGCCCACACAGTTGGGTTTGAAATTCGCCAGATTGAAGGAGTCGAAGTCCCAATCTTTAGTCCGGCCAAAACCGTTGCTGATTGCTTCAAGTACCGCAACAAAATTGGTCTCGATGTCGCGCTCGAAGCACTGCGCGAATTCAAAAAGTCAAAACACTTCAATCACGACGAGCTGTGGCGCTTTGCCAAACTTTGCCGTGTGGCCAATGTCATGCGCCCTTACCTCGAGGCGCTGGCATGACCAAAGCCCGTAATGTCGACGCTTCCGTCCGACAGAAACTACTTAACCTGTCCAAAGCTCGCAGCGAAGACTTTCAACTGCTGCTGACTCGCTACGCCATTGAGAGACTTCTGTATCGGCTTTCCACGTCGCTACACTGTGACCGATTCGTTTTGAAGGGCGCCACGTTGTTTACAATTTGGGCAGGTATACCGCATCGTGCGACACGAGACCTCGACCTTCTGGGATTCGGTGACAATACACCAGAGCAATTGACCCAAGTATTTCGTGAATTGTGCGCAGTGCCGGTTGACGATGATGGTCTGAGGTTCGACGGCGCTAACGTGCGCGCCGCACCGATTCGCGAAGACAACATGTATGGCGGTATTCGCATTGAACTCTTAGCCATACTTGGTACCGCACGCATTCCCATGCAGGTAGACGTTGGCTTTGGCGATGCAATTACTCCCGAACCCAGCTCATTGACGCTGCCCGTGCTTCTGGACTTTCCGGCTCCGGTGCTTCGTGCATACGCCAAAGAAACCGTCATCGCCGAGAAGTTTCACGCCATGGTTGTTCTCGGCATGACCAACAGTCGAATGAAGGACTTCTTTGATATCGCCTGGCTTGCCGACAACTTCGAGTTTGATGAAGCCGTGTTGAGGAACGCAATTCGCGCTACGTTCCTGCGCCGAGAAACGGCCATGCCCCAAGAAATGCCTTTGGCACTCACCGCAGATTTTCATGGGGACGCGACGAAGCAGCGCCAGTGGATCGCCTTCGTCAGCAGAATCAACCAAGCGAGGAGCTCGCTGCAAAGCGTCGTTGAGCGAATAGCGGTTTTTCTTGAGCCATTCGTAGCCGTGCACCCCAAACAGAAACATTGGCCGGCTGGTGGCCCATGGAGTTGACGAGGGGTTTTGGTGTCAGGTCTTGCCTTGACATATGAGCCTGTTAAGAATCCGGCTTGTGTCTTCACTGACAGTGATAGATTATGCTCGATCGCAAGGTCTGACCATACATTCCTTCAGACTCTTCGCGTCACGTTATGAAGCGGTGACCAGGAAGACCACCAATCCAGGTCGTCAACGACTTGGCTATGCTCAAATCGTTCCTCTGCAACGAGCACGGACCTTCACTATACAGAATCACTCACTGCATGTTGTCCAGACAACGACGTACCCTGCGAGAGTGCTTCAGCGCCGGGCGGCCAGTGTCCCAATGTCGTAAGGATTCCTCCTTTGCCGTTGTTGACATGGCTGCGTGATTACAAGACCTAACGCACTAACACAGCTTCGGTCGACTCCCGTGCGAGGGATCAGGCGCGATGATGTGTTGCTGGTTCCGGCTCCTGGATCGGCGGCAGGAGCGGTTGCTCGAACACGCTCTTGAGCTGAACCCCCATCGCATCGAGGATGCGGCTGGCCCGTTCGATGGTGATGCCATGGTACTCGTTCCGCTCGTCCCGTGAAACCTGAGACTCGTGGACGTCCAGCCGCTCGGCCAGCTCACGCTGTGTGAGCCCGAGGGCGATTCGCAACGCGACGAGCGTATGACCCAGGCCATGCAGGTTCAGCAGCTCGCCGAGGTCTCCCCGCTTCAGGCGCTCATAGCTCTCGACCTCCTCTTCCAGTTGAAGATGGAAGGAGCGAAGTGGGTCGAGGGCGCGCTTGAGTTCCTCGGCGCCGAGGCTGGACTGCTCCAGCCGCCGCTGATGGTCGTGGAGGCGTCCTCTCTCCTCGTTCAGTCGGCGCACGGCCTGCTGGTATTCCGTCTCATTGCGAATCATGACGCTCCTCCAATCTTCACGATGCCTCGCGGCGTGCCATCGCGTCGCGATTGCCGAAATGCCGATGGGAACTCGAGCTCGTTTCCGAATCGGTCCCGAATTCCAGAGAGCTGGCCGAAGTGCGGGTACAGCTCCACCCGGTACTGGTGCCACATCGGCAGCTGTTTCTTGGGGTAGCCGCGGAATGCCCTTCTATCCCGTGGGTCCCAGGTCCATACCTTGTGCGGGTCGAGCAGGTTCAGCCTGCGCTGCAGCTCGCCGCTCGCCAGCTCTCGCAGGTCGCAAACGAAGTAGCCGTCGATGTCGTTGGGATGGTCCTTGTCTTCGACGAAGGAACCGTCGATGAAGATGTCCCTGACGCCGATCTGCCAGAGCTGGTTGACGAGGACCTCGAGGTTGTCCACCAGCCGTGAGCGCCAACCAGAGTCCCAGTTCGGTCGCGCTCCGCCCGGACCCAGCACCAACAGAGACGCCCGCAGCTCGTCCAGCGTGAGCAGGTAGTCGCCTGGCAGAAGGAGACCCTCCTCGGTGAACGTCGACAACGCAGGCGACTCATTCATACAACTAACGTGTCATACTCAACTAATATGTCAAGTATATTGAACACGGTGCCTTGGGAAGGTCTTGCATTGATACATGAACCTGCTAAGAATCCGGCTTGTATTTTCACTACCAGTGATAGATTGTGCTCGATTGCACGGCTTGACCATACATTTCCTTCACAATCTTCGCGTCACGTTGTGACGCTGTGACCATGAAGACCACCAATCCAGGTCGTCAACGCCTTGGCAATGCTCAAATCGTTCCTCTGCAACGAGCAAGGACCTTCACCGTAAAGAATCACTCACTGCATGTTGTCCAGACAACGACGTACACTGCGAGTGAACGGTAAAGAGTAGGAAAGGAAGAAGCAAGGCAGTACGAGTCTTCACCTGTAGCTCGTTACTCCCTCCTGCGTACGCTTTTCTATTTGTTCCTCGCTCTTCGCTCCTCGCTTCCTGCGTCTCCAGCCACTGCTCCAGGTCCGCTACACTATGAAAGTCCAACAAGGCTTCGCCTAACGCTTCCAATTGTGGCAAAGACAACCGAGCGACGTGTTCCCTCATGGCAGGCGCTACCTCACCACAACGGCGTCGCAGCAAAGGCAAAATGAGAGCAGCCCCTTCTTTTTGCCGGCCCTCTTGTTCGCCTTCTGCAAACACATCTTGATAAAACCGCGTCTGTTTGAGATCCACGTCGTCGAGATTAAGCATTTTCTGAATCTCCTCCCGCCTCAGCGTCGGGGATAGTTTAGAGCCCGGGGAATAGGGTCAGATTTTGCATTCATGCATTCACACAGTACGAAGTGAGACGTTGCCTTCACTAGAAGTGATGTAATCTGCTCGATAGCTTGGCAATGTGCGAGCGCGACGGACTTGCGCTGTACGTCGGTCACGGTGCGTCGAGTTAACTCCACAAGACCTCCACGCCGGTCCTAGACCTTCGGCAGAATGTCGTGCACGAGCCGCTGCATGTCGACGATGGTCTTCGCAGTTGGGGTCCCGCTGAACGGCGGCCACAGCAAGGGCATCGTCAGACCGGCATCCCGATACCGCTTAAGATTGTCAGTGATCTGTTCGGCGGTGCCGACCAGCGTTGGCGTGAGCTTGCCGCGGGACGTCTGATCCGTTTTGTCGCGCGTGATCTCAAACGGCAGCATGCTGCAGATTTCGAGCGCGTCGATGGCCTGCACGTTCCCTATTGTCGCAAGTTCGTCCTTGATGCCTGTGCGCCAGGTCGCGATCGCTTCCGGCGTGTCCATGATCCCGATCCAGCCTTCGAGACCATACTTGGCGACCCGCGCCGCTGCGAGTTTGGGATTGCCCAAGCCGCCGAAAAACATCGGTGGCCGTGGTTTTTGCACCGGCTTCACGCCGAAGCCACATTTCGGAAAGTCGACGAATTCCCCATGGTACTCGAACACCTCGTTGGTCCAGATCCCCTGCATCACCTCGATCGTTTCTCGCACATGTGTGTTACGTTTCTTGTAGATGTGAGTAGCGCTGGCCGCGGCGAACTCCTCCGGCATCCAACCTGAGCCCACACCAACGTTGATGCGCCCGCCCGAGAGGTGATCCCAGGTGGCGATTTCTGCGGCTAGCACGCCGGGGGCACGATAGGGAGTGACAATGATGCTGACCCCCAACCGCACGCGCTTCGTAATTGCCGCCAGATAGGGAATGAGCGGCAAGCCATGCAGGAACTCCGCACGGGCGCTGACTGGCAGCGCCTTGGGAAATTCCGTCATGAAGCCAAACGGCTTTTCGAGTTCCTGTCGGTCCGAAGCTTCCGGCACCACGATGCGGTCCAGTGACCACACCGAGTCGAAGTCGAGCGCCTCGGCTTCACGGGCCAGGTCAACGATTTCACTGACAGTGATCTTGTCGCGGAGATTGGGTAGATACAGCGCGAGCTTCATGGCAAGTTCCCTTCTGTTGGTCGTGTTCTATGTTTCTTTTACCTGTCGCCGCGTTCATCTTTCTACGCAGCCGAACGTTCTTCTCAAGCTGTGGTGATAGCTGTGAATATTTCTGTTTTCAAGCGCCCGCGTCCTTAGTGTCGTTCTGGCGTGAACCGCACCGGCAGTGATTTAATGCCATTGAGGAAGTTTGAGCGTAGGCGCTTGCGGGGACCGACGGGCGCAATGTCAGGGAAGCGTCGCAACAACTCCTCGAATACGATGCGGAGCTGCACCTCGGCGAGGCGGGACCCCAGGCAGTAGTGTTGGCCGATGCCGAAGCCCAGGTGCGCGGGCTCCTTCGGACGGGTGACATCGAAGTGAAACGGGTTGGGGAAGATCTCTTCGTCCCGGTTGGCCGAGCAGTACCACATGACGACCTTGTCGCCTTCTCGGATCTTCTGCCCACGAATTTCGGCGTCACGGGTCGCAGTACGACGCATGTGGAGCACGGGTGAGACCCAGCGGATGATCTCGCTGACTGCGTTCTCAATCAAGGCAGGATTCTCGATCAGCCGCCGACGTTGCTCGGGAAACTCAGTGAGCGCGACGAGTCCCCCAGAGATGGAGTTCCGCGTGGTCTCGTTGCCAGCCACTACGAGCAGCACAAAGGTCGTCAAATAGCTCTGCATACTCATCGGCTCGCCGTCAATACGAGAGTGGGCGAGCATGCTGATGAGATCACCTCCCGGATGTTCGAGTCGGTCCTGCCACAGCCGCGCCGAATACTCCCCCATCTCTTGCAGACACGCCATCATGTGCTCCGGTGAGGAGCGCAACTCCAGGTCGTCCTCGCCGATGGCGGCATTCGACCACTCGAAGAGTTTCCGTCGATCTTCTTGGGGCACCCCAAACAGCTCGGCCAGGGTCTGGATAGGCAGCTCGGCGGCCACCGACGAGACGAATTCACACTCACCGATAGTGGCAATCTGGTCGAGGAGGTGCGTCACCCGCCGTCGAATACGTCCTTCCATATCCCGCAAACGCTGCGGTCCGAAGCCCGGCGTGACCATACGCCGATAGCGGACGTGCTCGGGAGGATCCAGGCTGATCATGCTCGCCTGGAACAGGCTCGGATCGCCGCTTGCACCGATCGCCTGCTCGTGTTCGTTGAAGATACGATGGCCACCACGCTCTCGTGCTGAGGAGAAGAGGGCGGGATCTTTCGAGACCGCGACAATGTCCGTGTATTTGGTGAGCGCCCAGAATCCGGTGCCGTCCGTCTCCGGGTTCCAGTACACGGGGCAATCCCGTCGCAGCCGCGTAAACGCTTCGTGTGCGGTACCGTTGATGTAGAGGTCTGGGTTTTTGAGATCGACACTCGGGACGTTCATCGGGGAGATCCTTTCTCATGGGATGATGCCTGGGCGCTTCAATCAGGAGGGTACCTCGCGTCGCCCACTCGTTACCGTGTACCTGAAAACTCAATACCAGCAAGAAACGCCAACAGCGAGGTGGTACAGATCTCAGGTTTCTCATCGGGCACAAAATGCCCACAGTCCGGAATCAGCAGCAGACGCGCATATGGACTGCTCAATCATTGCGATGCTAACGCCGAAGCCCATTTGATAATACGTGCATCTTCCGTCTCTCATTCTCTACGCAGTTCAGCGAAGCTTCGCCACACATGCGTAACGCACTAATGGCATCTTTGCACGCCGTCGCTGAACGGTCAGCGGCACGGGCGGTCTGCACGGCTGACACTTGAGTCGCGCCCCCACTCCGGATACTCGTCACGGCCTCGGTCGCCAGTGGCTCGGTGCAGTCGCGGGCGGCATTACGTTGCCTAATCCACAGAGTATCGCCTTACACAGGAACGTAGGGTTTACTGAGATTGGCATACTCAAGAACGTCGGATACAAATTTGACAAGTATATCGACGTCGGTCTCTGGCAGATGTCGGTCGTCTGATACGCGCATCATGACGCTTAATGGATACATAGGGGGACTCGCCCGCACACAGGTCGCTTATGTTACGTACCTTGCTCTTATTCGATCTTGATGGAACCATTAGTGATCCACTCGAAGGCTTTGTCCGCTCGATCAACTACGCCCTGGAGGCGTGCAGCTATCCTCCGTATCAAGGGTCGGTATTGTCACAATACGTCGGCCCGCCATTAGAGGACACATTCAAAACGCTCACCGGCGCTGATGACGATCGCACGGTGTCAGAGTTGGTGAAGAAGTATCGCGACCGCTATGCAGAGATCGGATATGCCGAAAATATGCTGTATCCTGGCATACGCGAGGCATTAGAGAGTCTCACAAGAAATGACATTCCCATGGGTGTCTGTACAACCAAGAGACAAGATTTTGCCGAGAAAATTCTGCAACGCTTCGATCTTCGTCCCTATTTCCGTTTCATTAGTGGTGGGGACATCGGCATCAAAAAGTGGCAGCAGATCGAAGCGCTGCTTTCGAACAATGCCATCGATCGCAATACGATCATGATCGGCGATCGGGCGATTGATCTGAGTGCCGCTCATCAGAATGGTCTGGTGTCGGCAGGTGTGTTGTGGGGCTATGGATCTCGGAGTGAGCTGGAGTCCGCCGCGCCGCGTCATCTTCTCGTTCACCCGGGCGAATTAACAACATTCCTCGGCTAACCTGACGATCAAACTGACGGCAGAGGGAAAAATGGGGGTGGGTTAGGCCTCATACGCATTCAGCGAACAGCTTAGGAAGCGCCTCTACTGCTTGCGGTGACCCGACGTTGGTTCACTTTGGACGCGAGCTCATCCAGATAGTCCATACCGAGCATCTCGCCAGCCAGGAGATTCGGAGACCAGTGTATGGGAAACGGTCAGCAACAACCCGTTCTGGTGTCAGGGCGGCGTCCGCGAGGAAATCACACCAAGTGTGGTCTGGCGCCATTGCTGGGTCGGCGACGCGATCGTGATGTAACTCTCCGTCTGCTGATTGTTTTCTTATTAGGCATAATTGATCTTAGCAGTCCTAGTACAAACAGTGAGATTCTCTTGTGATCTCCCATCTTTCCTCGCCCAGAACGAGCACTCGCATATCTTTGCTATTCTCCAGGGCTGCAGAGTTCGCGAGTTCCGCGGACACTCCTGTCGAATGTTGGCGCGAAGACCCCTATATGTATCAGCAGAGCAACAGGGGACACGGAGAACAGTGGAGACCTGCAGACTTCTTCCC
>Ga0209069_10001573_pt1 | contig 11672 bp, 9 predicted proteins | sample Str013_2_FD_187202 | JGI IMG/M metagenome (GOLD analysis project Ga0209069, IMG submission 187202) | Freshwater sediment microbial communities in response to fracking from Pennsylvania, USA - Straight Creek_MetaG_SC_2013 (SPAdes) (version 2) | ecosystem: Environmental > Aquatic > Freshwater >...
GGATGTGCTCCTCCGCCTTGAGTCGACGGCTGAACCGTTCGGCGACGTCGTCTTCGGCCGGGATCCAGTCGAGGGGGAGCGCCGCCATCGAGCCGAGCATGTCGTCCGGCGCAGGCGGTTCGATGCCGAGCGCAGCGCAGAGTCGATCGCGTCCGTCGAGCGCGAGCGCACGGTTCGCGGCCATGACCTGTGGCCAGCCGCCGGGCGCCTGCGCCGCCATCCAGTCGATCGCGGCCGGGAGTGCCAGGAAACCGGTCGGATCGGCGGTCCCGACCCAGTCGAACTCGTGACGGAAGCGGGCCCGACCGGCGAGCGGGGCGTTGGCCCCGTGCGACACGACCAGCGGGTGGATCCGGTCGCGACGGTCCTCGCGGACCCACAGCACAGCGCTGCCCTTCGGTCCGCACAGCCACTTGTGCCCGTTGCCCGTCCAGTACGCGGCCCCGAGCGCGTCCACGTCGACCGGCACCATCCCTGGTGCGTGCGCCGCGTCGACGAGCGTGTCGATGCCGCGCCGGTGGAGCTCGGCGATGAGTTCGGCGACCGGGAAGATGAGCGCCGTGACGCTCGAAACCTGGCTGACCACGACGAGCCGCGTCCGTGCGGTGACGGCGCCCAGGATCGCTTCCAGGACCACGCCCGGACCCTCGGTCGGGAAGGGGATCGGCGTCACGACGACCCGTGCCCCGTCACGGGTCGCCACGGCGCGCATCGCGTTGATGGTCGCGTTGTACTCGTGGTCATCGGTCAGGAGCTCGTCGCCGGGCTGGAAGCGGAGCGACTGGAGAACGGTGTTGTACCCGGTCGTGGCGTTGGTCACGAATGCGATCCCCTCGGGATCCGCGCGGAGGAACCGCCCGACCGCCACGCGCGCCGCGTCCAGAAGCCCCGGCAGGTCCCCCGACAGGAACCGCACGGGCTCCGCCTCAAGACGGACTCGCATCGCCCCCTGGAACGCGAGGACCGGCTCCGGGCACGCACCGTACGAGCCGTGGTTGAGGAACGTGACGGTCGGATCGAGTCGCCAGCCGAGGTCGGTCCTCACGGGCGCGCCGCCCCCGGAGTCTCGAATCTGTCGCCCGGCAGCAGCACGACCGGAGACTCGCCGTGGACCGCCAGCCAGCGGACTTCGCCCTCTCCGGCGACCTTCCACGCGACCGGGTCCGTGGCTGGGTCCAGGGTGATCGCGGCGGTCCGCTCTGCAACCCCCAGGAGGCCGAGGCCGCCCGGCGCCCAGCTTCCGAACCGTTCAAGGGATGATGTCCAGGACGCCTCGTCCGCGTGCGGGACGACGACGAGCCCCGGTACCACCCCGAGCCCATCGGCTCCGCCGGCGGGGGTCCAGGTCCACGCGGCAAGGGCCATCGCGCCGGCGCTCGCACCGACCAGAACTGCGCCTCGGGCGTGCGCGCCGGCGATGGCGGCCCAGGCGGTCGTCCCCGGCACGACCGTGACGATCAGGTCCGGGTCACCACCCGGGAACGAGATGATGTCGGCGGCGGCGAGTCGCTCCGCGAAGACCGGGTCGGCTGCGCTGGCTCGATCGACGACGAGTGCCACGTCGAATTCCACCGTCAGCCCGTCGCGTCTCGCGACCCGACCGTAAGCGGCCTCCCCGTGCGCGCCGGACCGCTCAGGGCTTGAGCGCGCGGCCGCCGTCGGCACGACGACGATGCGGATCGGCCGGGCACCGCCCCGCTCCGCCGCCAGCGCCAGGACGGCAGAGAGGCAGGCCTCGTCGCCCGCCTCGAACTCGCCGCCCCCGTGGAGTGCGACCGGCCCGCTCACGCCGGACGAGTCGGATCGTCCGGTGGCGTGACGTTCTTCATGGGCGGCCGTGGCGGATCACCCCGACCGCCAGTCCCGCGACCGCCAGTCCCGCGACCGCCAGTCCCGCGCCGGACGATCCCCGATATTCGCGCCGGCGCAACCACGAACGGCGCCACGTAAGCGATGACCAGGATCGGCACGAGGAAACGCGCGGCGATCGGCCTGAACACGAGCACGAACGCCAGCGCCCAGACGCAGAACGCGTAGAACCCGATCAGGCGACTCGACACGCCCCCCAGCTGGAGCCGGCGCGCCGGGAGCAGCACGACCAATCCGAGCAGTAACCCGACGGCGAGGAGCGCAGGGGTGGGAAGCACGGGTTGATGGTAGGCCGCCGCGGGAACCGGTGCCGGCGCCGCGTGACCCCGTCCCGATGGTCGGGGGCTGTCGTCCGTGAGTCGACATCTGTTGGTCGAGGGCCGTGGTCGACTCGTCCACGACTCCATCCGTCGACTCACGGTCCGCAAGACGCCGCCAAAGCCCCTCATTCGACGTATTCGAGCGTTCGTTGTCGACTGCCAGGCGACGCGCCCCCCGGATGGTTGGCGGGTCAGCGGTTCATCGACCGATAGCGGCGGACGCCGAGCGGCGCGAAGACCGCCACCAGGATCACCAGCCAGATGATCGACATCTCGATCGGATGCTCCGACGGGAAGCTGCCCCGCTTGACGAACGGGTTCGGGTTCCCGAAGAGCTCGCGGCAGGCCGCCGTGATCGCACTGATCGGGTTCCACTCTGCGAACGGCTGGAGCCAGGTCGGCATCGTCGAGATCGGCACGAAGGCGTTCGACACGAACGAGAGAGGGAAGATGACGATGAACGCGAACTGCTGGGCGACTTCGACCGTCGGCACCGACAGCCCGAGCCAGACCCCGACCCAGGACATCGCGAATGCGAAGGCGAGCAACAGTGCGACGCCGCCCAGGAACCCCAGGAAGTTCGACTGCACGCTCCAGCCGACGACGAGCCCGGACAGCATCAGCACGATCAGGATGCCGCCGTTGTAGACGACATCGGCGAGAGTCCGCCCGGCCAGGACGGCCGACGTCGCCATCGGCAGTGAGCGGAAGCGATCGATGATGCCCTTGTTCGCATCGTCGGTCATGCCGACGGCCGTCGTCGCAGCCGCGAACGAGATGGTCTGGACGAAGACGCCGGGCAGCAGGTACTCGCGGTAGGCGTTCGAGTCCGGATAGCCCGGCAGCAGGATCGCCCCACCGAACACGAATGCGAACAGCACCACGAACATGATCGACTGGAAGATCGCGAAGATCGCCAGTTCCGGGATGCGCGGGATCCGCTTGAGATTGCGCCAGGTGATGACCCGGCTGTCTGCAACGACCTTGGCGAAGCCGGAACGGGGTGCAGCCGCCCGCGCCTGGGCACTCATGCGACTGCCTCGTCGTCGGCGGCGCCATCGGCACCGTGGCCGGTCAGCGACAGGAACACGTCGTCGAGCGTCGGCCGGCGCAGCCCGATGTCGTCGATCCGGATGCCCGCCGCATCGAGATCGCGGACGACCTGGACAAGGCTCGCCGCGCCGCCGTCGGACGGCACGGTCAGTTTCCGGGTGTGCTCGTCGAGCGTCGTCTCGCCATGGGCATCCTGCGTGAGCACTTCGGCGGCGCGCGAGATGTCCGCCCTGTCGTGGACGACGACCTCGATCCGCTCGCCACCGACCTGCGACTTGAGTTCGTCGGCCGTGCCGCGGGCGATGATCCGTCCGCCGTCGACCACCGCGATGGTGTCGGCCAGCTCGTCCGCTTCCTCGAGGTACTGGGTCGTCAGCAGCAACGTCGTCCCCTCGCGCACGAGGCCGCGGATGACGTCCCACATCCCGAGCCGGCTGCGCGGGTCGAGGCCGGTCGTCGGTTCATCGAGGAACAGCAGCCGCGGTCGCCCGATGAGCGCGCTGGCGAGATCGAGCCGACGGCGCATCCCGCCCGAATAGGTCTTGACCACCCTGTCGGCGGCGTCGGTCAGCGAGAACTCCTCGAGCAGCTCGGTCGCGCGGTGGGTGGATTCCGAACTCGAGAGCTGATAGAGCCGCCCGAACATCCAGAGGTTCTCGCGCCCGGTCAGGTTCTCGTCAACCGCGGCGAATTGGCCGGACAGCCCGATGACCGAGCGCAGCTGGTCTGCCTGCTTGACGACATCGAAGCCGGCGACGGTCGCGTGTCCGGCGTCCGGCTTGAGCAGCGTCGCGAGGATACGGACCGTCGTCGTCTTGCCGGCGCCGTTCGGCCCGAGAAGCCCGAGGACGGTGCCTTCGGCGACCTGGAGGTCGAGCCCGTCGAGGGCGCGCACCTCGGTCTTGCGCGACGTGTAGATCTTGACCAGGCCTTCGGCCGTGATCGCCATGGGGGACGTCATGGGCAGGTGTTCCTCCCAGCGGGAAGTTCGAGCTCAGGGGCCCGCAAGTATACGGTCTGGCGTTAGGCTCGGCCGATGCCGCTCGCGTCGCCCGTCGGCCGTCTCACCGCCTGGACCGAGCGCTGGGGCGACATCGTCCCGCTCCTCCTCGCCGAATTCATCGTCTGGCTCGGGTTCGGGGCGCTCCTGCCGGTCCTGCCCATCTACTTCACCGAACAGGGCGTCGACCTCGCCTTCCTCGGCCTGGTCATCGCGGCCTGGCCGGCGGCTCGGCTCATCGGCGAACCGGTCTTCGGCTGGCTGGCCGACCGGACCGCGCGCGTGCCGCTGATGGTCATCGGCCTGATCGCGACCGGTGTCTTCAGCATGCTGCCGCTGGTCTTCACCGGGCCGCTGGCCTTCCTCGTCCTGCGCGCCGGGGCCGGGTTCGCCACATCCGCCTACGACCCGGCCGCGCGCGGTTACCTGACCGACGCGACGTCCCCGGAGCGACGAGGCGAGGCGTTCGGCTTATACGGGGCGGTCCAGATGGGCGGCCTGTTGCTCGGGCCGGCGATCGGTGCGCTGGGGGCCGAGCGGTTCGGCGGGATCTCGTTCGTCTTCGTGTTCGGTGGTGTGGCCGCATTCCTGGCGGCCATCCCGATCGGACTCCGCGGCCGCGAGACCGAGCAACGGACGCACCCGGCGCCCTCAGCGGATACCACCGAGTTCCCGCACGCGTCTCGCACGGACGTCGCCGGATCGGACGCACCCGACGCCCCACCGGCCAGGCTCTGGAATCGCGGCCTCATCGCCGTCCTGATCATCAACGCCGGCGGCTACTTCGCCGGCGGCACCTACGAGGTCATCTGGAGCCTGTTCGTCCAGCATCTCGGCGCGAGCCTCGACCTCATCGGCCTGACCTTCGCGATGTTCGGGCTGCCGGTGCTGTTGCTGTCGCCATGGGCGGGCCGGGTCGTGGACCGACGCGGCGCACTGGCATTCATCGTCATTGGCTCGATCCTGCCGGTGGTCATGGGGCTGTCCTACACGCGTCTCTCGGATCCGCGCCTCGCGGTCCCGCTCATCGCGATCGAGGCGACCGGCTATGCGATGCTCAATCCGGCGCTCTACGCGGTCGTCGCGGCCAACTCGCCGGTGGGTCGGTCGTCGACGACGCAGGGCCTGTTCGGGGCGGCCGGGACGGTCGGGTTCATCGCCGCCTCGCTCATCACCGGCATCCTGGCCGCACGCGACATCGTGCTCCCGTTCTACGTGTTCAGCGCGTTCCTCGCCACGACGCTGGTCGTCGGGCTGATCGTCGGTCGAGGCCGGTTGTCGGGTCGGAGCTCACGGGGTCGCTGACGCCCCCATCATTGGGCGATGCGCAGCCTTCCTTCCGGTACGGTCACCTTCGTGTTCATCGACATCGAGGGTTTGACGCGGTTCCGAGAAACCACGGCGGGCGCGTCCAGGGGGCAGCGCTGACGTTCGAAGAAGCCGTCGACGCCGCGCTCGCGCGCTGACCGCGTTTGACCGGAGCTCACTCAGGCCCTACAGTTACAGGTCGCGGGGTGGAGCAGCGGCAGCTCGTCGGGCTCATAACCCGAAGGTCAGAGGTTCGAATCCTCTCCCCGCAACCAACGCCTACACCTTGAACCCCGGGCCCGACCACCCGGGGTTCTTCCTTTTCTGAGTCGCCGGTCGGGCGGGCGTGACGTTACTTGGCGACGCGTTGCCAGCTGGCTTCCCCGGGCACTGTCCAGTCCACCTCGTGGGAGGTCCCGGTCGCGACGTCGATCGCGAGCGGTCGGACTGGGGCCGCCCCTGCCGGCGAATGAATCAATCGCGCGGGGAGCGACAGCAGGATGGTCCCGTCGGGCGACCAATTGAACAGGGCGCCATCGGCGCCCGGCGTCGGCCCTCTATCGACGACGACACTGCTCGTGATCGATGCCACGCCGATCGGCCGGATCATCGGGGTCCCGGTCGCAGGGTCCGTGAACCACCGGTTGAAGGCGATCCGGGTGCTATCCGGAGACCAGGCGAGATCGCTCTGGAACCAGGCGTCCGACTCGTCCGTGAGCTGCCTGAGACCGGTGCCGTCGGCGTTCATGACACAGATATGCGAAACATCCACGTTCGTCGGGGCGGCGCAGTTGAAGGCGACCATAGTCCCGTCCGGCGACCAGTGGACCGCCGACAGGTCGTGCTTGCTGCCCGCCAAAGCGCTCGCCGGGATCAGGGGCCTGGCGCCGGACCCATCGGCGTTCATGATCCACAGGTCGATCTCGGGCGTGCTATCGGGCTCGTAGAGGATCTGGGCGCCATCGGGCGGTCGAGCCTCACCGCCCACGAACCGAAGTCCTTGCGCGATGATCGCGGGCGCCGCCGCGCCAGTGGCATCGAGTCGCAGGAGGGAATCATGGGTCCCCACCAAGATCGACGCCGAGTCCGGAGACCACTGCGAAAAGTCGTTGTCGGTGACCGGGTGATCTCCGCTGATGACTCGCGCGCCGGATCCATCGGCCGCCGCCACGACCATGTCGTAGGACATGCAACAGTTCGTCGCACTTGGCCGGACGAACGAGAACTTGGTCCCGTCGGGGGAGTACTCGGGTTGGCTATCGACCTCGGGCCCGGCGACGATGGTGCTCGTCACGCCCGTTCGTGGGTCCACCGTGAAGATGTCGCCACCGCTCGAGTAGAGAACGAGTCCGTTGCCCGCCGGGCCGAATTGCGGCGGAAGTCTTTTCTGTCGCGAACCGACGATCGCGAATGCTGCGACCGCGAGCAATGCGACGACGACGAGAGCCACACCGATCGCACGCCACGGCAAGCGTGGCACGAGTGTGGGCCGGGTTGCGATGTCAGCCATGGGGAGCCACCTTCCTGGGAAGGTCCAGGCCGGGCGCTGCCGCGTGCGGACTGCGGTGGCCAGGACCTCATCTCGATAGTCGGGAGTCGGCCCCAGGTAGAGGTCCTCGAGGACGGCGGGCAGCTGACGTTCGAAGCGGGCTTCGGTGGTCATGCGACCTGCCCTCCGTGGACCGGTGCCGGGGTCGGATCGGGTTCGGCGGTCGCCGTGGTGCGCATTGCGGCGAGCGCGTAGTGCAGACGGGACTTGGCCGTGCCGATGGGGATGCCGAGGGATGCCGCCACATCGGGCAGCGGCATCCCGAGGAGGTAGTGCATGGCGACGACCGCGCGATGTCCGGGATCGAGACGCTTGAGCGCCCCGTCGATCAGCTCGCGGTCTGCCAGCGCGCCCGACAGGTCGGGCGACGCGGGCGAATCGAGCGGTGTGATCTCGACCTCGATCGGCCGCCGTCGTCGGCGACGTGCGATGTCGAGACAGGCATTGACGATCAGGCGGTGGAGCCAGGCTTCGAACCGCTCCGGGTCACGCAGACCTGGCAGGTCGCGCCAGGCGCGGATGAGTGCCTCCTGGACCGCGTCGCGCGCGAGCTCCGGGTCGCGAAGGATGAGGCGGGCTGCCGCGTCCAGCCGCGCGAGCGCAGGGTCGACGAGTCCGGCGAAGGCGTCATGATCGCCCCGCTTCGCGCGTTCGACGAGCTCTCGCTGGTCCACGGTCGCCTCTGATTGCGACACGACCACAGCGGTCGTGTTCGACAGGGTATGGCGTCAGCGTCTGTCGAAAGGTTCATCGACCGCGGTGGGCTGTCGCGGCGTCTCGACCGATTTCGGGCAGATGCACGCCACGCGAGCCTTGGTCAGAGCACTTCGGTCAGATGCTCCGGTCGTGACATATATGACAGGCGAATCACCAGTCAGGCCCGGAGCCTGAGCACGCCGCTCAGGCGCAAAGGCCCGGTCGCGTGACCAACGCTCGCGTGCGGAGCATCAGCCGGTTTCGCAGGCGTGTCACGAAATCCGTGGGGCCGCAGATCAGGCCCGAGCCCGGTCCTTCAGGATCCGTTCCGCGGCAAGTTTCCCGGGTGCACCCATGACGCAGCCGCCCGGGTGCGTGCCGGAGCCGCACTGGTAGTAGCCGTCGATCGGGGTGCGGTACTGGCTCCAGCCCGGGGCGGGACGGAAGAAGTACATCTGCGGCGCGAGGAACTCCCCTGCGAAGATGTTGCCCTCCGACAGGCCGACCGTCCGCTCGATGTCGAGCGGGGTGACCACCTCCCGGTGCGTGACGAGATCGTTGAAACCCGGGAAGAAAGACTCGAATGTGGCCTGGACGGTGTCGCCCAGGTTCTGGCGCTCGGTGTCCCAATCGCTCTCGCGCAGCTTGTACGGCGTGTACGCGATGAACGTGCTCATCACGTGCTTGCCGGGCGGCGCCATGTCGGCGTCGATGGTCGACTGGATCGCGCAGTCCATGTACGGCCGCTTGCTGTACCAGCCGTACTTCGCGTCGTCGAACGCGCGCTCCAGGTACTCCATCGACGGCCCGATGTTCGTGAAGCCACGGAACTGGTCGCCGCGGCCCGGAAGCGCGGGGTGGGTCGGCAGCCCGTCGAGCGCGAAGTTGACCTTTGACGACGTCCCCTGGAATCGGAAGCGGGTGATCGCCTCGACCAGGTCGGTCGGCAGTTCGCGCGGGTTGACCAGCTCGAGGAACGTCCGCCGCGGGTCCAGGGCGCTGACCACGGTCGTGGCGTGGTACTCGGTTCCGTCCGCCAAGGCCACGCCGGTCGCCCGCCCGTTCTTCGTGATGACCTCGGCGACCGGCGATTCGAGCACGATCTCGGCCCCGAACGAGCGAGCCGCCCGTGCCAGTACCTGGGTGAACCCGCCATTGCCGCGCTTGTGGAATGCCCACGCTCCGAATTCGCCGTCGTGCTCGCCGATCGAGTGGTACAGCAGCACGAGCCCGGAGCCCTGCGAATACGGCCCGACCTTCGTGCCGATGATCCCGGACGACGCGAGGTAGCCCTTGACGATGTCCGACTCGAAGTAGTCATCGAGGAAGTCCGCCGCGCTGCCCGTCAGCAGTCGGACCGTGTTGTGGAGCGTCCGCTTGTCCATGCCCCGGAACCGCGAGCCGAGCGAGGCGAGCGCCAGCAGCTCGTCCGGGTCGTCGCTGAACAGGTCCGGCGGCGCCGAGTCCATCAGTGGCTTGATCGCCCGGCAGACCATCTCCATGTCGTGCGAGTACTGGTTGTAGGCGTCGGCGTCGTGCTTGCTGTGGCGGGCGATCTCCTTGAGGTTCTGGCCGTGGTCCTGGCCCAGCCACAGGTAGTCGCCGTCCTCGGTCGGTGCGAACGACGACGACATCAGGAGCGGCATGAAGCCGTGCTTCGTCAGCTCGAGGTCGTGGATGATCTCCGGCCGGAGGAGGCTCAGGGCGTACGAGAATGTCGTGAACCAGTAGCCCGGCACGAGCTCCTCGGTGATCGCTGCGCCGCCCACAGTCGGCCGGCGCTCGAGGATCAGCGTCTTCAAGCCCGCCTTGGCGAGATACGCCCCGTTGACCATGCCGTTGTGGCCCGCCCCGATGACGATGGCGTCGTATGTCCGGTCGGAGGCCGACGGTGTCGAAGCCTTCGACGTCGAGACCTTGCGGTCGGCCTTCCTGGTGCGCTTGTCGTTCGTCATGTCAGGCCGTCTTTCGTGCTGGGTTGTAGAGCGGCAGGCGGGCCGTCCGAGCCCCGACATATTCGTAGCGGTGGTTCACATCGAGTTCGAGCTTGACCTCCGTCCCGGGAGTCGCCAGACCGGGCCGGACGCGGGTGAGCGCGATATGACGCTGGAGCATCGGCGAATACATCAGGCTCGTCGCATACCCGACCTGCGTCCCGGCGTCGTCGTAGACGAAGTACTCCTCGTGGATCGGCGTGTGGTCCTTGGGCGGGATGAGCCCGGCCCGGTCGTACGTCCGGTCGTAGTCGTCCCAGTCGACGACGAGGCCGGTCAGGCGCCAGCGCGAGGTCTTCTCGGCGATCTCGCGTTCGATGGCGCGGCGGCCGATGAAGGCGCGATCGTCCTCGGCGAGGCCGCGCAGCATCCACGACCAGCCGAGCTCGATCGGCGTCGAGCGGTCCTCGTCCGTCCAGCCGAAGCGGCTCGACGTGAAGTCGACGTCAAGCAGGAGCAGGCCCGCTTCGATCCGTAGCATGTACAGCGCAGCCAGCCCGAACGGCAGGACCCCGTAGCCGTCGAACGACGACCACATCGCGTCCCAGACCTTGAGCGCCGACTTGGCCGGCACCCAGACCTCGTAGCCGAGGTCGCCGCTGTAACCGGTCCGCGAGATCGTCACCGGCGTGCCGGCGATGGTGCCGGTCGCAAGGCCGAAGAACGGGATCGTGGCGACCTCCGGAACGAGGCGCGCCAAGAGGTCGCGTGAGCGCGGACCCTGGATGGCGAGGACGCCATAGTCGTCGCTGACCTCCTCGATGGCGACCCGTTCACGCCCGATGAGGTCCTCGAACCAGGCGAGGTTGGGTTCGGCGGCCGTCAGAAGGAACTCATCGCGGTCGAGTCGAAGGATGACGCCATCCTCGATGACGAAGCCGCGGTCGTCGCACCACGCCGTGTACTGGGCGTTCCCGGGGGCGCAGGTCCGGATATCGCGGGCGAGGACGCCGGACAGGAAATGCTCGGCGTCCGGCCCGGTGATCCGGTACTTGTAGAGCGGCGAGGAGTCGAACACCCCGGCCGCGTTGCGGACCGCGAAGTACTCGAACTTGTCCGACATCTGGTAGCGGTTGGCGGCCAGGGTGCCGGACCAGTGCTCCCACAGGCCGGTCTCGTTGAGCGCGCTGGTCCGCTTGTGGAAGGGTGACGTCCGGATCATGCGGTCCTCGCTGCGGCGGTCAGCCGGGAGGATAGCCAGCGCTCAGGCGGGTCGGGGCGGCGCGTCCCACTCCCCGCACCACGGGAGGGTGTCCGGCAGCGGCGGTGCTCGACGCGCCGCCGCCGGACCGTCCGGTCAGTGCTTGACGGTTAGCACGTCGGGCGAGAACCGCTCGACGATGCCTTCCTGGCCGAGGACCACCCACACGGACCCGAAGCCCTCGAACAGGGCGGAGACCTGGCCCTCGGGGATGCTGATGCCATCGATGACCTTCCCGGACGCGGGATCGATCGCGACGATGGCCCCCTGCGGCGACGCACTGTGGGGTTCGAAGCCGACCCAGACGGCGTCCGGGCGGACGAGCGGGTTGGTGATCGATCCCTGGAACGGCGAACTCGACGCTGTCGTCCCGGTCGACGGATCGACCTTCGAGAGCGTCACGGGATCGTCGAAGTATTCCGTCCAGAGCGCTCCGCTCGTCGCGGTGATGGCTTGCGCCGCCTGCGGGACCTGGATCGTCTTGACGACCTTGTTGGTCTTGGAGTCGATCTGGGCGATCGTCCCGTCGCTGTCGTTCGGGACCCAGATGCTGGTGTCGCTCGCGCCGATGTCACCGAGCTCGCACGCAGCGTGGGGAGCTGGCGCCAGACGGCGATGAGGGCGCCCTGCAGGGCATCCTCGGCGAGGACGTTGTCGCGGAGGATCCGGGCGGCCAGCGCAT
>Ga0209069_10001575_pt1 | contig 11670 bp, 11 predicted proteins | sample Str013_2_FD_187202 | JGI IMG/M metagenome (GOLD analysis project Ga0209069, IMG submission 187202) | Freshwater sediment microbial communities in response to fracking from Pennsylvania, USA - Straight Creek_MetaG_SC_2013 (SPAdes) (version 2) | ecosystem: Environmental > Aquatic > Freshwater >...
CCCTGGTACCAACCTGAGTCCGTCGTGCTGGCGACGTGGTGCGCGGCCGCGCCCACCGCGGCTGCCGCCAGCACGGTCGCGAAGCGCTTCCCCCATTCGTTCTCGACGTCGAGCGCGATCGCATAGGGCAGGAAGCGCTCGAACAATTCGGGCGTCTTGTCGGGCGGATTGAGCGCATTGAGCCGACCCTCCTCGGCAACGCCGAGATATTGGCGAAAGCCCTCGATGCGATCCATGATCGCCCGCCCCGCCACGGTCGGGGCCTGCAGCCAATGGACGCCGAGAATCCCGAGCGGGACCAAGATGTAGGCGGCGACGCCGGGCAGAAAATCGATGGGGCCGCGCGCGCCGGCGGCCATCACGGCGAACCCGACGAACAGGAACACCGCGATGAGCAGCGCACCTGCGCCGATGAAGAGCGCGCCCAGCGTATCGCGCCGCCGACCCACCTGGATCAGATAGGCGCCGCCCACGATCGGCGCGACCGGCGCCAGCATGCCGAACATCAGAGGCGCCAGGCGGTCAGGGTCGTAGGTGGTGGCCATCAACCAGACGGTTGCGGCCAGGAGCCCGACCGACAGGACCAGCCCCAATCCCGACCAGAGGTAGTTGTCGGTGAAGAGGGTGCCGTCATAGGTTTGCGCAAGGCGCTCGCTCAAAGCGTCCTTGGCCTTGCCGAGCGGCTCGTGATTGGCCTGCGCAAGCAACAGGGACGGTTTGCTGGCGAACAGCTTGCTCTCCAAATCCCGTTCGGGCGGCCCGACCGGCTTGCCGCCGTCGCGGTGCTCGATCACGGTCTGCTTGCCGTCGCCGGTGAGCTTGATGTGCCCGTTCACCCCGAGATCGATGATGGCGGCCGTGAAGCAGCGGCCATCGAAACCCATCCGCTCGACGAAGCGCACCGCCGCCGCCGACATGCCGTCCGGCGGACCAAACAGCGGAATGATGGTGCCGCGCGGCGGATCGCGCCCGAACCGCGCCCAGGCAAAAGCGTAGAAGCCGAGCACGGCCATAAGGCCCGCCGCGGCGACAATGCCCGGGATATTGTCCTGCAGCCACCAGCCGGTCTGCTGGCTCGCGGTCGGCTCGGACACGATGCCCTTGGGCCAGGCCGCCCCGACCGTGAGTCCATTGCCGGGCGGCAATGCGCGGGTGGTGCGGAACACGATGTGCCCGGGCTGCTGCTCGACAATCGACGCGTCCCTTCCGCTCGCGCCCTGCGGGCCGGTGTAGAACGCGCTTTGCCGGAACGGCACGGCTTCCGGCAGAGTGATGCGCGCCTCGGCGACATCGATCGCGAAGGTCCAGCCGGTCCCGGTCGCGTTCCAGTACAGCTCGTCGTAATCCGCGAAAAAGCCGAGCTGCCGCGTGGTGCGGTAGCGGATGACATATTCGTGCTCGCCGGTCGAAAGGTTCACCTCGGCGCGGCCGATGCGCACACGCACGCCGTTCGTCAGCGCCTCGGTGGTCCAATTCTCGTCGGCGCCGTCGCGCGTCACCGAGCGCACATCGAAGCCGACCACGACCCGGCTGCCGTCGGGGCGCGCATAGGTGGTGGGAAAATCGCGCAGGATGCCGCGGCGGATCTGGTTGCCCTCGGCCTGCACCCGGATCGTCTCGGTGACCGCGAGATCGCCGTTGCGCTCCACTTCGACATCGCTGACGAAGCGCAGAATGCGCTCGACCGCCCGCGCCGGTGAGGCTGCCGCGACCGCGACCAGGAGCGCGATCGCAAGACGGCGCATCACGGTCATCATCACGGCTTCGGCGCCTGGAACGCGATTGTCGGGCTTGCGGCCTGCGCGCGGTCCTCGAGCTCGAAGAACGGCAGCTCCCGGAAGCCCAGCACGCCCGCGACCAGATTGTTGGGGAAGGACTCGATGCTGATGTTCAGGTTGCGCACGGTGCCGTTGTAATAGCGGCGCGCCATCTGCAGCTGATCCTCGATCTCGGCCAGTTGCCGCTGCAGGGCGAGAAAATTCTTGTCGGCCTTGAGGTCCGGGTAGGCTTCGGCGACCGCGAACAGCCGCCCGAGCGCCCCCTGCAGAGCATTCTCCGCCGAGGCCCGCCGGGACACATCGTCGGCCGCGATGCTCGACTGCCGGCTCGCCGTCACCTCCTCGAATACGGTGCGCTCGTGCGCCGCATAGGCTTTGACGGTCGCGACCAGATTGGGCACCAGGTCGGAGCGCCGCTTGAGCTGCACATCGATCCCGCTCCACCCTTCGCGCGCCAGGTTGCGTAGGCGAATCAGCCGATTGAAGACGAAGATCGCGGAAACGGCGATCACGGCCACGACCGCGGCGATGATCCATCCGTTCATGTCAGGTAAGCCTTGCATCGGGACCGTCTAGCATGATTCTCGGCTAAGAACGCTCAATCGAGCTCGACGCCCGAGAGCTTGGCCATGGCGGCCCATTTCGGGGCTTCGTTGGAAATGAAGGCGGCGAAATCCTCCGGCGTACCGGGCCGCGCCTGGGCGGCCAGCTGCTTGAATCGCGCCCGCATCTCGGTGGAGTTCAGTCCCGCATTGATGCCGGCATTGAGCCTCGCAATGATCTCCTTCGGGGTGCCGGCCGGGGCCATGACGCCGGTCCAGGAGCCCGTGACAAAGCCGGGAACGCCGCCCTCGATCATGGTGGGCACGTCCGGAATCTCGGGCAGCCGTTCCGTCGTGGTGGCGCCCAGCCCCCGCACGGTTCCGGCGCGCAAGTGCTCGAACAGGACCGAGGTGGTCTCGAAGGCGAGGTCGATCTGCCCGCCCATGAGATCGGTGATGACCGTGGCGGCGCCCTTGTAGGGAACGATCACGATGTCGGTGCCGGTCAAGTCGCGCAACCACGCCGCCATCATGTGGGGCGCGGCACCGTTGGGGACGCCGAAATTCAGCTTGCCGGGATTGGCCTTGGCATGGGCGATGAGCTGCGTCAGCGCGGCCGCGGGGCCCTTCGGCCCCGTGATCAGCACATAGGGCACGATGGACGCCATGGCGACCGGCGCGAAGCTCTTCTTGGCGTCATAGCCGACGTTGCGATAGATCGCGGGGCCGATCGCGAGCGTGCCGGGGCTGCCCATCAGCAGCGTGTAGCCGTCGGGCTCGGCGTTCGCCACGACCCGGCCCGCCAGCGTGCTGCCGGCGCCCGGGTGGTTGTCGACGATCACCTGCTGGCCGAGCGTCGAGGACAGATGTTGGGCCACCAGACGCCCCATCACGTCCACCGGCCCGCCGGCCGGGAACGGCACGACCAGCTTGATCGGACGGGTCGGATAGGATTGGGCGCGCGCGCCCGTGGCGCCGAGGCCCATGGCGGCGCAGGTGATCAGGAAATGTCGTCTGCAGAGCATAGGATGAATTGTGGGACTTTCGGCGCGCGGCGTAAAGCGGTTGGCCCGGCCCCCCACGGCCGGTATCCACATTGCCGCAAAATGCTCTATTGCTTTGCGAATGAATGACTTCGCCTCCGCCTTTCATATCGCGGTTGCGCTGATCGGCCGGTTTGATGTCGAGCTGCGCGAGATCGTCTTGCTGTCGCTGCAAGTCAGCCTGACCGCGAGCGTTTGCGCGTTTGCGATCGGGGCGCCGGTGGGGACCGCTTTGGCGGTGTATCGCTTTCGCGGGCGCGGCGTCGCGGTGGTGCTTGCCAACACGCTGCTCGGCCTGCCGCCGGTGGTGGTCGGGCTCGCGGTCTATTTGCTGCTGTCGCGATCGGGGCCTTTGGGATCGCTCGGTCTTCTGTTCACCCCGACCGCCATGACGATCGCGCAGACCGTGCTGGCGACCCCGATCGTGGTCGCGCTCGTGCATCGGGTGGCGGTCGGGCTTTGGCGAGCCTATGGGGACAGCCTCTTGATCAGCGGGGCGTCGCGCTTTCGCGCCATCGCGCCATTGATGCGAATGGGGCGCGAGGGCTTGCTCACCGCATTTCTGGCCGCCTTCGGCCGCGCCATCGCGGAGGTGGGCGCCATCATCATCGTGGGCGGCAATATCCGCGGCTACACCCGCAGCATGACCACCACCATTGCGCTCGAAACCAGCCGAGGCGATCTGAGCCTGGCGCTCGCGCTCGGATTGATCCTGCTCGCCCTTTCGATGGCGGTGAGCGCCACGAGCCTCTATTTCGGGCGCAGCCTGACCGATCGCTGAGGGAACACGCATGATTTCTCAAATCGATGCCGCGACGCTCAAGGCATGGCTCGGCGACGACCGCGAGATCGCGCTCATCGATGTGAGCGAGCACGGTCAATACGGCAGCGGGCATCCGTTTTTCGCCGTTCCCCTGCCCTACAGCCGCTTCGAGCTCGGCCTGCCGGCGCTGGTGCCGAACCCGGCCGTGCGCCTCGTCCTGTGCGACCAGGGCGACGGCATCGCGGCACGGGCGGCCGCGCGGGCTGCGGCCGAGGGCTATCACAACCTGCACATCCTGGACGGCGGCAAGGCGGCCTGGCGGCGCGCCGGCTACACGCTTTATGCCGGCGTCAATGTGCCGAGCAAGACGTTCGGCGAGCTCGTCCATCATGAGCGCCACACGCCGCGCATTTCCGCCCACGCCGTGCAGGCCATGCGGGATGCGAAGGAGAACTTCGTCATCGTCGACGGCCGCCCGTTCGCGGAATATCGCAAGATGAGCATCCCGGGCGGGATCTGCTGCCCGAACGGTGAGCTCGCGCTGCGGATCAAGGCCATCGCGCCCGATCCGACGACCAAGATCGTGGTCAATTGCGCGGGCCGCACGCGATCGATCATCGGCGCCCAGACCTTGCTCGATTTCGGCATCCCCAACCAGGTCTACGCTCTCGAGAACGGCACGCAGGGATGGTATCTGGCCGGGCTCGCGCTCGAGCACGGCGCACTCCGGCGCCACTCCGACGACATCAGCGCCGCCGACATCGGCGAGCTGCAAGCGCGCGCGCGGCAATTCGCACTCACCCGCGGCGTCACCTTTGTGGCGCCTGCCGCCGCCCAGGCATGGCTCCGCGACCCGGCGCGCACCAGCTTCCTGCTGGACGTGCGCACCGCCGAGGAGTTTGCGGCGCAGTCCGTTCCGTGCTTCCGGCACGCGCCGGGCGGCCAGCTGATCCAGGCGACCGATGCGTGGGTCGGCGTCAAAGGCGCACGGCTGGTGCTGGCCGACGATGAGCTGGCGCAACCAGCCGGCCACGAGGCCTGCGTGCTCGAAGGCGGCATCGCAGCTGCCGCGGCGCTCGACTGGCCGCCACCGCCGGGGCGGTCGGCATTGCCCGAGCCAAAGCCGATCACGGCGGGCGAGCTGGCGCGGGCTCTCGACAGCGCTTGCGTGCAAGCAATCGATGTGCGGCCCGCCATGACGTTCCGCAAAAGCCACATCGCGCAGGCTGTGTGGTCGATCCGCCCGCGCATCGCGGCGGCGGCAGATCGCGGGATCACGACCGTGCTGGTGGCCGACGAGCCGGGCGTTGCAGCGCTGGCGGCGCTCGATCTGCGCGAAGCGGGCTGCAGCGACATCCGCCTGCTCGCCGGCGGGCCTGCCGATTGGCGCGATGCCGGCCTGCCGATGGTCGCGACCGCGGATCAACCGGCCGATGCGAACTGCATCGATTTTCTGTTCTTCGTCCACAGCCGCCATGACGGCGACGCCGAGGCGGCCCGGCAGTACCTGGCGTGGGAAACCGGCCTCCTCGATCAGCTCGACGCGCAGGAGCGCGGCACGTTCCGGCTGAGCGGCCTATGAGGCGGCCACCGACTGCGCGGCCTTGATGTTCGAGCGCTTGACGTGGTCGAGGTTGCGGCCCTCGATGCGGATGAGCTTCACCGGCGCCTCGCGCCGCGGCGAGTGCACGTCCGCGACATCGTAGAAGTGGGCATCGCCGGGGTTCATCACGTAGGTCCGCACCGGCTCGACCAGCGAAGGCTTCCCGGCCTCGCCCTTCTCCACGATTTTCCAATCGGTCATTTCGGTGACGCCGGCCGCTTGCCCATAGATCGCCCAGCTCGAGCCATGATCGTGGGGAGAGCCGATCGCGACGCCGTCATACACGTGCCCGCAAATGCAGAAGCCCAATTCCGGATCCTCGTACAGAACCTCGCGGGGATTTGCATTGGGCGCACGACCCTTCAGGTAGGTGGCCAGGAACACCGGATCGTTCAACGAGCGCACCACGTATTCGCAGACCTTGCGCTTGGCAGCGGAACTCTGGTCGGCCCGTAGCGTGTCACGGATATCGGCGGCGAACCGCTCCAAAGTGTAGGTCATCGATCCGATCCTTGGTTTGTTTTCTGTCCGGCCGACAGATTAACGCAGTAGCTCTTGGCGATCGAGTCCCTCACCCCGGGTCGCCCCAGCGAACGCAGGGACGACAGGAACCATACGTTTAATTCGTCGTCGCGCGGCGGGGCGGGAAGAACAGTTGCTCGCCGGCGATGCGGTAGGATGTGATGGCGTCGAGGCCGGGCTTCGAGGTCAGCCAATCTTGCCAGGTTCGCGCTTGCGCCGCCTTCACATGCGGCCATTTGGTGGGATTGACCAGGATGCTGCCGTAGGGATTGAACAGGGCGACGTCGCCGTCGGTCAGGATTTCGAGATTTTGGCGGTTCTTGAAATTGGCCCAGGTGGCGCGATCCGTGAGCGTGTAGGCGTCGAGCGCAGCCGCGACGTTCAGCGTCGGACCCATGCCCTGGCCGAGATCGCGGTACCAGGCAGCGCGCTTGTCGGGCTCGATCCCGGCCGTCTTCCAGAGCCGAAGCTCCATCCGGTTGGTGCCGCTGTCGTCGCCCCGGCTCGCGAACAGCGCGCCCGCCGCGGCGATCCGGCCGAACGCCGCGCGGGCATCTTTCAACCCCCGAATGCCGGCGGAGTCGGACCGGGGACCCACGATGACGAAGTCGTTGTACATCACGTCACGGCGATCGATGCCGTAGCCCTCTGTCACGAACTTGTCCTCGCCGGGACGATCGTGCACCAGCAGCGCGTCCGCATCGCCGCGCATCCCGATCGCCAGCGCCTGGCCGGTCCCGACCGCGACCACATGGACGTCCAAGCCGCTGGCGGCCCGGAACATCGGAAGGATGTGACCAAACAAACCGGAATCCTCGGTCGAGGTGGTCGAGCTGAGCGTGATGAACCTGTCTTGAGCGTGAGCCGCGCCCGAGCAGAGGACCGATAAAAGGAGCGCGGCGACCCGGATCATGAATTGTCGAAGCCGTAGAGCCGCGCCGGATTGTCGACCAGGATTTTCTTGCGGATGGCCGCATCGGGCACCCAGGTCGGGACGAGATTGAGCACGCGGCCATCGTCATTTGGATAGGGCGGAGCGAGCGCGGTCGGCGTCGGACCGCGGCCGGGATGCGGCCAGTTGCTGCCCCAGACCACGCGGTCGGGGTTGGCGGCGACCAGCGCCTGCGCCAGCGGCGCGGTGTCGGGAAAATCGGGCGTCTTGTCGGAGGTGCGATAGGCGGCGGAGATTTTCACATAGGCGTGCCCCGATTTGACGAGATCGAGCAAGTCGGCAAAGCCGGGCTGGCCCGGCCCGGGCGCCGCCTTGGCGCCGCCGAAATGATCGAAGATCACCGGCATCGGCAGCGCCATGATGTCGCCCTTCAAGGCGGTGATGACCGAGAGCCTTGTGTTGATCTGAATATGCCAATTGCGGCCGGCAAGCTGTTCCGCGGCAGCCGCGAGAATGCGTTTGGCGGCGGCCGGATCACTCTCGCCGGCGGTCTCGAGATTGAGGCGCACGCCGCGCACGCCGGCCCCCGCCATCTCATCGAGCGCGGCGGCGGAGATCGATTTGTCGATGACGGCGACGCCGCGCGCCCGCGCGCCGAGCTCACGCACCGCATTGACGGTGCAGGAATTGTCCACGCCGTAGACGCTCGGCGTCACGATGACGACCCGGTCGAAGTGGAGCGCGCTCTGCAAGCTGCGCAGGTCGTCGATCAGGGCCTCTGGGGGCGAGTAGAGCCGGCCGGAAAAATACGGAAAATGCACCGGGTCGAAGATGTGCACGTGGCAATCGCAGGCGCCGCGCGGAACATCGAAGTTGACCGGCGTCTTCACGGTCGAAGGCGCGGCGGCGAAACCGGCCCCTGCCTTGAGTGCGACGCTCGCGGCGCCCATGTGAGACAGCATCCGACGCCTGGTGAGCAAATGTCTGGTGAGAAAATGTCTGCTGGGCATGATGTCCTCCCGGTTGCGCCACTCAGCAAGGCTGGCAACATGGGTACGGCTCCGGCGGCGCTTGCCGAAAAGCTATCGCACTCGGACGATATACGGAAGAGACCGGAAGGCGCGATCGGGAATGGCCCTGTTTATGCATGTTTCCAGTGATCGTCGCCGTGCCGCAATCGAAGCGACGGTAATCCGAGAAAGGCTTCGTCATGCGTATCCATGTGGGGTGTGAGCTGAGCTTCGAATTCCCGCAAACCACACCGATGATCGCGACGCTGAACGTGCATTTCTCGCGCTGCTCCGACCTGGAGCGCCCGGATCATCTGATGACGAATCCTTCCGTCCCGGTCGAAGGCTATCGCGACAGCCTCGGAAATTGGTGCAATCGCCTCGTTGCTCCCGCGGGCCGTTTCAGCCTCGGCACCGACGCCATCGTGCGCGATCCCGGCGTGCCGGATCCGCTCGACTTGAACGCTCTGCAGCATCAGGTCCAGCATCTGCCCGCGGAAACGCTGCTTTATCTCCTCGGCAGCCGCTATTGCGAGACCGATCGCCTGTCCGACGACGCCTGGCGCCTGTTCGCGCACACGCCGCTCGGTTGGCCGCGGGTACAGGCCATTTGCGATTTCGTGCACCACCACGTGGTCTTCGGCTACGAGCACTCGCGCGCCACCCGGACTGCATTCGAAGCCTACATGGAGCGGCGCGGCGTCTGCCGCGACTACGCGCATCTGGCCATCGCATTTTGCCGCTGCCTGAACATCCCGGCGCGCTATTGCACCGGCTACATCACCGACATCGGCCTCCCGCCGCCCTACGCGCCCATGGATTTCTCGGCCTGGATCGAGGTCTATCTGGGCGGCCGCTGGCACGGCTTCGATCCGCGCAACAATGCGCCGCGCATCGGACGCATTCTCATCGCCCACGGCCGCGACGCCGCCGACGTGCCCCTCACCCACATCTTCGGACCGGGAACGTTGTCGAGCTTTCGCGTGGTGGCGGAAGAAGCGGCGATGTGAGGAAACGGCAGAGAGCGACCACAAGCCCTACGTCGTCCCGGCCCGTAGCGCGTCGAAGACGCGCGTAAACGCGCTTACGGAGCCGGGACCCATACGCCGCAGCCGATCGAAGGGCACGGCTGCACAGCCCGTTGAAGACGGGCGTAAACGCCCTGATGTCGGGTCCCTGCTTTCGCAGGGACGACTTTGCGGTGAGACATCCGGGCACATCAAACAAATGACCCGGAATATAAATGAATGGCCCCGGCATCCTCCGGGGCCATTCGCCGGTCTTCGTCGCCGACTCGTCAATCGCAGACGCGGCGCGTCCTATAGACGACGTGTCCTCTCGGCGTCACGAAGCGTTCGCGCACCAATTGGCACCCGCGGTAGGCGTAACTATTGTCGTAGTCATAGTCATAGTTCCGATAGCCGTAGCCATAACGCGGGCCGACCCCGATTCCGAACGGGCCGACTTGAACGCCCGCGCCGCCGCGGCCGGCGCCCATATATATCTGCGCGGAGGCCGGCACAGCTGCCAGAACCGCAGCGGCCGCCAGCGTGGCAAGTATGATCTTCCTCATGGACAATCCTCCATATGTTGTCCTCGGTATGTGCCCACCAACGCATCAGCAGCGGTTTCGTTGCATCTGCGAAGAATTTATGTGCCGCTGGAACCAATTGGAGCCTTGGTGCGTTGTTGCTGTGAATTGGGTTGATGCGGCCGGAGCGCCGTAGCACCAAATTGAACTCGTCGAGCGAAAATCTGACAAACGTCAGCAAGACGATCCGAAATCAAACGCGTGAATCAAGGAGCTTGCCATGCTCGGATGGGCCGTGACTTTTCTGCTTATTGCGTTGATCGCTGCGGTGCTCGGATTTGGCGGCATCGCCGGCTTTGCGGTCGAGCTCGCAAAAATCGTCTTTGTGGTGGCGATAGTCCTGTTCGTGATCTCAGCGGTCTTCGGGCTGATGCGCGGACGATCGCCGACGTTGCCGTAGGAATCGCAGGACGAAAATAGATACGTTACGGGCCGACCACAGCTGTGGTCGGCCCGTTCCTTGCGCTCTTCATCCGGAAGAAGCAGTCGTCACTTCTGGGTTTGCTTGAAATACTTCAGGTCCGGCGGCGCCTGGTTTTTCTTGGTCGGCATCAGGTTGCCGTCCGCGCTCAGATAGTAAGGCTCGTTGCCGATCTTCACCCAGGTATTCTCCTCCGAGCAAGCCTCCGTGTGCCACTTCGGGCGGACGTTCGGCTTGCGACTGGCCTTCTTGAGAATCGTCCAGGGCTGCGTCAAGGCATGGTCGAACACCGTGATCTCGTCGTAGATGGTGTTGGGATCGGCCTTGTCGAGGAAGAACCGTTCCTTGATGACGCTTTGGTTGTCCCGATGCAGCGAAAGCCCGCTGGCATCGTAGGCGCGCGGGCCCTTGAAGGCGCGGGTCTCGACCTGCAGCTCGTCATAGTGGCCATCGCCCTTGGTATCGACCCATTTGCCGATGGAGTAGCCGGAATAATTCTCCTCCGCGTCCGCCGGGAATTCGCGTCCATCCGTATAAATTCGCCGGTACGAGTCGTTGACGTGGCTGATCAAGATGTAGGTGATCTCGGGCGTGATGATGATCTCCATGGGATCATAGATGTTCATCATCATCGGCATGCCTTGCGGAATGCAGAAGGTGGAGGGCACGTCGCCCACGCCGCCGGCCGCCAAATCCGCCCGGTTGGCTTCGTAGACCTTCTGGTATTCCGGCGTGAGCGGAGCCTTCGGTCCGCCGGGCTGGGTCCAATTGGGGCTGCCGACGCGAGTCCACTGGCCCTTCCAGTCCGGATACTTCGAGTCATCCGCCGCCGAGGCGCCGGAAAGCGGCAAAGACAGCGCCGCCGCCAAGGCGGCCGCCGCCAGCGCGATTGCACCGATCGAGCTCTGGTAACGCATAGATATCCTCCCAAGCCTGTTCTTGAACTGTTTCATTGCCGCCCGCTGTGATCGCCGGAATAGCGGCAGAATTCCGCCGACCGGGGCAGTTCTCGATAAATATACACCGTCGGCACGCATGCGGAAGGGTCAGGAAGCGCGCCGGACCTGCGGGTGCGGCGCCGCCTGGGTCCGGTCTCCCGCCGCCAAATGATCTTACGGAGCATTCCGGGACGATCGGCCCGCGTGGTATAGGTCGAGCCTTGCTCCGCCATCAGTGCGGACACGGAACGCGGGAAGCCGCCCCATGAAGCGATGCATCCTTATCCTGCTTCTGGCCGGCGTGGTGGCTGCAGCAGCCACGCAGGCGCAATCGCAGGCGATCACACCGAATTGGCCGCAGCGACCGGTGCGGTTCATCCTGCCGCTGGGTCCCGGCTCCGGGTCGGATATCGGGGCGCGACTGTTCGCGGAACGGCTGACGGCGCGCTGGGGCCAGCCGGTGGTGATCGAGAATCGACCGGGCGGCGACGCTTTCGTCGCCATCACGGCCTTCATCGGCGCCCATGACGATCACACGCTTCTGTTCGCGCCGACGTCGACCTTCAC
>Ga0209069_10001576_pt1 | contig 11669 bp, 11 predicted proteins | sample Str013_2_FD_187202 | JGI IMG/M metagenome (GOLD analysis project Ga0209069, IMG submission 187202) | Freshwater sediment microbial communities in response to fracking from Pennsylvania, USA - Straight Creek_MetaG_SC_2013 (SPAdes) (version 2) | ecosystem: Environmental > Aquatic > Freshwater >...
ATTCTGTAGTTATAAACCGTTCGTATTTGTTGTAAGTATAAGTTTTACCTGCATATTTAAACTCACACATGTTACCGCCCAATTGGCAATCACGCGCAAACTTTTCATAATCGATATAATACTTAATATTGTCAGACCCGCTAGGTGAGTGCATTCATCAAATAGTTCTTTTGCAGCATCCAATTTCCGTCATAAATGCTTGATTTACCCAGTGTCCAATGTTTGTTCTAGGCTATAAACTGCGACTCCTACCAAATAATGAATCGCCTCGCCTGCTTCAGACGCTTTAGTTTTAGAAATACATATTAGTGTCACATTTCGGCTCTAGATTGTACGGCTATTCTGGAATAAAAAATACATTGAGCATCATGAAATTTCAGCAGCATCTTCGTTTTAATAAATCACTTAGCCCATATCTGCTTATTAAAATTCTAATAGACCCTGTCATCATGGTGACGACACTGTTTTGCTTAGCGATTTATTATGAAGATAAATTGAGCTCGCAGTATGTAGTACTTTCTATCATGTTGTTCGCACTAAGTTTCCCAGGTTCTTGGGCAGATGCAAAAAGCTTCAAGGCGGAATTGTTCGATACCTTAAGTCAATGGTTTATGGTGTTAGGCATTTTATTGTTTTTTGGTTATGCGACCGAGTTTCTAGAGAATTTCCCCAAAGATATTATTTTGATGTGGGCAATCATCACCCCGCTGACGATGATTGTTTTTCATCAACTTGCGAATCGATATTTATCGAGCAAATATTATATAGCCAGCGTTAAAAAAACTGCCGTAATTGTAGGTGTAAATGGGCTAAGCAGTCAGTTGCAAGAGAGAGTCGAGGCCAATGCCCAATATGGTATTCAGATAAAAGGTTTTTTTGATGTGATTTCAGAGCGAGAGTCGGCGCAGCTTCCGGCAGCTGGTTATCAGTTTCTGGGCGAGATTACGCAGTTATCTGAATACGTGAAGAAAAATGGTATAGACATTATTTACATCGCACTGCCGCCATCTTTGCATGCCCAAATTATGGCGTTGTTGGATGATTTAAAAGACACGACAGCATCGATTTATTTTGTACCCAACTTTTTTATGGCCGACTTGATTCAAGCCAGAATTGATGAAATTGATGGTATGCCAGTGGTGGCGATGTGCGAAACGCCATTTTCTGGCTTTAATGGCTTTATTAAATATATGAGCGATTTGGTGTTTGCCAGCTTGATTTTAGTTTTAATCTCGCCCTTATTGGTATTTATCGCTATCGGCGTTAAATTAAGCTCGCCCGGTCCGATTTTGTTTAAACAAAGACGTTACGGTTTGGATGGGCACAATATTGTGGTGTATAAGTTTCGATCGATGACTGTGACGGAAGACGGCGAAAACGTGGTGCAGGCTAAGGCCAATGATAAACGTGTCACGCCATTTGGTAAATTGATACGCAAAACTTCGCTAGATGAACTGCCACAATTTATCAATGTGCTGCAAGGCAGAATGAGCATTGTTGGACCTAGGCCTCATGCCGTCAGCCACAACGAGCTGTACCGAAAAGTGATTAAAGGTTACATGGTGCGGCATAAAGTTAAGCCCGGTATTACTGGCTGGGCACAAGTAAACGGCTTTAGAGGTGAGACGGAAACGATTGATAGTATGCAAGCGCGTATCGATTTTGATATTGAGTATTTAAAAAAATGGTCGTTGGCTTTGGATGTAAAGATCATTCTAAAGACGGTATTTCTGGTTTTTAAAGATTCAAAAGCTTACTGAATCTAGTATTTGTAAGTGGAAGGCACACAGTAAATATAGTCCGTAATGACTATATTGGAATAGGTGCTGAGGTGAACGAATGTCATATTGATGCAATAGAATACACCCTATCAAATTTATTTTTTTAAGGAGTGTAAATTGAAAATCGTTAAAGCTAGCTTTATATCGGTGCTGCTGAGCTTGATTAGTACAGGCTTGTTTAGTGCAAATGCGTTGGCAGACACAATTACCACTTTGACCGTAGGCCCCCTGCCAACATCGTTGAATTACGGCGACTCATTTACCAGCGCGGCTACTGGCACCACCTTTTTTGATGCGTATTACTTCACTATTCCGGCTGGTTCAGCTAATTCAGTGACTTCATCAATAAATTTGGATAGCATTTTAGGGTTGACGAACCTTAGGGCGCGTTTGTACGCAGGCAACGGTAATGACACTACAAACTCAGTAGCATCTCTCATCGAAAACTGGGGCACAACGGTTAATTTCAGCCCTTCGGTAGGCGTTACAACAGTTGTTCTAAACCCTATTACTTTGGCTGCAGGTAGCTATACCTTACAAATTAAAGGAACAGTTTCTGGCGCAGGCGGTGGTTCATACGCAGGTGTACTGAATATTACCAACCCAGTACCGGAGCCTGAATCCTATGCCATGTTGTTAGTTGGCTTGGGCTTTATGGGGTTTACGGCACGCCGTCGCAAATTTGATTGACAGCTAATCAGCAATGTTTCAATACTGAGTCAGTGGCCAATCGCGGCCACTGACTTTTTATATTGATGATATAGTTTATTAATGAAAATTTATTTTGTGTTGTTACAGCTTTTACTACTTCTGCTTCCGTGGAAGTTGTGTGCAGCGGACTCCAGCATCAAACCAATCAATGTAGCGGTGGTGGTGAACACCGCAGACGCTAATAGCCTCGAAATTGGGCAGTATTATTTGAAGGCACGCGGCGTCCCGCGTAAAAACTTAATTCATGTGAGTATTCCTAACAGCCCAAGAGTATTAACAGAAGCGCAGTTTAAACAACTAAATCAGCAGATTATTGAAAAGCTAAATCCGAATATTGAGGTAATTTTACTGGTATGGACAGCGCCATACGCAGTTGGCTGTAATTCCATTACTTCAGCGTTAACATTGGGTTACGACGCCAATCAATGTGTGAATACTTGTAGTGAGGGGAAGGCTAGCCCCTATTTTGATACTGTGGCTAAACGCCCGTCAGATATGGGTTTACGCCTAACGATGTTGTTGCCTACGGAGTCGGTAGATGCGGCAAAATCGTTGATAGACAGGGGCGTGTTGAGTGGATTTAATCTTAATGAAGCAAGTGCTTATTTTTTAATCACTTCAGATAAGCAACGCAACTCGCGTGCTGGGTTTTTTCCAAAAAGTAGCAACATCCCACAGAAAAAGCTCACTATCAATACGCTCCAAACCGATAGCATTCAACATAAAACTGACATTATGTTTTACCAAACAGGCTTAGTAAGCGTGCCAGATTTGGATACCTTGAGTTTTTTACCCGGCGCGCTGGCAGATCACCTTACCTCTACCGGCGGAGATTTGCTCGGCTCTGGCCAAATGAGTAACCTAAAATGGTTAGATGCGGGTGCTACCGCAAGTTATGGCACGGTTTCAGAGCCCTGCAATTACTGGCAAAAATTCCCCAACTCTTTAGTGCTGCTTACGCACTACCTTTCGGGCGAGACTGCGATCGAGGCATACTGGAAAAGTGTTGCATGGCCCACACAAGGGGTGTTTATTGGTGAACCACTTGCCGCACCTTATTGCCGTTCATGTGCAATGTGAAGGCATATTTCGCCATAGTCGCAAAATCGTACTACAGAATTAGCTAAAAATACTACCCATTAGGACTAGAATAGTCCTAATGGTCTATTTATTTCTGCCAGATAGAATTTAAAATGTCACAAATTAAATTTACTCTAAGCCTCCCAATTACGTTTATTAAGGAGCTCGAAATGAAAAGGTTATATTCTTCTGTTGCATGGATTTTTGTTGCATTAGTGACGCCGACAATCGTGCTGGCGGCTAATCATATTGAACATAAAAACATTAACTACCATGATGTTTTTACATCTCATACAAGCTCGATCCCGCTTGATTCGAGAGATGGCGCGTTTGATAATAAGGCTATTATTCGAAACGCTGCACCATCACAAGGAAGCTTTCAAGATGTGTCCGAACGCCAATCAACTTGGTGGGTTCGACCAAATCATGTTGAGGGCAACAATGATTTCTTTAGTGCGCATCATGAGAGCAATCGTTGGGGTTCGTGGTTAGCGGATGAGCAACGTCATGGTAATGAGCATGGTTCTCATGATTATGGGTTTGGTGAGCATCATTGGGAAGATCGTGGCGATTGGGAGCAGGGTGGTGAGCACAGCGGCTATGGCAATCACGATTGGTGTGTTGGTGACCCAGTGACACAGCCAGTGCCCGAGCCGGGGACGTACATGCTGATGTTGCTCGGCTTGATTAGCCTAGTGTTAATAAAACGTCGGCAGTATTAAATGATGTGTATTTAAAAGCGGCTTAAATATAAGCCGCTTTTTTTATTATTGTTGAAAACTTACAACAATAATCTGCGCGTCATGAATGTTTAATAATTCATTGTTAAGGTAATGTGACTAAAGTTTTTCGTTATAAAACACCTTACTTACTTTTGAAAGCAATCGCCGATGAAAGCCATGATTTTAGCCGCAGGTAAAGGGACGCGCGTTCGCCCGCTCACTTACGAGTTACCTAAACCGATGATTCCGTTACTAGGCAAGCCAGTCATGGCCTATTTGATTGAACATCTGGCCAAACATCAAGTGAATGAGGTGATGGTGAATGTCAGTTATTTGCACGAAAAGATACAACAATACTTTGGCGATGGACATCGATTTGGCATAGAAATTGGCTACTCGTTCGAAGGTGATATTAGCAATAATATGGTGATTCCTAGTCCGGTTGGCTCTGCGGGCGGCATGCGCAAAATACAGGATTTTGGTGAATTTTTTGATGAAACGGCCATTGTGATTTGCGGCGACGCTATCATCGATTTAGACATTACCGCAGCTGTGGCGGAGCACCGAAAAAAAGGTGCTTTAGTCAGTTTGGTTGCTAAAGAAGTGCCGATGGATAAAGTATCTGGCTACGGCATTGTGGTGACCGATGAGTATGGCAAAATTATTTCATTTCAAGAAAAACCTAGTCAGACCGAGGCGCGTTCAAACTTAGCAAGCACTGGCATATATATCTTTGAGCCGGAAGCTTTGAGTCTAATTCCATCCGGCAGCACGTTTGATATTGGCTCTGATTTATTTCCGTTATTAGTAGAAAGAAATCTTGCATTCTATGCTATCAATCAGCCTTTTAATTGGATTGATATTGGCATTGTATCTGACTATTGGGAGGTGATGCAGCAGCTCATGCGCGGCGAGGTACCGAGCATGGAAATGCCGGGTAAGCAAATTAGACCCGGGGTTTGGGTGGGCTTGAATGTGCGTATTGATTGGGAAAATACAAAAATAGAAGGACCGGTGTACATTGGTTCTGGCGCCCGCATCGACAAAGGCACCGAAATTATTGGCCCTACCTGGATTAGTGATGGCTGCCATGTGCAACGTGATGGGCGCGTGGTACGTAGCGTGCTATTTGAATACACCCGTGTTGGGCAGGATTACAGCTTTGAAGAGATGATTGTCTGTGGTGAGTATTGCGTAGACAAGCACGGAAGAATGACACATGTGGACGATGATAGCTGCGATTTAATTTGGTCGGATGCGCGCGAAAAGGTGATTTATCCAATGAATTATACGCAAGCTAGAATTTAGCTTTGCATGGTATAGCGTACTACCCCCACAGCTTTAGGACTAGAGGGCTTGTGACAAAACTGTCATAAATTTGAAATCTTATTGACACCAAAATTCACTAAAATTGCCACCTAAATTCAATATCGCACAATCAATATGTCAATAAAACATCAGTCTAGGTTTTCTAGAGCTCAAGGCTTTACTCTGCTTGAGTTGTTGGTAGTGATGGTGATTATTGGTTTGTTGGCAAGTTATGTTGGACCAAAATACTTTGAGCAGATTGGCAAATCGGAAACCAAAACAGCTAAAGCGCAAATAGACTCGCTCGGTAAGGCGCTCGACCAATATAGAATAGATGTTGGCCAATATCCAAGTACCGAACAAGGTTTGGCAGCACTGAATGTAAGTCCTGCAAATGCTGCAAAATGGTCTGGCCCCTATCTTAAAAAAAGCGTACCAATTGACCCTTGGAATGCGCCATACCTCTATAAATCTCCAGGTGAGCATGGCGAGTATGACCTGTATTCTTTGGGAAAAGATGGCCAGTTGGGCGGCACCAAAGATAACGAAGATGTCGTGAGTTGGTAGTCTCATTTCAACTTATGGATTACCAAGTTAAAGCGGTACGTGGAAAAGAAATTGTCTTGCTAAGCATATCGGCTAGTCACGCAGACGATGCTTACGCTCAGGTAAAAACACGTGGTTATACGCCCATTTCAGCGAAGTCTAAAAGCGCGGTGACGTTACCAAATCGAAATAAGAAATTTCCACTCGCTTTGTTTAGTCAAGAGTTGCTTGCGCTACTAGAGGCTGGTCTAAACTTAGTCGAGGCGATAGAAACACTTGCAGAAAAAGAACAAGACTCAGAAATCAAAAGTGTGTTAGACGCTTTGCTACAAGCTCTTTATCAAGGGCAAACATTCTCAGCAGCATTGGAGCAACAACTCGCAATTTTCCCTGTGCGTTACATTGCTACCGTACGTGCTAGCGAGAAAACCGGAGATTTGTCGGAAGCTTTAAGTCGCTATGTTGGTTATGAGCAACAGCTGGGTTTGGTTAAAAAAAAGATCGTGTCTTCATCGATTTACCCCATTTTGTTGATGGCAGTTGGTGGTTTGGTGATTACTTTTTTGCTGGGTTTTGTGGTGCCGAAATTTAGTCGAATTTACGAAGGTACAGGTGGCAATTTACCGTTTTTGTCCCAAGTACTATTGGCTTGGGGCGTTTTTATAGAAAGCCATGGCAAGCAATTTTTAATTGCCGTGGTGCTCGCATTGGCTGGTATTATTTTTGGGCTGTCGCGTACAGCGGTGCGTAAGTGGATGGTGCAATTGATTTGGCGCATTCCGGCGCTGGGAAAGAGGCTGCGAATTTTTCAATTGGCGCGATTTTATCGCACCTTGGGCATGTTGTTGAAAGGAGGTACCTCAATTATCCTGGCGCTGGAATCGGTTGCAGGTTTGTTGGATGTATCGTTACAAAACAAGATGCAGCAGGCTTCTGCCGCTATTCAGCAAGGTCAGCCTATGTCTTTGGCTATGGATCAAGCGGGCTTAACCACGCCAATCGCGTTGCGCATGTTGCGTGTGGGCGAGCGCGGCGGGAATATTGGCGACATGATGGAACGTATTGCCGCGTTTTACGATGAAGAATTGACGCGCTGGATTGATTGGTTTACCAAACTGTTTGAGCCGACGTTAATGCTATTTATTGGCTTGGTGATCGGCGTGGTGGTACTGTTGTTGTATATGCCGATTTTTGAGCTGGCCGGAAATATTCAATGAACGCCGTCTTGCAAAATATACAAGAAAATACTGCATTGCAGGTGGTTGGCCTATCGGAAGATCAAAACATCACGAAGCCCGTTTCGACTACAGTCAGTCTAATTACTGCCGCACAAATCAAACAAGCGAAATTGCTTGCGATGCAACAGCGCCGCCGCATGATAGAGATTATAGAAGAGTTGAGCGGCCTGGATCAAGAGGCATTTTTGCAGTCGATGAGTCAAAGTTTACGTTTTTTGGCTGTTAGCATGAAAGATCTGAACCAGCTTGAGGTGGATTTTGAGGCAATTGCGTTTTCAATTGCATTGCAAAAAGAATGCTTGGCATTTTTTGATATTGCTAGCGGCAATAAAAACTTAATTTTAGTATTTGCTGATCCGTTTAATGAAGCGCTACAGGAGTGGGCGATTGAAAATATCAAGCGACCTGTCACATGGCGCTTGGCGCATCGCAACGATATTGCGGCTTATTTGGCGCGCCACGAAGAAACCATGCGTGCCATGGATGGCATGCGCGATAGCGGCAGCGCGGCGAGCGTAGAGTCTGGTGAGGCGGCGGTGAATTTGTCGCTGAAATCTATTAATGAAGACGCAAACCCAATTATTAAATTGATTAACTCCACACTTTACGACGCGCTTAAAACCGGTGCGAGTGATGTTCACTTGGAGTGTTCAAGTTCTGGTTTGACGATTAAATATCGCATTGACGGCGTGATGACGAATATTGGCAGTATGCAGGGTTTGGATAATGCGGATCAAGCGATTTCGCGGGTGAAGGTGATGGCTCAGTTGGATATTACCGAGCGTCGCACACCGCAAGATGGACGCTTTAAGGTGATTACACAGGGTCGCGATGTGGATTTTCGAGTGTCTATTATGCCCAGCGTGTTTGGTGAAGATGCCGTGCTGCGCGTGTTGGATAGGAAAGCTTTGTCAGAAGAGGTGCAAGGCCTGAGTTTGCAAGTGTTAGGGTTTGATGCAAAAACAATCAGCCAATTCCGCCGTTTAGCGCTAGAGCCGTATGGTATGGTGCTGGTGACTGGCCCAACTGGCAGTGGCAAAACCACTTCGCTTTACGCGGCAATTTCTGAGGTGAATACTGGTCACGACAAAATTATCACTATCGAAGACCCAGTCGAATATCAATTGCCAGGTGTGCTGCAAATTCCGGTAAACGAAAAAAAAGGCCTGACGTTTGCGCGTGGTTTACGTTCAATTTTACGGCACGACCCTGACAAAATTATGGTAGGTGAAATTCGTGATTCTGAAACTGCACAAATTGCTGTACAAGCCGCACTAACTGGACATTTGGTATTTACCACAGTGCATGCCAATAACGTGCTGGATGTAATCGGCCGCTTTATGCACATGGGCGTAGATCCCTACAACTTTGTATCTGCCATGAACGGCATCATGGCGCAACGCCTCATTCGCTCCATCTGTCCGCACTGTGCCGAAGATTATCAGCCGGATGCGCAGTTGCTTGAGGATTCTGGCATCACGCCAGAAATGGCCACTGGCATGAGTTTTAAGCATGCCAAGGGCTGCGGTCACTGTCGTGGTACAGGCTATAAAGGCCGCAAGGCGGTGGCAGAGTTGCTGATTTTAAATGATGAATTGCGCGAAATGATCGTGGCGCGCGAGCCGATTCGAAAATTAAAAGAGGCTGCAAAAAACAGCGGCATGCGTACTATTCGTGAAGCCGCATTAGAGGCCGTTGCTAACGGATTAACCACCTTGCAGGAGATTAACCGTGTCACTTTTGTCGGCTAATCAATTATTAGTGGCAATCAGCACAGAAAGTCTAGCTCTTATTCACAGAGCGCGTGGTTTATCTATGCGAATTTTAGAGCATAAACACCAGTATTTTCCCCAAGAAAATATGGTGCCGGATACAGATGCACCCATTTGGCAACTTGCAGTCACACAGTTGGATGGCGTGCTGTCATCCATGAAAATCGTACCAAATATGCAGTTAAAAATCATTCTAGCGAGCGATTTCGTGCGCTATTTAAGTTTGCCTGCACAACAAGTGAATATGAGTCAAGAAGAGAAACTCGCATACGCAATTGCCGCGTATCACGAAGTTTATGGTGATTCGGTGGACGCTTGGGATGTGAAGCTAAATGATGTCGCGCCGCGTCAACCAACGATTGCTGCAGCGATTGATAAAACGTTGTTACATGCGTTAAGCCAACTTGCGAATAAATATCAACTTAAGCTGGTGAGTGTACAGCCATATTTAATGAGCGCATTTAATGCACTATCAAATCAAATAAAAAACGTATCCGGCTATCTTGTGATTGTGGAGCTGAAGCGACTGTTGCTGATTAATTTGCAGAAAGGACATTGCCAAAATTTACGTACTTTTTCGTCGAGTAACGATTGGCAGTTTGAGTTAAAAGACTTGCTGGCACGAGAGTTATTAATGGTGGAAACCAGCAATCCAGAACTGTTTATTTATGCGCCCACGCAAAAAAATATCTCATTTAATGCAACAACAGGCTGGCAACTAAAACGCATTGGCACAAAAAATAACACGCTCAATCAAGTGCAAATGGCAATGTTGGAGGCGGCATTGTGAGCGCAAGCATAGAGTTGGATTTTATATCGAAGTCGAATTTTGTTTTTTCGAGATATAGCTGGCTAAGTTTTATAGTGTTGTTGGTAGGCCTGATGGTTGCTGTATTTACATGGCAGTCGTATCAAAATCAGCAAAGTACGATGTCACAAATCACCAGTCAGCTGAATCAAATTGGCCACAAGACCACAAAAAGAATATTGCCAGTGAATATTGTACGAACATCCATTTCGCCCGATAAAAAGCAACAAATTGAGGACACGGTAACAGTGCTAACGATGCCGTGGAATGCGCTGTTAAGTGCAATTGAAAAGCCGGATATGCGAGATATTGCACTACTTAGTTTTACACCAAACGTGAAAAATCAGCAGGTGATTTTGGCGGCCGAAGCAAAAAACTTGCAAGCAGCGCTTAACTATGTTGATGCGCTACAAGCGCAGCCAGTGTTTGATAAAGTTTATCTGCAAAAACATGCGGTGGACGAGGCTGATGTATCTAAGCCGGTGAAATTCAATGTGTTTGCGCATTGGCAAGTGACTGAGGATTAGACAGGGGATGAAAAGTTTTGATATTCATTATGTCTATTGGCTACTCGGTCGATTTGCTAAAAAATTAGGTGTTTTTGGTTTGCTTGGCGTCGCGTTGATTGTGACTTGCGGTCTGCTGTTTGTTACCAATATATTGCCTGCAACAAAACAGCTAGACAACGCGAAGTACGCGCTTGCGCAAGTGCAAAAAGCAACTGAGAGGTCACAAGAAATATTGCCAGCACCTGAACTCTCAGAAAAGACCACAACGCAGGATGTCACCGAGTTTTATAAATTGTTTCCTACAGGCGCGAGCTTACCCAAGCAATTGGAATTGATAGAGAAAACTGCGCTTAAGCAGCAATTAACTTTGAATCGAGGCGATTATAAACTCACCAAAACTAAACAAGACCAATTGATGCGTTACGAAATCGTGTTTCCATTAATTGGAAGCTACACACAAATACGCCAGTTTATCGCCACAGTGTTGCAAGAGTTGCCGGCGCTGGCTTTAAGTGATTTGCAAATTAAACGTGAAAACGCAATGTCGCCAATGGTGCAAGCAAGGTTGGTGTTTACGCTGTTTTTACAAGGTGACTCGTGGCTAAAATGAGCGCGACTGTTAACAATATGCAAGCAAAAAAGCCCATGAATAAATGGTTGGTCATGCTATTGGCGCTGACCTTTATTGCAACAGTGTGGACGGCGATGCATGACAAGTCGCCGAATGAAAATGAATCGGTTGAATTGGTCGGCGTGGGTACAACAAACAAGTCACGAGATGCGGTAGATATTCATCGAAGAAAAAGTGATAGTCATCAAGCTACCAATCTAAAAAGAGACGTTCAAGATAATTTGATCCCCTGGCAAAAATTAAAGCGTGCACCATTGCAAGGTAAACCAAACGACGTATTTAAAGTGCATTCTTGGGTGGTTGTTCTGCCAGTCAAAAAAGTTAAACCTGCGCTACCACCGCCACCTGTTGCGCCACCTGTACCATTCATCTATATGGGCAAGTTGGAAGATACGCCTAAAGGCACCTTGGTATTCTTGATGGCAAGCAACAAGCTTTATTCAGTGGTGAAGGGTGAAAATGTAGACCAACTTTGGCGCCTAGATACCGAGGACACAAATTTTGTGCATCTCACTTATTTGCCACTTGGTCTCACACAAATTTTATCTAAATCAGCACGGCTA
>Ga0209069_10001577_pt1 | contig 11667 bp, 11 predicted proteins | sample Str013_2_FD_187202 | JGI IMG/M metagenome (GOLD analysis project Ga0209069, IMG submission 187202) | Freshwater sediment microbial communities in response to fracking from Pennsylvania, USA - Straight Creek_MetaG_SC_2013 (SPAdes) (version 2) | ecosystem: Environmental > Aquatic > Freshwater >...
CCCGTGTTTTGCAAGGTGCTCTGCAATTGGGATCTGTGCAGCGGCGCTGAAATCAAAATAGATCGCAATTTGAGGCAAAAATTGCCTTGGCGTTTACTCTACCGCTTAGGCCCATCTTAAGCGGGCTGCGCTAAGGTCGCGATTGGGTCAAGTCCAAGTAACGAGTAACATGACCGAACAGTATATGAAAGCCGCACCGCGCGTGCGCTACGTGATCGGGCCGGACGGCAGTCCGCTGACGGTTGCCGATCTGCCGCCCAAGAACACCAAGCGCTGGGTGATCCGGCGCAAGGCCGAGGTGGTGGCGGCGGTTCGTGGTGGCCTGCTGAGCCTCGATGAGGCCTGCGAGCGCTACACCCTCACGGTCGACGAGTTTCTGTCCTGGCAGCGTTCGATCGACCAGCACGGCCTGCCGGGGCTGCGGGCAACCCGCGTCCAGGACTATCGCGCCTGATGTGGCTCGAGGCCGACGCGGCTCGCCTGGAGGCGATGCGCAAGCGTGGGGATCTGCGGGGGTAAAACCAGCTCCGGTCGAACGGTTCATGTAGGTTGGGTCAAGCGTCGATGCGGAGCATCGCGCGACCCAACACTCAAGGGCTCCATCGGTGGCTGTTGGGTCGCGCGAAGGCTTGACCCAACCTACAAGTGGCGAATGGATCAGCCGGATTCGGTATAACTGCACCTGCAACACGCCCATGCCGGCCCGTCATCGATCAGGTCGGTCGTGCTGATGTTGTCGCTGGGGTTCTCATCGGGGCTTTCGGCTTCTTGCCAGCGTCGGTGCCTGGCTCGATCTGGGCCGGCCCTTCGCGGGCGGTCCACTCGTCGCCAGCTGTCGCACCGCATCCAATCCCGCCGTCCGTCCAGCGCACCACATCCGCGTCCATGCGCCGCCCGATATCAGGCGCCAGCTTGAGGTTCTCGGACTTAACAACGGCGCGATCGCCACCCGGAGCAATGGTAACGGCATAGGCCTTGATGCCGAGACGTCCATCGGGCTCTCGCTCGTGGATGCGGATTTCCGCGGCCCCGCCTTTCGATTCGGGCTCGGCGTTGGCAAAGAAAACATAGCGAGTCGACAATGGGCCACCGGCACTGAGCCAGCACGCGTTGGCCCCGCGCGCGATCCGCGTATACGCCTCGGTGGCAGAAAGTCTCGCCGGCGGCGTGCCGCTGTCGGGTGTGAACAGCCCCGCCCCGCTGCAGGCGGCCAGCAGCACCGCAGCCATTCCAGCCGGCACCACACGGGTGGCCCGTTTCGGGTCGGCGATGCTATTTGCGACAGTCTGCTTCAATATGAGGTGACCCCGTCGCTGCCTGCGTCTTGGCCGGGCCTGTTGAGACCGGCTGAACGCTCATGATGCCGCAAGTCGCGAGGAAATGTAAACAACGCCCGGCGCTGTCCACAGCCCGGTCGTTACCAATCGACAGGGGCAACAGCGTCTCCGGGGCGGCCGATCAGGTGCGATGCGGCAGGCGTGAAGCCGAAGCGCCCGGGAACCGCGCGGTCGACGGACGCTCAGTGCGGCGGCCTTGGTCGCGGTCATCGACGGCTTCGAGGCGCGCAAGCTCGGCGAGCGACTCCTCGAGCTGGCCGCGGGCGTTGGCCAGCTTGAGCATCAGATCGTCGATGGAGGTGCGCAGATTGTCGCGGCGCTGGCGGGCCGCCTTGGCAAACGTCGAATAGGCGAAGTGCGCGATGTCGCGAACGCCGGTCCGATCCTCCTCGGTGGTGATCTGGCGGTCGAGGTCGCTCGCCATCACCTCGAAATCGCGGATCATCATCTCGATGTCGGTGGCCTTGCGGCGCTTCTCGGCAACGTCAAATCGCTTCAATCGCAAAGCCGCATCGCGGGACTTCATGGCTCGATACCCCCTACAAATTCGACCGCCGTGAGATTTGTTATACAATTCTTGTGCCAGAGGGGCTTTTGCGCAACATCGCGAGGTGGCATTTCCGCGTGTTGCGATCCCGTCCCCTGAGCCGGCCCGAGCGCAGTCGATGCAAGCTTCGCACAAACGGTTTAATTCAATGTAACGCATCATCGGCAGAGTTGCATCTGGCGGCCAACGAAGTGCTCCTGCGGTGCAAGAAGGGGCTAGGGTATCGTCGGCAAATCAGTTAGTTAGATAGAGGTGGCCGCAGTTTTCTGCGCCGATGGGCAGGCCGCGTTTTCACAGTCATGTCTTGTGCGTGGGCGTACGTTGAGGGGCGGCTGGGCAGCGCGCTTCGACGGCGGTGATGAGGGCGTGGTAGCGGCACTTGGCATGGATCCGGCAGGCTTTCCTTTCCTTCGCGGCGTGAGCCCTTTGTTACGTGTGTCGTTTCAATACAAAATTAGGCTTTGTTAACCTTCTCCACGTAAGATTTTTTGGAGCGGGTTAATTCGACGTCGGGGCAAATTATCTCGGCTGATCTTGCATCCTGGGCAACGGGAGCTGCGGTCGGCTGACGGGGTTGAGGAAAGAGGCCATACATGCGGGTTCTTCTGATCGAGGACGATAGCGCCACCGCGCAGAGCATCGAATTGATGCTGCAATCCGAAGGGTTCAACGTCTATACAACCGATCTGGGCGAGGAAGGCGTCGACCTCGGCAAACTTTACGACTACGACATCATCCTGCTCGATCTCGGCCTGCCGGACATGCACGGCTACGAGGTGCTGAAAACCCTGCGCGTGTCGAAAGTCTCGACGCCCATCCTGATCCTTTCGGGGCTTGCCGGCATCGAGGACAAGGTCAAGGGGCTCGGCTTCGGCGCCGACGACTACATGTCCAAGCCGTTCCACAAGGACGAGCTGGTCGCACGCATCCATGCCATCGTGCGGCGCTCCAAGGGGCACGCCCAGTCGGTCATCGAGACCGGCGAGCTCAAGGTCAATCTGGATACCAAGACGGTCGAGGTGCAGAGCCAGCGCGTGCACCTCACCGGCAAGGAGTACCAGATGCTCGAGCTGCTTTCGCTGCGCAAAGGTACGACGCTGACCAAGGAGATGTTCCTCAACCACCTGTACGGCGGCATGGACGAGCCGGAGCTCAAGATCATCGACGTGTTCATCTGCAAGCTGCGCAAGAAGCTGCAGGCTGCGACCGGCGGCGAGCATTACATCGAGACGGTGTGGGGCCGCGGCTACGTGTTGCGCGACCCGGGCGACGAGCACGCGGCGGCCTGAGCGGCGCCGTTGTGCCGAATTCCAGTAGCGGTTTGACCAAGGGGCTCGCACGCGGGCCCCTTCTGCTTGGTACGCCAGGCATGGCGCACCAAACAAAAATCCCTCGCAGGGCGAGGGATTGATGGACTGCGGCACTCGAAGGAGGGCTCAGAGCAAGCCCGTTTCCGTGAACTTCAGCGCGACCGATTGCAGATCATACGGCTTCAGGATGTAGTCATCCGCCCCGGCCGTGAACGCGCGCGTGATATCGTCGGCGTCATTCTCGGTGGTGCAATAGAACACCATCGGCGGGCGCTGCGTCGCCTGCATGCGCAGGGCCGACAGGAATTCGATGCCGCTCATCACCGGCATCTGCCAATCGATCAGAACGGCATCCGGCATCTGCTTGCGGCACTGCTCCAAGCCCATCTCGCCGCTCTCGGCCTCGACGACCATGAAATGCATGCCCTCGAGGATCCGTCGGGCCACCTTGCGGATCACCTCGCTGTCATCCACAATCAGACAGGTTTTCATCGGCTCGTTCCCATGCATCACGTGCGGACGGAGACGGCGCGAGCCGCCTCGGCCACGCCTCGCAGCAATGGTCTGCCGAATTGGTTAAGGAGTGCTGAACGCAACCACGATGCGGCGTAAATGTCAGCCGGACGGCAGGGCCTGCAACAGGATGTCGGCGCCGTCCTTGACGATGGCGATGCGCATGCCGGTGTCCTGCGCCAGCCGCCACGTGTAGTAGGCCTGCACCGACATGGCATCCAGCTGCTGGCCGTTGTTGCCGGCCAGCACCGCATCGAGATACAGCGGCGGGCGCGCGGTGTTGCCCTTGCAGCGCAGCACGAAGCTGGGTTTTTCCAGCGGCCCGGTCACGTTCGCCGTGATCTCGCCGCCCCTCGGCAACGCGGCAACGCCGTTGGCAACCAGATTGAGCAGCAGCTTCACCCGGTCCTTGCTCATCAGTCCTGCCGGGCAGTTCCAGACCAGCTTGTGCTTGCCGTGCTCGACGAAGCCGCGCGAAATCTGCTCGGCCATCTGCAGATCGATGGTGGAGCCGGCCGAGCCGGCGGCACCAAACGCAAACCGGGCGAACTTCAGCAAGGCCGAGGCCTGGGACGTGACATTCTTGATCATGTCCATGGCGTAGGACTTGGATTCCGCATCGCCATCTTCGTCCAGCAACTCGAGACCATTGTAGATCGCGCCCACCGGGCCGATGAAATCGTGGCAGATCTTGCTCGAAATGAGAGCGGCAAGCTCGAGATCGGATGGCTTGGGTACTGCGCTCAAGGCGGCCTCCCAGTATGCTGAGGGTGGTGATCGGACAAGCGGCCGCCGCGCACACCTACACGAAACCCCGAGGACGCTGGCTCTGACCAGCCTCGCCTGAACGCTGGAATTTCGAACGCCGCTTGCACGGCCCGAAGCCGCTCTGATACACGCAAGCCCATCGTGCTGCCAAGCGTGCTTATGTGATTCCATAAAATGAGCTGCTGGAACAATGGGTTGAGATGTTTGCGCAAATGGCGGGTTGGCATTTTGCGTGCGGTGGGACGCTAATACGCGGCGAATCAGTCGGGCAATGCCACAAAAACTAAAGAGGGGCCATGCAGGCCGAGGAGTATCGACGGCTGGGCGCGGGTTTGATCAGGGCGGCGGCGGAGGCGGGCCGTGCCATCCTGGCGCATTACCGCGCCCCCATCACCGTTGAGGTCAAACCGGACGATTCGCCGGTGACCGCCGCCGACCGTGCGGCCGAGGCCATCATCCTGGCCGCACTGGCCGAACTGGCGCCGGGCGTGACGGTGATTGCGGAAGAAGCCATGTCCGCGGGCCGGGGCAGCGGACCCGCACAGCTTTCCGACCCTTTCTTTCTCGTCGATCCGCTGGATGGCACCAAGGAGTTCATCAACCGCCGCGACGAGTTCACCGTCAATATTGCGCTGATCGAGCAGGCGCGACCTGTGTTCGGTCTCGTCTACGCCCCGGCTCTGTCGCGGCTTTATCTGACGAAGGGACCAGGCTCGGCCGCCGTCATTCAACTCGACGCAGATCAGGCGGAGACGGACGCGCCCGAACGGCCGATCGAGGCGCGACTGGCGGACCCTGGCCGATTGACGGTGGTCGCCAGCCGCTCGCACATGAACGAGCCGACGCGGGACTTCATCGCACGCTTCCAGGTCGACGGCCTGCGCAACGCCGGCTCCTCGCTGAAGTTCTGCCTGCTGGCCGAAGGCGCCGCGGACCTCTATCCGCGCCTCGGCCCGACCATGGAATGGGATACCGCCGCCGGGCACGCGGTGCTGGCGGCCGCAGGTGGCACTGTGAGTGAGATCAGCGGAAAGCCGCTGCTGTATGGCAAGCTCGCCAGCGGCTTCAGGAACCCGCATTTCGTCGCCTGGGGCCGGCGGGATTGAGTTTTCCGGCGACTGTGCTGGGACGACACAGTGCCGACGCGCCGCAGCCACACTTTGGTAATACTTTCGCGCGAACGTTGAGTCGGCGGACTGCGGGCGATGAGCCGGCGCCGAGGCGGCTTGGATCTTTTCAGCGGTGCTGCAGGTTAAAGCTGCCGGACGGCAACAACGGATCGACGAGGGACGGCCAGCGATGCGATCAGGAACACAAAGCGTGAGCAGGGGTATCAGCGTTTGGCTGGGGCTCGTCACGGTGCTTTGGGCAGGCGGCGCGGGTGCACAGGATCCACTGCCCTGGCAGAGACCCGCGCCGGCCAATCCGGGCTACGCCAGCCCGGCGCAGGGATATGGCAGCGCCGACCCCTATGGAGCCGCGCCGCGGACCGGTCTCAGCGGGGCGACCGCCAGCAATGACGGCTACGGCAATGAGCCGCCGAGCTACGGGCAGTCGCCATCGACATCAGGATCGTCATCTCCAGGTTACGGCGGCTATGATCCAAGTCCCGGGGCCGGACCGCAATATGGCCAGCAACCCTACGGGCAGCCACCCAGCTACGGCGCACCGCCACCCTATGCTCCGCCGCCAGCTTATGGTCCGGGGCCGACCGAACCCGGTTACGGCCGCTCCTATGAGCCGGGCCCGCAGCCCCCTTATTATGGTCAATCGCCGCCGTCGTCGGGCGAGCGCTATTCCAACGACCGTCCGCCGTCGGGGTCTTACTCGATGGACGAGATCATGGACGCCGGCCGGGGGTTCTTCGGCTCGGTCTCGCAAGGGCTTGCCAGCGTCATCGAATATTCGTTCCAGAAGTCGGGCCGTCCGAATGGCTACATCCTCGGCGAGGATGGCGGTGGCGCCTTCTTCGCCGGCCTGCGTTATGGCGAAGGCCGGCTGCATACCAAGGACGCCGGCCGCCACAAGGTCTACTGGCAGGGCCCGTCGATCGGGTACGACGTGGGCGGCGAGGGATCGAAGGTCATGATCCTGGTCTACAATCTGACGTCGCCGGAGGACATCTACTCGACGTTTTCAGGGATCGCCGGGGCGGCGTATCTGGTCGGCGGCGTCGGCATCACGTTCCAGACCCACAACGATATGGTGCTGGCGCCCATCCGCGCCGGGATCGGCTTGCGGCTCGGAGCCAATGTCGGCTACCTGAAGTACACCCGGGCGCCGACCTGGAACCCATTTTGACACTCTGATGGGACCTTGATGGGTGCCACCGGTGCGGCCATCTGGCTGTCGACCAGCGGCGCAAGGATGCTGTTGCCCGCAGATTGAATTTTGTATGGTGGGCATCGCAGAGCCGTTTGTGCGGCTATGATGATGACGGGGCCGGCGCCGCGCCGCTTCGTCTTGACCGGTCCCGGCGGGTCTCGGCGCCGCAAGCGAAAGGCGAGGTCTGAGCGTGATTTCGATTCAATCCGTCATGCTCGTCTGTCTGGGCTTCTTCATCGCCCTGTTGCTGGGCCTGATCATTGCGCCGGCATTCTGGACACGTGCCGTACGGCTCACCACGCAACGCCTCAAGGCTGCGCTGCCGATCAATGAGTCTGAAATCCGGGCCGACAAGGACCGCCTGCGCGCGGAATACGCCGTCAAGGTGCATCAGCTCGAGACGCACGTCGAGCAGGCCAAGTTGTCCGCGGCGCGGCAAATGATCGAGCTCAATCGGCGCGATGCCGCGATCGGCCTGCTCGAGACCCGCATGAGCGAGGTCAAGTCGAGCCTGGAAGAGAACCAGAATGCGCGCCGCGTGCTCGAGCAGACCATAACCGATCGGCTGCCCAAGATCGAAGCGCGGCTGGCGGAGGCCAAACAGCTGCTGTCGACCCGCGACCGGGAGATCGCCGGCCTCAACGCGGATGCGCAGAAGCAACGCCAGTCGCTGGACGAGGCTTCGGCGGTGATAGCGCAGCTGCAAAATGAGAAGCGGCGCCTGCAGACCAACCTCGCCACAGCGGAGGCGCGCAAGCACGGGCAATTACGCGACCCGCATTTCGAGGCGGAGGTGGCGATGCGCTCGGAGGTGGAGGCGCTCAGGGCCCGCGCGCGTGACCAGTCATCGGTCATCGACCGCCTGCAAGGTAAACCGGCGCGGCCGGGCGGCCACACCGCCAACGGCGGTGCGCGGCAATCCGCGACGCCCTCCGGTGACGGTGATGCGATGGCCACGACTGCGACCGCCGAGCGTCTGCAGCGCGACCTCGCCGCCGCGGAGTTGGCGCTGGCGCAGGCCAAGGACGCCGCGATGGCCCGTGATGCGCTGGAAAAACAGGCCAAGTCGTTGACCGGACAGATCGAGGATCAGGCTGCCGAGATCGCACGGCTCAGGGCAGAAATGTCGGCGATGGTCGATGGCGCCAAGGAGGACCGGCGCCTGTCGATCAAGGACAGCAAGCTCGGGCTCAAGGCAAAGCTCGGCGGGCTGTCGGCCAAGAGCGATCAGCAGACCGAGACGATCCAGCGGCTCAGATCCGAACTCGCGGCATCGAACGAGCGCTCGGCACGCCAGGCCACCTATTTCATGGATCAGATGCGACGGCTGGGCGCCGGCACCGCGACCCACTCCGAGCCGCGCACCAGGACCGGAACGCCCGGCGGCGGGCGGCGATCGGCGGGGGAGCGATTGGCGCCGGTGCGGGCCGGGATGTCCGCCCGATCGTCACGTACCGGCCGCGGCGCCGACGAGCAAAACGGCTCGGTTGCCGCCATGGCGGGCCCTCCTCTGGTGGCGATCTCCACAACCGCGCGGCCCTCGGTCAATCCAGCACAGGTCGAGCGCGTCAATGGTTTCCTGAAGGCGCTCGGCGAGGGCATTTTGCCGGACAACGCCGTGCCGCCGCTGGCGCCGGCAGGCTCCAAAGCGGGCTCGTCTCGGAGCGGCGCGGCTCCGCAAAACGGGGCTGCCGGCCATGGTACCGCGGCTGCGAGCGATACCGCCGCCGCCGAGGCTGCTGTCGTCCGCGCGGATGGACCGGCCGGGCCCTCACCTGCAACCGCGACCCCTGCCGCATCCGGCGCCGGGTCGAGCCCCGGACCGTCCAAGAGCGACACCTCTCGACGTGGACGTTTGCTCGATCGGCTGACCGGACTGGATAAAAACTGAGCGATTCCCCTGTCCGCCAAGCGGGCGTAGTTCGCGGGACGTGAACGCCGCCATGCGGCGGTTCGATCCGCGCGCGCTGCATCACAGCGGCTGCCGCCAAGGGCCGCCTTCTCATCTCCACCCCGATCAGCCCATTTTTTGCCCTGCGGTGTCTGGTCTGCTGGGTGCGTCCGCGCCTTGAGGATCCAGCGAAACAAACGTTAGACTAAGCGAAACCAGATCCGTAGGATCGCAAAGCTTGTGTGGTGGGCCGGTATCCTGACCGCGAATTGCCTTGACGTTGTCCGGCAGGGTTTCATGGCCATCCGGACACCGAGGGACACGAGACAGTCCGAAATTCTCGTGTGGCTCACGTCGCGCAAATGCCTTGCCACCCAAGCGGCGAATTACGATGGCAATTGCGAGTCACCGAACGAGCCACCCGACAGATCAGCGAGCAGGGAGCAAGCGAGCCGTGGCCAGACCCAAAGTCATTCTGCAACTTTATCCGATGCTGCCCACCAAGGACGAGCACGACCGCAGGAAGAAGCGGCCGGTGGGCCGCGACCGCGCGCTCTATCACAAGGTGCTGCACGAGTGGCTGGACATCCTCAAAGCGGCGGAAAAAATGGGGGTTTGGGGCGCTTCCACCATCGAGCACCATCTGCATTCGGAAGGGTATGAGGTCGGCCCTAATCCCGGCGTGCTCAATGCCTGGTGGGCCGGTCAGCTGAAGACCATGCACGTGGGGGCGATGGGCTACGTGATGGCAACGCAGGATCCGATCCGCGTCGCCGAGGAGACGGCGATCATCGATCATATCGCCGAGGGCCGCTTCTTCGTCGGCCTCGCGCGCGGCTACCAGTCGCGCTGGACCAACATTCTCGGCCAGTTCAGCGACGCGGTTGCGACAGTTTCGGACGGCAGCGCCAGCGATCAGAAGAACCGCGATATCTTCGAGGAGCGGGTCGGCATGCTGCTCGAGTGCTGGAAGAGCGACTCGGTGGCGCTCGACGGCGCCTACTATCAGGCTCCCTATCCAAAGCAGACCGGCATCGTCGGCTATCCCGGCGCCAAGATCGCGAGCGAGGCGGGGGCCGCAGGCGAGGTCGATGCGCAGGGCGCGCTGCGGCGGATCGCGGTGGTGCCGGCCCCCTACCAGAAGCCGCATCCGCAGGTATTCGTTGCCACCAGCAAGAGCGATGACTCCATCCGGTTTTGTGCGAAGCATGGCTTCGTGCCGACCTACTTCTCGAAGATGGATGCCATCGACCACCAGAGCCAGCTCTATTGCGAGGTGGCGAAAGAGGCCGGCCTCAAGGTCGTGCGCGGGCAGAAGCAGAATGTGGTGCGTTGGATCCACATCTGCGAAAGCGAGGCGGAGTACAATCGCAAGCTCGAGGCCTACGACGTCGACATCTACAAGAATTTCTATGGTCCGTTCTTCCCGCAGTTCCCCACCGATCCCAATACCGATTGGGTGGAGAACATCAAGGCCTCGGGCATCTACATCGGCGGCACGCTCGCGCAGGTGAAGGCGGAATGGCAGGCGATGTACAAGAAGGTGCCGGCCGAATACATCACGCTGATCTTCCACTACGCGCAGCAGCCGAAGGACGATGTGATCGCCGAGATCGAGCTGTTCATGAAGCACGTCTGGCCGACGCTGGAGGCCGCCGAGACGCCCAGGCGCAAGGCCTCGGCGAAGTAGCCCGATCGCTTCAGCCCACCAATCGGGCCTTCCCGCTCCAGCGCGATCCGCTCCCAAGAGGACTACAGCTCATGCCCGAGAAATCCCAAGAGCCGCTACCGCCGACCGGTGCCTCCCGCTACCAGAACGATCCCAAGATCGGCGGCGGGCCGCTGCGCAATCGCGAGGCGCCGTTGACGCTGAAGGATATCGAGGCGATGGCCCTCAAGTGCCGCAACTGGGGCAAGTGGGGGCCGAACGATGAGATCGGCACGCTCAATTATGCAACGCCCGAGCTGGTCGCCAAGGCCGCGAGGCTGGTCGTGCATGGCAAGGCGTTTCCGCTCGCCATCCCGATCGGCAGCGACGGTCCGCAGAACGGCGCACGCGGCCGCATGAACCCCGTGCATCTGATGCGGCACAGCGGCTCCGACAGCTATTCGGGGCTCAGGGATCATTCCGGAATCCGCGGCGCCGACGACTGGCTGTTCATGCCGCTGCAGTCGGCGACGCACTGGGATGCGCTCTCGCACATTTTCTATCACGACCGAATGTGGAACGGCTACGACATGCGCGAGGTGTATGCCTGGGGCGCGCAGAAGTGCGGCATCGAGAAGACGCGCGGCAAGGCGGCCGGACGGGGCGTGCTGCTCGACGTGCCGCGCGCCAAGCGGCTCGATGCGCTCGCGGACGGCACGCCGATCACGCCCGAGGATTTGGATTGGGTTGCCGCCGAGCAGGGCGTTACCGTGCAGCGCGGCGACTTCCTGATCGTGCGCACCGGCCAGATGGAGGCCTATAACAAGCGCGGTTCCTGGGGCACCTATGCCGGCGGCGACGCACCCGGCCTTTCGTTCGAGACCGCCGAATGGTTGCACAGGAAGGAGGTCGCGGCGGTCGCTACCGATACCTGGGGATGCGAGGTGCGCCCCAATGACAGTCCGGGGGTGTTCCAGCCCTGGCACTGGGTGGTGATCCCCAACATGGGGCTGACCATGGGCGAGATCTTCGACTTGAAAGACTTGGCCGAGGATTGCGCCAACGACAAGCGCTACGAGTTCTTCTTCTGCGCGCCGTCGCTGCCGGTCACCGGCGCGGTCGGCGCGCCAGTGGTGCCGATGGCGTTCAAGTAGTGCAATGGTGTCAGACTGTGTCAGACCCTGAGGGTCTGACACAGTCCGTGCAATGGTGTCAGACCCTGAGGGTCTGACACCATCTCCCCACCATAAGTCGACATTGCACCCAAGTAGAGGTTTGCACATGACCGAAGCGAAGGACGGTGCCCGGCGTTCCAACACCATTACCGG
>Ga0209069_10001578_pt1 | contig 11667 bp, 10 predicted proteins | sample Str013_2_FD_187202 | JGI IMG/M metagenome (GOLD analysis project Ga0209069, IMG submission 187202) | Freshwater sediment microbial communities in response to fracking from Pennsylvania, USA - Straight Creek_MetaG_SC_2013 (SPAdes) (version 2) | ecosystem: Environmental > Aquatic > Freshwater >...
GGTCCAGCGCGGGCGCGAAGGTGACCGTGCCGGAACCCCGGTCGAGCAGGTACACCCGGTCCGCCGGGCCGGCCCCGGCGAACGTCTCCGCCTGCTGCCAGATCTCGTACGTGAGACCGCCGTACTCCCGGCCGGAGGCGCCCTCGGGCAACCCACCCGGGCCGGCCGCCACGCCGAGCAGCACGTCGAACGCCTCCGCGGTACGCACCAGTGGCGCCCGGGACGCGCGCAGCACCTGGCCGGGCGCGCCGGTACCGGTACCGAGCAGCTCGGCCTCGACCGGTTCGCAGTGGTGCGCCGGTACCCGTACCTCGTCCTGGCCGGCCGGCAGCACCGCGGAGGAGGTCACCACGAACACCGCCGGGCGCGCGTCGGCACCCCGGGCCGCCGCCACCCGGGTACCGGCTGGGATCGGTACCGCACCGGCGTCCCCACCCGGGGTACGGGTGAACGTCAGCTCCGTCCACGCGGCCGACGGCGGGTGCCGGGACACCCCCAGCAGGTTCAGGTACTCCACGTAGGAGCGCTCGGGCAGCCGGTTGAGCCGGTACAGCATGACCTCGGTCAGGTAGGCGAACGCCTCCAGCAGCGCCATGCCGGGGTCGTGCACGGACAGATCCGTCCATTGTGGACACGACTGGGCGATGCGCTGCCGGGCCTGGGTCACCAGGTCGGCGAAGGTACGGTCGTCCAGGTTGGGTACGGGTACGGCCATCAGACGCCTCCTGTGGCGAGGGACAGTTCGAGGGTGCCGACCGCGAGCGTGGCCCGGACCCGGTACCGCAGCGTGATGTTCAACCGCTCGGGTACGTCCGGGTCGGCCGCCGCGTCCAGGTCGAGGATCTCCACCCGGGGTTCCCACCGGGTCAGCGCCGAGCGCACGTAGTGGATCGCCAGCCCCGCGGTGGTCTGGTCGTTCGGGGCGTACACCAGCCGGTGCAGCCGGGAGCCGTACCCCGGGCGCATCACCCGCTCCCCCGGTGCGGTGGACAGCAGCAGGATGATCGCCTGCCGTACCGAATCGGAACCGTCCACCATCGACAGTGCGCCGGTGGAGTCGACGGTCAGCCCGGTACCGCCCGCGCCCGTACCGCCGGCGGCCAGGCTCGCGCCCAGGAACCGCGGTGCCCGGTCGGAACTCACTGGTCACTCCTTCGTGCGGGACTGCGGGGCTCGCTTCGCTCGCTTCGCTCGCTCCTCGCGCTCACTGGTCACTCCGGACCAGGGACTGCCCCGGATCGCGTACGGTGTAGTGCACCGTGCCGGGCAGCGTGCCGTCGGTCAGTCCGTCCAGAGTGGACAGAACCACCGCGTGACCGTCGACCCGCAGCCAGGCGCTGTACCCGGTGGCGACCCGCAGCGTCTTCGCGCACGGCTTCATGGTCGGGCCGACGTTGGGGCAGGTGGAGATCGCCCGGCCCTGCGGATCGTCGTCGACCAGTACCGGCGCGCCGGACACCGTGACCCAGCGCTGGCGCGGCAGGTTCTCGACCGTACCGTCGTGGCCGCACCTGATCACGGCACGCGTGGTCACCCACTCCATCGTGTACCTCCCTTGTGGACGGTCAAGTGGCCCGGCCGGGTCACAGCGGTGCGTGCTCGAAGTCGACCGAACCGGCCCGGATGGTGATGGCGTGCCCGGGCGCCTCCACCACGAGATCCGTCTTGGCGTGCAGCCGTACCGTGCCCGGGGCCAGTTCCACGTAACTGCCGGCCGGATCCGCCAGCCGTACCGAGCGGGCCTCGTCGTCGAGCACCACCGCGGTACCGGCGGCGGTACGCAGCGACCAGCTGCGTACCGAGCCGCCGTGCACGCCGGTGTCCGGCGGGGCCACCAGCCCGTACAGCGAACCGAGCACCAGCCCCGACTCCGGTACCCCGTGCGGCAGCGCCACTGCCACCGTGTCCCCCACGTCGGGCAGCGCCACCAAACCCTTACCCCGCCCGGCGCCCGGGCAGACCACCGGCAGCCAGCCGGCGTCCAGATCCCCCAGCGCCGGCAGGCTCACCCGTACCCGGCCCAGGTTCTCCGGGTCGTCGACCGCGGCCACGCAACCGAGGGTCAGCGCGGTACCCGGTGCCGGCGCGGGCAGCCGCGGCGGCTCGGTACTGAACGCCGTGCGGTACCCGTTGCCGTCCAGCGTGTGCACCACCTCGCACAGCACGTACTGTCCGTCCACAGTGGAGTCGAGTCCGGTGACGGCAATGCGGGTACCGGCGGCCAGCCCAGCGTTGCCGTGTGCCACCCCGCGCAGCGTGACCGCGGCGGCCTCCCGCGTGTCCAGGGCCAGCTGCGCCGTCGCCGTCGCATCGGGCTCGTCCACCGCCGGCTGCGACAGCAGCGCCAGCGCCCCGGTGCCCGGCGCGGCGGCCACCCGCAGTTCGATCCGGCGCCCGGTACGGGCCGGGCCGGCCTGGCCGCGGGCCACCTGCGCGCGGTGCGGGTCCCAGCCGTACGCGGTCACGTCGCCGGCCAGCCGGTCCAGGTTCGCCTCCACGGTCGCCTCGAACAGCTCGTACCCGTACCGCAGCGGTACCGGCGCGCCGAAGCCGGCCAGTGTCGCCAGCCGCAGCACCGTCCCGTCCAGCACCACCAGCCGCCCGGCCCGGGCGGCCACCTCCACCAGCAGCTCGAAGTCGCTCTGCCGGTGCTGGCTGATCCGGGCCGGCCCACCCGGCTGCGGCCCGTCGCCGCCGTCCACCCGTACCGCCAGGTCCGCCACCAGTTCCGCGGCCACCGCGGTAGCGCCGCCGGACTCGAACACCCGCACCGTCTGGCGCCCCCGCAACCGGTGCAGCGGGTCGTACCCGAGCACGGTGGTGACCGTGGTGCCGTCCGGCCCGCGGACCAGCCCGACCCGGGTCACCTCACCGGCGAACAGCGTCGCGTCCTCGCCGGTGGTGCGTACCTCCAGCCGCGTACCCAGTCCCACCGGCGCCGGCCAGGTCCGCGTGCCGGCCGGCTCGTGCAGGGTCAGCTCGCACTGCGCCGGGGCGTTGAACCGGCTCGACACCCGTACCGCGAGCACCCGTACCGCCGGGGCCAGCGGCCGTCCGTCGACCTGGACACCCACCGCGGGTACCGCCGGCGCGCTCACCGGGCTGGCCCTTCGTTCGCGGCTGCGGGGCTCCGCTGCGCTGCGCTCCTCGCGCTCACCGGGCTGGCCCTTCGTTTGCGGGTACGGACAGCACCGTGCCGGCCGGTACGTCCAGCGGGTTGGTGATGTCGTTGTGCGCGGCCAGTTGGCGCCACTGCGCCGGGTCGCCGAGCGACTCGGCGGCCAGCAGGTCGAAGCGCACGCCGGAGAAGTCCGGGTCCGCCTGGCCGTCCCCGACCGCCTGCACCGCGCCACCGGCCGGTACCGCCACCGGTGCGGCCGGCGCGGCCAGTTCCGCCTCGTACGACTGCGGTGCGGTCGCGGCCGGTTCCGCCACCCGGACCAGCTTCAGCCGCAGCCAGGACCGGCGCGGGGTACCGGCGTCGCCGAACGCGTCGTACCGCTCCGCCACCGCCACCACCACGCCGGGCAGGTTCCACGCCTTGCCCCAGACGAACCGGACCAGCGGCGGGCGCCCCGATCCCCGCTCGGTGGCGGAGTTCTCGGCGAGCTGCCACAGCCGCCCGGTCAGCGCCCGGACGTCCTGCGACGCGCCGGGCGCCTCCAGCAGGTCCAGGTCGAACAGCAGGTCGAAGACCAGTTCGGTGCGGCCGCCGCCGGTGAACAGCAGCGGGTCGTCGGCCACGCCCGCGCCCACCAGCGGCCCGCCCGGTCCGAGCGCCGGGCGTACCCCGGCGGTACGCTTGATCTCCAGCGTCTGCGGGTTCAGCAGGCAGTCGATCCGCTCCGCGGTCGCGTCGACGATGAACGCTACGCGCTCCACGGCACCCCCCGTTGTTCGGCGTCCAGCCGGTCCGGGTCGGAGCCCGGCCACGGCGCCACGGCTGTCCACTGGGGAGGGTCGGCCGGCAGCTCCGGCCAGCTACCGTCCACATGCGACGGTACCGGCGGTACCGGTGCGGTACGTCCGGACGGCTGCCCGACCGGTACCGCCCGGCCGGCCACCGTCAGGGCACCCGGCGCCCCGGCGGACCCGGCCGCGGCCGGGATCCGTTCGCCCGCCACAGGTCTGGGCCGCTGCCGTGCCCCGCCGTCCCGGGACTGGTCGGGCCGCCCGGCAACCCCGGAGGCCCCGGCAACCCCGGACCGTACCGGTGGCGCCCACGGCTGCGCCGCCACCGGGCGCCCACCCGTACGCACCGAACCTGCCGGCGCGACTGTCGCTTGTGGACCATCCACAGCCGCCTGTGGACTGTCCACACGGGACAGAACGGTGACCCGCCCCCGGACGGAACCCGCCCCGCCGGCCGGCCCTGCCAGGACCGGCGCCGCGCCAGTGGCCGCCGTACCCACAGGCGCCGCCCCGGTACCGGCCTCGCGTACCCCGGCCGGCTCCGGTACGGCCACCACGGCCGGCCGGTTCCGCACGGTCGGCCGGTGCGCGGGTACACCGGCCGACCGCCCCCGATCCGCGGCGGCGCCCACCCCCGGGGCGTCACCGCCGCGCGCCGCCGCGACCGGTACCGGCGCGGGTACGCGCATCAGCGGTGCCAGGTCCAGCCGGCCTGCTGCCGGGCGGCCCCGATCGCCCCCTCGACGACCGGTACCGCCCGGCTCCCGACCCGTACCGGCCGGCGCGCGGTACCCGACCGCGACCGGCGTACCACCGGCCTGCTGCCACAGCCGCGCCCAGTGCCCCGGTACCCCGGGGGTACCGGGCCCCACCGGTACCCCCGGCACGGCACGGCGGGCCAGCCGCTGCGCCGCGCCGTCGGCCCACCGGGCCACCCGTGCCAGCCCGGCCGCGGCCAGCTCACGCAGCGGCGCCGCTGCCACTGCCGGTCTCCCGGTGCAGGCCCTCGTGCGCGAGGACGAGTGTCTCGATGGCCAGTTCCCGGCTCATCGCATCCAGCGGCGCGCCGTACCACTCCTGCGGCCAGGCGTTGATGAGGTTCCAGCGCAGCACCTCGGCCGAGCCGGCGGAGTCCAGCATCACCACGGACACGTTGCGCCGGCTGACCCGGCCCTCCACCGCGGTCATCAGCCAGTCCCACAGTTCGGTTGAGGCGGTCAGCCCGTACCGCAGGGTCACGCTCGCGTACGTGACCCGGCCGGGAATCGCCCGTACCACCGCGTTGTTGCCGGCCTCCCGGTACGAGATCCGCTCCACCTGCACGCCCAAGCCACTCACCTCGGTGAAGTGCCCCTCGGTGACACCGTTGATGAGCAGCTTGAAGGTGTACGCCCGCAACGGGTCCACCCAGTTGCCCGGCTGCGCGGCCGGGGTGGCGGTCACCTCGGGCATGTCAGCCTCCCAGCGAATCGGAGCCGGCGCCGATCGACGACTGGCTCAGCTTGAACACCACGAACTCGGCCGGCTTCACCGGCGCCACACCGATTTCGGCCACCACGATGCCGGCGTCACGTACCTCCGGCGGGTTGGTCTCCTCGTCGCACTTGACGAAGAACGCCTCGGCCGGGGTACGGCCCATCAGCGCGCCGTCGCGCCACACCCGGGTCAGGAACGCGCCGATGTCACGCCGGATCGACCGCCACAGCAACTGGTCGTTGGGTTCGAACACGATCCACCGGGTACCGTCCCCAATGGACTCCCGCAGCATGTTGAACAGCCGCCGCACGTTGAGGTACCGCCACTCACTGGCCTCCGCAGCCAACGTCCGGGCGCCCCAGACCCGTACCCCCTCGGCCGGGAAGTAGCGGATGCAGTTCACCCCGGCCGGGTTGAGGACCTCCTGCTCGCCGCGGGTGATCCGGTACGACAGGTCCACCACGCCGCGGACCGGCTCGTTGGCCGGCGCCTTGTGTACCCCCCGGGTGGTGTCGGTACGGGCCCACACCCCGGCCATGTGGCCACTGGGCGGGGTACCCACCGGCTCGCCGGTCAGCGGGTCGCGGACGACCAGCCACGGCACGTAGAACGCGCCGAAGTCGGACTGCCGGGGCCGCAGGCCGGGCATCTCGGCCGGCCCGGTACCGGTGTCCTGGTCCGGCGCCGGAGCGCCCTTCTTCGCCGCCTGCTTTGCCACCGCCACCCGGGTCAGCGCGTCGATCTCGCCCAGGTCCTGCGGCGGGTCCAGGATGGCGACCCGGTCGCCCATCCGCTCGCAGTGCGCCAGCAGGTCCTCATAGGACAGTGCGTCGGCGTACCCGGGGGCGGCCACGATCGCCACCTCGTCGATCGCCTCCAGCGCGGCCAGGCCGGTACGGCGCCGCCCGCCCCCGCCGATCGGCTCCCCCGGCGCGATGTTGACCACGAAGCAGCGGCCACCGCCGTTGTCGAAGAACCCGAACACGGCCCGGGCCAGCGGCGTGCTCGCCGGGTCGGTGTTGCCGGCGAAGATCCGCAGGAACTCCGACCAGCTGTTGACCGCGACCGCGGTACCCTGGCGGGCGCCCGGATCGGGTGCGGTGCCGACAAAGCCGGCGGTACTGGTACCGACGGCTCCGATCGGGCGCGCGCCGCTGGGCACCTCCTCGACGTAGATGCCGGGGGAAGCGTAAAACGGCATGGGCTATGCCTCCTCGATGTCGCAGTGGATGACGACGTCCCCGGCCGCGCCGGCGTCGACCTGCGCCTGGAACCGCAGCCCGCGCCCGGCCAGGTGCAGCAGCACCGGGCGGCCGGCGGGCAGCCCGGCCAGGACGAACTCGCCACGCGCGTCGGTACTGGTGGCGGTACCGGTGGCGGGGGCGGTCAGCGTGATGCCGGCCAGCGCCACCCCGTCCGGGCCGACCACCCGCCCGCGTACCGTGTGCAGCGCGCCACCGGCCAGCCGCAGCTCGCCGCGTACCCGTGGCACCGCCGGTACCGCCGGTACCGCCGGGCGTACCAGCACCGGCACGTCCAGTTGCAGCGCCGGGCACGGCATCCGGCCGCCGGTACCCCACAGGTGCGACGGCACCGGCTCGAAGACGAGCTGGTACCCGTCGTCACCGGCGGCACCGGCGGCCAGTACCCGGTCGATGAGGGCGGTGGCCTGTTCGACCGGCCCGTCGGCGGCGACGAGGTACCGCACCCGCAGCCGCAGCGGCTCGCGCCGACCGGTACCGCGGGTGCCCTGGTCGGGCAGCAGCGCCAGCGGCCACACGCAGATCCGGCTGTCGGGACCGTCGCGCGGCGCCTGCACCACCACCGGCACGTCCGGTCCGACCGCGGCGGCCAGCCAGCCGCGCAGCCGGCCCAGCGCGGCCGCGGTCGGACCGGCGGGAGCGCCGGCCACCTCCGCCGCACCGGGCTCCCGGGCCGCGACTGGCTCCGTCATGGTTCGCCCACCCCACCGTCCGGGTCGGCGGCCCCGGGCCCGGATGGGCCAGGTGGCCGAACACCGGAACAGAGCCGGCGGCCGGCCCGGCTGATACGGCGGCGGGGTGTCAGCTAGCCGACACCGGTACCGGCCCGGCCGTCCGCAGTGGACGGTCCGCAATCAGTCCGATGTGGACGGTCCACGGTCAGCCCGATGTGACAGTCCGGGACCGCCGGCTCAGCCGGCGCCGAGGCAGAGGAAGCTGTGCGTGCTGAGCCGGTCCGCCTCGGGTGCCGCGGCCTGCGCCCCGGCCAGTGCGGCCGCCGGCGCCTGCCCCGCGGCCAGCCGGGCGTGCAGGTCGGCCATGAGCGCCCGGGTGGCCGCGTCGCCGACCGGCCCGACGCTGGCCACCACGGTGCGGGTACCCAGGCACAGCAGCGCGGCCGACAGCCCCACCAGCTCGTCGCCCGGGTGTACCGCGGACAGCCCGGTGTCGCACGCGGACAGCACCAGTAGCGCCGGCGGTACCCGCAGCGCGGCCAGGTCGTGCACGGTCAGCGGGCCGTCGGCCAGCGCCAGGTGGGAGAACAGCGGGTTGTCCGCGCGGAACGCGCCGTGCGTGGCGATGTGCGCCACCCGCGCGCCGTCCAGCGCGGCCAGGACCGCCGGGGTGGCGGCACCGGTACCGGTCAGCACCCGCCCGCCCGGCAGCACCTGCGCCAGCGCGGCCACCTCCGCCGGTACCTGCTCCGGGGCCGGGCCGGCCACCAGTACCGTGTGCCCGGTACCGGGCGGTGCGGTGGCCGAGCGGTACCACAGCGCCGCGCTGGGGGCCACGCTCAGCGGCCGGCCGGCGCAGCCCGGCAGCAGCGCCCAGGGCAGCGCGTGCAGCATCCCGGTCGGTACCAGCACCAGCTCCCGCCCGGCCAGCAGCGGCGCCAGCGGCGCCAGCACCGCACCGTCCAGAGTGGACAGTGCGTGGGCCAGGCTGGCCCGGGCCGCGGCCAGGGTGGCGGTACTGCCGTGGCCCAGCACCAACCGCCGGGCCGCGAACCGCAGCGCCCGGACCTCGGCCACCACCGGCGCGGCCGGTCCCAGCCGCCGGGCCCGTACCCGCCCGTCCACGGCCACCAGCGCGTGCAGCTCGCCGTCGAGGTCGAGGTACTCCACCAGGGCGCGCGGGCCCAGCTCCGCGGTCAGCGTGTCCACCGGTACCACCGCGCCGGGCCGGCCGGCGGCGCCCCGCTGGCGCCACACCCGGGTGCGTACCGACTCCTCCAGCGCCCGCTGCTGGCGGACCAGCCCGGCCAGCCGGCGCGCGTCGGCCGGCGCGCCGGCCAGCTCCGCCCCGATCCGGCGCAGCTCGGCCAGGTCCGCGGCCAGTACCGGATCGGCGGCCGGGCGTACCGGCTCGACCCGCAGCGCGCCGGCCCGCCAGGTCTGCGCGAACGCCAGCGCCTGCCGGGGCTGGCCGTCGGCCAGCGCCAGCCGCAGCCGCAGCGCGGCCAGCCCGGCCGCCTCGGCCCCGCCGTGCGCGCGCAGCTCGGTCGCGCCGAGGCTGGCCCGGTACGCGTCGACCTGGCGCAGCCCGGCCGCGGCGGCCCGCTTGGCCCCGGCCCGGTCCCCGGCACACAGCCGTACCAGCGCCTGCACGTACCAGCAGCGGGCCCGCAACCGGGCCGGGCCGCGCCGGGCCCCGGCCGCCCGGCGCAGGTCGGCCTGCGCCCCGGCGCAGTCGCCGAGCCGGGCGGCGAACTCGGCCGCGTCCAGCCAGGCGTCCCAGGCCGGTACCACCCAGCCGGCCGTGTGCAGGTCGCCCGCCACGGCACGCAACGCGGGCAGGGCCACCCGCGCCGGTACCCCCAGCCGGGCCCCGGCCACCACCTCCACGTACCGGGCCAGCGGCGCCATCCCGGGCCGGCCCTGGCGGGTGAAGGCGCGCCGGGCGGTACCGGCGGCCTGCCGGGCCGCGCGCGGGTCCCCGGCGGCCAGCGCCACCCGGGCCAGCAGCAGCCGGGCCTGGGCCAGCAGGCTGCTCAGCCGGCCGCGCCGGGCGCCCAGCACCGCCGCCTGCGCCAGTTGCCGGGCCTCGGGCAGCAGCCGCGCGTCCAGCAGCAGTTCGGCCCGGTCCAGCAGGGCCACCGCCGGGGCGCCGTGGTCGCGGAAGTACGCGTCGGCCTGGTCGTACCAGTCCAGCGCGGCCGGTACGTCGCCGGCCCGGGCGGCCTGGAAGCCCAGGTTGTGCCGGACCTGCGCGACCGCGGCCGGCAGCTCCAGCTTGCGGTACAGCTCCTCGGCCGCGCGCAGGTCGCGGTACGCCCCGCGCAGCCCACCCTGGTACGTGCGCAGTACCCCGCGGTTGGTCAGCGCCCGGGCCTGCCAGAGCAGGTCGCCGTGCAGCCGGAAGGTGGCCAGCGCCACCCGGTACCCGGACAGTGCCTCGTCGGCCCGGCCCAGCCGGCGCAGGATGATCGCCCGCTGCATGGTGGCCCGGGCCAGCGGCAGCCCGGACAGCGCCGCGCGGGCCCGGTCGATCTCGCGCAGCGCGGCAACCGGGCGGCCGAGATCGTCCAGCACCAGGGCCAGGCTCATCCGGGCCTCGGCCGCCGGTACCGCCAGCCGGTACCGCAGCGCCTCGCGGACCGCCCGGCGCAGGTGCACCGCCGCACCGGAGGCGTCGTGCAGCTCCCGTACCGCCAGCCCGAGCGCCCGGTACGCCAGCACCCGGTGGGTACCGCCGCCCGGTACCCGGGGCGCCGGCGCGTCCCGGGCCAGCGCCTCCCGGGCCAGCGCCGCGGCCCCACGCGGATCGGCCATCACCAGGTCCAGCGCGCGCTGGGCCAGCCGGGTACCGGCGCCCGCGTCCCCCGTTCGGGCGGCCGCACCGGGCATGGGCTCCCCTTCCGGTGGATTGTCGGCAACCTGACGTATCAGCGGGCCTCCTCGACACTCTGTACCGGTGACAGGGTCTGCTGTACCCCCATCCGACTGTTGCCCCATTCGACACCGCGAGGAGCCATTGATGCCAGTCCCCGACCCCGAACACGCCCGATGGAAGCAGCGGCGTGCGGCGATGCTCGACCAGGTGCCGTGGCTGCGCCGCGACGACGGCGCGGGCGGGCCGGCCCGGTACGTGGCCGACGAGCTGCTGGTGGCCGACCCGCATCACGGTCCGGCCGAGCGGGTGCTGGCCGGCATGGGGCACCGCAGCGCGGACGTGGCGGTGGACGAGGTGGTACCGGGGTTCCGCCGGCTGCGGGTACGGGACCTGGACGTACCGACCGCGGCCCGGCGCATCCGCAGTGCCGTCGGTGAGGTGGTCGCCACCCCGAACCACGTGCTGCTGTCCGCGCCGTTCGAGCACGGTGGCCCGTTCGGCCCGCCGGTACCGGTGGCCGCGCTGGACAGCCTGCTCGGCCCGGAGCACGGCGGCCACGCGGCCCGGGTGGCGGTCCTGGACACCGGCGTGTGGCGGGACAGCCCGCTGCCGCAGGGCGCGTACCAGGCCGGCCCCGGTGACGTGGAGACGGCGGTGGACCTCGACGGCGACGGCATGCTGGACACCGACGTCGGGCACGCCAACTTCATCGCCGGGGTGGTGCTGCGCGGTACCCGCCGGGCCCGGGTCAGCATCGTGAAGGTGCTGAGCACGCTGGGCGTCTGTACCGAGGCGGAGCTGGCCGTGGCGCTGCTGGCGCTGGATCGGGTGGACCTGGTCAACCTGTCACTCGGCGGTACCACGGTGGACAACGAGCCGCCGATGGTACTGGGCGCCGCGCTGGAGCGGCTGCTGTCCGGGCAGGACCGGGTGGCGGTCACCGCGGCCGGCAACGACGGGCTGCGCGACGTGCCGTTCTGGCCGGCCGCGTTCAGCGGTACCGGGCAGCCGTGGAGCGACCAGGTCGTCGCGGTCGCGGCGCACGACGCGACCGGGCTGTGCCCGTGGAGCAACACCGGCCCGTGGGTCACCCTGGCCGCCCCCGGCCAGGACGTCACCAGTACCTTCGTGCACACCAGCGGGTTCGACAGCGGCTGGGCGAGCTGGAGCGGTACCTCGTTCGCGGCGCCGTACGTGGTGGCCGCGATCGCCGAACGGATCGACGGCCAGCACACGGTACGGGCGGCGACGGCCCGGGTCCGCGCCGATGCCGCGGCGCACACGTTCGGCCCGTACCCGGGGCTGGCATGAGCGGAGCGACACATGGCCGGCCGGTACCACCCGGGTGCTAGCATCCGGCGTCGTGACCGACTTCGATGCGACTGAGCTGCTCGCCCGGGCGGCCCGTGGCGACACCGCGGCATGGGCCGAGCTGGTGGGCCGGTACTGCGAACTGGTGTGGACG